>Ga0209979_1000356_pt1 | contig 64365 bp, 48 predicted proteins | sample AnhtaG_FD_183114 | JGI IMG/M metagenome (GOLD analysis project Ga0209979, IMG submission 183114) | Deep subsurface microbial communities from Anholt, Denmark to uncover new lineages of life (NeLLi) - Anholt_01485 metaG (SPAdes) (version 2) | ecosystem: Environmental > Aquatic > Marine > Oceanic...
ACATACCCCTGAAGGACGAAGGCGACCGGCGGCTGGTAGAGGCAGCGGTAGACGGCGACGCCACCTACTTGGTTACAACCGACAGGGAACTCTTGAACCAGCGGGGTTACGCGGGCACGGAGTTCGTCACACCTGTAGAACTCCTCAGGGTGTTGTCCTAGCTCCCGGCTGAATTTGGCGGCCAGGACCCCGCCCATCCACTGGTCCGGCGTCTCCTGAGCGCGACCAGACACGTGACACTATGACTTCATCGTGTGGTTTGTGGCGGCGTGGCCGCCTCTCTTGCTGGCCCTCGCGCCTGCGAGTAGGATGGGGGCGCGTCGGCGCCGTCGGCTGATGTTGAAAGGAAGGGAGGCGGCACCATGGGGTTTGACATGTCGCCTAGAAGGGTGTGGTGGGGAACTACTGTGCCTGGGAAGAAGATGATGGCGATGCTCAAGCCAGATGCGGGCATCGAACGCGGCAGGGATCTTATCGATCTCTATGGGGGTGAACCTCACCTGGCGCTCATGGCAGTCGCGATCGCATTGCATGCTCTACCAAAGGAAGGAGCAGTCGGCCCCGCATTTCGGGATCTTAGGAAGCCGCTCCTTCCTGTTCCCGCTGCAGTCCTTGGCGCGATGCTTACGGATATCCGGGATTTCCTAAAGTTGCGGTTCCGTGCCGCAGGTCTAACCAATGCTGAACTAGCGTCTCGTGAGGCGATGCTGGAAGATCTCACGGCCGGACGCTTCCCGGCAGGGGTAGAACCTGGCGAGCCGGAGCGGGCGATTAACTACGTAATCTCCGCCTTGGATGCACTCTCTAGAGAGCGCGAAGTGATGACAGACTTCGTAGACGCGTCTGGGAAGCTCAGAGACTTGCTTCGAGCAACGTCAAAGTCATTGAATCCGCGGAGGGGGCTGGACCCTGCCTGGGACGAGGCCGACGACAAGTTTGAAGATAGCCTCTTTGAGGAACGATAGCGCTGCCCCTGCTGGCCAACGCCATCGTGTGGTGCGTGGTGGCGATGGGGTGGGTTGTTCCAGGGACTAGGGTTCGCTGGGCAGCACCCGGGCCCGATTTACCACCCTGCAGGAGCTGGCGACGCGGGCCACGAGTTGGGTCACGGCTTTCTTGCGGCGGTACTCCGGTACGTGGCCGTCGACATAGGCCACCCCGTCCGTTACCACCACGCTGAGCCTCTGGCAGGCAGCTCCCTCTAGCTGGCCTAAGATGTTCCGAATGGTCTGCTCAGTCTCACGGCACTGTTGGGTAGTCACCGACCTCAGCTAGCTCCTCTCATGCGAGCGTCAAAGTACTCCAGTAATACGATGCCGGACAGCAGAAGTTTGTTACAGCGGGCACGCAACTGGCCTCTGGCTCAGCCGTCCTACTGCTGGCCAACGCCATCGGGTGATTGGTGGCGATGCCTTCCTCCCTTGCCAGCCCTCGCGGCTGCGGGTAGGATGGGGAGCGCTACTAGCAGCGCCAAAGGCACAAGGGGGTGTAGGCTTCATGGCAAAGCGACAGAAGCAAGAGTGGAAGGCCAAGCTTGAGGGCAGCAGGGGCCTGGCTGAATGGGTGACGCTGTATCAGGCCCACAACGCCGTCTTCAAGGTGGCAGAGCTGGCTCTACTGCCTCACAATCTCTCTCTTCCCCAGCTCCATCTCCTAGCTATCCTGAAGAAAGCGGACGGGCTGGTCACCACCGGCGAGATAGGACAGGCAATGGTCAAGGCTAGCCAGACGATAACCGGGCTGGTGGACAGGCTGGAGGAGCCTGGCCTAGTGGAGAGAGTCTTCGACAGGAGTGACCGCCGCAAGACCTGGGTTCGCATGACCGAGAAGGGCGAGCGCAAGCTTGCTGAGGCCTTCCCCGTCGTCAATCGCCTTGCCGAGGAACTCTCTGCTGTTCTGAGCGACCAAGAGCTACAGGACCTGCAGGCCAAGCTAGAGAAGCTACGCGGTGCCGCGATGGATAGGCTTGAAGCGGCCTTCGCCTCAGCTGGCATGCCGTTCCGGCGTGCGTAGGGAGAGACTCCAGCGGGGAACTGAAGGCCTAGTCCCACTTCCCATCATCCCCTCTCACCCTGCCCCTCCCGCTGTCCAGCGCCATCGTGTGGCTCATGGTGGCGATGGGGTGGTCGTAGCTTCTTCCCTTGCCGGCCATCACGCCTCCTTGTTCCCGTCCACATACGTGATACGTAGCGGCCGGGCCTTGTCGCCGGTAAGCTCCACCTTGCTACTCTCCGTCCAGCCAGGCTCGCCGGGACGCTCACGCCCTGGGCCGTAACGCAGCCAGGCCAGCGGGTTATCCTTGCGAACTTGAATTTCGGCGACAGTACGGGCTCCGGCTCTCGCCTCCCGAACCTCCTTGCAAAACTGGTGATACACACTGTCAGCCTTCTCACCAGCACGCATCCACCGATAGAAGGTGCTGTCGTCAATGCCATTAGCCCGAGCAGCCTGATAGTCATAGGCACCCTGCCGTATGAGATCGACGATCCCTTCTTGAACTTCAGCGGTCAGCTTTGTTCGTCTGCCCATGCTCCACTCTCTGCCTTTCGCTTGGCGTCGCGCATCTCCAACAACTTGGCATAGGCCGCGTCGATCATCGGCATGGGCGCATGTTCAAAGAAGAGTCGCCCGCGTTCCCCGCCAGGGACACACAAAGAACCATCGTCGGAGACTTCTACACAGAAGTAGTAACCGCGATCTCCCCACAGCCAAACCTCTCGCGTCTTCATTCGCTGCCCCCCTTCAACGCAGGCATCGCCTCTAATAGCTCCACCACCCGCGTCACCTCCTCATCCGTCGCCTTCGGCAGCCAGCGGCCCAAGTCAAAGATGACATGGCCGAGCTTGTAGGGGATCGGCGGAAAGCCCAGGCCCTCCCAGAGATCAAGGGCCAGCGCCCGGCGGCCATCGTCGGCTGGGGCGGGCGTGGGGGCGGCAGGGATGGCGGTGCTAAGATGATCAACCTCCCCCTCAGGGGGCTTACTTTTCGTATCTGGGTCGTCTAAGGTGATCATGTTCTCTATGTTAGTAGGGTTGATCACCTTAGGCGGGTTGCCGTCATAGGCCCATAGCCATCGGCCCCCGCCCGCGATCCCTCCCTCACGGCGAGATCGAACGCCCAGGGTAGCTTTCGCCCGCCGTAGCGTCGGCTCGGCCACGCCCGCTCGCCGTCTCTGCTTCTCCACCTCCTCAGCCTCTACCGGGCCATCGGCCAGCAGGTCACGCAAGAACTCCTGAGCCTCGGCCAGGGCCGTGCGTTCGCCATCATCGCCGTCGGGCATCAACAGGGCGGCGGCGCTTATTGACGTTTCGCCACGCCAGAGAAATTGCCCCTCGCTAAGTTCAAAGGCCAACGCCACCGGCAGCGGGGCGAGGTTGTTTTTCAGGCACACCATGACGCGCTCCCTTTGATCATCGGGGTTGACTCCGACGAGGAAAACCACCCGGGCCGCTGCGGTGTAGGCGATAGAGCCCTGCCCTCTGTAAATGGCCTTGTCGCGGGCGCTCTTGGTCAGGTGCCGAATACAGAGAACGATGACTCCCCATCGTTCAGCTAGTAGGGCCAAAGGAGTCAACACGGCGCGCAGGACAGCGTCCCGGTGTGTGTCCAGGGCGAAGCCTAGATAGGCGTTGAGGGGGTCAATGACGAGTAGCTTAAAGCCCCCTTCACCCAGAACGGCCTCCACCGCCCCCAAGTCGTCCACCAACGAAAGGTGTCGCTCGTTGCCCCGTTCATCGCGCATAGCCTGTAGGACCGTGACGCGGGACAGGTCAGCGCCCATGTCCTCTAGACGGGGGCGGACGGTATCGCCCAACCCATCCTCGGCGGTCAGCAGGAGAACATTCCCCGCCTCTCTCGGTGCCGTTTGCCCTGGGAGTGGCGCGCCCGTAGTGATCGCGGCGGCGATTGCTAGGGCCAGCCAGCTTTTCCCCACACCCGGATCCCCTTCGACAAGGACGATCCGCCGGCGCGGTAGCCGCGCCTCCCACTCCCAATTGACTTCCTCACGGCTTACATCGGCTAACCTGACGACGACGGGCACCTCCTCAGCGTCAGGGGCAGGCTGGCGACGGCCACGCCCTTCTCGTCCCTCCTGAGGCGACTGAGGGCCGTCCCCGTCCCCGTCGTCATCGTCGGGGGCCTGGGAGACGCGAGGGGACGAGGGCCTTGTTTGACAACCAGCGCTCCCGCACCAATACTCCCCCAGCGCGCCGTAGTATTCGATGGGTCGCCCACACTTCGGGCAGGGAGGGGCCTTGCGGTTACGGCGGCGGCTTATCATTGCGCACCGCCGTTCTGCCGCTGGCGGCGAAGGGCACGCTCTCGCCGCACCTGGGCCGACCTCAGGGCGAGGCGACTGAAGTAAGCAGACCGAAGGTGACGGGCACGGCGGGCACGTTCGGCAGGGTCTAGTGTGCCGTCGGGGTCAGCTTCCCGCTCGAAGCGATCAAGAAAGGCGCGGCGGGCGGGGGCTGTGGTTTCGCGGGGATCGTGGCGGGCATGCAGGGCGTGCGCCCCGATGCGGCCTAGAGTGGAGAAATTCATCGCGTAAACCGCTCCTGTCTCCACACCCAATCTGGTGTGCACAAGGGCGCGTTTACGCGCAGCTATTCGATTCTCAATTTAATGATAACACGCTACAGCGCTTTTGTCAATGACTAATGCCCCAAGCTGCCTGAGATGGGGGTCTGGATGCTTGCCTGTCCCCCGCAGCGGTCACAGACGACGGTATGGGTGCCGGGCGGGAGCGTGACCCTGGGCCGGCGGAGCCAACGGCCCCAACTAAGAAAAGACGCGTTCCCGCGCAGGGGGATAACATGACCGTTACGATACTCAGTAGTGTCAGCGAACATCCTTTTGGCTGCTGAGCCGGTCAGACTTCCCGTCGCAGGCCACACATTATCCAGCAAGTCCCGTCTCTTAAGCGTATCCTTGATCACCTGGCCGACGGCCTCCGGCGGAACCCCCTCGATGGCCCTTTCGATGTCCCGTATCGCCTTGCCCGCATCCCTGGCCCTGGGCCACCCCTTCGATCGCTCTTGTTTCCACCATGTCCCTGCGGGGTAACTGGGATGGGGGGCGTTGGTGTAGCGCGGTTCTAGCGTGACTGTGAGGCCCCTCCGTATGCCCAACCTGGCGCTGCATCCTTCTCCGGGGCAGAACAGGTGCCACCCTTTTTCCCGTATCTGCTTCTCGCGGGCAGGCAGCGTCTTGCGCTCCATAGTTAGAACCTGTCCCCTGGACTCAGGCGGCGGTGGGCGGCCCTGGCCCGTTCGTCGGCGGCGCTGGCGGCGTAGCGCGTCACCATCGTGCGGCTGCGCCATCCAGCGATGCGCATCAGGTCGGCCTCTTGCCCGCCAGCCATTTGCCACAGGTGGGCGAACGTGTGGCGGAATAGGTGGGTGTAGGCTTTGAACCCTGCCTGCCGCGCCCTGTCCACCACCACCTGATAGACGCCGGATGGGGTCATGGGGCCGTGCTGCCCTAGCCACAGGTGGGGATCATCGGCGTCCTTGTGAGACTGCCGCGCCCGCAGGTAACGGTCTAGGGCCGTCGCCGACTTGCGCCCATAGGGAACCACGCGCACCCGTCCGCCTTCGCCCTGGACGCTAAGTATCTGGTTGTCAAGGTCTAGGTCGTCTAGGGTCAGCCCCGCTAGCTCTGCTCGCCGCAGGCCGGTATCCAGCAGCAGGCGCATGATGGCCGTGTCCCGTCGGTCGCTAAAGGTGCTGCCGCTGCACACCCCCAGAAGCCGCCGTATTCCCTGTTCGTCCAGGATGGGCGGCGGCTGTTCGGGAACCTTCGGCGGCTTCATATTAACCATCGGCGACTCTTTGATCTCGCCTTCCTGTTGAAGCCACTTGAAGAAGCTCTGAAGGCCGCGATAACGGTTGTTGGCGGTCGCGGGCTTGGCCGTCGCCAGTAGGTGCTCGATGAAGCTCTCCACATGCTCGCGGCGGATGTTCTCTACTGCTGTAGGCATCCCTTTCTGTAGCAGGAACTCCGCGAACTGGGCGACGGCGCTGGTGTAGGTGTAGACGGTGGCCGGGGACTTGTTCTCAGCCCGCAGACTGCGGGCGAACTGGTCAACGAACATGGCCCTTTCGATGTCCGTCCAGGGCCTTTTTCCGACGGCGGTGACGGCAGTGCTAACCACGTTGGCCCCCCTTTCAGCAACCGTTCCCAGATGTATAACTCGCGTCTCTGAAAGGCGCTGTCAGACGGATAACTGCTACTTTGCGCCCTCAGAATTTCGCTCAGTTATCATCTTACTGAGCGCTGTGGGGGTTTGTCAAGTCCAGTTAAGGGGTGACTTTTATATCTGTGGTGGGCGGTGCTGGGTTCGAACCAGCGACCTCTTGCGTGTGAAGCAAGCGCTCTCCCACTGAGCTAACCGCCCCCGCCGTGCACCCAAATTCTACCGCCGAGGCCAGCGCCAGTCAAGCGGTTTAGGCACGGCGACGGCCTCCCAAGCGAAGGCCTAGCGTCCGAGGGCGGCGGCCAGCGCCTCCGGCTGGGAATTGGCGATCTTACTTCCTGGTGGCAGCGGAGGGATTCGAACCCCCGACCTAGGGCTTATGAGTCCCCTCCCGCCGCAGGCGGGTACGCTGCCAGCCGCGCCCGCAGCCACTCCCGGCCGCGACCAGTCTTCAAGAAGCGCTCCCTAGCCCGCGCCTCGCCCTCCGAACCATGCACCTCCTGGTAGATCACTTCGAATGGCCTGTTGCGCGAAGACCATCCCCTGGGATACCCACGATTATGCTCCTCCAGACGCTGCTCTACGCGACGCGAAGTGAAACCAACGTAATGCCTCCCATTGCGGAGACTGCGCAGAACGTAGACCGTGAAGGCCATGCCGATGAGAAAGGTAAAAAGCCTGGTGGCAGCGGAGGGATTCGAACCCCCGACCTAGGGCTTATGAGTCCCCTGCTCTACCACTGAGCTACGCTGCCACCCTAGCTTCCGATGCCACCGTGCCCGGCAGCGTCGGACGAGGAGAATTATATCAAGGGGTAACGCCCTTTTCAACGTCCGCGGGAACCCGCTCATGGTGAGCTTGTCGAACCATGAGCCGCCGCTCCTCCTTCGACAGGCTCAGGATGAGTGACAGGCGACAGGCTCAGGATGAACGGCAGAGGCGATGTGCGCCCCATCTCTCACCCAGAGTGACGCACTACAGCCCTTTTCCATCTCAGTTGCTCGAACGCGCCCTCCGCTAGCCTGGGCGGTTGGGGTTCTCGCTCGCGGGCCCCATGTACAGGTCGTCGTAGTAGACGTCGGCGTTGGCTGGAGATGGGCCAGGCTGCTTGTCATCGTAGCGAACCTCGAAGAGAACGCGAATCTTGGAGAAGCCCTCCGGCGCCGCTCCCCACAGCGCTTCGAAGTCTTGCTTGAGGTTGCGCTCGAAGTATACCCACTCGCCGGTGCGTGGGTCCTCCTTGCTAATGAAGACGAAGTGAGCGTTGGTGATGGGGAAGGGCTCCTCGCTGATGCCCGCCAGGGGGTAGCGGATCTGGTGGTTGGAATAGCCGCCGGGCAGGTTGGTGACGTCGAAGGCAACGACAACGAACTGAAGATACTGCTTGGGGGTGCCCCTGGTCCAGTTCTCCACCCAGTAGTAGCCTGATATCAGCTCGGGGAACTCCTCGGGCATTACCTCCTGCACGAGGTAGAACACCTTCGCTTTGCCCTGCTCCTCGGCCGGCACCCGCATCCGCAGCAGCGCGCTCGACTCGCCGGAATGAGCGTAATCCCCGCTCACCTGGAACTTGGTTGGCTGGCCGGGATGGGCAGTGCACCACGGGTCCTCTCCCGCCTCGAAGCCAGGATTATGGAACAGGTTGGCTTGCCCCTCTATCGGCTCCTGGGGCACACAGACGCCGGGAGACGGCGTGCCGGACGGGGTGGGTGCGGCAGGAGTGACCACTGTTGCCGGCGTGGCGATGGGCGTGCTCATCCCAGGTGTAGCCGTCGCCGTGGGCTCCTCGGCCTCCTCGTCGCCACAGGCTACAGCCAGAACGAACAGCGCCGCCATCAGGCCGGCGATGGCCAGCAAGCCTAGTCGAACAGTCTTATGCCACATCGTGCGTCCTCCCACGAATGCCTTGTGCTTAGCCATCGTACGTCACTTGCCCCCACAATGTAAACGATCAGCGCTGTCGCAGGATTCGGTTGAGGAGGCCGTGGGCCAGGCGCTACAATGAGATGCGAGAGATGGCGATGGAAACGACAACGGCCGAGCGTCTGCAAGCCCAACTGGCGGCTGTTCCCAACCGCCCCGGCGTCTACATCATGCGCAACAGCGAGGGCGAGGTCATCTACGTGGGCAAGGCGGCCAACCTGCGCAGCCGCATCCGCTCCTACTTCGGCTCGCCCCACAGCTTCGAGACCAAGGTTCGCCGCCTAGTGGAGCAGATCGCCGACTTCGAGTTCATCGTCACCGACTCCGCCCAGGAGGCCCTCATCCTGGAGGCCACCCTCGTCAAGCGCCACCAGCCATTCTTCAACGTTCGCCTCAAAGACGACAAGCATTACCCCTACCTGAAGATCGATCTCGCCAACCCCTGGCCGCGGGTGGAGATCACCCGGCGCGTTCAGCCCGACGGCGGCATGCGCTACTTCGGGCCCTACGCCAGCGCTGGCTCCGTGCGCAAGACGCTCGACCTGGTGAAGAAGCTTTTCCCCTGGCGCTCCTGCACCAAGGCCATCACCGGCAAGGACCCTCGGCCCTGCCTGGACTACTACATCCATCGCTGCATCGCCCCTTGCTCCGGCTACTGCGCCAAGGAGGAGTATGACAACGTCATCCGCCAGGTGATCCTCTTCCTGGAGGGGCGGGCCGACGAGGTGGTGAAGGAGCTGCGGCAGAGGATGGCCGAGGCGGCCGAGGGCTGGGAGTTCGAGCGGGCGGCTGTCCTGCGCGACCAGATCCGCGCTGTGGAGCGGGTGACCGAGCGCCAGGCCATGGCCACCACCGAGTTCATCGACACCGACGTCTTCGGCCTGGCCCGCCAGGACAATCAGGCCTGCGTCCAGGTGTTCTTCATTCGGGCCACCAAGGTCATCGGGCGCGACACCTTCACCCTGGAGGGTGTAAGCGACGAGCCGGAGGAGCAGGTGGTGGCCAGCTTCCTGAAGCAGTTCTACCAGTCGGCCACCTACGTGCCCCAGCGCATCCTCCTGCCCTGCCGGGTAGCGGACGCTCCCCTCATCCAGGCCTGGCTCTCCCAGATGCGGGGCAGTAAGACGAAACTGGTGACACCCCAGCGGGGCGAGAAGCGCCGCCTGGTGGCGATGGCCGAGGAGAACGCCCGCGAGGCGCTCCAAATGATGCGGGCCAGGTGGCTGGCCGACACGGGCAAGACGCGGGCGGCCCTGGAGGAGCTACAGGAGGAACTGAACCTGCCGACGTTGCCCCAGCGCATCGAGTGCTACGACATCTCCAGCATCGGCGGCACCGCGGCGGTGGGAAGCATGGTCGTCTTCCTGGACGGACGGCCTCGCTCCGCCGAGTACCGCCGCTTTCGCATCAAGACGGTGGCCGGGGCCGACGACTACGCCATGCTCCAAGAGGTGCTGCGCCGTCGCTTCAAGCGAGCGGGCCCCGACACGTCGGGGCGCGGCGAGGCGCCGCCAGAGGAGGGCGGCTGGGGCGTCCTGCCCGACCTGGTGATAGTGGACGGAGGCAAGGGGCAGCTAAACGCCGCCCTGGACGTCATGCGCGACCTGGGGGTGGGTCACATTCCCGCCGCCGGGCTGGCCAAGCAGCACGAAGAGCTGTTCGTGCAGGACATGTCGGAGCCGATCGTGCTGCCGAGGACATCGCAGGCGCTGTACATGGTGCAGCGCATCCGGGACGAGGCCCACCGCTTCGCCATCACCTATCACCGGGGCGTCCGCCAGAAGGCGAGCGTCCGCTCGGCCCTCGATTCCATCCCCGGCATCGGGCCGAAGCGCAAGCGAGCGCTGCTGCGGAAGTTCGGGTCGGTGCAGCGCATCCGCCAGGCGTCGCTGGACGACATCGCCGCCACGCCCGGCTTTACGCGAGCGCTGGCAGAGAGGGTACGGGAGGGGCTGTAGGCTCCGACAGGAGGTCGGCCAGCGTCCTGGCGTTGTACACCGCATAGGCATAGCCGTCGTTGTTGAAGTGAATGTAGACGTCACTCAGGCCCTCGGCCAGCCGCCGGCAAGAGAACAGCCTAGAGAAACTAGCGGTAGCTACTTGACAATTTCCCGATAACATGTATAATACCGCTACACCTAGTCCCAAGAGGCTGACACCTGCAGCACGCAGGCAAGTAGCCAGATAGGGTAATCACGTCCCTGCCGGCCGGGACGGGCTGAACCGACAGAGAGGATGGTGCGGATCTTCCTGTGCGAGGAGCAGCCGGACGGTCGGGTGAGCATTCCAGTCACGCTCCCTCCTATCGTTCCCACTATGCTGTGATCGGCTCGTTCGCCCCTCAGACGAACGAGGGCCGATAATCCGCATCCTCTCCCTTAATCGGTACGAGATGAGTCCCATGCCTGACAGGGCCAGGGGCTAGAAGGAGGGAAGAGGAATGAGACTTCACAGGAGAGCACTAAGGGTTTTCCCCATAGCGTTGGTGATAGCCTTCGCCTTGTTCGTCGTCCCGGCCATTACAGGCTCCGGCCAACAGGCCTCTGCAGACGGGCCGTATACCCTCATTTACTACGATGGACACATGCACACGACCCGCTCAGACGGTAATGGGTCTGTGGCCAACATCAAGGCGACCGCCCTTGCCCGCGGCCTCGACGCGGTGATCGTCACCGACCACTGCTATATGCTAACGCTGGACGAATGGAACTCGTTGGTGGCCGAGACCGGGGCAGCGTCGGACCCCGGCACTTTCCTCGCCCTTCCCGGCGTTGAGATTACGGGCAGCGAGGGCCTATTCAATCGCGGGCACATGAATGCCTTGCGTATTTCGGATCCCTTTGTCGGCGACGACGTCGACGAGCTCTGCCCCGAGGAGGTGTGGCCCGACCCGCCCAACCCGGCGGGCACCGGCGCAAATGCGGCAAGCATGGCAGCCTGGGCCAACTACGTTCACGACCAGGGCGGGATCGCCGTGCACAACCACACGTCAGGTTCCACCCAGCTCGGGTACGGCGTGGACGCCATCGAAGTCTACAACCAGTCTCACGTCGAGGACGTCGTCATGTACGCAAAAATACTGGGCTATTCGGATGCAGACGCGCTGGCATTCGGGATAACGCTGAACAACTTCGCCATCTACGGCGAGAGAGACATAAACATGCTCGTGCCGTTCCCGGGCTTTGTAGACCCGATCCCCCTGAGGATGGCCCTCTACTATGCCACCTTGGGCTTCACTGGTGTTGGCCAGTGGCTGGGCTCGCCAGAGGCGCCCTTGAACTCGTGGGATGACCTCCTGATGGCCTACGTGAATGGCACTGTCAACAAGCCCATCTTTGCCGTGGCCAACAGCGACGCCCACAATACGGCCGATCCCGACTCAGTCGTGGGCTCGGCGAAGACCGGCCTCTACGTGCTCGGCCTAACCCCAGTACAGATCTATCATGCCATAGAGACGGGACGTGGCTTCGCCACCACTGGGCCGTCGCTCGATTTTGAGGTCAACGGGGAGATGATGGGAGGCACCGCCTATGTTGACGGCGGCGGGTCCGCCACCTTGGACCTGAGCGTGGACTCCGAGAACCCGAGCGCCATACTGGTCAACATAGACATCATCAAGAACGGCGCCGTCATTGAGACGATCACCCCCATGGCGCCTACCTACGCGGGGACGCTGTTCGACGATGTAACCGAGGACGGCTACTACCGAGTTGAGGTTACGTCGTACGATCCGACCGCCTCCTACTACTTCGCATATTCGAACCCTGTCTTTGTGAACACCTCCGCTGCCGCTGTCGGCGGCATACTGGACATTCCCGCTGACAGCTCCGCTTCGCTGCTCGGCTCGACCGAGGAAGGGTCGTCTGGCTCGTCGGTTCCCTACAGCGCTGTCCTGGCTGCGGCCGCAGCAGGAGCAGCGATCGTTGTGGCCGGCGGCTGGTACGCCAGGAGGCGGTGGGTCAAGTAGGCCTTCCTGGCGCTTCCTAGACGCTAGAGGCCTATCAGGGAAAACGATAGAAGGGCCACAGCGGACTGCTGTGGCCCTTCTGTGTCTCACGGCGCCAGGGTCGACGGGCGACGGTAGCGTGGCTCCCTGGACGACATCGCCGCCGCGAATCGTCACTCCTGCACCAGCGTCATCGGCGCGGCCAGCAGCTCGGCCAGCGTCCTGGCGTTGTACACCGCATAGGCATAGGCGTCGTTGTTGAAGTAGACGTAGACATCGCTCAGGCCCTCGGCCAGGCGCCGCAAGCGTTCGGCCCAGCCCTCCAGCATCTCGGGCGTATAGTTGCTGGCGTAGAGGGCCTCGCTGCCGTGGAAGCGCATGTAGGCGAAGGAGGCCGTGGCCACCAGGGGGCACTCCATGTCCGGCATATCGAAGGCGCAGAAGCCGACGTTGTGGCGGCGCAGCAGGCGGAACACGTCGTCCTGGAACCACGACTCGTGGCGGAACTCGAAGACGTGCTCCAGGCCCGACGGCAGGACGTCCAGGAAGGCCTCCAGCCTGGCCTCGTTCTCGGCCGTGCGATGGAAGTTGGGCGGAAGCTGATAGAGAAGAGGGCCCAGGCGGTCCTCCAGCAGGCGAGCGCCGTCCAGGAAGCGCTGCACCGGCTCATCCGGCTCCTTCAGCCGCTTGATGTGAGTGATGAAACGATTGACCTTGACGGCGAAGCGAAAGCCGTCGGGCACAGAGCGCCGCCATAGCTGCCAGGCGCTGGTCTTGGGCTGGCGATAGAAGCTGTTGTTGATCTCCACCGTGGGGAAGTACTGGATGTAGTGGGCCAGCCACCCGGAGGTGGGCACATCCTCGGGATAGAACGGACCCTGCCAGTGAGCGTAGTGCCAGCCAGAGGTACCGATCCAGAAGCGAGCGCCCACGATCTCCTCCTGTCCGCCAATGCCCCGTCGCGGCGATTATAGCAAAAACTGCCTCGCTATCGGAGCAGCCTAATGGTATACTTAGTTTAGAAATTCGCTTCTGGGTAGGCGTCTTGCATGGCCAAAGTCACTTATAGCCTGCTGGAGAAAGCCAAGGCCCAACTCCTCGCCGAGCTCCGACACGACATCCGCGACGAACGAGTGCTGGCGGTCATGGCCAGCGTTCCCCGCGAGAAGTTCGTCTCCGATGACCTGCGCGCCTTCGCCTATGACAACCGCCCCCTCCCCATCGGCCACGGCCAGACCATCTCCCAGCCCCTCATCGTGGCCATGATGACCGAAGCCCTCGCCCTCAAGGGCAACGAGAAGGTACTCGAGCTGGGGACCGGCTCCGGCTACCAGGCAGCCATCCTGGCCGAGCTGACGGCGCGAGTGGTGACGGTGGAGCGCATCGCCCCGCTGGCCGAAGGGGCGGCAGCCGTCCTGGCAGAACTGGGATACCATAACGTCCAAGTTCACCTGACCGACGATACCCTCGGCTGGCCGGAGGAGGCACCCTACGAGGGGATACTGGTCACGGCTGCGGGACCCGACGTTCCGCCGGCCCTGATCGAGCAATTGGCGCGGCGGGGACGGCTAGTGATCCCCGTAGGCGCCCACGACGTGCAAGAGCTGCTTCTGGTAACCAACAGCCCGGGCGGCCTCACCACCAAGCGCCTGGGCCCCTGCCGTTTCGTGCCGCTGGTAGGGGCCGGCGGCTGGCCCACCGTCGATTCCGATTTTCCCGAACTTTAGCTTCGAAGTCTCCCCTCGAGCAGCGGACTCTCCAACGTTTATTGCTTTTTCGGGACATTTTGTCAATTTTCCCGCATGTCAGGTTAACTTAATCCATCGCTAAGCGTTTACATTGGTGAAAAAATCAGAGGGATTTGCTATTCAGATTTTTCCCTGGCTTGTCTAGACGGCAAGGGATAGGGTGGGTGTAGAATAGTCGGATCCCGAAACGAGGTATTAGAAGATGGCCGGAGGTAAGGAATGAAGAACCACTTATGTTCGTTCTTGGATTTTCTTTCGGCGGAGAAGGGGGCGTCCGGCAACACGATCGCAGCTTACCGTAATGACCTGGAACAACTAGCCAAGTACCTCAAGGCGAGCGGTGATGGCAAGGGCTGGGAAAAGGTCGACCGTGTGCTCATTCAGGATTTCATCCTCAACCTGAAGGAGCGCAAGTATGCCGAAACGACCGTGGCCCGCAAGGTAGCAGCCATCCGCTCCTTCTTTGGTTTCTTGTCCGCCGAGGGCATTCTGGCAGACAACCCCACCGAGGGCTTGGCTTCGCCGCGTGTCGGCAAGATGCTCCCCAAGGCTATCACCCCCAATGAGGTGGATGAACTGCTGGAGCAGCCCTGCAAGCGGTCCACCCCTGAGGCGAGGCGGGACAGGGCGATGCTGGAATTGCTATACGCCACCGGCATGCGAGTCACCGAGCTGGTGTCGCTGGACCTGGCCAACGTCAGCGTGGACGGGAAGAACCCCTTCGTTCGCTGCACGGGCAAGGGGGCGAAGGAGCGCATCATCCCCATCCACGACCAAGCCACCGAGGCCTTGGAGGAATACGTGAACGAAGCCCGGCCCCTCATAGTCCGCAACAAGAACGAGAATGCCCTGTTTGTCAACCGTCGGGGTGAACGACTCACCCGTCAGGGCTTCTGGCTAATTCTTAAGGGATATGCCAAGGCGGCCAACCTGCGCGACAATGTGACGCCCCACACCCTGCGCCACAGCTTTGCCACCCACATGCTGCGAGGCGGAATGCCCCTGCGTCACGTCCAAGAGATGCTGGGCCACGCCAATATCTCCACCACGCAGGTCTACACCCATCTCGCAACTGAGCACGTGCGGGAGGTGTACGAGAAGGCCCATCCCCGCGCCTCGTAGCTCAAGCCTCGGCCAACGGTGTACTATAGGGAGGTGAAGGTAGCCCTCACCTCCCTTTTGCTATCGCTTGTCATCCTCTGCCTGGCCTGCGCCCAGGAAACGCCCCAAGAGACGCCCACGCCTACACCATCGCCCTCAGCCCTGCTCTCCCCAACACCCTCGCCGCCCTCGCCTCCGCCCGACCAGGCCCCGCCCTTAGACCGTGACCTCCTGGAGCTAGCCGTCCGCCTGGGTCGCGCTCAGGATCCCCTGTCGCCTGTTGCCCGCCAGGAACCACCGGTCTATCAGGAGGGCCAGCAGCACGAATTCACCGTGTGGGATCCCCTCACGTTCTCCCTGCAGACGGTGAACGCCACCCTTCGCCTGATCACCCCCCACGCCTACTTCTACTTCCAGGACGGCCTCGACGTCTCCCAGGAGGAACTCGAAGAGGCGGGACGAGACTTCGAAGAGATGGTCTATCCCGTAGTCACGCGCCATTTCGGGCAGGAGTGGACGCCGGGGGTGGACAGCGACCGCCACATCACCCTTCTCCACGCTGACCTGTCCGGCTTGGCGGGCTATTTCAGCGATGGGGACGAACACCCCCGCGCCGCCAGCCCCGCCAGCAACGAGCGGGAGATGATCTACCTAAGTGTTAGCGGTATAAGGCTAGGCTCCGATAACTACAACGGCCTGGTGGCGCATGAGCTTCAGCATCTGGTGCACTGGAACGCGGACCCCACCGAAGAGGTCTGGGTCAACGAAGGCCTGTCGGAGCTGGCGCGCGAACTGGCCAGCGACGGTTCAGGCTCCGCGCGGATCGCCGTTACCCAGCCCGACACCCAACTCAACGCCTGGGAACCTCTGGGTGCTGGCAATGCCCCCCATTACCGTACCTCCCACCTGTTTGTCCGCTACCTGCTGGAGCACCACGGCAGCTTCGAAGATGCCCGCCGCCTTCTGGAGGAGCCCGCCGACGGCATCGATGGCATAAATGCCTACTTGGCGCCCTTCGGCGTCACCTTCGAGGACGTCTTCACCGATTGGCTAGTCGCCAACTACCTGGACGACCCCGACGGCGGACCCTATAGCCACGGCGATGCCGAGGTCAAGGCATGGCCGGCTACCACCCTCACGGACTACGGCGAGGGTGAGGACAGCGTCCATCAGTTCGCCGCCGACTACATCGAGGTGGACCTGGCCGAGGGCGATGCTGCCTTCTCCTTCGACGGCGGCGAGGCGGTCAAGGTCATCCCCAACGAGCCGTACAGCGGCCTCGGCCAGTGGTGGTCGGGCCGCGGTGATTCTATCGATAGCACTCTCACCGGCGAGTTCGATCTGACGGGCCTTGAGAGCGCCACCCTTACCTTCTGGACCTGGTACGACCTCGAGGAGCACTGGGACTACGCCTACGTCATGGCCTCCAGCGACGGCGGCAGGACCTGGCAGATCCTGAGCGGCCGCCAGACCAGCGACGACAACCCCCTCGGCCTGGCCTATGGGCCCGCCTACACCGGCAAGAGCGGCGGCGGCGACAGCCCTGCCTGGGTGGAGGAGAGCATCGACCTCAGCCCCTTCGCCGGCCAGAAGATCCTGGTGCGCTTCGAGTACATTACTGACCAGGGCATCAACCTCGACGGCTGGGCCATCGACGACATCACCATTCCCGAGCTGGCCTTCTTCGACGATGCGGAAGAAGATGGCTCCTGGCAGGCTCAGGGCTTCCAGCGCCTGACTGCGTCACTGCCCCAGCGCTTCATCGTGCGGGTCATCGAGATGGGCGAGACCACCAGCGTGCGGCCGCTGACCCTGGACGAGGCCAACCGGGGCGAGGTCCGCCTCTCGGGCTTCGGGGCGACCCTGGACAAGGCGGTTATCGTCGTCGCTGCCGCCAGCGATGGCACCACCCAGGCCGCTCCCTATCGCTATTCCCTCCAGCCGGCTCAGCCCTGAAGCCTTGCCTGCGAGTCGACTCGCAGGTATGATGAAACGCGTCATGATCATCGCTGTCATCGGCGGAGAGGAGGCTTCGGCCGAGGTGGCCCGCCTGGCCGAAGAAGTAGGGCGCGAGCTGGCCAGACGAGGCTGCACCGTCGTGTGCGGCGGCGGCAGCGGTGTCATGGAGGCTGTGTGCCGAGGGGCCCGCGCTGAAGGCGGCCACACCATCGGCATTCTTCCGGGCCACGATGCCGACGAGTCTCCTCCCAACGAATACGTCGAGTTTCCCCTGTTCACCGGCCTGGGCTACGCTCGCAACTCGATGGTCGCCCTTTCCGGCCAGGCGGTCATCGCCATCGACGGCGCCTACGGCACTCTCACCGAGATCGCCTACGCCCTCATCCACGAGGTGCCTATCGTCGGGCTGGATACCTGGCAATTCTCCTATCACGGCCACGACGCCGATCGCATCCTGCGGGCCAAAGACCCCCTGGATGCTGCCGAGAAGGCGGTTGCCGCCGCTGAGAGACGATCGCGCCGCTAGTATGAGCCTGCCCACCGGCAGGCAGGGAGCAGCGTTGTGGAGATCGATACCATACAGGCCCGCGAAATCCTGGACTCCCGCAGCAACCCCACCCTGGAGGTGGAAGTGGTGCTGATCGAGGGGACGGTGGGAATGGCTGCCGTTCCCTCGGGCGCTAGTACCGGCGTTCATGAGGCGCTGGAACTGCGCGATGGCGACGCTGACCGCTACGGCGGCAAGGGCGTTCTCAAGGCGGTGACCAACGTCGGCCACGAGATCGCCCTCAAGGTTGTGGGAATGTCCTGCCTCGACCAGGCAGCCATCGACGAGGCCATGACCGCCCTGGACGGCACCCCCAACAAGAGCCGCCTGGGAGCCAACGCGATCCTGGGCGTCTCGCTGGCGGTAGCCCATGCGGCCGCCAACTACCTGAACCTGCCCATGTATCGATACCTGGGCGGCCCGACGGCCCGCACGCTGCCGATGCCTTTCTTCAATATTGTTAATGGCGGCAGGCATGCCCCCGGTGGCACGGATATCCAGGAGTTCATGGTGGTGCCCGTGGGGGCCAAGACCTTCAGCGATGCCCTACGCATGGGAGCCGAGGTCTACCACTCCCTCCAGAAAGTGCTGGCCGACAAGGGCCTTCCCACTACCGTGGGCGACGAGGGCGGCTTCGCGCCTCCCCTAGCCAAGAACGAGGATGCGATGAACCTCCTGCTGACGGCCATCGAGGCGGCCGGCTACCGACCGGGCGAGGAGGTGGCCATCGCCATCGACGCCGCCGCCAGCGAGTACTATCGCGATGGTCAGTACGTCTTCGCTCGCGAGGGGCGCACCTTCAAGGACGTGGACGAGATGGTGGCCTTCTGGCAGGACTGGTGCGGCCGCTACCCCATCGTCAGCATCGAGGACGGCATGGCCCAGGACGACTGGACGGGCTGGTGGAAGCTGACGGCGGAGCTGGGGCGGAAGGTGCAGATCGTGGGCGACGACCTGCTCGTGACCAACGTGGAGCGCATCGAGAAGGGCATCCGCGAGGGAGCGGCCAACGCGGTGCTCATCAAGCCGAACCAGATCGGGACGTTGACGGAGACCCTGGCGGCCATCGATACGGCCAAGCGCGGCGGCTGGCGGGCGATGATCTCCCACCGTAGCGGCGAGACGGGGGACACGACGATAGCCGACCTGGCGGTGGCCACGGGTTGCGGCCAGATCAAGAGCGGCGCCCCTGCCCGCGGCGAGCGGACGGCGAAGTACAACCGCTTGCTGCGCATCGAGGAGGAACTAGGGCCAGGGGCAAGGTTTGCCGGAAGAGAAGCACTGAGATTGGTAGGTGAAGCATGAATCGAACTCTTATGGTGGCTAAGCTTGGTGCAGTGTGCTCGTGCCTAGTGCTGGCGGCCGCATGTGCGGCCGACGAGGAGGACATCGCTGCTACGCCAACCCCCACGACCCCGGAGGCGACACAGGCGTCTCCCCGGCCCGCGACCCCCGGGGCGACGGACATCAGCACGAGGGGAGAAGAGGTTGAAACCCTAGCAAACACCGTCGTGCGTCAGGTCACCTGGGAGGACGGCACGACTTATGAGGAAAGCATCTCCGATCTGGTCTTCCGCACGGCCGGCAAACCCGACGCCGGTCACGGTCACCGTGTGGTGGCCCGCTGGCTGGGCGATACCAGATGGCAGGTCACCATATTCATGCGGGTTGTCGACCGCTCGACCGAACCGGACACGGTGACAGATCTGACAGGCGAGTTCTACTACGACGAGGAGAGGGACGAGTTTAGCGCCGCCAACGGCAGGGCCCTACTTGCTCTGACCGGGCGAAACCCGTGCCCATCTGACCAGCCAGAGCCCGATTACTGTCCTCTGGACAAGGAAATGCGTCCCTAACACCGTCTAGCTGGCAATCAACGCGCCGCGGCTGCTCCCCAAGGGCGCTGCAGACCTCTCAGGGAAGCAGCCAGTAGCAGGAAGGAGGCGCAATGGCAAAAGGGAGCCGCTGCTTCATCAAGACAAAGGCGTTCATGGCCCTTCTGGCTGCTCTAGCTGCTGTCCTGGTGGTCGCGTCTGCTTGCGGGGATGGCGGAGAAGAGCCCAGCCCTTCGCCCACGGGGGTGGCTACGCCAACACCGTCTCCTACGCCGGCATTCCCCTTCGAATTCGAAGGATCCATCGGCATCGACCTGACCGCCTTTGGCACCTTCTTCGAGGAGGGTGAGCCCATTCAACTGGGCATAATCGTCGCCGTCCGGGAGCCTATCACCCTTTATTACCGCACTAGCCAGCGCTACGACCTGGCAGTCGTCAATTCCGAGGGCCAGGAGGTCTGGCGCTGGTCGCGGGATCGAACCTTCGCGCAGGTCACAGGGGAGGTGCCGCTGAAGGCGAACGAGATGCTTTCGTTTCCTGAGACCTGGGAGCAGGGGGACAACGATGGCCAGCAGGTGCCGACTGGGAACTACCAGGTAGTAGCCGAAAGCTCCCACTGTGACGCCAACTACGAGAACTGCGGCCAGTTGACCACCTCTGCCACTATCCAGATACGCCCGCCGCAAGGAGAGCCGTAGGTCTTGGGCACGGCTGAGGCAGAGGCTTTTCCGGTCAGCCGACGTAACTAACCCCTCCAACAGGCGTCTTTGGAATTGGCATGGATAAGGGCCCAACCCTCGGCTTGGATGGGCTAGCGACCGCCGCTATGATCGGCGCAGGGAGGTCCGCCAGGGGACATCGTGGTTTGCCTTCCCCCAACGATAGGAGCTAGCAGTTAGACCGGCGAAGGCCCCAGGAGTGTACCAAAAAGTGTCATTTTGTCTCATCCCTGGCCACCAACCCCCGTCTGACCGCGTGGCACCCTAACGTCTTCGACCGCGTCTACGGCCGGGCCAACCCCAACGGCCTATGCGAAGGATCATCTCCAACAGCTCTTGCCGCTTAGGCACTTTGCCCTCTTCAGCGCACTGGTCCAAGTAATCGGACAGAGATCGATCGTGCAGTCCTGGAGGGTCGACGCCCCGGTAGATGATAGCCCTTCTCAGGTCGACATGGCTGCGTGTTCGCCCTTCTTCCCACTGAAGCAGGAATCGCTCCACCTCCTCGCTGAGGAGACGATAGGCCCTTTCCACGACAAAACGCCGTTCTAAGCTGCGAAGACCCATCTCACCGCAAGCTCCCGACCTCTGTGTTGAGGTCTACTGCCTCCTCTAGCTCCCTCAGCCGTCGCACCAACTCAAAATGCTTCTCGGCGTTGAACCCGATCGTCAGAAGGTCGCGAGCAGCCTGCCGCCGCACACTCTCACTATCTGACTCCAGGAGCTCGCCCAGCACGTCTACCGCCAGCATCATGTATGCCGTGAGCTTGTCCCTGACTCCCTTAATGATCTGCTGCTGCTGGAGCGCAAGCTCTCTGAGGAACTCAGGGTCACGCAGCCATCGCTGAAGCGTACTCCTACTCTTCCCCGACTGCTTAGCCGCCTCCTCGACACTGGTAGTATTGAGCAGGTAGGGCAATACGCTCAGTTGTTGCGGCGCCAGCTTCCCGCCCCTTCCATTCGGGCTCGGAGGTTCCGCGCTATTTGTCAATCTATCCCCCCTTACATAACAAAGGCGCTCATCCTCTCGGCCCGGGACTGGTAGAGGAGGAGCGCAGCCCCTTTCAGTTACCGGTTCTCTACACTTAGTATTCTAGCATAGATTCCAATGATTCGCAACGCGAGCACACACTCTTGCCCTGAGCCCTCTTTGGCTCAGCCGTAGGTCCAAAGGCCCATTCCGCTCTACGCGGGGGCTCTCTAGACAGACGAGGGCGGCCCGGTCCCTAACTAGCGCCGCATCTAGTCCCCTAACCTGCCACCTCAGACTCTGGCGTCGGGACGTAAATGAACAGATCACCCGGCTGGCAATCGAAGAAGGCGCAGAGGCGATCCAGGCTGCTCATACTTATCAGCCGGGCTCGGTTGTTGGCCATCTTGGTCAGAGTGCTCGAATATATGTGAGCCTCTGCCGTGATGGCGTCATAGGTGATCTTGCGGCCCGTTGTCCGACTCTTGGCCGCCATTAGCTCTCGAAGTCGACACTGAATCACAAGAGCCTCCTAAGAACTTCCCCAAGTTTTCTAACAATAGATCAAAAGAAAATGCTTGACAACTAGGGCGAAGTTGCTATAATGTAAGAAGAGATGCAATGAATATCATAGCAAGCTGTGGTTTGCATTCAACTAGCTCTGAGCGCGGTTTCCTGAGCTCGTCGGGCCGCCTTTGTGAGATCTGTGGTCACACCCGCAATCTAGATGAGCACCACATCCGCGCCAAGGGCATGGGCGGAAGCAAGGATCCGGCCATCGAGGCGCCCGAGAACAAGATCACGCTCTGCCGCACCTGCCATCACAACATCCACGAAGGGGGTTGGCAATTGCAGCGCTCAGACCATGAGCTCAGAGTCGTCGACCAAGGGACCGGAGAGCTCATCATGCGCCGGCTCTATGACAAGAGCTTTGACGCATCGACATTCCTCCACCAGCTAACCATGGCCGAAACCTCTCTCGAGCAGCTGGTCAAGGACGTGCCCTTCCTCAGCGACGAACAGCTGGTGGAGCTCTTCGCCTACCTTCGAGGCGTCGGCCGGCAGGCCTGGCGGGCTCAGGCGGCAGTCCTCTGGGAAGCCAAGCAACGCTCCGTCTATGGGGAGCACAGCGTCGAGGCTATCGCCAGGCGCTTCGACATCGCCTACCGCACCGCCGCCGAGTACATCCAAGTCTACGAGACCTACTTCAAGGATGAGGAAGGACTTGGAGAAAGTGCGAACGTTCGCACTTTTCAGCTTGACGAACCCAGCTGGTACCTAGTGGCCGTCCATGGTGACGACCCTCATTTCTGGCTGGGCCATGCCCAGGACCGCAAGGCCCAGGACCCGCGTTACAGCGTCGCCGAGTTCCGCGAGGACATCCGTCTGGGCAAGGAAGCCATTGAGGCAGGCATCGAAACGCCCGTACCGCCCTGCCCTTGGCAGACAACCTACTGCGAGAAGGTCCTCGAGCTCATCACCTCCGTCTCCCGCTGCCGGGACTGCACAGTGGGCCAGCAGCTGCTGGGAATAGCCAAGGAAGAACAGCTGACAGCTTCGGATCCAATTCCATGACTAGAGGTGCACCATGGCAGAGAGCTATCAGGACAAGCTAGACAACTTCTCTCGGGGCAAGAGCTTCGTGAAGCTGCGGGGCGGCGTCCGCAACTCGACGGGCGAGCTCTGTGAGGCCTGCGGGTCTGGCCAGCCTGGAACCCTCTTCGGCATCCGGGAGCTTCTGACCGGTCTGGACCACTTCGTGGGCTCCAACTGTCTACGGGAGCTCATTCGAAAGAAGGCCGTCCTCCAGGGTCGGGTCAGGGAGACTACAGAAGAGGCCTTTGGCAGAGCCCAGGGGATCAAAGAGAGGGGCGGCAACGGGCAGTTCGGCCAGGGCCAGGCGGGAGAGCCAGCCGGCGACACCGAAATCCCAGCCCAACAGGCGGAGCGAGAGGCGGCTTCAAGCCTCCCCCCGCTGGCCGAAGGGCCTCGCCATGCGCTGCCCATGGACGTTCCCGTCATCACCACTCCAACCCTCGTGGTGTGGGAGACCGAGGGCGCCTTCAGGGCAGCGGTCCAAGTACAGGGCCGCAATGGTTTGGCCGGCGTGTGGGGTGCCGCCGAGCAGCCCAAGCAGCGCCAGCTTCTGACACTCCAACCCGACAACGGCTTCCTTCTCATCAAGCAAGAGCAGTATGACCGCGCTGCTCTGGCCCGCTGCGTTCGGTTGGCCACCCAGAATGCCTACCTGACCCTGCGGTCCCAGCTGGCCAAGCCTAGGGGCGCCGAAAACAAGGTGGCGACGGCGCAAGGGGCCAATAGTGGATAGGTTGGACCAGTTAGAACGAGCTCGGGCCAGGGCCCGCGGCGTCAGGGTCGTCAAGCTGGCCGGCCAGAACCGCTACCTGGCCAGAAGCCGAACCTACGAGCCGGGGAGCTACTTCGAGCTGTGGCTGAGCCCTTGGGGCCATGTTCGCTGCACCTGCCCGGGGTTCACCTACAGAGGCATGTGCAAGCACACCGAGGCGCTGAGGGACAAGCTAAAAGCCCGTGTGCCGAGTACCCGATGAACAAAGGGGGCGCTCCTCCGAGCCCCAGAGCCCCAGACCCCCAGTTCCCCGCAAGCTGCCGATGCCTGCCACGGCTACGCCGGCTGAGCATCGGACAAACCCGCTGGCGAAGGAGATAGCGATGGTGCAAGACGCAACGAACGGACGACCCGGCGGCATGAACGCGACGGCCACCCTCGTGGACGAATACCTGGACCTGAAAGAGAAGCTGGAACCCTTGGAGAAGCGGCTGGAACAGGTGAAGAATCTTCTCAAAGACCTTGTGACCGAGGAGGGCCCCTTCGTGGACGAGGTGCGGGGCGTTACGGTCTGCGTGCAGCCGCGCTTCCGCAAGGACTACGACGCCGAGCGGCTTCTTGCCACCTTCCCCCGCCTGGAAGGGTGTGTCAGGCCCGCCGTGGACGTAACCCAGCTAGAGGCCTGCCTGCGCTCGGGCATGGCCACCGAGGGACAGCTGGAACGCGCTGGTGTCCTCACACGGGCCCTCCACTCCCGGGCCCTCATCGTCAAGCCCCTCGAGGGGTGGCGAACCGCACGGGGGGCAGCCGAGTAGGCAGACTGATGACCGAGGCGCTGTAGCTCTCAGCGGGCAGTGTCTGTCGCAGTCCTTCAACACCAGCTGGTGAACGACCCTAAGGTCAGTGTGCCAAATGCATCGCACCGCGAGTTGGGGTGGGTGATGTCTCAATAGGAGCGCGTGGCTGCATGACCTGCGAAATCATGGCGGACACAATATTGGCACCCCACAGGTCGGTCACTCTCAGCGAGATGGTCTGCTGTGACAAATCAATGGCCTTGCATCCGGCACCTGCGAGGCGTACAATAACATACGGATAGGGGGTGTCGTACATGGCCATGGAACGTCTCGAGGTGCGCCTCGACAGCGAGCGTCGGCGTAAGCTGTCGGAGCTAGCGGCGGCGCGCGGGACGCCCATCTCCGAGGTAGTGCGGAGCATGATTGACCAAGCATACGAGGAAGGCCTCCAAGCCAGCCGTGTCCGCGCCGCCTGGGAGCTGGCCCAGCTGGCCGTGGAAGACGTCCCTGACCCGGAGACCCTCAGCCGCCAGCTTGAAGGCACCCATGAGTCCGCCGATCTTCCTTGATACCAACGTCCCCGTCTATGCGGCTGGCCGTCCTCATGCTCTGAAGGAGCCCTGCGCCCAGATCTTGATGCTCGTCGCCGAAAGGCCGCAGGCGTTTCTGACCGATGCGGAGGTCCTGCAGGAGCTGCTGCATCGATACTTGGCCCTACACATCTGGCCTCAGGGCAGGGAGGTATTCCAACGGTTCGCAGAGCTGATGCGCGAGCGAGTGGAACCGGTGCATGCCACCGATGTGGAGCAGGCATCCGCCCTCGCTGACCAGTATCCAGATCTCAGTGCTCGCGATCTGCTGCACGCTGCGGTCGTGAAACGGCTGGGGCTCCGCCGCATCGTGTCCGCCGACGCTGGCTTCGATCGTCTGCCGAAGCTGGAACGGCTGGACCCAGTGGCTGTGGAGGCCTGGCGTAGCACGATAGAAGTCTAGGAAGAGGATGGAAGCGGAGTGGGGGGGAACCACAACCAACCCGTCAAGCTGGCTGGCCAGAACCGCTACCTGGCGCGCGGCCGGACCTACGAGCCGGGGAGCTACTTCGAGCTGTGGGTGAGCCCCTGGGGCCATGTGCGCTGCACCTGCCCGGGGTTCACCTACCGAGGAGTCTGCAAGCACGCTGAGGCCCTGAGGGGCAAGCTCAGAGCCCCTCTGCGCCATACCCGATGAACAAAGGGGGTGCTCCTCCGAGCCCCAGACCCCCAGTTCCCCGGAAGCTGCCGATGCCCGCCGCGGCTACGCCGGCTGAGCATCGGACAAACCCCCTGGCGAAGGAGATAGCGATGGTGCGAGACGCAACGAACGGCCGACCTGGCGGGATGAACGTCGCGGCCGCCCTCGTGGACGAATACCTGGACCTGAAAGAGAAGCTGGAACCCCTGGAGAAGCGGCTGGAACAGGTGAAGAATCTTCTCAAAGACCTCGTAACTGAGGAGGGCCCCTTCGTGGACGAGGTGCGGGGCGTCACGGTCTACGTGGAGCCGCGCTTCCACAAGGAGTACGACGCCGAGCGACTTCTTGCTACCTTTCCGCGCTTAGCTGAGTGCGTCAAGCCTGCCGTGGACGCAAGCCAGCTACAGGCCTGCCTGCGGGCGGACATGGTGACTGAGAGGGAGCTGGAGCGGGAGGGTGTGCTCACCAGGTCCCTCCACGTCCGGGCGCTGATGGTGAAGCCTCTGCTTAGCAGGCGGCCGCAGACCGGCGGCGCCCGTTCCTCCGTGTGGTCTCCAGACAGCTAAGCGTAGGCATTCCCGGGCAATTCCGCACTCAATTGGGCTTGGACACGTTGAGCGTCGTTGTCATTATCGATGGGCTGACGAGCATCGCGAAGGCGGGACAGGTACTCTACAATGAGGACATGGTGATCAGGAGGTGAAAGGCTTTGGCCTCTAGAGCGGCTGATTGGATGCGCCAAGCGAAGCGGGATCTCCAGCACGCGGGGAACGATCTAGAGGGCGGCTATTTCGAATGGGCCTGCTTCAGCGCCCATCAGGCTGCAGAGAAGGCTGTTAGAGCCCTCTTTCAGCATCTCCACGGCGAAGCCAGGGGCCACTCGATCACGGGGCTACTGAAGGCGCTCGCGGGGAGGGCAGCGGTACCCGAGGAGCTGCGGGGAGAAGGGCTGCGCCTCGACCGATTGTACATACCTACCCGCTACGCTAACAGCTTCGCATCGGGAGTCCCCTCTGACTACTTCGACGAGAAGGATGCAAGGGAGGCCATTGGCGATGCCGCGGCGATCGTGGACTTCTGTGAAGGCCGAATTCCTAGATCGGGATAAGACGGTTAAGAGACTGCGTCAGGCAGCTAGGCGGCTCCGGCGAAGCGACTCCCGCGTACAGCAGGTCGTCCTGTTCGGTTCTCTGGTGAAGGGCGACTACGTCCCGGGAAGCGATGCCGATGTGCTGGTCATCTTGGAGGTGGACCCCAGGCCCTTTATGGAGCGGATCCCGGAGTTCCGCCGCTGGTTTCTCGATGTGCCCATCGACGTCGAGGTCTTCCCCTACACCCGCGATGAGATGGCGAAAGGCCAGGCTGACCCCGGCTCCTTCATCTACTCGGTGATGACGGCCCCGACAGAGGTCTTGGCCTGAGACCTTCGCCTGCGCTCAATGACAGCGGCCATCACCCAAGACTGCCCTCCTCTCTTCCATCGCTGGTTTTTCAGCAACGGCTCCCTGAAGGGGCTCACGCCCGAACAATTTCGATCGATCGCCCCGTAAGTGACCGGCATCTTCAGAGTAGCAAAGAGGGCATTGGAGTGGGTAGAGCAAAGGCTATCGACGGGGTCGTAGAGAGGCTCAGGACTCAGCTTTCAAGGCGCCTCCGAGTACACGCCCTTGTTCTGTTCGGCTCCCGGGCCGAAGGTCGAGCAGACGAGTGGAGCGACTATGACTTCATCGTGGTCTCGCCCGATTTCGAGGGCATACCGTTCCTGGAGCATGGCCGCCTTATGTTCCTCTTGCGCGAGAGGGGCGTCTCATACGACTTCCTTTGCTACACGCCTCGAGAGTATCGTGAGCTGGCAAGTCGGCCCACCTTGGTCAAAGAGGCCAGCGAACGGGGGATGCGCAGCCTCTGAGCATCTCGTCTAGGGGAAAGGTCAATGCATAGCGTCCCGGAAAGGCGACGACAGCGGCAGGATGCAAGCCGCCTCCCTGCTGACTAGGCTCGTAAGCTGTGGGAGGGATAGCGCCCCTTGCCACAGCGATGATTCTCTGCTAATGAGTAGAGCATGAATCGGCCTCTTATGGTCGCTCAGCTTGGTGCAGTGTGCTTCTGCCTTCTGCTGGCGGTCGCATGTGCGGCACAGCAGGAGGACAGCGCTGTTACGCCAACCGCGACGACTCCAGGGTCTCCTCAGCCTACGAGCCCCGGTCCGGGGGGCACCCCAGCTACTGTCGTGGCGTCGGACATCAGCTTGAGGGGGGAGAAGGTTGAAAGTCTGGCAAACACTGTCGCGCGTCGGATCACTTGGGAAGACGGCACAACCTACGAGGAAACTATCTCCGATCTGGTCTTCCGCACGGCCGGTAAACCCGACGCCGGTCACGGTCACCGTGTGGTGGCCCGCTGGCTGGGCGATACCAGATGGCAGGTGACTATATTCATGCGGGTTGTCGACCGCTCGACCGAACCGGACACGGTGACAGATCTGACAGGCGAGTTCTACTACGACGAGGAGAGGGACGAGTTTACCGCCGCCAACGGCAGGGCCCTACTTGCTCTGACCGGGCGAAACTCTTGCACATCTGACCAGCCAGAGCCCGATTACTGTCCTCTGGACAAGGAAATACGTCCCTAGCACCGTCTAGCTGGCAATCAGAGCGCCGAGGCTGCTCCCCAAGGACGCTCCAGACCCCTCAGGGAAGCAGCCAGTAGCAGGAAGGAGGCGCAATGGCAAAAGGAAGCCGCTGCTTCATCAAGACAAAGGCGTTCGTGGCCCTTCTGGCTGCTCTAGCTGCTGTCTTGGTGATCGCGTCTGCTTGCGGGGATGGCGGAGAAGAGCCCAGCCCTTCGCCCACGGGGGTGGCTACGCCAACACCGTCCGCTACGCCGACATTCCCCTTCGAATTCGAAGGATCCATCGGCATCGACCTGACCGCCTTTGGCACTTTCTTCGAGGAGGGTGAGCCCATTCAACTGGGCATAATCGTCGCCGTCCGGGAGCCTATCACCCTTTATTACCGCACTAGCCAGCGCTACGACCTGGCAGTTATCAATTCCGAGGGCCAGGAGGTCTGGCGCTGGTCGCGGGATCGCGCCTTCGCCCAGGTCACAGCGGAGGTGCCGCTAGAGGCGAACGAGATGCTTTCGTTTGCTGAGACCTGGGACCAGCGGGACAACGATGGCCAGCAGGTGCCGCTTGACAACTACCAGATAGTAGCCGAAAGCTCCCACTGTGACGCCAACTACGAGAACTGCGGCCAGTTGACCACCTCTGCCACCATCCAGATACGCCCGCTGCAAGGAGAGCCGTAGGTCTTGGCCACGGCTGGGGCACGGGCTTTTCCGGTCAGCAGGCGTAACTAACTCCACCAACGGGCGTCTTTGGAATTGGCATGGATAAGGGTCCGGCCCTCGGCTTGGATGGGCTAGCGACCGCCGCTATAATCGGCGGGTGGTTATGCCTGGCTTTGCGAAGCCCGGCCCAGATATCGGAGGATCGCAACTAGAGTTGGCTGTTTCCGTACCCTTGGTGGCTCTTGCGCGTTGTGTAAGTGGAGGACGCAGGGGGAGACCCTTGTCGCCGCGGCCGCTTCACGTCTGGATCACCAAGGGCCGCTGAAAGGACCGGATCGATGAAAGTGATGTTGGCCAGTGCAGCGCTAGCCGGAGTGGTGTTGGCTCTGGCAGCATCGGCAGGGGGCGTTGTGGCCAGAGGCTATAGCGCCGCCCAAGAGGCTGTGACTATCGGCGTGGACGTTGAACCCGCGGGCAATACAGTCACTTCTCTCGGCCCTACTGACGCGTGCATATCGGTGAGCATCGGTGACACCTTCCAAGCCGATATCTTTGTCACCGATGTCGCCGACCTTCTGGCCTGGGAGACGTACTTTGTCTACGACATGTCAATCATCAACGTCGTCAGCCGGGACGTGATGATGTTCCAGGCGGCGAACCCAGGCAGCAACGTGTTCGACGTATCTGAAGGCCTACCTGACATCGACGGTTACTACCGGGTCGCCGCAGTCGATCTTGCAGACCCACCTGCACCCGATAGTGGTTCCGGCGTCTTGGCCAGGCTCACCCTGAAAGCTGTCGGCGCAGGCGTCAGCCCGCTGAGCCTTTCGCCTATCGATATAAACGAGGATGGCAGGATAGACCTTGGTCCCTCCCTAAAGAACACTGAGGCTGAGTCCATCGGCGACCTAGACGGCGACGGCTTCTTTGATGGCCCGATTGCCAATGCAGAGATAGCGGTAGATACGGCTTGTCCGGGTGTCACGCCCGTCGCCTCCCCTACCGGCGAGGCAACTGCCGCGCCAACGGGGACACCGACGGCCACGGCGGCAGCTAGTCCCACAGTGCCGGCCAGCCCGACGGCCACAGCGGCAGCCAGCCCCACAGTGCCGGCCAGCCCGACAGAGGATGAAGGGTCAGCATGGACCGGCGGCCCGGCCATCATAGGCTACATCCTGGGGGGCTTGGCAGCCGTGCTCCTGGGCGGAGCTGCCTTGCTTGCTATCAGAAGGCGTCGTGCCAGCTAGGGAGGAGGAAGTGTGGTGGCGAGGATGAAGCTGCTGGCCGTGACGCTGGCCGTCTGCCTCTTGGCGGCCGCGCTCGGGGGATGGATTCTAGGCGGTGGGCAGGAGGCCACGCAGGCGAGTCCAGGAGTCACCATCGGCGTCGACGCCGACCCCACTGGCAACACGGCCACCTCCCTGGGCACCATCGAGGCCTCCCGAACGGTGGCCTGCGGCGAGACCTTCGAGATGGACCTTTTCATCCAAGATGTCACAGATCTGTTGGCCTGGTCAGTGAGCCTGAAGTACGACCCCTCCGTGCTAAGGATTACCGAACAGGATGTGCAGATGTTTCAGGCGGCCAATGGAGGTAGCGACGTACGGGATAGGTCGCTGCGAGACCCAGCGCTGGCCGGTGGCTGGGGCGGCGGCTACTATGATGTCGCAGCCGCGGACGTTGCCGAGCCTGCCGCGCCCGATAGCGGTTCGGGCGTATTGGCGAGACTTACGGTGGCGGCGGTCGGAACCGGCGAGAGCTCGGCCGGTCTCCAGGGCCCAACGCTATGGGGATTCCCGCCTCCCACGTCCATCAGCGTAGGGTCGATGTCCGACGCCGAAGTTACGGTGGTCGGGCCCTGCCAAGACTCAGACGAAGATGGGATCGACGACCGTGTTGACAACTGCCCCCTGGTCGCCAACTTCGAGCAGGTCAACACCGACGCCGGGGATCAGGACGGCGACGGACGGGAGGGCGAGGACGCCATCGACGGCATGGACAACGACGGCGATACTCGCGTCGACGAGGATCCCCCGGGGGACCCAGAGGGCGATGCCTGCGACGATGACGACGACAACGACACCGTCGCGGACAGCGACGACAACTGCCCTCTGGTGCCCAATCCCGACCAGACGGACTCCGACGGCGACGGCGTGGGCGATGCTTGCGACGATGACAACGACAACGACACCATCCCCGACAGCGCCGATAACTGCCCTCTGCTCCCCAATCCCGACCAGACCGACTCCGACGGCGACGGCGTGGGCGATGCTTGCGACGATGACGACGACAACGACACCATCCCCGACAGCGCCGATAACTGCCCTCTGGACTTCAATCCTCATCAGGCGGACTCTGACGGCGATGGCCTGGGCGATGCTTGCGATGCTTCCCCCGGCCCCACGCCTACTCCGCTACCCACACCCACGCCCGGCGCAACCGCCACACCTACACCCCCCAGTCCCAGCATGGCCTGGACGTACTCCTGCTACCTCGGTGCCTCCCAACCCACCGAAGACGCCCTGGCGGCCATCAGCGGCGATGTCCTGGCCGCATACCGGCTGAGGCCGGACCAGGGCTACGACAGGTGGTTTCCGGGTAGGCCCGACGTGAGCACGATGACGGTGCTCAAGCCCTACGACGCCTTGTTTCTCCTCGTGGCCGGCGATGCCGCATGGCCCCAGGAACCGGGGGGTGAATCTCCTACCAGTGTCGACCTCGTCTTCGGCTGGAATAGCGTGTGCTACACAGGCCAGACGAAGGACGCCGCGACGGCCACCGAGGGGATCGCCGGTCGGTTCGCAATAGCTTATACTCTGGCCCCAAGCCAGGCCTGGAAGCGATTCGTCCCTGGCAGGCCGGATGTTAGCACCCTCAGCCAGTTGGACTCTTGCACCCCCGTGCTTATCCTGGTTACCGAAGAAACTGGCGCCTTGTGGGTGTTTGAGCCATAGAATTCGCCGAATACTGAGGCAAGACAAGGGATGAGAGCTCTGCTCACAGCTGCAATTTTCGCTGCGGGCCTGCTGCCGGCCTGCGCTGGCAACGACCATGACGGCCAGCCTTCGCCCACTGCCACAGGCACCGCGCAAATGAGTTCCAGCGAGGTCGTGGCCTTTGTGCAGCAGTACCAGGTAGCACAGAACGTCGAGCGCCCGGACGGCCTTTGGGAGATCACCATTGTGCCGCTGGCCTCCCGCGTTGAAGGTTTCTGCCTGGATTCACCGAAATGGTCCGCGCGTGAGGGGGCAACAAGCTGGCGTGTATTCGCTGAGTGCACAAAGCAAAAGGACGTCCCGGCCGATAACCCCCTGCGGTTCGAGTGGCTGTTCTACCCCGACATTGGCTTAGTTAGCCCATTCAACCACCCCGCCCACGTAGCCCAATATCAATACCCGTGGTAGCGAGAATGAGCGGCCGCGGCAGGAGGGAGAAAGTGAACTGGCTGACCAAGGTTGCTGTCCTGCTAGCAGCGCTGCTCCTGCCAGCGGGCATTAGCTGCGGCGGCGAGGAGGGGCCTTCCACCATCGTCGTTGATAGCACCGCCGATACTGATAGCCGCGATGGCGTGCTGAGCTTGCGAGAGGCCATCCTGCTGGCCAGCGGCGAGCTGGCGGTGGCCGACCTGGACTCGGGGGAGGCCGACAACGTCGGCAAACGGCTCGGGCCCGATTCCAGGGACACGATTGTTTTTGATCCTTCGGTCTTTCCAGCGTCGGGCGGCACCATCTCCCTAGCCGCGCCGCTACCGTCGCTTAGCACCGGCTCGGACACCATCGACGGCTCCCAGGCCGGCGTAACAATCGACGGAGTCAATCAGAGCCTTGAGTGCATGGTAATTGGTTCTAACGATAACGCTGTGAAGGGTTTGGAGATTAAGAACTGCCTTGTGGGGGTGATGATTCGGCCAGGCGCCCAGGGTAACGTGATCGGCGGCTCAGCAACGGAAGAAGGAAACGTTATCTCCGCCAATGACGAAGGCATAGTGATCGGCGGTGCGGGCGCCGACGGCAACGTGGTGAGGGGGAACCTCATCGGCGTCGATGCCAGCGGCAGCAGCCCCCTGACGAATCGCAACGGCGTGCACATTCATGCAGAGGCGCGGGCGAATCTCATTGGCGGCAGCAACCCGGGCGATCGCAATATCATCTCGGGCAACAAGGGCGTGGGCATAACCATCAGGGGTAGCGCCAACCTCGTCCAGGGCAACTACATCGGCACCGACGCCAGCGGCACTGTAGCTATACCCAACGGAATGGAAGGAATATGGATCGCGCCCGGTGCTCGGGACAACATCATCGGTGGCAGGAGCGTCGAGGAGCGGAATGTCATCTCTGGGAACGACCTCTTTGGCCTAAGCATCTCCGGGCGCGGTGCCACTGGCAACGTAGTCAAGGGAAACTACATCGGCGTCGACGCCAGCGGCAGTACTGCTTTGGCGAACCCTCACGGCCTGGTTATCGGCGATGGGGCCCAGAACAACGTCATCGGGGGTTCCGGCCGTGGAGAAGGCAACGTTATCTCCGCCAATGGCACGGGGGTGCTCATCCGCGGCGCCGATACCAGCGGCAACACCATCATCGGAAATTACATAGGGACGGACGCCAGTGGCGGCCAGCCGTTGGGGAATGCCCTGGGCATATGGATGCTGAAAGGTGCCCACCAGAACATTATCGGCGGGACCGGCGGGGGCGAGGGCAATGTCATCTCAGACAACAGCCTCTACGGGGTGCACGTCGAGGGGCCGGAGACCGTGGGCAATACCATTCGGGGTAATTCGATCTACTCCAACGGGCGGCAGGGCATCCAGACCACGGACGGAGGCAACGGGGAGTTGGAACCTCCCGCTATCAGCGACGTGAGCCCGGTAAGAGGCAGCGCCTGCCCCAAGTGCACCGTCGACATCTATTCGGATTCGGGCGATGAGGGGGAGGTCTACGAAGGTTCGACGGTGGCCGACAGCGATGGCGGCTTCATCTTCGAGAGCAGCGCATCCGGCCCCAATATCACTGCCACTGCTACCGATGGCGACGGCAATACCTCTGCCTTTTCCTGGCCGCTGATAGCAGCGGTGCGCTGATCGCCGCCAGGCATCCCTGGGGTCGTGGAACGTAGAGAAGCACGGCGCCCAGCGGCGGTGGCGGCGTGCTCGAATGCCCAGCCCTAGACGCACTGGGTAAAGAAGACCGGCCTCAACTTCACGATGTCGAGAATGTTGATGCAGTCGTCTGTTTTCAGGTCGTAGCGGCTGTCGTAAGATGGCTCGCCGCTGCAGCTGAAGAAGGCGAGCCTGAATTTCACCACATCCAGAATGTTGACTTTGGTGTCAATCTTGGTGTCCGGGGGCCAGGCGTCGTTGTCACCGGGCTGGTCGGTGCAGTTATCCAGCGGGTCAGTGCCGATGACGCTCTCCTCGGCATCCGTCCAGCCATCGTCGTCGTCGTCATCGTCGCAGGCATCGCCCAGGCCGTCGTCGTCGGTGTCCTCCTGCCCCGGATTGGGATCATCGGGGCAGTTGTCAACCGTGTCGCCGACGCCGTCGCCGTCCGCGTCCGGCTCCGTTTCTCCGCACAACTCAAGGCTCCATGGCTCGAGCGTGCCAGCGTCCGCCCCAAAGTCATCGCTAAGTTGAAGGGTCCACACGCCGGCTGAGTCCTCCGCATCGAAGTCCGACAGCGTTCCTTCCGGCTGGTAGCAGCCCGTGAAGGGCGCGCTGCCGGAACTGATTGGCGTGGCGCACTCATCGTCCAGGGTTGTGCTGGTGAAGTTGTCGCCACTGCCGCCCACGTCCGTGAACAGCTCCACCGGCGTCCCCTGGGGGGATATCAGGTAGACATCCAGGTCCTCATCCCAGCTGTGGGTGATGTCCAGGGTGACGTTGACGTCGTCGATGGTGAAGCTGTCGGGGACGTTGATCGTGGAGGTGACGGTGCCTGGGTCGGGGATGGCTATGGGGGTATCGGTGCTGGGGTAGCAGACGCACCCCTCGTGACAGAAGTTGGCGGTGCAGGTCTTGTGCGAGTCCATGTAGACAGAGGTGGAGGGACTGGTGCCCGAGCAGTCCCCGCTCCAGTGGGCGAAGTCAAAGCCGGAGTTGGCGCTGGCGGAGACATTCACGGTGGTGTCGCTGTCGTACCAGTGGTCCCCCACGGAGGGATTGGTCGTGCCGCCGCCTGGCGGCGAGACCTCCATAGTCAGCTCGTACTGGCCAGGTGGTGCGCCTGGGACCGCATAGCGAACGTAGTTCTCAATGGCGCACTCTCCATAGCCAATCTTGAAGTAACCATTACCATGTGGACCCCAGGTAGAACCCCAGCTGTTCTTGGCGATCCAATAGCCACCACCGTCATCATATCCAACAAGGACTACAGCATGATTCGCGCCATGAGCCTGTGTACATCTGTAGATGTCCCCATCCCAATAGTCGCCCTGCTCGAGGATCTGCAAGGCAACTGAAAGAGGCCCCTTCTCCACAACCTTGGCTTTTATCAAACTAGGTGCAACATAGCCTGTCTCATCTACAGTTACTGCTCTAGCTTGCCAATCCGCACACAATGCGCAATAAGCAGTTGTTGCTGTGTAAGGGAAGCAAGCTTCATCAGCTACCCCCGTATCTCTGATATATGCGAGAGCGGTAGAAGGCCATCCTCCGTCGCAGTCGCCGCAGCTACCACAGCAAGGAGATCCGTTTGAAACTAACTGTTGCTCTGATAGGTCGAGATCAAGATTGGGATTACCTGTACCGATGTTGAATACCGCTTCCACTACACCAACAGCCGAAAATGCCCAGCAGGAGCCGCAGGACGCCTGGTTCTTCACGGGCGTCATCCAGTTCTGTCCGTTGTAATTCCTCCAGTCGAAGGAAGAAGGTGGGGTTCCTACTGAGCCCCCTTGTTCCGGAGGAGTTGCGCCTTGTGCTACGGGAAGACTTCCTTTGGTAGCCTTCTCGCTCAAGCCCATCAATTCTGTAACAGCGCCGATCTCTTCCTGACCACGAACGCAAACACCGTACTCTCGTGAAAAGGCGTTCCTGCCATCCGTCTTTGTTATCAGGTCATAGCCCTGCCTTGCGCAATACGAGTAGCTTCCTCCACACTTGCCTTCCAGGAAACTCCAGTCCGCGCAGCTGCTCCCGTCCGGCAGAACACATATCCCGTCCTGCCCGCCAGCCGTATCAACTACTTCGTATTCATACCCTAGCTCGCGACAGTAGACAGCAGCGGGGTTTGCCATTCCGAGAGCGCCCTCACCACAGCTCGAAGCAACATCAAGGGCTTCCTGCGCCTGCGGGGCACCCTCGTCGACACTATACGTTGCCCCCAGCGGGGCATCATTGGCCTGCGCCGAGAAGGTGCCGACGACCAACAATACCAAGAATAGAGGAAGCAGCTTCGCCACTTTCTTCAGCGTTACCCTCCTCGGATCTTACTTGACCATACTGAGACGCCGCTGCCAGCCCCACAAGCCCAGGCCACCTGCAATCAACAGAAGAAAGAGAACGCGCCTCATCTATGGTCCAAGCCGCACCAAGGCTATGCCTTTATGTCCACTAAGCAAGACACATCAACCGCCCCAAGCGTTACATCTAGCGGTGCTCAAACGCCATGTTACAGGTTCACGACGCACAACGCATGACTGGCCGAGGCTCGCACTGCCCCATTTTACACCTAATTTTACTCCTTAGAGTAATATCGCCAGCCCGAGCGCCGCCGTAGGACAAATCACCAGCATATCGTCACCTATTCTTGGCTGTCCAAGCTGTGCCAGCAACCGAGGGCAGTTGACAAAGCAACTTGTCGGGCAGAACAGCGTTGATATAATAGGTGCTATAATAACCGTAAAGTTGACTCGTGGCCGGCCTGGATGACGATGGGAAGCGAGTACAGGCGAAGAGCCTGAAATAGAGAGGGGATCGAGGCGGAGTATCCCCGAGGAGGCGGCCCGATGACAAGGAAAGCGCTTTGTGTTTTGGTCGGGACCGTGGTGATGGGCCTCCTATCGCTACTGGGCTGGGTGCTTTATCTTGCAAGCCCAGCCGCCGAGGCGCAAACCCCGGCGCTGCTGGCGGCTGACGGCTCGGCCGATGTGAGGATCGTCGACCAGTACGTGGAGGCACCGACCGAGATCCCCCTGAGCGAGGACATCCCTATCGACGTCAGGAAGGTGATCCACAACAACGGGCCCTACGAGCCGGTGGACGCCCAAGCTCTGGGGACGCCCGCAGCCCCCGAAGGCTGCGATATCACTCCGGGGAGCCACCTGGAACAGATTTACAACCTGCCGGTTAGTGTGGACGTGACGATCCGCGAGCCCTTTACTATCCACTGCTACGAGCCGAGCTGGCACACTTTCACCTTCGACAACGTGCTCGAGGTCACCACTGTGGGCGTTGAGGACCCCGACCCTTCGAACAACACATGGCACACCGACTGGACGGTGGCTGCGGTCACCGAGGCCGATCTGGAGGTCGTCAGCCAGACAGTCGTCGACTGGCCCAGCGAGATCTTTGCTAGTGTGGATGTGCCAGTCACTTTAGAGGCAGAAGTGCGCAACAACGGCCCCTATGGGCCGGTGGATGCGGAGCTTCAGGGGTGGCTATCGCCGCCGAGCGGGTGCACTGCCCACCCCAGCCCGGCCGTTGACCAGGTCGTCCTGGCTGCCAGCGAGACGAAGACTGTCCAACAGGAGTTCACCATCCACTGTCTTACGGGTGGGCTGCGCACTTTCGCATTGTCCAACCGCATAGAAAGCAAGGACCCCCACATTGGCGACCCCGACCTGGCGAACAATGAACGGTCTCGCTTTTTGCCCTCGCTGTATGTTGAAGACAACACCGACGTCAAGATCATCAGCCAGGCCCTTGTCAACCCGCCGGCCCAAATTACGGTGAGCGAGAACGTTGATGTCACCTTGCACAAGGTGATCCACAACAACGGCCCGGCCGGCCCCATCGACGTTTCCATCTCCAGCACGGCCATCGCGCCGCCGGGCTGCAGCGCCACGCCCAAGAGCGTGCCAACTTCCATCCCCCAGGTGGATGTTAGCGTGGACCAAACGGTTGACGAAATATGGACGATCCATTGCGGGCAGCCCTCTACCCACTCGTTCACCTTTGACAATTCGGTCGCCACCATACTCGCCGATCTCTTCCCGGACAATAACTCCGCCTCTACAGGCCTGACGGTCGATGTCGTCGCGGAGGCCGACGTGAGGATCGCTGGTCAGGAGGTTCTGGCCGGCGACTGCATCGGCGCAGCGCCTGGCGAGATCGGGGTGAGCGAGAACAGCGATATCTGTCTGCGCAAGACCCTCCACAACATCGGTCCCTTCGGGCCGGTGGACGTGTCCATTTCCACTGGTGCCACTCCTCCCAGTGACTGTTCGGCCATTCCTGACGCCGGCAATCCCACCGGCGCTTCTCTGCCGGTGAGCACGGACGTGGTGGTGGAGGAGATATGGACGGTTCACTGCGCCACGCCCAGTTCTCACAGCTTCTCCTTCGAAAACGCCATTGCGGTCACCAACCCGCATGTGACTGACCCCGACGAGGGCAACAACGCGGCCTCTACGGAACTGGCGGTGGATGCCATCGCCGAGGCGGACGTGAAGATCAGCGGCCAGGAGCTGGTGGACCCGCCAACCGAGATCGACGTGAGCCAGGATGTGAGCCTCACCCTGCGGAAGCATCTGCACAATAACGGCCCTTATGGCCCTGTGGAGGTTTCCATCTCTCCCTCGGCCTCGGCGCCGCCCGGCTGCACGGCCACTTTCGAAGGCGGCTCCGCGTCTACCTCAACTGCCTACCAGGCGTCCGCCGTCAGCGGCGCCAATGGGGCTACGCTTGTCGTCGGGTACGACATGGACCCGATAGGCAATAGCTGTCCCGGCGACGGCGCGACGGATTGCACCCTGGGCACCATCGAGACCTGCGTGGAGGTGCCCAGCGGGGGCGGCGTTATCAGCATTGACGTGTTCCTGAACGGCCTGCCCCAGCTGCCCGCCCAGCCCGACGAAGGAGGCCTCACCTCTTTCGAGTACCAGATAGGCGAGAAGGATGGGCTGGCGGTAGGGTCTCTAGCTGGCAAGACGCACACCGACACGGCGGTGAACCTGCTCGTCCAGATGTCCCCTCGCATGCCACAGGACTACAGTGACCCGCTGGTCAGCCCCGTGCCCGGCTGGTACGCTTCGATGGCCGACCTGGGTGAGATAGAGTTCAACGGGTGGAACGGAGACGTGAACCTGCCGTACACCAAGGGCGTGCTCAGCCGGCTGGAGATCGACACTACCGGAACGCCGGACGGGGTGTACGGGTTGACCCTACACGACGTCCTCGTCGGTGACGCACTGGGCGACGACTACTGCGACCCGGCGAGCCCCGTCTACGTCGGCTGCGAGCTCTGGGACGCCAACGCAACGCCCGAGCCCTACGGGCTCATCGCCGTAGGTGTCAGTTGCGAGCCGGAACCGACCCCAACGCCCACGCCGACGCCTACGCCTACGCCCACGCCGACGCCCACACCAACACCAACGCCTCCGCCGGGCGTCATCTCGCTGCCCGTCAGCGTCGACACGGCGGTGGACGAATCTTGGACCATCCACTGCTCGGAGCCGAGCACCCACTCCTTCTCGTTCGACAACGAAATCGCTATCACTGACGCGCATGTCAGCGACCCCACCCCGGGCAATAATTCAGCCCCCACAGACCTGACGGTCGATGTCCTCGCCCAGGCCGATGTGAAGGTGGTCGGGGTGACCGTCCTCAGCCCGCCAGCCGACATCGACGTGAGCGAGTACGTCGATATCACTGTCAGGAGCACTCTCCACAACGACAGCCCTTACGGGCCGGTGGAGGTCGAAATCCTGGAGACAGTGACTTCCCCACCGGACTGCGATATCTCTCCCAGTGAGCCGCTGACCAGACAAGTGAACCTGCCAGCCAGCGTAGACGTGACGGTGGACGAGGCATTCAGCATCCACTGCTCCGAGAAGAGCACGCACACTTTCACCTTCGAGACCGACATCGTCCGGATCAAGGATCCGCACGTGGTAGACCCGAACGAGACGAACAACTCCGGGTCCACCCAGCTCACTGTCGAGGCCTGGGGCATAGCTGATCTCAAGATCGTTGACCAGCAGGTAGCGGACGCGCCGGCCGAGATCCCGGTAAGCCAGGACGTGCAGATCACCCTGGATGAGGTGATCCACAACAACGGGCTCTACGGCCCCGTGGACGCTGTTGTGGAGACGACTGTTACCATACCGCCGGACTGCACAGTGCAGCCGACTAGCCATGTCCAGGAGTTGTACAACGTGCCGGTCAGCGTGGATATCGTGCACCATGAGCCGTTCACCATCCACTGCTATGATGTAAGCTCGCATGAGTTTGTGTTTGATAGCGAGATCACGCTGAGCGGCACGCACGTGCGAGACCCGAACCCGGGCAACGACGTAGCCAGCACGAATCTGGTGCTGGCTTCCGTGGCCCAGGCCAACGTCAGGATCGTCAGTGTAGGCTTCGTCAACCCGCCGACCAAGATACCCATGGGCCAGGACGTGGACATCACCCTACGGAAGCACATACACAACAACGGGCCGTGGGACCCGGTGGATATCGCCATCGACGCCAGCGCTACCGCTCCTACCGGCTGCACCATCGTGCCCAAGGATGTGCCCAGCCTCCTCAGCGCGGTGCCGGTCAGCGTGGACCAGGTGGTGGACGAGGTCTGGACCGTCAATTGCAGCCAGGAGGGGCTGAAGACCTTTGTCTTCGACAACTCCATCGATGTGGCTACTGTGCACGTCTACGACCCGTACCAGGCCAACAACGTCAGCCACAAGCTGCTGACGGTCAGGAACGACTCCTACCCCTACTGGGGCGACGATATCTGTGACGGTAAGGACAACGACGGCGACACGATCATCGATGAGGGCTGGGACCTCAATGATAACGGCATCGCCGATTGTCTAGACCCCGACCTGGACACCGATGGGGACACCCTCACCAACGACGTCGATGATGATGACGACGGCGACGGCTGGACGGACGAGGACGAGGGGTTCATACGCACCGACCCCTTGAGCTTCTGCCCCTTGGACGCCTACCATGACGCCTGGCCGCCGGACATCAACAACAACGGGGTGGTCAATATTTTGGACATTGTGCGCTTCAGGGGGCCTATACGCGGGGTGTACGATCGCCGCTATGACCTCAACACCGACGGCAGGGTGAACATCTTGGACGTGGTGAAGTACAGGCTGGTGATGCACACATCGTGCATCCCCTAGCTAGTCCGAAGCCGCCATAAGACACCCTGGCCCCCCTGCTGTTGGCCAGCCGGGCGACACAGTTTAACTAATGCTTGCCTGGATGCGCCAGTAGCCGCTCAATGGACGCTTCAGCCCCAGGCGACGCCACACAGACAGGCAAAGGGTGTCGAACTCACGCGATTGTCACGAACCAGGGGTTGTGCCAGTGGGGCAAGGTATGTGATAACCTGTGAAGCGAATGCAGTCTCTGTAGCTTCGTGGAGGAGGTAAGATGCGCATGTGGTGTAGGCCGAAGGTAGGCCTGTTGGTGGTGCTGGGAGGCATCCTTTTCGCAGCGCTGCTCCTGTTGGCCTGCAACGGTGGGAAAGAGGAAACCACCGCCTCCCCCACGGGGACAGCGGCCTCTCCTTCTCCCACGGACGCAACGCCGACGACGGAGGCGACAGCTTCGCCCATTAGGCCTTCCCCAGTGGGGCGCATCGCCTTTACGTCCAACCGCGACGGCGAGGGTGGGGGAAGCGAAGACATCTATGTCATGAATGGCGACGGCTCAGGGGTGGTCCGACTCACCGATAATCCAGCCAATGATAGGGCGCCCGCGTGGTCCCCTAACGGGTCCAAGATCGCCTTTGTGTCCTACAGGGACGGGAATGCCGAGATCTACGTGATGAATGCCGACGGCTCGGACCAGACCAACCTCACCAACAACCCGGCCACCGACCAGGCCCCTGCCTGGTCGCCTGACGGCTCCCGCATCGCCTTCACCTCGAGGCGCGAGGGGACGGCGGAGATCCATATTATGAACGTCGACGGTTCAGGCCAGACCAAGCTGGCCGACAGCCCAGCAGGTGACTCAACGCCTACCTGGTCGCCTGACGGCCTGAAGATCGCCTTTATATCAGCGGAAACCGGCGAGCGGGAGATATACGTAATAAATGCCGATGGCTCGGGCCGCAGCCAGTTGACGAACGACCGAGCGGACAACATGTGGCCCGCTTGGTCGCCTGACGGTGCCAAGATCGCCCTTAACTCCGAGCGCCATCGCCACGCCGATATCTACATCATGAACGCTGACGGCTCGAGCCAGGCGCGGATCACTACCCAGTTGGGGGAAGACTTTCAGCCTGCCTGGGCGCCTGAAGGCTCCCGCATCGCCTTCACCTCGGGCCGCGATGAGAACGCAGAAGTGTACATTATGAACGCCGATGGATCTGGTCAGACGAACCTTACCAATAACCCAGCGTACGACGGGACGCCGGCCTGGTCACCTATCACGTCATCGACAAGGGGGGCTCCCTAAGGCCCCCAGGAGGGGTCGCTGTCCTTGCCAACGGCAGTGGTGATACGGGCCACATCGCTGCCGTCCGGCCTCATAATGTACAGGTCGAAGTCGCCGGTGCGGTTGGAGGAGAAGACGATCCACTCGCCGTCGGGCGACCAGGTGGGCTCAAGCTCGGTGGCAGGACTATTGGTGAGATTGGTGTCCGAAGTGCCATCAGGCTTCACAATATAGATCTCGTGGTTATCGTCGCGGATCGACCTGTAGGTTATCCACTCTCCATCCGGGGACCAGGCAGGCTCAACCTGCCAGCCCGGTGGGTCGCTGACCACGACCGTCAGGTCGGAGCCGTCCAGCTTAACAGTGCAAACCTGGCCCAGGCCCCTGGTGGCGCTGGCCGCGTAGAAGGTCAGCCGCTCGCCGTCAGGTGACCAGCCCCCTAGAAAACCGCCAGCCTTGCAGGGTGCCGCGGTGGCCTCTGACTCGGGCTCCGTCACCTTTCGGACATTGCTGCCGTCACTGTCCATCACGTAGAGCGCCCCTGTGCGGCTGAAGGCTATGCGCTTGCCATCGGGAGACCAGCGGGGGCTTAGGTCACCGGCTGGGCCGTCTGTCAACTTCGCCAGGCCGCTACCGTCGACGTTCACAACGTAGATGTGGAAGATGCCGTCTTGGTCAGAGCTGAACAAGATCTTGGTCCCATCAGGAGACAGGTGAGGGTTGGCATCCTCCGCCGCGCTGTTCGTGATGTTTACCTCGTCCTCGGGGGTTAGCAAATAGATCTCCCCCTTTCCATCGCGGCGGGAATGGAAGGCGATCTTGCCAATAGGTAGCTCCACGGTGGCCACAGGACTAGCTGGAACAAGGGTGGGGCTGGGCCCGATCGTGCCCGTCGCCGTGGGAGAGGCCAGCAACACCGTGGGCGAGGGAACCGCCGTCAGCTCGGGGGCCTCCTCACCTTCTCCGCATGCCGACACTAGCATCATGCCTAGGATAGCCATCATGACCAGAAACGTTCTCAACACGGGACCCCCTTTCAGCCACGGCCTACCCTTCCCTAGAGTTTTAACGGGGCCGCCTTCCCTTTGTCAAGCGGAACGGAATCGCCGGGCGCAGAAAGCAGAAAAAGGAGTGACCGGTCCCAGAGCGCCCGCTCCCGCACCTCGTCACTGGCCTCTGGCGTTATATAGACAGTACTGTCTGGAATCGCGGGAGGTGCCGCCACCTCTTTGCACAAGCCAGTGGCGGGGCTAAGATACGTTCTGGATAGTCCAAGTGTCTCCCATAGCAATGGAGAATGGAGGCAGCAAATGAGACTGATGATGCTTGTCCCCCTCGTTGGTGCCACCTTGCTGGCCATCATGGTGGTTGCCCTGGTCGTCTGGCAGGGCAGCGATAAGTCTGCCCAGGCTACTCCTACCCTTGTCGTCGGCTTTGACATGGACCCGACAGGCAACAGCTGCCCGGGCACCGGTGTTGGCGACTGTACGCTAGCGAATGTCGAGAGGTGCGTGGAAGTGCCGTCGGGGGGTGGCGTCATCACCGTCGACGTGTTCCTGGACGGCCTACCCCAGCTGCCCGCCCAGCCGGACGAAGGAGGCATTACCTCTTTCGAGTACCAGATAAATGAGAAGCACGACCAGCCGGTAGGGACCCTGGCTGGCAAGACGCACAAAGATACCGGGGTGAACCTGCTCTTCCAGATGGCCGCCCGCGTGCCGCAGGACTACAGCGACCCGCTGGGCAGCTCCGTGCCCGGCTGGTACGCTTCGGTGGCCGACCTGGGTGAGATAGAGTTCAACCCGCCGTTCACCAAGGGAGTGCTTAGCCGGCTCGAGATCGACACGACCGGAACGCCGGACGGGGTGTACGGGTTAACCCTGGAGGACATCCTCGTCGGTGACGCACTGGGCGACGACTACTGCGACCCGACGAGCCCCGTCTACGTCGGCTGCGACATCTTGGACGCCAACGCCTCGCCCCAGCCCTATGGGCGGATCGCTGTGGGCACGGACTGTTCAGCTGGATGGGCTACGCCGACGCCCACACTGACCGCCACGCCCACACCGACGCCCACGGCCACGCCTACAATCACGCCCGCGCCTACGCCGACGCCGCCGGACCTGGTCGCTGGATGGAACCACGCCTGCTACGTCGGCGCTGACCTGCCCATCTCCCAGGCCCTGGCAGACCTGGGAGCGAGCGTGCTGGCCATCTACCGCCTGCGGCCCGACCAGGGTTACGACAAATGGTTCCCGAATAGGCCAGACATCAGCACAATCACGACCGTGAGCCCCTACGAAGCGCTGTTCATCCTGATGGCCAACGACGCTGCCTGGCCACAGGAGCCTGGGGCAGCACCACCCACCGGCCTGGACCTGGCACAGGGCTGGAATAGCGCTTGCTACTGCGGCCAGCCAAAAGATGTGCAGTCGGCCACAGCCAGCATCGCTGGACAATACGGGGTGCTGTATTTGCTGGCGCCTGGCCAGGGCTGGAAACGGTTTATCCCCGCCAGGCCGGAGATCAGCAATCTGACCGAACTTCAGCGATTCGCTGCTGTCCTTGTGTTGGTCAGCCAGCCGGAGGGTGCCCGCTGGGTCTTCGACCCGTGAGAGTTAACAAAAGGGCCAGGTGCCCTTGACGCTACGACGGGGCCCCGCTAGAATCGCGACACGTTCAGATCGTCGGGAGTGTGAAGTATGGTTCGGCGCAAGCTCGTCTGGCTGCTGATGGTGACCTGGCTGCTGACCCTCGCCCTGGCCGCTTGTGGTGAGGGGGAAAAGGCCCCGACAGAGCCAGCCACGGCCACCCCTACGGCCGCCGCCACGCTATCGCCGCTGGCCACGGGCACGCCGGCAGCAAGCCCTTCGGGGACGGCAGCGGTGACTCCCGGCGAGGCGCTGGTCCTCGACCTGGCTGTCACCGCGCCCCTTCTGACCATATTCGCCGGCGAGCCCGTCCCCCCTCCAACCACCCAGCCCACCGGCGACCTGCGGCACGACATCGCCGCCGTAGCCGTGGGCGACTTTAACGATGACGGAATCGACGATCTGCTGATTGGAGCGCGCTTCGCAGACGGACCAGATGACTCGCGGCAGGGCGCTGGCGAGGCCTACGTCATCTTCGGCTCCCGCGACCTGAAGGGCACCGTCGACCTGGGACAGGGTGAGCAGGACCTCACCATCTTCGGAGCCAAGGGGACCGGGGTAGGTATCGGTGCGGCCGACAACCTGGGGATGTCCGTCGCCGCTGGCGACCTCAATGACGACGGAGTGGACGACATCATCGTCTCGGCACCGATGTCGGACGGCATCAAAGACCCCGACTATCGCACAGACCGAGGCGAGGTCTACGTCATCTTCGGAGGAGCCGGTCTCGCTGGCACCATAGATATCGCGGAAGGAGATCAGGACGTCACCATCATTGCCGCCGAAGGCTTCAGCCTCTTGGGGGATTCGATGGCCACCGGCGACGTCAACGGCGATGGCATCGCCGACCTCGTCCTGGGGGCGCCCTTTGCCGGCCGGGTCCCGGGCAGCCCTCACGGTGGCCCCAGGACGGAGCTGGGGGAGGTCTACGTCATCTTCGGTTCGCCGGCCCTCAGGGGCAGTATCAGCATCCCCGAGGGGCAACAGGACTTCACCATCAGCGGGCCGGAACAGTGGAGCGAGCTGGGTGACGCCATGGCGGTCGGTGACGTCAACGGCGACGGTATGGACGACATTATCGCCGTGGGGGAGGCCGCCGACGGGCCCGAGCGGGCCCGGCCCAACGCCGGCGTGGTGTACGTTATGTTCGGGTCGACCAGCCTGGGGGGCATGACAGATACGGCCAAAGACGAGCATGACCTGACGATTGTAGGGGCCGACGCTCAGGATGCCCTGGGCTTCTGTGCCGGCAGCGGCGACATCAATGGCGACGAGATCGACGACATCGTCCTGGTGGCCCAGCGGGCCGACGGTGCGGGCGAAGGGCGAGACACCTCCGGGGAGGCCTATGTTATCTTCGGCGCGCCGGACCTGAAGGGCACCATCGACACCCTGGCGGGCGAGGAGGACATGACCATCTTCGGCGCCGACGCCCATGACCTTCTCAGCTCCTGTCTAGCGGGCCATGATGTCAATGGTGACGGGATCGGTGATATCATCCTGGGCACGAGCTTCGGGCGTGGCCCAGCCAACCTGAGGAATGGGGCTGGCGAGGTCTATGTTATCTTCGGCTCGCCCGACCTGGAGCGGAGCCTCGACCTGGCCCAGGTTAGCTACGACATGGTCATCTTCGGCGCCGAGGACGGCGATCGCCTGGGCGGCGGCGTAATCACAGCCGACATCAACGGCGACGGCCGGCAGGAGATCATCGTGGTGGCGGTCGGGGCGGACGGCCCAGGTAACGCCAGGGCCGACGCCGGCGAGATATACGTCATCACTGCTATCGGCGAAGGGCCATAGGGGGCCAGCGCGCGCGAAGGGGGCCAGCCTGCTGGCCCCAGACGCACTCAGGGCAGGCAAGGCACGAAGAGCCTATTCGGCACAGTGTTATTAGAATGACGTTTCAGAACTTTTTTTTCGCAATTCGTCCGATTTTTCCCCTTTTCATGGCCTGAATGACTTGACAAAATATTTCAGTGGGTGTTATATGGTAATCGCCTCATAATAACCACACATAAGATCGTAGGCCCCCTGCCGGCCGGGGGGTGCATTGTCCAGGGAGAGGTTCGCCCTACGAGCTCTCTCTGGGGGAGGGGTTTAATGGCCGGTAGGTTATCAGTAGCCTGCGTATCTTTCCTAGCAGTACTAGCGTTTCTCCTCTTATTTGCCTCCGGTACCCACGTCGAGGCTGCCACCTATAAGATGGGGTACGGCAGCGAGCTGAGTTGCGGCGGCCTCGACAGGCACCACAACCCGATGGAGTGCGACCCCAACGGGGACGGCGTGTGCGACGCCACAGAGGTGTTGAATAACTGCAACGACGCCCTCGACCAGGACGCCGACACCTTGATCAACGACGGCTGCCCGATTGTGGGGAACCTGCCGGAGGACCAATCCTGCATCAACAACATCGACGATGACCCGACCGACGACGGGGTCACGTCAAGGGTCAACGACGGCTGCCCCGCCAAGGACAGCCCTGAGGTGGACACTGAGTGCGAGAACGCCATCGACGACGACGGCGACACCAGGGTCAACGACGGCTGCCCGGTTCAGGGGTCCAACCCCGAGAGCGATGAGTGCGTCAACGCCATCGACGACGACCCGGGTGACGACGGCGCCAACCCCACCATCAACGACGGCTGCAAGTGGTATGACGATTCCTGCGTGGAGGATCTGACGTACGGGGCGTATGGCGCGGGCCTCAACGCTGACCTCGCCAGCTACTTCGACGTCTGGGAAGTGACCCCCAGGTACTCCATGTACTCCCTGCTGGCGACGGCGGGTACTCCGGCGACGTGGCAGATAGCCACCGACAAGGAGATACCCAACGGCGCCTACATGGGCGAGGTCGTTGCTGTCTCGACGCTCGGCTTGTTCGGGATGCCCTGCACCACCCCGAATGTCGTGACCATACCCCTGTACGACTGCAGCACGGACATCACCAACACGATAGAGTGGAGCGAGGCGGAGAGCGGCAAAAACCTCACGTACGGGCATGAGGGCGGGCTGCCCGCTGGCTGCCTGAAGTACCCTGAGCACGTCCTAGAGATCGTTGGGGACGCCAAGCCGCGCGCCCGCTACTACGGCTTCACCATCGTCATCGGCGGGATGCCGCCCACGCAGCTCAACTTCCTGATGTTCAATCCGGGCGAGCTGACCGGGAAGGGCGCGGGCGAGCCGAGCTTGGCGGACGCGCCGCGGGACGACCTTACCGACGACCTGGGCTACATCAACTTCACGGTGCTGGACAACCCCAATATCCCCGCTGCGTCCGACAGCGCCCTGGACGAGTTCTGCTCTCCCCTGGGCACCACGACCACCCTGCTGGGGGTGACCGGTGGCGAGGGCGCCCTTGACCGGGATATACCGCCTGTTCCTCCCAAGCCTTTTAAAGGCGCCTTCTGGAAGGTCGGGAGTCAGGACGGCGACACGTTCTACCCCGAGTACTGTGGTAACGGGGTGGACGACGACGGGGACACCAGGATCGATGAGATGTGCGGCATCGTGCGGGTGGCCAACCCGGGGGCCGACAGCGGCATCTACGACACCGGCAGCCACATGGCCGGCGGCTACAGCCAGAGCTACCGCGACGCCGACGGAGACACCATTCCCAACAACCAGGACGAGTGCCCGTTCGACGTGGACGATGGGGCGGACACCGACGGCGACCACATAGACGATGCCTGCGACCCGACCAATGAGTCGTGCTCTCCCACAGAGTGCGACGAGGACGATGACGGCTGGCGCAACCAGGCCGACAACTGTCCGCTGGACTCCCAGACCAGCCAGGCGAACGACGACGACAATGACAGCATCGGCGACGAGTGCGACCTCGTCGGGGCGGGTACCCCTCCCATCGGCCAGGGCCCCGACACCCCCGACGGCGAATTCCTCAATGACCTCGAGTGGGGCTCGATGTGCATCGCGGCCACCGACACCGACGGCGACGGCTGGTGCGACGACACCGAGTCGCTGCTGGGCTCCGACCCGAACGACGACACGAGCACGCCGGAGTACTACGGCATGGACTGGGCGGTGAACACCACTGGTGAGGACCCGCCGGGAGTGGCGCCTCAGAGCTGCGACAACTGGTCCTACTACGACGTCAACAGCGCCAACCCTCACGGCGGTGTGGCGCCGGAGACCGACGACGACGGGGACACGGTGGTCAACGCCGCCGAGCCGAGCTGCGCTGGTGCATCCGTCTACGACCCGACCAATGACGAGGACGGCGCCGGTGCTGACACCTGCGGCAACACTATCGACGATGGTCCTGACGGGGTGGCCGACTACAACGACTCGGACTGCTGGGATGCCATCGTCGACGCCGACCTCGACGGCGAGCCCGACAGCAGCGACAACTGCCCCAACGTCGCCAACCCCACGCAGTTGGACACCGACGACGACGGCGACGGCGACGCCTGCGACACCGACGACGACAACGATGCGGTCCTGGACACAGCCGAGTGGGCGGCGGGTACCGACCCCAAGAACGTCTGCGACCCGCGTAACTTCGACCTCAAGGAAAGCGGCGAGATCAACATTTCGGACGTCGTCCAGTTCATCAGGCCGCTGAAGATGAGGGACCGGCCCTGCGACCCGCCGGACGACTACTCGATATGTGAGGCAACATACCGCAGCAACCAGTAGATTGAACAAGGAGGTGATCATCTGAGCGAGGGCTAAAGCGAAGCGCGTAGAGTATTCAAGGCCTGACTAAATAAAAGGGGGTGCGGCCTTGCAAAAGTTCATAGTAATTCCAGCTATCGCTGCTATTGTAGTGGCGTTAGCGATCTTTGGGGCATGGCTGTTCAGCCATAGCGACCAGGCGGCTCAGGCTCAACCGCCGCCGGTCACCGTCGGGTACGACATGGACACGACGGGCAACAGCTGCCCCGGGGCTGGCCAGGACTGCGTGTTAGGTAACATCGATACCTGCGTGTGGGTCCCATCGGGTGGCGGCATCATCACCATTGACGTCTACCTGAAGGACCTGCCCCAGTTGCCCGCCCAGCCCGACGAAGGAGGCATTACCTCTTTCGACTACGTTACAAGTGAGAAGCACGGCCAGGCGGTAGGGACGATGGCCGGGTATACGCACGGCGACACCAGCATAAACCTCGTTGTACAAGAGCCGACCGTGAGCCTGCAGGACTACAGTTACCTCGGGCCCCAGACCGTGCCCGGCTGGTACGCTTCGGTGGCCGACCTGGGCGACATAGAGTTCAACCTGCCGTACACCCAGGGAGTGCTCAGCCGGCTGGAGATCAACGTGACTGCGGCGGACGGGATCTACGGGCTGGACATCGACGAGCTCCTCGTGGGTGACGCACTGGGCGACGACTACTGCGACCCGTTGAGCCCTGTCTACGTCGGCTGCAACATCGTGGACGCCTACGACGGCTACGGCCTGATCGCCGTCGGCGACACGGTGTCCTGCCCGATAGCGGCCGACCTGAAGATCGTGAGCCAGGAGATCAAGGCTGCCGACTGTGTCAGCGACCCGCCCACGGTGATCGACGTCAGTGTGGACGTCGACATCTGCGTGGTGAAGGTGCTGCACAACAACGGTCCGGAGATCCTTGTGGAGGCGTGGGTCGAGAAGACAGCCACGGCTCCGGCCGACTGCACGATCCTTCCGACCGGCGCAACCGTCCCCGTGCTCCTCGACGAGTCGATAGACCTCGTCCACGAGGAGACCTTCACCATCCACTGCGACGCGCCGAGCACGCACGGGCCGTTCGTCATCGAGAACGTGGTTTACGCCGACAGCCAGTACATCCCTGACCCGTTCCCGGACAACAACTCGGCGACGAGCGAGCTGACGGTGGCGGCCCTTGCGTACACCGACGTCAAGGAGCTGCTCTTCTACCCGTCGGTCCTCCCTGACCCGAAGACCCCGCTGCCCTTCCCCACGATCATCGTCTCCGAGGACAACACCATCGCGATGACCAAGATCCTCCACAACAACGGGCCGTGGGAGCCGGTGGACGTGAACGTCACGCCCTCGTGGGACATCCTGGGCTACGCGGGTGCCGTAGGCGACTGCACCCTGGAGCTGCTGTCAGAGCCGTCGATCCAGATCGAGGACCTGCCGGTGAGCGTCGACGTGCCCATCACCCACGTTTACAACCTCCACTGCAACCAGAGCACCGTCGGGCAGGACGACGACGGCGACACGATGATCGACGAGGACCCGGTCAATGCCGCCGATGACGACGGCGACACCGTGGCGGACGAGGACTCGGGCTTCTACGTGGTGATCGTCTTCTTCGACAACTTCATCACCATCAAGGACGAGCACGTCATCGACACCGACCCGTCGAACAACGTCTCCGTGTTCCCCGACCCGCAGGAGCCGCCATTCTACGGTCTGCCCATCGCGGTCATCCGCTCGTTCACACCGGGCTTCGAGTACTACGCCACGAGCACGGGCGCTGGTGTGCAGACGAAGCCTGAGCCCGACAACCTGTGCTTCGCCAGCCCGGACTTCGGCTGCAAGACGCAGGCCATCGCCGAGATTCCGGCCGGCATGGTCGGTAACCCTGGTGACCAGCCGCTGGCGGGAGCGGCCACCATCCTGGGTGGCGCCCCGGGCGACTTCATCTGGACTCCCAGCCCGGCGATGACCCTGGGCGCGAAGACCGGGTTCATCAGCTTCATGGTGAACATAGACTGGCAGGGTAACCATATCTGCGGCAGTGCGACGGTATCGGGCAGCATGTTGCTGGAGAACGACTGCCTGCCGCCGACCGGCTACGCCGGGGCCGCTGGCTGGCCTGACGGCTACCTGCCGGACGACCGCTGCCTCGTGGACTACCCGGACGATCTAGCAGCACTGGTGCCCATGTATACCCCTGGCGCGGCTCACGTGTCCTGGGCCAGCAGGCTGGACAGCGAGGTAACGCTGGTGCAGGGCATGATCTGCCCCGCACTGACGGGTGCCCCCACCTGTCCGCTGGTTGGGCGCTACGCTGGTTACGAATCCATAACCGGGACGCCGATCAACGTGCTGCTGTTCGACCTGAGCGGCGGCCTTGGCTACGGCCCCTGGCTGACCTGGGGCGTTACGGGCGACCCGACGGTACCATCGTGGCCGTCGCCTCCGGGATCAGGGATTAACCAGTGCACGCCGTACATGACGGACATGACCATCCTGGGCGAGGCCGTGGAAGACACGTTGCTCAACCCGATCACCCCTGAGATGATCAAGTTCTGCAACGTGGCAACCGTTACGGGCCACCCGGTGACTGACGTGTTCATCCGGGCAGACATCGGCGAGGCGGACCCGCTGTACGACCTAGTGTTCTGCGCTCTGCCGGACGTCTCGGTTGCCCTGGAGAAGGACGAGGACGTTGGTTCCAGCGTCTACCCCGACACCAGCGACGTGGTGCACGTCAGCATCCCGACCACGCGGACGGTGACCTTCTACACCACCGGTCCGCCGGACGTGGAGGTGACTGCCAGCCTGATCGGGCCGGCGATCTGCAACCCCAGGTGGGTGGACGATCCCAGCCCGTCGATCATCGGTGAGAACCAGTACAGCCAGATCACCTTCACGACGGGCGCCGGCAGCACGACCAGGGACTACGAGATCCACTGCGAGGTTGCCGGTGACTTCGACCTGTTCATCACGGCCACCGCCAGCAGCGCGACCATCCCGACGGATGACAACATGGCCAACAACACGGCCCAGAACCACCCGGTGGTCACCGCGGTAGACGACTTTGACGGCGACACTGTGCCGACCCCGGGCGACAACTGCCCCGAGGTTCCCAACCCCGACCAGACGGACACCGACGGTGACGGCATCGGTGACGCCTGCGACGACGACGACGACGGCGACGGCGTTCCCGACGTCTCCGACGAGTGCCCGCTGGTGCCCGAGGACCCGGACGGCGTTGACGACGGCGACGGTTGCCCCGACACCGACATGTCGGTGGTCGTCGACAAGGACGACCCCATCGACGTGGACGTGAGCGTGGACACCGACTTCGACGTCACGCTGACCATCCAGAACGGCAACGTCGCGGCCGACGCTCAGGTGAACCTCCTGCTGAAGTCGGTCTTGGCCGACGGCTGCGAGGCTCGCTGGAACGCGGAGGCTGGCGACGGCTACGTCGAGGAGGTCATCGCCGGCGAGCTCTGGAGCATGATCGAGCGCGTCGAGGCTGGCATTGCGGCTGATGGCTCGCGCGCGGTAACCCGCACCTACACCATCCACTGCGACTCCAAGTGCGACCACTCGATCTTCCTGGAGGCCTCGGCTGTGCCCATGCCGCCGGTGCGCGAGGAGTTCCTGTCCGACAACGTCCACAAGCAGACCATCGACATCGAGGCCTGGGAGGAGGCCGACGTCAAGAAGGTCGACTTCTACGTAGTCAGCCCGCCGCCCAGCATCGATGTCAACACGGACGTGCCGGTGACGGTGCGCGCGGTGGTCCACAACAACGGCCCGTTCGGCCCTGTGGACATCCAGGACGAGATCCTGGCCAGCGCTCCCGCTGACTGCACGGTCACTCCCGACAGCGTCACGGAGGTAGCCAACGCGCCGGTGAGCGTGGACGTGGTGATCGACCGCGTGTTCACCATCAAGTGCACGAAGACCAGCACCCACACCTTCATCTTCAACGACGAGGTAGTGGTGCTGACCGAGCACGTTGTTGACCGGACGCCTGACAACAACACTCGCTCGACGTCGCTGACGGTAGCGTCCATCGGCTACGCCGATGTGGCGGTCATCGACCTGTCCACGCAGGCCATTGGCGATGTTGATGTCAGCTCCAATGGGGACCTGCTGAACGACGTCACCGTCAAGAACAACGGCCCGGATGGGCCGGCTGCGGTGACGGTCACCACCAGCGCTGTTGCGCCGGCCGACTGCACGGTCAGCCCGGCTTCGCGAACGGAGCAGGTGTCGCTGGACGCGGGTGCGCAAACGGTCCTCGAGCACGACTTCACGGTCCACTGCTCGCAGCCCAGCACGCACACCTTCGGCGTCGAAGTCAATGTGTCCGGAGCTAAGGACCCGCACACGGTTGACCTCGACCTGACCAACAACATCGCCGCCGGTTCGGGTAGCGGCAACTTCTGGGCCGACGCCGACCTGAAGATCCTCGACTGGTTGTTCACGGACCTGCCGGAGATCGCTACAGACGTGTACAAGGTCCAGGTGGCGCCGAGCTCCTTCGCCTACGGCCACCAAGAGGAAGTCATCCACAACAACGGCCCGTTCGGTCCGGTGGATCTGTTTAAGTCCATCGCGGCTGCGCCCACCGCCGGTTGTAGTGTGAACTACACGTGCGTGGGCGGTGAGATGATCATGGTGAACGACTGGATCGTTATCTGGGACTGCCCGGCAGGCTACGAGACCCAGGGCATGTACCCTGTCGCGTACCCTGATCACATGGATGTCCAGTTCTACATCGAGGATCTGGCCGTGAGCGTTGACCACGCGCAGTCCGAGCTCTGGGGCTTCCACATCGACGAGCACGTCTGGGAGTGCGGTGTCGACTTCGTGAAGACCCTCGAAGGCCCGGGCGGCCACGTGCGGACCGTGGACGCGACCAAGTCCAAGGCCGTGGTCGTCTGCGCCGACACCGACGGCGACACCGTGCCCGACCAGTGCCTGGGCGAGCAGGACAACTGCATGCTGGTGCCTAACCCCGACCAGACCGACACCGACGGCGACGGCGTCGGCGACGTCTGCGACGTGGAGACTGATCTCGAGGTCAAGTACTGCCTGAAGTTCGGTCCCGCGCCGGTGAACCTCAGCGACTCCATGGGCGCCTACATGTGGGTGATCTGCGAGATCGGCAACCCCAACACGAGGGCCAACCTCGCCGGGATCAGCCTCGACGTGACCGGAGTGCCCGCCTGCATGACTGACATCCAGCTTGTGCTTCCTGGTCAGTTAGAGTTCTTGATGCAAGGTAACGAGCAGAAGTGGGTGCTGTTCCGCGAGCGCTTCGAGTGCCATGACCCGGTGGCGGAGGACATCTACACGCTGAACGTCAAGTTCTGCGTCGAGTTTGCCGCCCCGCCGTTCGATGACGACGACGGCGACACCGTAGCCGACGAGGACCCGATCGACGGCATCGACAACGACGGCGACAGCCTGATAGATGAAGACCCGCCGGAGGTCTACGAGCCAACGTGCCACGAGCAGGAGAAGCTGCTCATAGTGCATAACCCAGTACCGTAACCGTAAACACGATCCGCGGTCTGGAATCGCACGCCAAGGGCGGGAGGGGGCCAGCCCCCTCCCGCCTTGGTGTCTGCGGGAGGCAAAGAAGAGCGAGGGCGTGACCGCTGGGCGCGTGCGGCGTTATGTAGGATGACGGGCAATGAATAGATCGAGGGAGGCAAAGCGATGAAGCAGCTAACAAAGAGAGCAGCTCTCGGCACCCTTATGGTCGGCGTCGTCGTCGGCCTGGCCTTCCTCGCCTTCCTTTTAGCAAGCGTCTGGGGAGATAGCGCCAGGGCCGAACCGGCGGTGACCGTCGGCGTGGACACGAACCCTTACGCCACGCCGGCCAACCAGCCAGCCGCTCTTGGCTCCATCGAGGCCTGCATCGAGGTGGACAGCGGCTCCCAGTTCGACATCGACATCTACATCACCGACGTGCCCCCGCTGCGGGGATTCGACGCCACCTTCGAGTACGACGGCGGCATCCTTAACGTGGTGGGCAAGGATGTCTTTCAGTTGCTGGCGGCGGGCTCCGGTAGCAACGTGTTGGACCTGTCGGATGGGCTGCCGGACAGCGACGGCTACTACCGGGCAGGAGCGTTCGACACCAGCGGCAGCCACGAGAGCGGCGAGGGGGTGCTGGTGCGCCTGACCCTACAAGCGGTGGGCAGCGGCGTCAGCCAAGCGGACCTGACCTACGTGAGCCTGTGGGACCCCAACGGCGACCACATGCCGCCCCTCGACGTGAACGGCTACTTCGCCGGGCCCATCTTCAACGGCCAGATAGCGGTGGATGTACAGTGCCCGGACACGGACGAGGACACTATCCCCGATGGAGTCGACAACTGCCCGACTGTGCCCAACCCTGACCAGGCCGACGGAGACGGCGACGCGGTGGGCGACGCCTGCGACGACTGCCCGGGAACCGCGCCGGGTGAGACGCCCGACGTAAACGGCTGCTCGCAGGCGCAGGTGGACGAAGACCTGGACGGATGGTGCGACCCAGGCGCCTCCAGCCCGTCCTGGTGCACCGGCAGCGATAACTGCCCGACCATCGCTAATCCTGACCAGGCGGACGGGGACAGCGACGGAGCGGGCGACGTCTGCGACAACTGTCCGCAGGACTACAACCCTGACCAGGCCAACACGGACGCCACGGATCAGGACGGAGACACGTCGCTCGATGAGGACCCCTTCGACGGCATTGACAATGACAGCGACACGCTGGTCGATGAGGACCCGCCCGGTGATGCCGTCGGCAACGCCTGCGACCCCGACGACGACAACGACGGCTTCGTCGACGACACGGAGGTCTACTACGGCTCCGACCCGCTGGACCCCGGCAGCACCCTGGAAGTCTGCGACGGCCTGGACAACGACGGCAACGACGGCATCGACGAGGGGTTCGACAGGGACCCCATCAACGGTGTCCCCGACTGCACCGACCCTGACGCGGACACCGATGGCGATACCATTCCCAACCCTAGCGACCCGAACGATGACGACGACGGCGACCCGGAGTCCCCCGGCTTTAACGACGGCTTCGAAGATATCAAAGAGCACTGGTTCGGCACCGACTCCCTGGACGCCTGCCCGGACGACAGACAAGACCAGGCTTGGCCGCCCGACTTCAAGAACGATGGCAATGTCAACATCCTGGACGTCGTCAAATTCAGGCTGGTGATCGGATCCAAGATGGGCGGCAGCGGCCCCAAGGACCACAACTTCGATCGGCGTTATGACCTCAAGAATGACGCAAAGATCAACATCCTCGATGTCGTCAAGATGAGGCCCCACTTTCGTACGACTTGTAGCCAGTAGCGGAAGGAGCCAAGCGGACCGAGGTTGGGGAATGAAGGCAACGTGCTAGAAGAGACCTGGTGATGGGGAAGAGCTGGTTGCCGGCGGGTATACCGCTTGTAGTGGCTGCTCTTGTGGCAGCCCTAGGCCTATTCCTGGCCCTGACCACACCCCAGGGGAGTGCCCAAGGGAACCCTACTCTTGGGATTGACGCCAACCCCATCGGAACGCCTGCCAATACTGCTACCTCTCTCGGTTCCATCGAGATCTGCCGCTCGCTAAACGTTGGCCAGAGCCTCGACGTCGACCTGTACGTCACCGAGGTCACTGACCTTCTGGCCTGGAGCGTCGACCTTCAGTACGACCCTGCGGTGCTGAAGGTAACGGCGATTGACGTCCAGATGTTCCAGGCGGCCAACCCCGGTAGCAACGTGTTCAACGCTTCGGACCCGACTCCCGATAACGATGGCACGTTTTACGCCAGCGCGGCCGAAATGACGGCCGGGGCAGAAGACAGCGGCACAGGCGTCCTGGCCAGAATCACCCTAGAGGCAGTCGGGTCAGGCCTGTCTCCACTGTATCTGATTTCGCCTCAACTCAAGGATAAGGACAATAACCCCATCGGCGATACCAATGGTGACGGCATCTTCGATGGACCCTTGGCTCACGGCCAGATAGCAGTGGGGGAGGACTGCCCAGCCGGGCCTCCGCCCCCGCCGCCTACGCCAACGCCCACACCAACCCCTACGCCTACACCTACGCCTACGCCTACACCTACGCCTACACCTACGCCTACACCTACGCCTACGCCGACGCCGACGCCGACGCCGACGCCGACGCCGACACCTACGCCTACACCCACCCCTACCCCAACGCCTACACCCACCCCTACCCCAACGCCGACGCCTGGAACCACTATCGTCGGCATCGACGTCGACCCCAGCGGCAACAGCGTGGGGCCGCCAGAGAGCGACACCCAATGCGATAACGCCCTCGATGACGACGGCGATGGCTTAGTTAACGACGGCTGCCCAGCTGTCGATGCCCCCGAGGCCAGCGCCGACTGCGCCAACGACACCGACGACGATATTGACGGACTAGTCAACGACGGCTGCCCAGCCAACACCCCCCTCGGCACCATCGACTCCTGCATCTCCGTATCTCAGGGTCAACAGTTTGCCATCGACGTCTTCGTCGACCAGATCCCCAGCGACCGCGACTTCGTTGGCTTCAACTATGACCTGGCCTTCGACTCCTCCCGCGTGAGCCTAGTCGCCCAAGAGCATGCAATGCTCCTCACCGCTGTCTACGGCAGCAGCATCAGCGACCTCAGCGATGCAGTCCCCGATACGTCTTCGCCCCACGCCGTGTACGTGGCAGACTTCGGCACAGAGGAGATCGGGCCCATAGCAGGCGTGCTGGGTCGCTATACCCTGGAGGTCCTGCCCACTGCTCCTGTCGGCCTTTTCAGCTTGACCCTTGCGTATGTCGACCTCAGTGACGGAACTGGTGAGTCCATCGCTGTGGATCAGGTCCTCGATGGCAACGCCACCCCCCAGTACGGGCTCATCGCCGTGGGCGAGCCCTGCCCGGCAGACACCGACAACGACACCGTGCCCGACGCCGACGACAACTGCCCCCTGGTCCCCAACCCTGACCAGACCGATACCGACGGCGACGGCCTGGGCGACGCCTGCGATGACGACGACGACGACGACACCGTCATTGACGCCGACGACAACTGCCCCCTCATCTCTAACCCCGACCAGGCCGATACCGACAGCGACGGCATGGGCGACGCCTGCGATACCGACGATGACAACGACACCATTCTCGACGCCGACGACAACTGCCCCCTCGTCCCCAACCCTGACCAGACCGATACCGACGGCGACGGCATCGGCGACGCCTGTGAGGACAGCGATGGCGATGGCATCGTCGATGCCCTGGACAATTGCCCGCTGGTCCCTAACCCCGACCAGACCGACACCGACGGCGATGGCATCGGCGACGCCTGCGATGACGACGATGACAACGACACCGTCCTTGACGCCGACGATAACTGCTCCCTCGTCCCTAACCCTGACCAGGCCGACACCGACGGCGATGGCGTGGGCGACGTTTGTGATAACTGCCCCAACACCGCCAACGCCAGCCAAGCGGACGCTGACCTCGACGGCGTTGGCGATGCCTGCGACAACTGCTTCCGGGTCTACAACCCCGACCAGGCTGACGCCGACGGCGACGGCATCGGCGACGCCTGCGAGGTGACCGCCACCCTCGGTATCGACGCCGACCCTTCCCTGTTCCCCGCCAACACCGCCACCTCCCTCGGCTCCACCCAGGCCTGCTTCTCCCTCTCCTCCGGGTCTTCCACCGACATCGACCTCTTCATCACCGATGTCTCCGACCTCCTGGGCTGGGCCACCCAAATCCAGTACGACCCCGCTCTCATCAATATCTCCGCCATCGACGTCAGCATGTTCCAGGCCGCCGACGGCCAATCAAACATCATCAACGTCTCCGAGCCCACCCCTGACTCTGATGGCTCCTTCTACGCCTCCGCCATCGACCTTAATGCTCCACCCTACGAGGACTCCGGCTCCGGCGTCCTGGCACGCATCACCATCTCTGCCCTCGCCCCCGGTATGGCCCCCCTCACCATCGCCAGCCCCTCCCTGACCGCCGTCAACGGTGAGCCCATCGGCGATGCCAACGGCGACGGCATCTTCGACGGCTCTGTGTTCAACGCGGAGATAGCCATCGACGAACCGTGCCCTGGAGACAGTGATGGTGACGGCGTTCTCGACGTTTCGGACAACTGCCCCCTGGCCTACAACCCCGACCAGGCTGACGCCGACTCAGACGACATCGGCGATGCCTGCGACAACTGCCCCGTGGCCTACAACCCCGACCAGGCTGACGCCGACGGCGACGGCATCGGCGACGCCTGCGAGGTGACCTCCACCCTCGGTATCGACGCCGACCCTTCCCAAGACCCCGCTAACACCGCCACCTCCCTCGGCTCCACCGAGGCCTGCACCTCCCTCTCCTCCGGATCCTCCACCGACATCGATCTGTTCATCACCGATGTGGCCGACCTCCTGGGCTGGGCCACCTACATCAAGTACGACCCCGCTCTCATCAATATCTCCGCCATCGACGTCAGCATGTTCCAGGCCGCCGACGGCCAATCGAATGTCCGCGACTTTTCCGAAGGTACTCCGGACTCCGACGGCTCTTTCACCGCCTCCGCTATCGACCTCAATGCTCCTCCTCACCAGGACTCCGGTTCCGGCGTCCTGGCGCGCATCACCGTCTCTGCCCTCGCCCCGGGTATCTCCTCCCTCAGCATCGCCAACCCCTCCCTTGCCGACGCCAACGGCAACTACGTCGGCGACTATGACGGCGACGGCATCTTCGACGGCTCCATCTTCGACGCCGTAATCTATATCGACCAACTCGACTCCGACGGCGACGGCTCAGCCGACGCCTGCGACCCCGACGATGACAACGATGGCTTCTCCGACGAAGAAGAATTGGCCGCCGGCTCCGACCCCCTGGACCCCAATAGCACACCCGAAGTCTGCGACGGCATCGACAACGACCTCGATGATCTCATCGACGAGGGCTTCCCCGACACCGATGGCGATACCTTGGCCGATTGCATCGACCCTGACGACGACAACGACGGCATGCCAGACACCTACGAGCAGTCCTACTCCTGCCTCGACCCCCTGGTCGATGACGCCAACGCCGATCCTGACGGCGACACCCTTACCAACATTGACGAGTTCAACCAGCACTCCAATCCCTGCAGCCCCATCGTTATCCCGATCACCCTAGGCATCGACGCCGACCCTTCCCAGTACCCTGCCAACACCGCCACCTCCCTGGGCTCCACCCAGGCCTGCTTCTCCCTCGCCTCCGGCCAGCAAACCGACATCGACCTGTTCATCACCGACGTCTCCGACCTCCTCGGCTGGGCCACCCACATCAACTACGACCCCGCTCTCATCAATATCTCGGCCATCAACGTCAGCATGTTCCAGGCCGCCGACGGCCAATCAAACGTCCTTAACCTCTCGGAGCCCACTCCCGACTCCGACGGCTCTTTCACCGCCTCCGCCATCGACCTTACGGCTCCTCCTCACCAAGACTCCGGCTCCGGCGTCCTGGCACGTATCACCATCTCTGCCCTCGCCCCGGGTATCTCCTCCCTCACCATCGCCAACCCCTCTCTCACCGATGTCAACGGCGACTACATCGGCGACTTCAACGACGACTCCATCTATGACGGCCCGATCTTCAACGCCCAGATAGCCATCGACGAACCCTGCCCCGGAGACAATGATGGTGACGGCATCCTCGACGTCTCGGACAACTGCCCTCTGGTGTACAACCCCGACCAGGCAGACGCCGACAACGATGGCCTCGGCGATGCCTGCGACAACTGCCCCCTGGCCTACAATCCGGACCAGGCCGATACCGACGGCGACGGCATCGGCGACGCCTGCGAGGTAGCCGTCACCCTTGGTATCGACGCCGACCCTAGCGGCAACACTGCCACCTCCCTCGACTCCACCCAGGCCTGCTTCTCCCTCGCCTCCGGTCAGCAAACAGACATCGACCTGTTCATCACCAACGTCTCCGACCTCCTGGGCTGGGCCACCTACATCAACTACGACCCCGCTCTCATCACTATCTCCTCCATCAACGTCAGCATGTTCCAGGCCGCCGACGGGCAGTCCACCATCATCAATGTCTCCCACCCCACTCCCGACTCCGACGGCTCTTTCTACGCCTCCGCCATCGACCTTAGCGCTCCTCCTCACCACGACTCCGGCTCCGGCGTCCTGGCACGCATCACCATCTCTGCCCTCGCCCCCGGTATCTCTCCCCTCACCATTGCCAACCCCTCTCTCACCGATGTCAACGGTAACTACATCGGCGACTTCAACGGCGACTCCTTGTTCGACGGCTCTATCTTCGGCGCCCAGATCTACGTCGACTCGCCCTGCCCCACGGACCTTGCCATAGCCAAGAGCGATAGCGTTGACCCAGTGGCCGCGGGCCACAGCCTCTCCTACCTCCTCACGATTATCAACCAGGGCTCCTCGCCTGGCCCCAATGTTGTCGTTACTGACGACTTGCCAATCGGCGTCGTCTTTGAGTCCGCTGTGGCTAGCCAGGGCTCCTGCAGTCACGCCAGCGGCGTCGTCACCTGCAACCTGGGGGATATCGCCGCTGGCGCCTCCGCCTCCATTTCCATCGCCGTCACCGTTGATATGGCGACCGTGGGCGACATCACCAATACGGCCGCTGTGACCAGCGACGCGCCTGACCCCGATCCCGCCAACAATACCGTCTCTGAGGTCACTACTGTTACGGCCCCGGCGCCCAGCTCCCTGGGGATCGACGCCGACCCATGGGAGTACCCGGCCAATACGGCCACCTCACTCGGCTCCAGACACCCCTGCATTATGTTGGCCTCTGGCCAGCAAGCCGAGGTCGACTTCTTCATCACAAACGTCTCCGACCTCCTCGGCTGGGCCACCCACATCAACTACGACCCCGCTCTCATCTCCATCTCCGCGATCAACGTCAGCATGTTCCAGGCTGCCGACGGCCAATCAAACGTCCTTAACCTCTCCAACCCCACTCCCGACTCCGACGGCTCCTTCTACGCCTCCGCCATCGACCTTAGCGCTCCTCCTCACCAGGACTCCGGCTCCGGCGTCCTGGCACGCATCACCATCTCTGCCCTCGCCCCGGGCATCGCCTCCCTCAGCATTGCCAACCCCTCCCTCACCGACGTCAACGGCAACCACATCGGCGACTTCAACGGCGACTCCTTCTTCGATGGCTCCATATTCGACGCCCAGATCGCCGTCGACCAGCTCTGCCCCGGCCTGCCGACAACCACAGTGGGCATCGACGTTGACCCCTCCCAACTCCCCGCCAACACCGCCACCTCCCTCGGCTCGGTCGAGGCCTGCTTCTCCCTTTCCTCCGGCTCCTCCACGGACATCGACCTCTTCGTCACCGACGTCGCCGACCTCCTCGGCTGGGCCGCCTACATCAACTACGACCCCGCTCTCATCAATATCTCGGCGATCAACGTCAGCATGTTCCAGGCCGCCGACGGCCAATCAAACATCATCAACGTCTCTAGTTCCACCCCTGACTCTGATGGCTCCTTCTACGCCTCCGCCATCGACCTTACCGCTCCCCCCAACCAGGACTCCGGCTCCGGCGTCCTGGCCCGCATCACTATCTCCGCCCTCGCCTCAGGCATCTCCCCCCTCACCATTTCCTTGCCTTATCTCACCGACGTTAACGGTGATCCAATCGGCGACATCAGCAACGATGGCTATTTTGACGGTCCTGCATTTGACGGTGAGATCCGTATAGACGAGCCCTGCGCAGGTGACGCCGATAACGACACCATCCTCAATGCCGACGACAACTGCCCCCTGGTCGCCAACCCCGACCAGCTGGACTCCGACGGCGATGGCCTAGGCGACGCCTGCGATAATTGTCCCAACGCCGCCAACCCCGACCAGACTGACTTCGACGGCGACGGCATCGGCGACGCCTGCGATGACGACGACGACAACGATACCGTACCCGACACCTCCGACCTCTGCCCCAACACCGCACTCGCCGACCCCATCGACCCCAACGGCTGCTCCGACGCTCAGGTCGACGCCGACTCCGACGGCATCTGCGACCCCGGCGCCCCTAGCAACGGCCCCTCCGCCTGCACAGGCTCCGACAACTGCCCCAACACACCCAACCCAGGCCAGGAAGACTTCGACGGCGACGGCCTCGGTGACGCCTGCGATGACGATGACGATGGCGACGGCGTACCCGACACCTCCGACCTCTGCCCCAACACCACACCCGCCGACCCCGTCGACGCCAACGGCTGCTCCGACGCCCAGGTAGACGCCGACTCCGACGGCATCTGCGACCCCGGCGCCCCCAGTGCCGGCCCCTCCGCCTGCACCGGCTCCGACAACTGCCCTAACACACCTAACCCAGGCCAGGAGGACTTCGACGGCGACGGCATCGGCGACGCCTGCGATGACGATGACGACGGCGACGGCGTACCCGACACCTCCGACCTCTGCCCCAACACCACACCCACCGACCCCGTCGACCCCAACGGCTGCTCCGACGCCCAGGTCGACGCCGACTCCGACGGCATCTGCGACCCTGGCGCACCCAGTGCCGGACCCTCCGCCTGCACCGGCTCCGACAACTGCCCTAACACACCTAACCCAGGCCAGGAGGACTTCGACGGCGACGGCATCGGCGACGCCTGCGATGACGATGACGACGACGACGGCGTACCCGACACCTCCGACCTCTGCCCCAACACCGCACTCGCCGACCCCATCGACCCCAACGGCTGCTCCGACGCCCAGGTCGACGCCGACTCCGACGGCATCTGCGACCCTGGCGCCCCCAGTGCCGGCCCCTCCGCCTGCACCGGCTCCGACAACTGCCCCAACACCCCCAACCCAGGCCAGGAAGACTTCGACTCCGACGGCATCGGCGACGCCTGCGATCCCGACGACGACAACGACACCGT
>Ga0209979_1000357_pt1 | contig 64244 bp, 15 predicted proteins | sample AnhtaG_FD_183114 | JGI IMG/M metagenome (GOLD analysis project Ga0209979, IMG submission 183114) | Deep subsurface microbial communities from Anholt, Denmark to uncover new lineages of life (NeLLi) - Anholt_01485 metaG (SPAdes) (version 2) | ecosystem: Environmental > Aquatic > Marine > Oceanic...
TCAGTTCTCTCTCATTAATTATGAAGTTATTATCTATTACCCCGGCTACAACATTCGCCGATAGACCATATGCACTCATATAGTCCTTTAACATCTGCTCCATAACTTCTCTTGTTACGTCTCTTCTACTGGAGACAAAGGCAAACTTGACCCCAGCCAGATTCCCTACTTCCTCTGCTGTTTTAACTATCTTTTCCATAACTTTAAATACTCCCTTACTCTTCGGCTTAACCTTAAGCTCTATACCCATCCTTGAAGGAGTTGCCTCTCTAACAAACTCTATATCGAAAAGACTCTCAAAGTCGAACACGAATACCTTTGTGCCCTTATACTTGACTACCCCTGGCTTAATATGCTTGGAGAATGGCTCATTCTTTCGCAAGCTGAAGCTTGCGGCTACCGCGGACGGTATCCTTTCTGACTGGTAGCCGACGGCTTTAGCCGGCGATGATTCTATACTCTTCTCAGTTGGACTGATTCTCATAAGATACCTGAGGGCAGTGGCAAATCCTGCAACATAGAATAGTGCACCGATATCTTCCTTACCAGGTAGAGTAATCTCCAATACAGGATACCCTGCCTCTCTAAGTTGTTCAATCGCCAAACTCTCTCCACCTACTCCAACTTTCAATCGTATAAATGCTGTCTTCTCTCCAAATCTTCTACCAGCAGCCAATTCTTCTACCCCTATCACAATAATTTGCTTACCTTCTTCCCCCAGAGACGAAATCATTCCTTGCCATACCTTACCCAATCCTCCCAGTTTCTCAGGCAATACCAGAACTATCTCTCGCCCTGCCTGCCTCATCGCTTCCTGGAAGGCTGCCAGTCTTATAGCTAAGTTCTCTTCAGGTCTCTCTTCTCTACACATCTCCATTCCTTCTCTACCACTCTCCACAAATCCCTTTATATCCACACCTGCCAATGCTAATATAAACAAAGCGCCTTCGCTAAATATTGCAGAAGAACCACTTATCCCTTCAGGAACATTAAATGTCCTCAGGAACTTCTTCTCACCGGCTTCCTTAGCAAATGGATTATTAGTTTCCGTTATTGCTACAAAGTGCTTGCCTACTTGAGATGCAATCTCCCCAGCAGGAATTCCCTGGGCTTTGTAAAATTCAGTTAACTTCTTATACAAATATTCTACCGGCTCCGGAGAGGAAACTACGAACAACGTCTCTTCTGGATTTATCTCCCTCTCAATCTCTCTTATTGCCTCTGGATGTATAAACTCTAAGACAGAGATTCCAGGATAACCTCTTCTCTCTCCCATGGTGGCTGCCACTTTCGCATACAGCCTAGCTTCTTCTCCAATCACCACCACTCTCTCATAACGTCTCCTCACCGTTCTGGCAAACTTCTCAATTCTTCCTACCTCTCCTTGCATTTGCTCAGGAAGAGATGTCCAGCCTAACAATTGACTAATCTCTGGACTCTTCTCATAAAAACCTTCCTTAACCAATAATCGCCTGGCAAGTTCCATTATCTCCGTAATCTTTTCCTGAGATAATTCTTCCCGTGGACCAAGCCAGCTCATCCTCAGTTCTGCCCTCTTTGAAGGTTGATGGAAAATAGCTGCAACAAACCCTCTTCCTCCCTCAAACAAACGCGCCAGCGCCTGCCGCACTCGCGTAGGGGCGACCTTCCATGGTCGCCTTTCAAACCCTAAAACCTGAGGCAATCTGACTTGCTCCACTTCCATCAGGCCACTTCCTGCAAGGCTAACCTGCTGATATATTGCCCGAGCGCCAATAACGGTAACAGCACAAACCAATCCTCCGAATATTCCTAATGGAACAAGAAGGGCAAAAATACCATCTCCCTGTCCACTCCTTATATACTCTCCAACCGAAGCAAACACATCCGAGTTCATAATTAATGAAATTCCCAATCCACCGAATAAAAGTGACCAGAGTCGCCCTCTGCGTTTTCTACGTGAAATGCGGGCAGAAGATATAGTATTAACTATACCTTTAATGCTTCTCATGATATTTTCTGGATTGAACTGAAGAGCCTTTAATCCAGCTTTCTTAGCCCCATCTATATTGATTCGTCTATCATCTATAAATAGAGCCTGATTAGGAGATAATCCTGCTTCATTTACTACTTGCATGTAACTTTCTTTTTCAGGCTTTAGAGTTTTTGTAATGAAAGAGGCATAAATATTGTTTTCACCTCCCACTAACTGAACAACTTCTTTCTCCTTCTCTAACATCCATTTATAATCCACGCTATTAATAGTTGTTAATATTCGAAGTTCATAACCTTTGTCTCTTAAAGCCCTCATTAAGGAAACAACCTCGATATTATACCTTGTATGAATACTAGTTAATATATCTTCAACATCTTCCTGTAACAATTCTATCTTCTCATTTAATTTATCTTCAATCCATCGTTTTATTCCCTCAATTAACTGTTTTTCATCAATTTCACCTTTCTCATGTTTATAAATCAGATTTTTAGGATCGGTTTCTCTTTTCTTAAGAAAATCATAAGCCTCTTCCTCATCTATTCCAAAGCGTTCTGCCAATACTTCGGCACCTTTTCTCACATCATCATTATGAATTACATTACCCTTGTCAAAAATCACGACCTTAATAGAGGACTCTGAGACAGGAGGAATTGCATCTAAATATTTATCTTCTTTAACTAACTTATCCATTAATTCCGATGATATTGCTTTCTCTATTTGTTTATCTATCTTTTCAGGAAGAGATATACGAGCTTTTGGCTTATTTTTATCAGGAAGGAGTCTGACCGGTTGGTTTAGAACTAATTTTTCCACAAAATAAACCACAACTAATTCTTCAATAAATTTAGCCTCATCACCATATTCTTCACCATAGTTATTTATGAAGTATTCTTTCAGTTGTTCAAAGTCTTTTATGGATAAACCTTTATAGAGGGCTGGCTTTTTAAGTTCTTTAAGAACGTTGGAGATTTCTTTTTTGAGTTTGGGGCTCTTTTTGATGAGTTTGTGGAGGTTTTCGTGGAAGGTTAGGTAGGCTCTAACATCTTTTTCTGTAATTGGTGAGCCGCGGGTACGGTTTTCATTTAGAACCTCTACAAAATAAGTAATTGCATCAGTTTCAATTATAATCTTTCCCTTTTTATCTATTCTTGAGATTCCTAAGCCTTGATTTACTATACGGTCATATACTTCTTCAGATATCTTTCCTTCATTCTTAGCTGCCTCAAGTTTTGGTTTTAAGGCCCGCCACAGATATAAAGGCAGATGTGCCAATTCTTCTCCAATATTTCCGGAGGCAATATCTTCATCAGGCTTTGTCTCGGGACGCATACGAAGTAATTTAATACCTGTACTATCTCTTACAGATATATAGACTATAGTATCTTTATCACTTACATATTTAGGGGCAATATCTGAAATGTTAAACCTTCTCTTACTTTCTTTATTTTTTACTTCAATTCCAATAAGGACAAATTCTGTTTCTTCCTCACCTACTCTGCCAATATGATATTTCCAGATTGGATCGGTAAGATATCCATTGAGTTTCTCTATTTTTTCTATTTCTTTATTTATTATTACTTCATCATCAGGAACAATTATTAATAATTCTGTTACATCTATATACCCAACAGGGTCTTCAACTATCCCTTCATAGGGATTATTAATAAATACTAACCGTTTTGGCTTTTTTAATCTCCTAAGAGTTTCTATTAGTTTTGGCTTTTTTAATCCTTTAAAGGTCTCTATGAAATCCCAGGCCACGATTCCATGTTCGGTTAACCTCGGTTCTGCTTCATCCCAAGGAACATACCTAAACGTGGCATGCTGATGCGCATTACGCAAATCTTTAATAAATGATGCTGGTATATCTGGTCTTTTATTCCTAATGTTTCTGGTCATAACATCAATTGTATCTTCTCTTGTAGATGGTTCCTTGTAACTTATCTTTTCGATTATCTCAGCTATTTCTTTACCTTCATCGGGAAATCTTCCTATTGCTTTTCCTTTTCGATCAACCTTTTTTACATCAAAAACATTGAAGAAGATTTCCTCTTGAGTGATGTTATTATTTGTTTCACCTCTACTGCGTATTATGGTTCCATCGTGTGCTGTAATTGAGCCTGCAATCTTCGCTTGCAATCCCGGCATATCCTTACCTAACACCATAATTTCTGTGCAATCTGCTTCTGGATGAGCTTCAAAATCAACATCTTTTGGATTGGAAGTCCAAACATAAACTCTCTGTGGTATTCCTGCTTCTCTGTCAATAAGATATTCAATTAATAAAGATAAACTTGCTACACTTTCTTCATATAATCTATCAACTGAAACAGTTTCCGCTCCTGTATGTGCTTCAGGCGTAATATCTTCAAGAAAATGTAGAAACTTTATCGACATCTCAAGATTCTCAACTTCTCGAATATCTTCTTCAGTTGTCTCTGGTCTTCTACCTTTAATCATTTCTATAATTTCTTGATTAACTTTATCAATATTTTTTAATCTTTTTCTCACAATCTTAAGCTTTTCCCTTGCACTCATTATTTTTTTAGGTAGAATTTCAAAAAGACCAACAGTAGTTTTTTCTTTATAAATCTTTTCAATTTCCTTTGGGTCATCAGGTACCCTTGCTTCAATCCGGTCAGTTAATCCACCTTCTTTAGATGGGTCCTCAGCTATTGGTCTGATAACTCTTTGGAGTTCATTATCAATTACTACATCAGCAACAATATTACCATGTTCTACATCGAGTGTTTCACCAGGAGGTCCTCTTATTCCCCAGATTATGGCGTCACCTTGGGTATTCAATCTATCCTCACGTGTATTTACAATTAACACATAAGTAGGTTGCGGTTTTCCATCTACTACACGGGCTTTAATATGACCTTCTTTTATGTCTGAACCTATAAAGAGTACTTTCACCTGAGGGTCTATCTTTATTTTCCCTGCTTTAATAGCTTTTTCTATTTTAGGACTCGCTATAATATTATCTTTTATACTTAAAAGAGCTTCTTGTATAAGGTCATAGCCGTATCCTTCTTTGGGAACTATACCTTTTGGATCAGGCAAAGTCCTCATATATGCCTGTAGTAATTTAGTATTTATACCTGTATCTTCAAATCTGGAAGTCATTCCAGCATTAATATAACTTACTACTTTAAACTTCTCTAAAGCCTCTTGCGCTAAATCCCAGGCTAAAGATAGCTTTTCCCTTTCTCTATCTATCTTACTAGCTTCTTCAGCTAATACTTCATTTTTTATTCTTTCAAAGTCTTCATAAGTTAATGGCTCAGTTAATAATCCTTGTTGTCTTAAATCTTTTACCTTTTTATCTACTAATTTTGCTATAAGTTTTTCTATACTCTCTTCTATATAAACTTCTTTTCTCTTGGTTATTGCTTCAAGGAAGTTGTGGCTAAAGTCTAATTCCATTCCTATATATTTTTTATAGATATCAACCATCCATTCTGCGCCTCTAAAGGTATAGCGATGATTCCACCAATTTATATTGCTAACCCCTTCTTCTAAAAGCCTTTTTAATGTGGGCCAATCCTTTGGTTTCTCCGTCATGTCCAAGATATTGCTTTCTTGATCAGGCCATATTTGACCTAGTTCACTCAATGATTTTAAAGCAGGAGCCTTTTCATCTAATCTTGGATCTTTTAATAGTTTAGTTAACCTTTCATTTATCTCACTATCATTATAATCAGAGATAATGTGACCATGTTCATCTTTTCCTTTTATGAACCCTAATTTTTGCAAATCATTAATTACTGGGTTAAGATCCCGTCGGTTGCCAAATACCTGTAAGTCTTTTATCTTTCCACCAATCCCTTTAGAGATAGCCCACTGCTGGTCTATAGTACCTATAGTAATTGTGCCCCGAGGAGTATCTTCTAAGAGCATATGGTATTGTCTTATTGCCTGGTCAAGGCTGGATAGAACCCTGTTACCAATAGCCAGTGGAACTTCTATGTTTGCTTTATTCTTTTTAGCCACCGCAGTTATAGGATAATTTCTGGCCCCCCTACCAGCAGTATGTAATACAAGGACTTTATCACTCGGCTTTAATTTACTACCCAAAACATAATCTAATGCCGCTACTGTGCCATCAAGGTTTCTCATAGGTCTATCTCTGGGAAGAACTACTAGTCGAGTAGTCTTGGGGTAAAGTTTTCCTCTCAATTCTTTAAGCCGTTTTTCTAAATACTTAGCCATGGGTTTATCTACTGTAGTAACCACAATGGCATCCCAGCTCTTCTTAACCTTTAAGGCATTATTCATCTTCCTAATATAATGCATAGGTCCTGTCTCAAGAGCATTGAGCTCAATTTCCAATTGCTCTGGAGTTAGAGCTCTGAGATAGCTCTGCATATTAGTAGGTAAGATACCATTAACGAGTGCATAATGTCTTATTCCTTTAACTAATTCACTATAGTGGGCAAAAGGTTTAAGTTTTCGTAATTCATTGATGGTATCTTCATAATCCATTTTCTCTTTTTTCAAGGATCGTTCTAAAACCAAAAGAACTTTTTCCCTTTCAGAATCCGGAATACATCTAACCAGAATCTTAAAGAACTCTTTGTCATCTAAATCTTCAGTTTTTATTAAGGAAGTTAAGATAGAAGTTCTCTGTCTGTTGTTATAATAATTAAAAAAGCGTTTTGCCTTATCTACAGTTGCATAGATTTCCTCAATTGCCCTTTCCTGAGGTGTAAGTTCCATTTTCTCATGCCATAACCTTCTTGTCAGGTTATCCAGCTCTCCTCTTAATTCAAATTCTAAAAGAGTAGAACTCGTTAACGCATCTACATCCAATACTATGGAACCATCTTCTTTCAATCTGGCTAAGTTTTCATTGCCAGAATAGAAATTTATTGTAATCCTTCTATCTTTTAGCTCTGGATACTGGGAAAATAGCCTACTCCAAATCTTTTTAAATTTCCTCTTCTTTTTATTAGTTAAATTATGTCTCAGAGTAGCCCTATTATATACAACGGTATACTTAAGCTTTGGTCGCTGACCTGGTCTAACACGCCTTTTAATGAGGGAATTTACTGAGGAACCTTCACTGCCGGAGGCAGTATCTTGATCTTGTACAGTTATTACTTTTACAGCATCGGCGATATTTTTCAAAGCTTTAAAGTCGTGGATAAGACATCCATTTCTTGGAGTGTAGTGTTTATTGGGAGGGAGTATTTTCCTATCAATGAGTGTATCATTTCTTCTTATTACTGCAATTGTGGCGGTTTTGGGAAGCATGGTTATATCTCCACTGGGTATCTCAGGGGAAATAATACCTTTCTTAAGGTCATCGTCTTTTATGGACATGGGTAATAATCCACCGTTTTCTCTCAAACTTTCCGCTATTTCGTCGATGTCAAAATACTTATAGAGTCTGTTGTAAGGGATGCCAGGAAGTTCTTGTTGAGCTCGTAGCCAATTATTAATAATAGATAGGGCTGCCTGGACAGATTCTGACTTTGCAGCAAGCCCTTCTACTAAGAATATAAAAGGATCTTTGATATCTGTTCTACTTATAGCAAGCCCTCCTTTTTGACCTGTGAAGTTATTCAAGACTTCTACTAAAATATTAGCTCCTGTTTCTGTTCTCTTTCTTCTGTAGAAAGCGTACATATCAATATCTATCGCGCATTCAGGAATAAGCAAGATAAGATCGTTTATTCTGTGAACCACAGCAGTATTTGCCCCTTTATCTACGAGATATCTAAATACAGGCCTAGGTTCTTCTTCAAACCTTCCAGTTGCTTCATCATATACATATCCCATATATCCAAAGTTCGCATTTATAATATTAAAACCGTGGTTGTAGTCTGTGATTTTATCAGTTAATACAAGCTCCCCATTTTGCAGTTTGTATCCAGGAGCAAAATCATTGAGAACAAGAACGACATTCTCTGGAGTTAAACCAAAGAAATCTCTTTCAATCAATGTCTGCTCAACATCAGATTTTATTTCACTATTGACGCTTATCGCGAGTTTTAAGTTCTCCAACACCCTCTCTACATCAAATCCTCTCTTTTGCGCTTCTATTCTGATACCTTCTGTTAACGCCAGAATATGTCGTGCTCCTAATTTTTCATGTCTGGCTCCTTCTTTCTCTAAAGTTTCAAGACCGGTCATTATTGCCTCTAACTCTTGAGCTTCTTCCTGTAACTCTTCATATAGTTTAGTGCCTTTTTGTGTACGGTGAAGAGCTAATATTACCTCTCCTAGTCTTCTCTCAAGTTCTGACCTCTTCTTATTCAAGGCTTCTGCAACTCCAACGATATCCAAATTCCACATTTTATATTTTTTCTGTGATTCAGGGTCATTTATTTCTTCAGGTGGTATTACACCGTATCGTATTAATGATTCTCTTAATCTCGTCGCTTCTCCTGCAGCAAACAGAAATACCGTTAATTCTCCTCTTAAAAGTGCATCTATCGCTGATGTTGCATCTATGTATTCATCCTCTAACCAGAAGAACTTTGCTGGGCTTAATTTGTCTAAATGTGCCTCCAGCCTTCTCGCATTAAGTTTATCAGCACTTACTCCTTCCTCTACAAATTCGTTGGCATGGGTATAGATGAGAAGGTCTCTTTCCAGTTGAATATTTCCTTTATGTCCTAAACCTGCTAAAGAACCTATCAGATGGATAATAGTTCTTGCTACTTCTATTCTGTCTTCTAATACTCTTTCATCTATATAGAGAATACCTCCATTTATGGCACCATAGATTAATCTAAAAGTCCCTGTTCTTAGATTTCCTTTTCTCAATATATCTTTTAATTCGGAGAGGACCTGCATTAATTCAGGCTTACTGTTCTTTATATAAAGCTCTGTTACTTTTAGTCCTTCATTTATACGGAAAGGAAGTATAACTCTTGTCCTAGTTCGATTTATTTCTTGGGATACTCTTTCTAATTTAAGGGAAAGGCCTGATTTACTGCGGGATGGATTTTTAGTTATTTTGATATAACGGTTATGTATTTCACGGGCAAGCTCTTCTGTCCATTCAATCCCTTGCTGATGGGCTTTTTGTTTGGCGGCAAGTTCAACTACTTCTTGGGAAAGAGTAGGGGTAAGTTTTAAGACAGGCACTTCTTCTAAAGAGGTGGTTATAAGATATATAGCGTTTCTTCTTGCTCCTGCATGTCCTTCTATGGGTGGAGCACGAGGTTTTGCATTTGCCCAAAGAATATTTGTTTTTTGGAGTGTTTCAAAGATATCAACATTTCCTAATGCTCTAGGAAGCTTAATGGATAAGCCTTTTGTATTTTCTATCGCTTTTTCAATCTTCTGCTGTTGTTCTGGGGAAACTTCTCCTTCATAATCTATAGGTAACTCACCTTGTATTCCTTGATGGGCAAGAAATCTCGGTGATTGAGCAACAACCTGGTTAGCTTGCTCATGTGCTTCTGGACTCATATCTCCTGCTGAGGAGATGTTAGCGTCAGGACCTTCTGGTGCGTCTCTTTCTGCAGAGGTAGCTTCAGCAAACCACCTATCTAATGTTGCCTGGAATTCTTCATTACCGAAGTTGATTACGTCGGGTATCTCTTTTGATATGTCAGCTTCAGTAAGTCTATGAAATACCTCATCATTCTCAGCAAAGAACAAACCAATAGCATTAGGTGCACCAATCCCTGAACCTGCTGAAAAACTTAAAGGATGGCTGGGACGTCGAGGCATAATATATAGGTAATGTTTTGAAAGCATAAGAAGAGGACCGGTATTCTCAGATTGGAGCGTGTCAATGTAACTAAACGCTAATCTAAGAGAAGTATCAGTATCTGGTCTATCAAACCTCACAGAATTAATCGACCAATCTGTGAGTCTCTCAACCTTAACATCTTGTATTGTAGTAATCTCTTTTGTTAAAGCACTTTCGATAGGCATTCCATCATCTTCACAATAGTAGCCTTGGAGGTGGAGGTGATTTATTGAAGCTCCTACATTCCATCCCTCATAGAGAATTCTTAAATAAGGTGATTTGCTTAATCGCATAACAGCGCGTGCTGATTCAAGAGCCTCTTGAGTTGAGTATTGCGGTTGTTCTTTTTCAGGTTCAGGGACTATACAGAATACATGCCTTAATGCAGGGTATCTATTTATATCAATAGCAGTATGTTTTCCATCTATAACGAGATCTAATAATCTTCTGGCTGGACCTTCTTGTTTTAAGAACTTATTGAAATTAGGTTTTTTTCTATCAAATGGTTTGAATATACTTGTATCAACGGGTTTTTGTGTACGCTGTGTAACTTGCGGAGCATGATGGCTTTTTACATAATCTATTCTTCCCTGTGAAAATCTAATTACTTTAAATCTACCCTCTTTTCTCGATGGAACCTCTCCTAATTCATAACTAAATACTCCACCTCTCTCCATCCTTTGGTCCCAAAGCTCTTGAACTGTTTTATCAAAATCTAATCTTCCTTTTACTACCAACTCACCAAGTAACCAACTTATGTTCTTGTGGACAAACTTATGTATCCTACGCGCTTTCCTTTTAGTCCACTTTCTTGTCCACCACCATCTTTTAGCCAGTGTCCTCTTCTTCGCTTCTAACTCAATTACTTCTTCAATAAGTGTCTGTAAAAACTCTAAATCAGAAACTTCCTCTAAAGAAGATGTGATAAGATAAATGGCATTTCTGTCTGCACCAGCATGTCCTTCTATGGGTGGTGAACGAGATTTGGCATTTGCCCAGAGAATATTTGCTTTTTGTAGTGTATCATAGATATCAACTTTTCCTAATGCTTTAGGAAGTTTAACGGATAAGCCTTTTGTGTTTTCTATCGCTCTTTCTATCCTTTGCTGTTGTGTTTTTGATACTTTCCCTTGATAATCTATAGAGACTCTCCCTTGTTTCCCTCTATGAGCAAGGAATCTCGGTGACTCAGCAACAACATGGTTAGCTTGCTCGTGTGCTTCACGACTCATATCTCCTGTTGAGGAGATGTTAGCGTCAGAATCTTCATTTAAAAAGCTTTCTGCTTTGGCCAAGTGTATATATAAACCAGATATCTCTTTAATGTTGTCTAATACTCGTATAAGTGCGCCTAATTCTGTTTCTGTTAAACGTTTTGTTCCGGGAAGAGTATCTTTGGGTAGTGGGGTAGTTTCTTTTCTGATTATCTCGTGGGAACGGAAATATACATCTTCTATCTTGATATCCCATTGTTCTTCAATTTCAGCACCCAGTATATCTAATAACTCCTCTATTAGCTGGGTTGCTGCATTAAGACTGGATAAAGTAGGACCCATAACCATTATTTCATTAGTATCAGTAGGTCTGCCTGTGATTTCTTTCTCAGGCAGTCCTTCAAGGTCGAGAAAAGGCGTACAATAGCTAATGGAGATAATGCCTCTATCTTTAGATCTGGCTTGATAATCTTTGTATTGATAATATGCTTTTAGGGATTCCCTCTTTAATCTTAACAGCACATATTCAACATGTACTAAGGGCTTTGCTTTTGGGTCTTCCTTCAGCCGTTGGGCAATCTTTTTCTGATGTTCTCTCACATGATGCCTTACGTGGGTTTCTACAAGTAAGGCAGCTAAGTCTTTTAAGAATGTCCGTTCATCTTCGGTCTCCAACGCCTCTAAATCTTTATCTTCTTCCAATCCTTCCAAAATTGCTGCTACTGTCTGTCCTACGGCGCGTTCGGTCTCTAACTTTATATATCTGCCATAATATCTCCACCAAGTCACTTCCATTGGTTTTCTTACACCAATTACTGTAAGCAGGCCTTTCTCCTTGTAAATACTTATCTTATTTATACCTACAGTAGTAATCAAACCATACTCAGAGTCAACTTTACTATCCCTTGTATCAATAAGATTTGTATGGCTCCGAGGTTTCTGGACACATTCTTGGTCTACATATGCTTTCAGTTCGGGGTGCTGTTCTAAGACCTCAAAAACCGCCTTTACATCTTGAGCTCTTGCCTTGTCCATCACTAAACTGGCATCAGGGTATGAGATAATAATAAGATTCTCTGCACCCCTAACTTCAATTCTCTCTCCTTCGGCAGCAAAGATAATACAATTGCGGGTATTCGTTAGAATAACATTGTCTATATTTTGAATAATAACATTATTATGCGCATCTTGTTGGCCACCTATAGCATCCCAGGCACCAACATCATTCCAGCCAATATCTTCTGCCTTGACTGTAGCAAGCTTTTGCCTGGTTTTAGAGGAAAGTTTTTCCATTATTTCAAAATCTATGGACTTGGCGTACTCGAATTCTTCTGTAGCAAATACATCCAGAGCTACCTCATCTTCTTCAAGTCGGCCTAAGGCGTTATAAATATCCATTAACCCTTTGTATATCCCCGTAGTGTGTTCTTGGAAGGCAGAGAGTAACGTGTCTATCTGGCAGATAAACATGCCCGCATTCCATACTGCACCCTTTCGGATAAGTTCTTCTGCTATCATTTCAGCAGGAAGCGTTCCTGGAGTGTATTCATCTCTGTGCTTTTCCAGAATTTCATGCCTAAAGCTTGGACGTACACGATAAGGTGGTTTCTCCTTAAATCCTAAGCCTAAATAGGTATTGCTGGTTCCGGCTAATTTTCCTGCTTCTGTAAGGATATGCCCCAAGCCTGTAGCATTATAAGTAGGTGTAATTCCTAAGGTAACTATATACTCTCCTGATTGGGCAACTGCTATGGCTTCCTTTAAGTAAGCAAAGAACTTATCTGGCTCTCCTATCTCATGGTCAGAGGGTAACACTACCATCGTAGCTTGAGGTCTACCCTGTTTCTCTAAAGCCTTCTTGATTCTTATTGCGGCATTACCTATTCCGATGGAGGTTTCTCTAACTATGGGCATAACAATGATATTGTCAGCAGGCAACTGTGGAAGCTGCTCCTTAGTCTGTTCTGCTAATTTGAATGTTGTGCTTACAAATATACGTTCAGCAGGAACTAACCTCAACACCCTCTCTACTGTCCTCTGAATCATTGATTTTGCTGTATCATCGAAACAACGCAACTGTTTTGGATATTCCTTTCTACTGGCTGGCCACAGTCTTGAACCTACCCCGGCGGCAGGAATAAGAACCGCTACCCTGCTTAAATCACATCTAACCTCTTTGGTTGCACCAGTCCTTTTCTCCGGCACCGAATCACTAGATAATGGGGAGCCCTTCACCCATTCTTTATGATATTCATCAAAATCTCTGGCAGCTCTTAATATATCCGACCAGATGAGCAGTTGTTGACCATCCCAGATAAATTGTTTCTGAATCATTTCTTCTGCTTTAGTCAATAAGTCTTTCTGTCTTTCTCTGTCAGCAATAGCCACCTTAAAGGTACTGCCCTTTGTAGGAATTTGCCTGGGAATGCGCTTATAGGAAACAGGATGAAGTTTTGTTCCATCAGATAAGATGATTACAGGGTTATTATTCCAGTCTACTTCTGATAAATCTACTGTTCCAGATTGAGCTTGTTTCCATTCATATTCTTCTACCAATTTTGCCGGTTCCCAGTGATGGTGCCATATTGGTTCCCAGCGAGTATATTTGGCTGTACGTCCATCTTCTTGAACCTCAAATTCATACACTGCTAAAGCAAACTGCTTTACAAAGCCAAAGGGTTTGTTATCTCTTTTACCGTATAAATCCAATAGTTCCTCTTTATCCTCTGGGTTTTGAGCATATTCTGCCCAGGCGTAGAGTGTGTTTACCTCCTGTGCTACTCTCTCGCAGGTATTACGCAAGTTTTCTGCTTCAACAGCAGGAATTTGATAGGTCTTGGCTCTCTTTAAATATTCTTCTCCCAATCGTCTTATCCGCACCGCTGGGTCAGTTTCTGCCTGCATCTCTTTAGTTAAACTCCTTAAGATGCTATCTAACTCTCTATAAAGAACCATAGCACATTCTTCCCAGAGATACTGCATCTCTACCTTAGGCCTGCGTGAACCAGGACATCTCTCATGCCCACCAACCGTCCTTGACCATGCCATAGCTCCATTCATCACGAATTGAATTAAAGAGAATTGAAATGGTTCTTCTATTCTTAACCAGGCGCCAGTTGTAGGGATAGGGAATTCAGTATTATCTAAGGAGGTGGTATTAAAGCAGAATTCGTTACCGTTATGTAAAAGGTTACTCACTGAGCCATTAACTTCTACAAAAATAGCTTTTCTTACTACCTGCTGGAAATACGTTTTGTTTAGAGGTTTACCTGCATGCATATCTCGTTCAAACTTATCCATAGCCTCGGTAAATAAACCTTCAGCAGAGTTGTCTCTGTCTCCTGAGAAATGAGATGTGGCAAGTAATACCTTTCTGTCAGGCCTTGCTGTATCTAAGGAGCCAGCTGTTCCTCGTAAGTCTCTTATAAATACTCTTCCTGTTTTAGGTGAGCCTACTTTGGCACCAAGAGTTTCATCAAATACCTTAAGATAATCTACAGGCACCCAGTCATAAGCTTTAAGATTATCAATGTCAGGTAAATCTTTATAAGTATCGCTTCCTATATCTTCGCTGACCACAAGATATTCAGGTAAGTCCTGATGAAGAATCCTGTCAAAGCGGAGTCTTCTCTCCAAGCCGTCTTTCTGAGGATCCTTAACCTCCTCGGGTAAAGTTTTTACAATCTGCTCTGCTGCTTGAGGTATATAGCCGGTTGAGCCGTCTTCTGAATATGCAAAAGCCTTAGTAAGCTCGTTCTCAACTTGCTGTTGTATTGGCTCTGGTAGGTTATCTAATCGAGCAAGTAAATCCTCAAATTCAGCATCATTGGTAACGTGTATGTCTCCTATTTGACTTAATTGCTTGTAAAGCTGGGCTGTAGCTGCTTCAACTTTGCGTTTTCGCCTTGCAAAGATTGTTCTTAAAGATTCTATAGTTGGTATTCTTGTCATTGGAAGCGCATCATCATCAGCACTGGCGATTTTCTTGCCCTGAGTTATTGCCTGAATTACAGTTCTTTTACCAGCAATATTGGTTATATCCATAGAGGCAAATACTATCTCCCGAAGCTTATCTTTATCAATGCCTCCTTTTCCATCAGAGATTTCAGCATATATTCTTTCATCAAGAGTTTTTGTTCGAAGTTGGGATGTGTAATCATCATAAAGCCTTTGCAACACAACTTCTTTCCACGACTCTATCGCTTGGGAGCTTATATATTGAATATTGTATCCTTCTCCGCGATGCTTTTCAATTACTCTTAAATGTTCTTGGACAAAATTAATTGTATACAACTCAAGCTTTTGGTTTGCTGAAGGAGAATCTCGTTTATCCAAATTAACCTCCATACCTTCTATTACTAACTTCGCTCCTTCTTCCCACTTAATGTCTGCAGAATTAAGTTCTCCCTGACCAATTAATTCCCATCTCTCTAATTTTCCATCCCGATTCCAGATGGGTCGAAATTTCCAGTAGGTAATTTTCTCTTCAGTTGGGTCCACAATAAACTCATAACAATAAAGATGCTGATACGGGAAGTAAGTATCTATACCTCTAAGATTTACTTCTTTCGTCTTTTCTTTCTCAACATTTACTGAACTATCTATTACCGTTATGGGTAACTTTTCATGACCAAATAATCTTAAACCGGTAGTCTGGGCAGTGATTGCTCTATCTAAGGCATCTGGCCTCTCGTAAGTAGGAATACACAGCATCGCTATCTCAAGTGGTTTTAAGAAATGAACAGAATCCCCTTTATTGAAGATTGAATCAACAAATTCCTTACGAACCTCTTGAATAGTAGAAGGAAGTCTTTCTTGGACTAATTCATAGTATTTACCCCTCTTTGCTGAGACGTCTTCTCGTATTAAGGATTCAAGACCCTGGCGTGTCCCGGCAACATGAACCTCTTTTTCCTCTGCCATTGACCTGAGGTAATCTTCATTATATATATAAAACTGCCCTGGTTTTGCTAAGGGGAAGATTTTTATGCTTATTCCCCTCATATGCTTAAGAATCAAAAGTGCATAGGTCAAATCAGACAATTCCTTATTAGATACATTTAAAGTAACCAAAGCAGCGGGTGATAATCCTAACACTACATTGGCTAAATCCTGGTTGCCCAATATTACAGATGCTACGTCTGAGGAAAGTTTATTTCTGACATTAAAGACAGGTCTTTTAATCTTAGGAAGAGTGGGGTAGTCTGGTAAGTCAGGTAAGAGGTTTATTTCTTCTTTCAAGATGTATCTTAGGATACGGGTTCTTAGCTGGATTTCGTCTTTTAAGTCCCAGAAAGGATGGGCTGTTTGAGTAATAAAGGTTCTTGTTTTGTCATGAACTTCTTTTGCTAAATTCTCATTCCAGGCTCTCGCTCGTTGTTTGGCAGCTAATTCAACTGCCTCTTCAGTTAATGTCTCAGTAAGTTTAAGGTCAGAAACTTCATCTAATGAAGATGTAATAAGATAAATTGCATTCCTTCTTGCTCCAGCATGCCCTTCAACAGGTGGTGCACGAGGTTTGGCATTTACCCAGAGAATATTTGCTTTTTGAAGCGTTTTATAGACATCAACTTTTCCTAAATTTAGAGGTAATTCAACTGATAAACCTTTTGTTTGTTTTATAGCTCTTTCTATCCTTTGCTGTTGTGTCTTTGATACTTTCCCTCCATAATGTATAAGGATTTTCCCTGGTCTTCCTCTATGAGCAAGAAATCTTGGTGATTGAGCAACGACCTGGTTATCTTGCTCATGTGCTTCTGGACTCATATCCCCTGTTGAGGAGATATTCGCATCGGTTAATTTCTCTTCATTTCTTGGATGATTCATATCTATTTTCATTTTTTGAAAAATTTCTTTTTTCAATGCTTGAGAAAGAACAGTGTTTTCTGTTACGCTTCGATTTATTCCATCCCACAACTGCTGAGGTGTCTTCTTTTGAAGCATAACCTCTGGCTTCTTTCTCTTGCCATAACCTTGCGGGTGTTCTTTATGCCACTGGTAAGCATGCATAACCATATCTAACAATGTGGAAAGAGACTGGTAACCAAATGCTCGTCTAGCTTTATCATAACTAGTAACAAGTTTATCGGGATCACCTTCTCTCGCACCTTCAATATTTATTCTTTCATCTACACTTGGATAATCAGCTCTGGTAACGTTCTTCACAACCTCGGCAACCTCTCTTGCAGAAAAACCTGAACCTGTCCCAAAATTAAACACATCTGATTTGCCTCCTTTACATAAATACACAAAGGCCAAAATATGTGCGTAGGCTAAATCTAATACATGCACATAATCCCTTATGCTCGTACCATCAGGAGTATTAGCAATGTGACGACTCGGATCGTGTTGTAAATCCCAGAGAGCAGTTTTACCTTCATCTATAGCTGAAGATAATAACCCTGGTATCCCATGAGTTTCTGGATCGTGGTCTTCTCCCATCGAACCATCTGGTAAAGCACCTGCAACATTAAAGTATCGCAGGAGCACATATTTCATTTTATATTTCTTGGCATAAGCTTTAATGATTTTTTCAATAATAAGTTTTGTCCTTCCATAGGTCTGAATAGGTTGAGTAGACGTTTCTTCAGTAATAACTTCGCCCTCAGTTAATTGTGGTTCGCCATACACAGCTGCGGTTGATGAGAAAATGAATTTGTGTATAGAATGCCTTGCAGCCATGTTTAATAAATTAAGAGCATTAACGACATTATTGTAATAATAACTCAGGGGTTTTCTAATTGATTCGGGAACAACCGAAAGCGCAGCAAAATGATATACTGCCCGTGGTCTGTATTTCTTAAACACTGCTTCCAGTCTCTTTGTATCTCCTAAATCTCCCTGTTCAAATATGGCGCCTTCTATCACTGCTTCTTTATGTCCCTGATATAGGTTGTCATATACAACAACATTAAAGCCTAAATCAACCAGTACTTTTGTGAAAATACTTCCTATATAACCAGCCCCGCCTACCACAAGTACTGTCCCAAAGAGATCTTCATTATCTAAGGTGTAAAGCAGATTATGTAACGCCGTAAGCCGTTTATCCTGAATTTTATTTAACCAAGTAAATGGAAAATCTTTCTTTACATCACGCTTCTTATCTCTAAAAGGATATTGAATCCTTGTTTTTTTATCTTTCTCATATATTTCAGTTACAAGATGGTCCTTCTTTACTCTCAGGCTTTTTTCTCCTCTACCATCCACATTAATAGTTAAACTTCCAGAACCTAAATCCGCATTTTCTGCAATCAGATTAATACCTACAGAACGTTTTCCTAAATGTTGAGCAAAGACAAGACGTGCATTAACATAGTAGAGGTGAGTTCCCTTATGTGCGGGATGGGATAAACTCTTCTGTAACTCATTGCCAAATTCACAATTTATAAACATATTTCCATTTTTATCTGGCACAACATCCATACTCGCCTGAAGCACGGTATTATCTAAGACCTGCATGAAGGAATCATGAAAGGTTGTATTATCTCCAGTATCAATAAACTTAGCAGTATCACCCAAATCACCGAACCCCATACCAATTCTTTTTCTAAATTTAACCGCTTGTTGTCTTATAAGTTCCCTATCTTTTAAAGGAATATTATTAAATAACCTTATTCGTTTAGTATTTTCCAACCAGTCTTTTTTATTTCCAAAAGTAGCCGCCTCAATTAAACCGAAACTCTCAGCTAATGAGTAAGCTTCATAAAGTGGTTTACCTTTATTTGGACCGGCAGTAGCAGAAGCACTAAAGCACTCAATAAAGGCATCTATTCCCTCTGGTGAAAATCTCCGTATAAACAGTGAACCAGGGGACTTTCTTGTGCCAGGGACACAGAGCGGTAATAATGATTTTCCATATTTTTCTCTTGCGGCTAATATATTCTGTTCCCTATCAATCAACATAAAACAGTTATTTCTATCTTTGTGTTTAGTATCATTTTCCATCTCTTCTGTAATATCAAAATATTTTCCTGCAGTAATATAACCCTGTTTACCACTAAAAACTTCTTTAGGATTTTCGCAAAGAACAATTTGGTCATTAGCCCTCATTAGCCATTCAGGTCTTTGATCCCGGGGATCAAAGAATTGATAGCTTTCAATTAATGTCCGTTCAACAAATGGCAACCCTGCGGGACTTGTCATCCAGTGTTTGCCGCCTAGTCCATTCGAATGAGTACAAGGTTCAGTGCGAGTTCCCTGACCAGCAAGTTGAATACACAATATCTTTAACTGATGATGATCTAAACCCATCTCATATAATTTTTTTCTCGCTAACATCGAACCAACGGTTAAGGTGTTTAGATTTTCCTTGTACTTATCAGTATCTACCCCAACAACAATAACAGGTGTATCTTCATGATATAATCTACCTCTTAAAGCTTCAATCCTGGTCCTGTCTATTTCCATCATATCAAGCCTTGAAATAAACACTAATGCATCAAATCGAGCTCCACCAGACAACGCTGATTCAAAGTTACTCCACATAAAATCTACGGTATCAAGAAGTTTTTTCTCTGATGTGCCCAATTGTTTTCTCAATCTGTCAAAATACTTTTTGTGTTGACGTTTTACAGGCTGGGATTTTTTAAATTCTTCAGATTTGGTTATAACAAGAGCGTATCCGCCTCTTGCATTAATGCTAGCGAATCTATGTATTTCCTGAGCGAGTTTTTTTGTCCAGGTGAGGCCTTTTTGGAGGGCTCTTTGTTTGGCGGCCAGTTCAACGGCTTCTTCAGATAGAGTTTGGATAAATTCTAAATCAGATACTTCCTCTAAGGAGGTGGTTACAAGATAAATTGCATTTCTATCTGCTCCAGCATGTCCTTCAAGAGGTGGTGAGCGAGGTTGGGCTTGTACCCAAAGAATATTTGCCCTTTGTAGTGTTTTATAGACATCAACTTTTCCTAATTCTTTAGGAAGTTCAACAGACAAGCCTTTTGTTTGCCTTATAGCTCTTTCTATTCTTTGCTGTTGTATCTTTGATACTTTCCCTTGATAATCTATAGATACTTTACCTCGTTTTCCTCTATGAGCAAGAAATCTCGGTGATTGAGCAACAACCTGGTTATCCTGCTCATGTGCTTCACGGCTCATCTCTCCAGTTGAGGCGATATTGGCGTCGGGCTTAGCAGTAGATGCTACTTTAGCCTGCTCAGAATATTTTTCTAACAACTGCCCAATTTCCCGCATAATATCTGATGCTGCTTCTAATGGCGGCTTATAATCATATCTTTTTAAAATCTCAGCCACAGCTTTAAAGAAAGCCATATTGACCACATTCCTAAAAACAGTTGAATTAGGAAACACAAGACCTACCTCTTGTGTTAATGTTTCTGCCAGCACATTCAAATTATCCGGACTTTTCAAACCAAAATAGGCAACCGCATGTAAATACAGATTAAATTTTACAGGAAGAGTTAGGTGCGAAAGCAAGTCAGCAAACTCTTCTGGACTCGATTCAAATGAATAGTACGTTAATCGCGTTGTATAAATAGACCTTTGATCGTTAAGAACTTCAACAAGTCCTTTCTTTTCCTCTCTTAATACTGTCCGGTCCACATAAGCTTCAAACGTATTACCTTCCAACCCATCAAGTTTCACTACGGCATACGAAATAATACACTCTGCGCCAGCTTTAATAAGTAGCTTAGCGGCTTCATTTATTATTGTTCCACTCACTATAGCATCATCGATAAAGATAACCTTCTTCTCTTTTATATTACTGGCGTCTTTTATCCCTATATTTCTTTGTACAAACAGTTTTCTGTCAACAGTTCTGTTAAGGCTTGCATACCGCCTAATGAATTTAGAATTTGCTCCTATTACATCAAGCATGGCATGCGAAAGATTAAGACGCTCCGCTACTCTTGCAGCAATAAGGGCTGCTGCATTATTTATTTCAAAACCACCAGGGTTAACAACAACCCAGCCTTGAGGGTTTTTGCTTAAACTCTCCCCTAAATCCTCACGAATCTTTTCAATAAGTAATGAGGCATACTTTTCTACTGCTTCCATTTTACCAAGTTTCAAATATGAATAATCTAATAAACTAAGGCCATCTGGCACTGGAGAACCTTCTGTAATGTGAAACAAAAATTGTGGAGTAATGACATTTTTCTCAAGCGATTTCTCTGCTTGCTTAGCAATCTCATGGGCTTCTTCTGCTAACTTCTTAGTCCATCTTGTTCTTGTCTGGCGGGCTTTTTGTTTAGCGGCAAGTTCAACGGCTTCTTCAGCGAGGGTTTGGGTGAGTTCTAAATCAGATACTTCTTTTAAGGAAGATGTAATAAGATAAATTGCATTTCTGTCTGCACCAGCATGCCCTTCTACGGGTGGTGAGCGAGGTTTGGCATTTGCCCAGAGAATATTTGTTCTTTGAAGCGTTTTATAAACATCAACTTTTCCTAAATTTTGAGGAAGCTCAACTGATAAACCTTTTGTTTGCTTTATAGCTCTTTCTATCCTTTGCTGTTGTGTCTTTGATACTTTCCTTTGGTAATTTATAGAGACTCTCCCTTGTTTCCCTCTATGAGCGAGAAATCTCGGTGATTGAGCAACAACCTGGTTAGCTTGCTCATGTGCCTCACGACTCATACCTCCCGTTGAGGATATGGAGGCATCAGAAGTTTCAGCTTTGATTTCCTTTCTTAATTCTGCAAATTTTTCCTTTACGTTTTCGGGCGTAAGAGAGGATACAAATTCTTGCCATTTAGATTCAGGTCCACTACGAAAATGACTCATAGTTAAGCCTACAGAATAAGTAAGAACTTCAATTTTTCCCACATGAACTTCAAAAATTACTATAGGAGCAACGTGATGAGTATAATCATAGTGAAAACATTCTGGGCCAATTCCGCAATGCCCTTCTTCTTCAAAACCATCGATAAATTTTAGTATTCGAATATTTCCATAACGAGAAGTTAAATCTGATTTTACTTTTTCCATACGTGCGTCAACCCACACCATAAAATCGCTATATTCTCCTGTATCTTCATAAGCTCCCCCCTCGTAATAACCCGTAGCAATACTCTTTTCTACTCTCTTCCACTCATTTTTATCTTCTTTATTAACTTGGAAATAAATAATTCCTCCTATTGATAATTCTTCTTTTATAACTAGTTTAAGTGTATGTATATCTTCTATTGTTTTAATTAATTGAGCTATCTCTTTATCAAAATCGATTTCCTCATAAGAAATAAATCTCTCGTTAGGTCTTCCCTTCTCCTGCCACATTTGTGCTTTCTCAGCCGCTTCATGTTTCTTCTTTTCTAATCGCTTTTTTAGCTTAATAATAAGATCCGCTGTTTCTAAAGCTTCTTTGAATTCATCTGGGTTATTTATTAAATCAGTGAGCTCCAGAGCTTCTACAAAAGTTTGGTAAGGATTAATGTTTCCTTTATCTAATTTTATTGCTTGTTTTTCGACTGCCTCTAAATTCTGTTCAAACCAATCTAATCTATCTTGTGCAGATTGAGCAGCTAAAGGCACTCCGTATTGTAAAGCTGAACAAGGTTTAATATTTCTCTTTATTAATCTTATTCCCAAATTTATTGCCATTTTAAGCGCACTCTCTCTGTCTTTTTCTCTAAGGCATTTCTCAACAGCATCTCTCGCAGCGGGGATACCTCCTTTTAGCATCGTCTCTGTTGGCATTCCCTTCTCCTTTAGAACTTCTATAAGAGGGGTGGTGAAAGGGAAATCAATCTGAATTAAATTTTCTTCAACTCTGATGTCTCCTGATATTCTTAACTTCTCTAATAATTGTCTATTTTCTGGTTTTACCTCTGGAATGCCCGCTATATTAATATAGGCTTGAGCTACAGCAGGGCTTGAATCTTTTAATCTTTCAATTAAAGAATCAATTATTTGCTCATCACCAATTTCACTTAGGATTTCAACCACAGCTCTACGGGTAGGCAAATATTCGCTATCTAACATTTCTAATAAAATAGGTAATGCCTTTTCTCTCGCGTGCAAACAAATATTTTTTACGCCTTTGATTATCTCATAAGTCTTATAATTATCTCTACAGGCAATTAACAAAGGTTTAATTGCTTTCGGACTATTAGATCTAATCAACACCCAAACTGCTTTCTCCCGCGGCAACTCCCACAACGAAAAAGCTCTTTCCTTTGTTGCATAATATGAGGCCCAACTCACAGGAAAGCAATAACGCCAGATGACAAAGAAAGCTACATGGAAAGCTTCTGCTAAAACAATTACAGCTAAAACACTTAACACCACTGGATGAGCGCTTATATCTGTATTAGTTCCAAATAGTTCCATCCTTACAGATTTACATCCCGAAGCCAAAAATGCTAAGGCGCTAAGTAATAAGAACATTCCTGTATGGCCACGGAAATAATTCAAAAAATTGCCTATTCCTCTGCCAATTCTGCTCAATAATGATGGTTCTCCAAGAAGCTTATTAATTTCCGTTCTTGTTAAGCGTGCTAACCTAAAATGTCTATCTCCAATGTTCTGACGGTGTTCTTCTAATAATAAGAACAATTGTTCTCTAACATCTTGTGTCCAATTTCCTGCTTGTATTTCTCTTGCTAATCTTGCGTGAATACGGTTCTCTATCTTACTTGAGGCATAACTCCAAATCTTACCTATTAAAACAATTCCTACCGCATACGAAAATATTTTGCCAATCCATCCTAAAATACTTCCAACTGGAAGATAAATTTTATCCCCTCCCATTTCACCACCTATGAATCCAGACATCGGAACCATAATGATGAATAATTGCCAAAATGTAGCTAGCCAATATGATCTTGTCAACTCTGAAATAGCTCTTAAGAAATAAGATTCTCTTCTTGCATCGGGTGTTAATTTTTTAAATACTAAATTGTTGATCATTATTGGTGTTACTCCAAAAATGATGAAAGCAACAAGACCAATGATTGTGGCTTGCGTAACGCTATATGCTAATGTTACACTAAACAAATACATAGTAGCTATACTAGAGATATATCCTAATATCTTGACCAAGAATTCACCAAAACCAAAGCTCTTCCCACGTTTATTCTGATAAATGAACGGGCCAGTCAATGCAGAAACCCCTATTATCAGACTTATATATACCATTGATAAACCAAGTATGTCCAATCTCGATGAAACCCATAAGAATAATCCCAAAGATATTGCTCCTGCTAAAACAATCCAGGAATAAGAAAGCCAGAAAGTGCCCAAAAAGCTCTTCGCTTTTTTTCTTGTTGTATCATCTTTATCTTTATCTATGCCAAATAAGCTTGCAACTCCTTCATCTGTAGGATTTGCCCTTGCCATGGTTGCAAAGAAATTACTCACGCCCATATGACCTTTTATTACAGAGATGGCATTAATCCACACTTGAGAGCCACCAAAACGAGCTAAATCTGGAGCACGATGTCCTATCCATCTACCTATTCCAACAATAATACCACTTGTCCTGATTCTCATTAATAGGGAGTGAAACACCAACACCTGATTCATAAAGATAGACCAAATAAAGAATATGATTTTTATTCCTACAAATGCGCTTGCACCCAAAATTATGAATAAAGGTAACGTTACTATACTAAAAATAGCCAAAGGAGCTAACAAGAAGAACTCACCTATTCCAAATCTAAGTTCTTTTGTGGCAAGAGGTATTCTTCCCAAAATAAATTCTTTCTGGACAAATATATTCCATAAAAGCTGTACAAAGCCGCTTGCCCATCTCACCCAAGAGCCCCAGAATTGTCCAAAAGTAATCTCACGCATCTTAACATAATGCACTTCGCCCACAGATGAAACCACAGGAACTTTACCTCTGAACATAGCGTTGATTGCTTCAAACCAGCTTCTTAAAATATCTTCACTTATACAATCCAATACATAAGGAGAAGCCGGAAAATCTTTCCAGCCTTCAGACAAATATGCAGCTAATGCTTGGTTAAAAGTATAACTCTGTGCTCCCCCCCAGCCATAAGCACCTGGTGAATTCAATACTCCTTCTACACCTACAACAGAATAACCAAAGGATGTCTCTGCATTTTCTAACATTTCCGCACCAGGGGTCTCGCGGGTATTGGTTGTACGCCTTTCACCCACTGCCGTAACACACACACGTCTACCGCCAGATTCTACATCAATCTTCTCGAATTTATATAATTGGTCAAATAAACGTTCAGGCCATCGAGTAATTGCATCTCTATCCAGAATGAGTTCCGCTATTGTGCCTTCTTGAACATAAGGTTCACAATGTGTCTCTGAACTTATTTTGTTAACACCGCCATCATTTAAAATAGTAACTGATACATTCTTATTCACTCCCCCTGTATAGAAATCCCACAATTCCGCAATTCTTTGACGTATTCTTTCTTCATTTGTCCCTCTATGATTTTTATTATTGCTATCTATTAACATTAATTGTACAGGTTCAAATCTATGGCCTAATGATTTGGCAATTGATACAAGAGTCAAAGCGCAATGATAACTGGAGGCACGTGTTGCCATACGCACTGAGATATATCTTCTAATAATAAATCCGGCAAGAATATCATGTTGACCTGGCGGAACATCCTCTGTTCGTAATACGGCAATTAATTGGGGATTTGCTTGTTCAAAATCTGCTACAGCTTGCAATAAATCTTTTACCACGGCATCATTGTTTAAATCAAAATTTATCCCTCTGGCTCTCAATTCTGCTTGGATATTTCTTACATCATCAGGATAAGTTTCTTTAATACGCCTCCAATCAGCCATCAAAGCACCAACCGCAGGTGGCATTAAGTTCTCTCTTGCCACAAATTTAATAACCATTGGTTGTGTAATACTAACTTGCTCTGCACCTCTTCTTGGGCTACTTAAATATTCAGAACCAGTAAACAAACCTTTAAAATAACGAACAATAAGCATTCCTGCACCGACAACAATCATTAAAAGTAACATAATCCCGAAGTGACTTAAAATAAGACTTATACTAAATTGTCCAGCTGCAAATATACTTTGTCTAAAAGCTTTAAGACCCACTCCAAAACGTTGATCAAACCAGCCATAAATACTAAGACCTGTAAATACACCAACGCATAGATACATTAACTTCCATACTATGTAGAAAGCTTTCGTTTTTACTCCATCCCAATAACCCGAGGGAGTAAACCAGTACTTGAAAGTAACACCTAACAAAGACGCACTTGAGAATAATCTAGAAATAAACTCAATAGTAAATATAGAAAACAGAGTAAATATTATTATTCCATAATCAAGACTAATAGGAACATATCCACTTAGTAGTGAAAATATCACCATAAATGTACCCGTAGCACCTATAATCCTTCTTAACCATCTTTTTAATGTGGTATTGCCTCTTAATAATAAAGAAGCCCCTGCCATAAGGCCAATGCCACCAATTAAGAACTCAATATTACTTGAGAATTGAGTAATCAAATGATTTAACAAAGAATTACTGCCTGTAGAAACATAAGGTCCGTAATTAATATACTGCGCAAATCGACCTAATACACGTTGGACAATTGGACTTAGGAAATCACTATGAAATACAGCTACAAGCATATGAACAAGCGCTATTGGAAGAGTGAGTCGGCCTAATTGTAACAGCAAGGGATGTTTTACTTCATTCATTTTTCTTCTCACCCATTCCCGAGGCAATGCTGCTTCTGCAATAGGTAGATAGATTTTCCTCATTGCTTCTTTCAGGTCTTTTTGATTACTCTCTAGTTCTCTCCCAAGTGTTTCCTTTTCTTCTCTGTTCTGTGTTTCTTCTATTCTTGCATTCAATTCCCTTATTCTTGCTACCAGAGCGTTGACTTCGGCATTACCTCCAGTTACTACCTGTTCTAATCCTGAGGTAGCTTCGCTCATGCCATTAATAGACTCCCTTGATAAAATTGCTACCATTCCCTCAGCATCGGAACGCCTTAATTCTTCAAGCATCTCGAGTAGATAATAATTCATAAGTGTAACTGGATGATACCGAGGATCTGTGTACAAAAATTCATCTGTGTCTGTTTTTATTCTTAATATTCTTCGAATCCAATATATGGAAGCCTTTAAAGGCCGTTTTACAATACTTTTAATATTTTCTTTTCTATAAAAATGGTCTAACCTGCGCATTTCATAAGCAACTGCGGTTGAATAGCCTTTAACCATATATTCAAGTTGTGCATCAAACCTTCTTCCTGCTCTCTGTCTAACTAAAGTAACAATAGAAACTAAGGCATTGAGTGCCATAACATCTAAGGTATAAGGTTGGATTGGCCCTCTAGAGGGATCATCATTATACGGTATAGAATACACTCGTTGTCCAGGAGTATATCCTTGTATTCCTAATGCACTTGCCATAAATTGTTTGGCTTGGAATACATCTCCTTCATTAATAGGATACTGGTGAGTAGTCTTACCTTTACCCGTCAGATAAAGGTAAATCCGCCTCAAAAGACCTGTTAAATAGTTAAACAGAGGTAACAAAATAAAAAGAACCGCACCAATAAGCCATACCCACAAAAATGCCTGTTTCTCCTTAGGCAACTTTTCTTTAGCAGCATTATCGATTGTTCTTTTAAGTCCTTCTACTTCTTCTACAACCAACAGTTCATATGGACTTTTTAACTGTTCTGCATATACTGAGGAACACACAGGCCATTCATTTTTATTTGTTGTAAATAATACAAATCCCTGACCCGACTCCATTCCTTTTTTTCTATCAATATTTCTCGGATTCGGACCAACTACTAAAGGCAATAAATTAGTATTAACCTCTGGATAAGCATGTAATTGTAAAGTTGTCCACTTTTCAGCATTACTTTCCCTAAGCAACTTTGCCACTCGGAGGAAATGCACAGTTGCTTGTGTAGAAATAGCATCTCCTTCGTTTCTCCCGAAAGGTAGACTATAGTCGAGCCCCCATAATCCATCAATAGTAACCCCATGAGCTCTTGCTAAGTTTCTCAGTCCTTCTTGTAAAATTTCATTTTCCACTTCCATTTCTTTTGCAGCTTCAAGAAACCAGAGCCAGCTCTCAGCTGAGGTCCATGGTTCTGGAGCAAGTTCGGTTGTTTTTCCAAAAACATCTTGTATTTCGATTATCCCTCTGGGGACAAATCCTCTGTCTCTAAGAATTGGTAAGAGATGATTTTTTAACCATATTTGTTGATTATTTAGGGCTTTGTTAACTTCTTTTTTAAGCTTATTATTTACTTTTGAACTGTCTAAAAGAGCATTTAGCTGTTTTAACAACAAATATACTTTGGCATTTGTGGTAGTTGGATAATATTTAGGTTCTCTGTGTAAATTTTCATTTGATGGTTGAATCGGTTTATATCTACAGAAACCACCACTTTTACTATCCTGGAATTCTAAAGCTTGCTCTAAAAGATTCCTTCCTAGCACCCAGAAGCGGGAATCTCCTGTAGCTATTGCCGTCTGAAATGAGGCCATTGCTATAGCAATCTGAGATTCCGCAGTTACCTTAGCCGTTTCTATTCCTTCGACTTCGGGATTATACTTTTGAGGCTCACCTGTTTCTGCATTGTAAGAACTTGCTAATGGCAAGGCGCCTCCATGGGACCTTTTCCAGTAAAACAGAAGAATCTTTTTTGCAATCTCTTGATTACCGGCTCTTAATAGGGAGGGAATTAACTCGGCCTCTTTTACTGTGTTTACATAAGGAGCATTGACTGTTTGGGGTGAAATAGAAATAAGACCAGTCGGATAAGTCTCACTCAAAGCTACAAATTTATCTAAAGAAATCCTACGGATAATCTGTGGTTCTTCCTGAGGAAGGGCTCTTCTTTCCCAGGGCAATGCTCTGCGTAAAAATTGCTCAGCAGGAAAGATACATCTCATTATTATTTCTTTCTGTTCAGAAGCCTTCTTAACAGGTTTTTCAATTTTAGAAGTATCTCCCATATATTGGTCATAAGTATTTTGCTTGCGTTTAAATATGAAATTATAAATATTAGCTGAAATTCGGTCTTTTATATCTGTAAGCCAAGTTCTCTTTTCTCTTGCTGGAAATACAACATTAAATTCCCGCCCATAAGCTATAGCTACCGGTGTGCCATCATATTCAAATATATCTACTCGAGGAGCATTCGCACCATTAACATAAGCATACATGAATATTTTACCATTTTGCTTTTTCAATTCATTTAGCTCTACAAATCTAAAATCCGGAGCACTCAATGTATATTGGGCACTTTCTGTAATAGGATTTAATACTCTCAAATAACTATCATACCGTCGTGTCTGCTCATTTTTTATATCGAAATTAACTACGAATTTAGTTCCAAAAATTTGGATTACCTTCTTTACTTTATACTTATTCTCCGTAAGAATATTCTTAATTTGTTTTAATTCCTCTTTAGAAAGGATATCTCTAGTAGTTCTTAATTTTTTTATTCCCGATAGCTGCTTCTGAGTTAAATCATTTAAATCATCTAATAATTCTATCAATAAATCACCTCTACTTTCTCTTCTTTTTACTACACCTATGCTTTTTGCGCTGTTATTAAAATCAAATGAGATCTCTACTAATTGATTTCCAAAATTATTAAATTTTACTACATTTATTCTACTCTTTGATGAATCTTCAGAATAAATCGTATAACTTTTTGCATACGATTTCCGAACCCATTTTGGATAAATCCTGTAAACCACTTCTTTATCATCTAATTTCTGAATCGTCATTACCTTTCTTCCCCAGAAGTCGCCAACAAGATAATAATCTGTCCAGGTAGCTGTTATCCCAGGTGCCATGGTACGAGTTACTTTAACTGGCTGAAGAAAAGTATTATCAGAAATGCCTGAGCTTTCAAGTTCTTTTTTTATTTCTTTTCTTTTATCTTCTGGAAACTGTTGGGAAAATTGTTCTATCGTGGCATTCAAAATCTTATGTAGTTGTTTTGGTGGTAATTTAGAGTCTGTTGTCCAGACATCCTTGCCGTTATATTTAAGTGTGGTTTTAGTTACCTTATCTGGATTCGTTAGGTCATTATATTCCCTTACTTCTTCCCAACCGTCCCATTTTTCTGTTGGTTGTCTCCCAAACTGGTCAAACGTTTTCGTCTTTTTAGTTAGTTCTAAACTTTCAAAAATTAGGGCCAAGTGTTGATACTTCACAGTTTCTGGAGCCAACCCTTTTAACAAGTCTGTTCCTAAAACTGGAGTTAAGTCATCTATTGCTTCAACAATGGCATTACCGTCTTTATCATATTTGCCAGTGAATTTTCCTATACTAAATGGAATTGTGTAATTTTTAGTGTTTTCATCGTAAGCAAAGGAGATACGGTATTTTTCAGCATCAGTTACCAAATCACGAAAGATTATTGTTAAAAGAGAGCTTTTCTTATTGTGTTCTCCCTTAAGTTCTTTTACTACATTGCCATATTGGTCTAGCTCTTGGGTTGTAATATGCGGTTTAAGTTTATTATATCTTGCATCTTTTGTAATATCTTTTTGGTTAGAAATATCAGTAGCTAATTCTTTTAAATCATTTTCTTTTAATCCTGCAGCAAGGAAGTCCTGAAGGGTTATTATCTTAACACACGTTAGGCCTTTGACGTCAGATTCGGAAGGGATACCCATGCTTAGGTAATGTTTTTCTAATTCAAATTTTTGTCTAAACACTTCTGGAAGAGTTAGAAGCGGTACATACGTTACTCTTCCTATTTCTTTTCCATATTCGTTATATTTTACCTCTGTAATTCTATTTTCTATCTTTATGCTCCTTACCTGTCCATACTCATCATACCATTCTGTCCTTTTCCTGTTATTATTTATTACATCTGTTATTTCTATCTTTGCTAACCCGTCTTCATACTTTTTAAATTCTCCTTTACTAATTAATTTCTTCCCAATATATGTCTCTCTTCCTTTCTCTTTCCCATATTCATCATAACTTACTGTTGTTATTCTATCTCCTACCTGTATCTTCCTTACCTGTCCATACTCATCATACCATTCTGTTCTTTCCCTATTATTGTTTATTACATCTGTTATCTGTACTTTTGCTAATCCGTCTTCATACTTCTTAAATTCTCCTTTACTTATTGTCTTATCTCCAATTTTTGTCTCTCTTCCTGTCTCTTTCCCATATTCATCATAACTCACTGTTGTTATTCTATCTCCTACCTGTATTTTCCTTACCTGGCCATATTCATCATACCACTCTATCCTTTCCCTGTTATTGTTTATTACATCTGTTATCTGTACTTTTGCTAACCCATCTTCATACTTCTTAAATTCTCCTTTACTAATTAATTTCTTCCCAATATATGTCTCTCTTCCTTTTTCTTTCCAGTATTCATCATATTCAATAATCGTTACTCTGTTTCCTTTCTGTTCTTTTACTGCATTACCATATTGGTCTAACCATTGGGTGGTAAGATAAGGAGTAAGTGGTGAAGGAAGAGTTATCTTATTTCCTTGAGCTAATTTATCCGCTAAATCCTTTAAATTTTGTTCAGTTAGCCCTGCTCGTAAGAAATCATCAAGGGTAGCTGTCTTAACTTGAACGGGCGCCATAAATGTCGCCCCTACATTCGGGTGGCCACGGCGGGCCACCCCTACGCTTGGAGATGGTCTGCCTATGGAGATGGGTTTTGCCTTGGGAAAATGAGATATAACATTTTCCGGAGAAGTATCCTCTACATCTACAACATACGCTACTGAACCCGAGGCGATACCATCGTTATCTTTGAAATGAACGATCACTCTGTTGCCAATAATTGTTGCTATATCACTGCCATCTTTATCCTGAAGTTTGGTTTGAGTTCTATTGTTAACTAAATTATGGGTGGTTAACATTAATTGGGATTCGCCCTGATTATCAAAAAGAGAAATTTTCTCTTCTGTCACTTGATATGTTTCCACAACATTTTCTACTTGCTCCCTTATCGGTGTACCATCAAAAGAAGTGCCTACTTTTAATATTAATGTTTTTCCTTTACTACCTGGAGGGCCGACCATATAAAGAGGAAATCCGGTTTTCGGGTCATGATAGCGAGTATGACCTTTTAATGGACCTTGTACAAACTCTTCTTTTATTAAATTCTTGCCTCTGTAAGTTTGATAGCTCACCTGTTCATTGATTAAATTGGTTACTTTCTTTACAGGATTACCATGTTTATCAAAATCGGGTTCACCGTCTTCATCTCTGTCAGCATCCTCACTCACAATAAAGAAATGGGAATGTGAAAAGTTGCCTTGTTTCCATTCTTTTTCCATAATCTCACATTTTCTTTTGAGTTCCTGATAATCATCATTAAGTGTTTCTTCACTGGAGATTACGGTAACAGTTATTTCAACCCCATTTTCATCAACATAGCGATAGATATTTTTCTTCCAGTCATACCACAATAACCTCCCTGCTTTTCTTAATTTAACTAATGCTTTTTTCTCTTCTTGAGTTAACTCTCGTCTTTCTTTAATTCCTTCCAGCTCCTCTCTCATAAGGAGCTTTTCTAAATGTTCTGTTGCATCATCTACTGCTATTTCTCCGGATTTGAGTTCTTTTTCTTCCTCTATTTCTGGAAAAGAAATTGGAGTTTTAATTTTGTCTTTTAGCTCAATTTTCTCTAATCCAGATATCTCCTTGAATGGATTTAATGGATTGTATCCTGAGCGGGCAAAACCATCCCAGCAAGTAGAAGGTGCACTGGCTACGCTTTCTGGTGTTTTCCATTCACTATCAAAAAATGGTCTTACATTATCAAGGGTAAAATAGGGAAGAGCAACACCGGCTTCATTCTGAACAGCCAATTTCTTTAGATTATTAAGGATTTCTTCACTGGTCAAACTTTCGTTTGACACTCCAGTCCCCCCCACTATTTGTTTAGCTATTGCAACCTGAGAAGAGATTTCAGGACTTATCCCTGGGTCGCGGCGCCCTCGACCTCGCTTATCGGTAAAATCATAGCCAGTTACTTCTACTTTTGTGCCATCAAGCTGAGTGTAGGTTACTGTTACTTTTGCTTTGTTTTCAATGTTTTCTAAAACCCTGGATGCTGTTCCTTTCCCATTAAAAAGATACGTGCCACGGTTGTCCTTCGCATTGTCCAGGATTTCAGGACCTAAGGCAAGGATAGCCAATGCATTAGCATCGGTGGCAAAGATTCCATCAGACTCCCATTTTTTTGTTCCTTGATTATATATACAACCTCGATAGAAATATCCTTCTGCATTATTATAAGCTTCTGGTGTTGAAAGCCAGTTAAGGATTTTTTCCGCCGCTTTACTATATTTAGCTTTTCCTGTAAGTTCATAAAGATGAGTAAACAGCGAGAATGCATCGAGGTTCTCTTCTACGGATTTTCTGTTATAGTTTTTCCCTTGTCTTATTCCACCATGTTTATCCTGAAGTTTTAAGAGAAACTCAGCTCTTTTCTCTGCTTGTTTTAGTATCTCTATACTACCTGATTTAATGTATTTCTTAAGTCCGGGCCTGCCATCAAGTCCAAGAAAACCTTTGCTTTTTCCTCTTAGATAACTAAAGTAGTGTTTAATCTGTCCTTTTTCTCTAAACTCTCTAAGGCTTCTTTGATCTCGAGAATTAAGATGCTCTTGCCAATAAGCTTTATCTGCTGAGGCATGGAATGCTCTTAAATAACTGAGCCCCGAATAGGCATTAGGACCAGCTGTAGCAGCATATTCTACAGGTTTGCCATCATCATCGGAAACATCAAAGCTATTGACCAACCCTTTACCATCATAAAGTCTTGGCCTGTTTGCTAAATAATGAAGTATCTCCTCTTCTGCTTTATTTTGATTATTAATTGAAAAAAGTTGAGACACTAAACTAACATCGTACGTATAGGCAGTATGGATTCCTGGACCTCGTTTATCGTGTTTATTAATATGACTTGGCGGAATGTTTGTTGCCGGATGCCTTGCTCCTAACATAAAGGAGACTAAATCTCCTGTTGAAATATCTTTTTTCTGGAGTTTGGTAAAGGGTTTAAATGATGGTCTTGTGTCATGAGCTAAAAAGCTTTTAATAACTCCACCTTCCTTAAACATCTTAAAGTAAGCATTGAAATTCTCTAAATCCTTCTGAAGCTTTTTCATATCTTTTTCATATGCTTTTTTACCAAAAATAATTACTCCACCAGTAAGCGCGTTTTTGTGATATACTGAATAAACCGGTTTTTCTTCGGGGCCTTTACCAACTTTACCAATCTCTACATGAGTAGGAACCGTATTAATCCGGTCAAACTCGTCCTTAGTTTCATATTTTCTTATAATCATATTATCTTTTACTTCAAAGGCAAAATGATTTTCCATTGATTCACGATACTGCTTATTATTCTCTAAATCCCGAAAAACTGTAATTGGATAACCAAGAACATATAGTTGATTTGCTGCATCTGTAACAATCCTGGGAACAAGCGACGCATCTTCACAGCCCTCAACTCCTAATAACTTACCTGTAGCCGCACAAATATCTGAGGGTAGAAATATCACATCCTGCAGAATAGGAGGAAATGCATCGCTTGTTAATATTTGCGGAAGTGGAGCGGCGTGTTCTTTAAATAAGGCTCCCCCACTAACCTTATTAAGCACCCAACCTGCTGAGCTCAAAGTTTCTGGTATAATGGGTGGGATTAAAGATTCTTCTTTGTAAGCATCGCCAAGAGAAACAATCTTCATAGTGGGAATAAATATATTCTTGTATAATGGCCTGAGAATATTGGAACTTATTCCAAATGGCTGATGCACTTTGAGTCTATCTCCCTGCTCAAACTTGGATTCGTCAGCACCTCCACTATACTTCATAATATAGACTGGGATATGGAACTTATCATCGCCCATCGCTGCGCCAATCACTCTCATCATATTAATATCACCACCGGGCGAGAGCCACTCATTATTGGAAATATTATCATATACTTCCACCCGGGTGAGCCCGGTAACATCAGCTACATTGTCAATCAAATTAAGTGAAAAACCAAGAAGAGCTATGGTCCAATCATCCCTCCTTTGTCTTTTAAGGTTCTCTAATTCCCTGTCTTTGTCTTCTCCTTTGTCCATTCTTATTGCTAATTCCTTAAGCATTTCTTTATCTTCTTTGGTTAGTCTGGAAGGTAGATTCCTTAATGTAAAGAGCATATCAAAACCAACGCGTAAACCAGGAACTACACGAGAATCTATGGGCATATCAGCACCAAGACTTGCTATATTAACTCCCAAGATAAGCGTTTCCAGAATTGCCCTTGCTACTATCTGGTCCCTATGCCTCTTTGCATCTTCTATGGCAAGATTGGTGAACCATTTTCCTATTTCCTTCTCAGCAATATCTCCCTCTAATGCATTCTTACCAAACCAGATTTCGTTTCCCGTAGCTTCATTCTTTATTACATCAGGTTTTGCTTCACCAGGATTAACTCGAACTAATCTTGACCTTCCCTGTCGGTCATAATAATATTTATAGAATCCTATCTTATCTTCTACTTCTCTACCATCTTCTGACTTATAAACAAGCACAACTATTAGCCCGTATTTATCAGATTTTTGATTACCATTTTCATCTACTCTCTTTTTAAACTGGAACCTTCTGTAGAGCCGCACAAGTTCTATGGGATTACGATTTTTATCAACTTTTGCTTCTGCTGCAGCATACCTTATGTTTCGTTGTTTTCCATCTATTGTAACTTGTTGTTCAGAGCTTATTTTTTGATATATTTCTTTTCCGAGCTTCTGTCCTTCTTTATATGCTTCTTTTTCCCTAAATTCCTTACCAATGTCACTTATACCAAGCAGTGCCGGTATAATCTCTTCTCCCATCTGTTGAATATCTTTCTTTTGCTTATCATTGGCGAGGTCAAGAGGAATTTCTCTCAAAGCCACGAATGCCCCTAAAGTATTTTTCTGACTTATTTCTTTCCGAGCCTGCCTTATGAGATTTTCTATACGAACTCTCTGTCTTTCCTGAACCTGTGGTTCTTTCGTTGCAGGAAGCCCGAAGATGTCTCTTTCTTCAGTGGCAAAATTCTTGTCATCAGCAAAGATACCGGGAGCAAAGGCAGTTGAGTGGCCTTCCTGCTGCATCCAGATGAATGCTCCGTCTCGGCTAATCCGCATACCGTCAATTATGGTGCTCTTTCCGTGAGCAAGCTTGATGGGTTCATCGTGATAATAGACGGTGATATACTGCTCAACCTCACTGACCTCTTCAACGGTATAAGAGAAGGCGCTTAATTCGCCATTGAGGTAGATGGGTGAGCGGGTATCGGTTGGTTCTGCTTCAGCTGGTTTTACTTCAACTGGTTCTTTAGGAGGTATAACTTCTGGTTCTTTCCGGGTTGGTTCTCTTTCAGCTGGTTCTACGGGTGGAGTAACTTTTGATTCTTCTGGTTTTGTTTCTGGTTTGGGGAGTTTTTTAACTTCGGCTTGTGTTTCTTGGGCTGGAGTCGTTTCGGTTGGCCTTGTTTCAGCTTGTTTTTGTCCAGTTGGCGCTCTCGGTTGCTGTTGAACTCCCATTGCTGCTTGTTTTGCTTTTTCAATAGCTTCCTGAAACTTCCGAGCATTTGCCGTGGTAAAAATATCTTTCAGATTGGATATAAACTGCTCCCTCGTTTGAGTTGCAAATGTGCTCTGTGAATATGAAGCAACATTGTTTAATAAAGCTCCTGCCCCGAGGGAAGGTCCGGCTACTGCAAGTATAGCACTCTGCATAACGGCCTGGGTCATTTTCCTGCTGTCTGATACATAAGCAGCAATTCTGGCAAGTCCACCTTTTGGCTTCTCGCCCTTTGCCACACGGCTCATAACTTCTTTTCTATAGGCATTGAATATGGCCACACAAAAGACAACAGGGGTAATAATTGCCAGCCCTATAACTGCAACAGACCATAATGATAGACCGACTGTTAATGTGCTGATTATCTCTATAAGAGCTAAACCGCTAAACGTACCTATAAAAAGCCCGCGGATATTAACTGTTCCAGATTCAAATCCTTCTTGTAGTGCAAGTAAGCCTTTCTTCCCGCCTAAAACCTCGCTTTCTACTGATGCAAATCGGGATGCCATATATGGAAGCGCTATAACATAAAGGGCAGCTATTGTAAACATAATCAAAGAGCCAAAAGCTCCAAACACCAAAAACGCCAGAGGCATTGAACCCATAAGTGTGGCTAACCCAAAAAGGCCTCCGAATACAGCTATTGAACCCAGAATCCCTCTATGCTTTGCTTTTCTTGCCGGTTTTGATTTTTCCAGGGCCTTGTCAAATTGACGATAAAGGACCTTATGCGACCTCCAGCCAATTAAAGATAATCCTCCTACGCTGATTAAAACAGCCGACAAGCTTGATGCAAACATAAGCAGAAGAGCGCCTGCTGTTATAGAGACTAACCCGAATGAGAGTGAGCGAAGCCCCCTCTGGAAGTTGCTTGGCTGAATTGTTTTTATCTCTTTGAGTTGTTTATAATTTAAGACCGCTATTATACTGCCTGATAAGGCACCAAAAGCAGCTATTGTCACTGCAAGAGGCAAAGCTATAGACGCTGTAGCAGGAAATGCGATAACTGATATGAGCGCAAGAAGCGCTGCAAATGGTCCGGCAGAGCTTAACATCAACAGTGCCATTGTAGGCACTGCCTTAATAGCGCCCCACCATTCCCTTGCATTTGCAGTTCCTCTAAAGACAAGGGATATATATCTCTGTCCTTTATATGTCTGTGAGAACTTCTTTAGATGGGTATAATAGATTGTAAAGCCGATTACTATGAAAGCTACTGCGGCTACAATCCATCCTGCTACAGGAAAGGCTGTAAATAGGCTAGTAGAAATAGCACGCAAGAAACTGTATTGGGTAAGGGACTCCGTGCCGCCTAGCGCAACCAGCTTCATTACATTAATACCGCCTAAAAGGAGTTTTAAGAGATACCATGCACTGCCTATTAAGGCACCACCGAAAATATATCCTGCAACTTTTCTTAAGATATATTTGCCTGAAGGAGCTGGCTGTTTCTTAAGCGGTGTTTCTGCCCCTGCTCTTATAGATTGGATTCTATTATTAATATATTCTATTGATGACCTGAATGCCTTCTCCGAGGTATCCCTGAATTTAACATAAGGGTCTGCCTGGGCTGCAATGGCTTTCCATTCTGCAGATTGCATTTCCCGATTAAGGTCATTTCTTGCCTTACCGGTAGTATTAAGATACATCGATTTAGCATCATCCAATATTGCCAGAATACCTTTTATGAAATCTCCTCTTTTTTCTCCCGGTACTCCTTCTGCAATTTTACCTATACCTTTTATGTGTCTATTTAATACAGGATTATCAAACTCGCCTCTTAAGATAGTCCGCCAAAGCTCTTTAAGTTGCTGCTTATTAGTCTCTACCTCTTGTTCAAAAGGCTCATCTTGGTCAAACTGCTGAATCCTTGAATCCATAATCGCCCTTCTCAATGAAGCTATAAGCTCAATTATCACATGAGGTTCCTTGCCATCCTTTGCTTGTATGGGCTCTCCGCTCTTATCAAATTCAGCTTTAATAGCTGCCAAAGCAGTGCTTACCGCGGATATATCCTTATACTTATCAAATAACTCATCTTCTATAGACCAGAAGGCCTTAAATATACCTTTCTCGCCAGGCCTTCTTGCGGTTCTCCCCCTGAATTGTCTATCTGTTGCTTCTAACTCATCTATGTATAGAGAATATATAACTATGCCTTTCAGTCTCATTAAAGCATCGTCTAACTTCTGTTCGATATCAATTCCTCTGCCGCCGCGATTTGTTACTATAGTTATAGCACCTGGTTTTCCGCATTCTGCCTCAATTTCTGCTATATCTGTTTCTGATGTTGCATTGAATATCCTTATTCTCTTTTCAGCTATCTCTTTATTATATTTTTCCCTGTATGCAGACTTTATTAGTTCTATTGCTTTATCAACATCTCCTTCTCTTGCCTTAGTAACAACAGGTTGATTATTTTCTATTTCATCCGAAATATCCTCACCAAACGCACGCCATTTTCTTGCTTCAGTAGAAAACATGTTTACCAGGGCTATGCGGGTACTTATATATTCATCTGAAAGCTTCGGTTCAACAACTTCTTTTTTATGTACTCGCTTCATAAACTCCTTATCCATAGTTCCACTTGCGCCGGCAAAATCTATTACTAAATCCTTATTGCCCAGAAATGTCCTCAACATCATAGTGTTTCTTATAACCTGCTCAGCATTTACCTTTACGCCATCCTCAAGATGCTTTGCTTCTACTGCAGCATTTAAACCCCAAGACCACCTTCTTCCAGGCATCTCTTTACCGCTTGTTTCATCTATAATAACAATCTTGCCGCTTCTTACTTTATAATCTCTGTCAGGTTTATAACAAATTTCTGCAGCAAGGGCCTGTTCAACAAGATGTCTCCATAGCGTGGATTTAGTATCAATGCCCGTTTGGGCTGTTAATCCCGATTCCTTACCCAATAACTCTTCCATCTGAGCTTTTCCCTTATCAGTAAGGGTTATTCTCTTCTGGGCCTTCTTTGCTATATTTATTAAACCTTCATCCACTCCTTTGCCTGATTGATAAAGCGCTTCAGCGAATTTGTGAGCTAAGATATATCTCTGCCGTATCTTTTCAGCATCCTGTATTTCTCCTCCTGAGATTATAAAAGGTGTCATAAGCTGATATATAAGTGTCTCATCTGCTTCATCAAAGAGCATAAAATATTGCCTCTTAGAGAATACTACATCTGACTCATCATAGGGGAACTCCTCATCTTCATATCTGTGAACAAACCTGTCTACTGTGCCGAATATTATATCCGCCTGTTTATAAACATCTTCTTCCTTAACCTTTTTCATTCTTTTAGCTGCAGTATCATGGATGTAACCTATTCTTTTTCCATCTTTATCCTGAGTAACAAAACCAACAACAAGCCCAAAATAAGACAAAACCTCCCCTGCTACCTTTGCATCTCTTCCTGCTAAATCATCTGTTGTAGTACAGATTAAAACACCCTTTTGATTTTTGAGTGTAAATCCTTTTTGCTTTGCAAGGATAAATGCTGCCAAGCGCAGGGTAAGCGTCTTTCCAAAGCCAAAAGGTATAAGATACATCAGACCCTTTGCCAGCTTCTTTGCAGCTTCTATCTGTATTTTAAGTTTCCCCGCATCAGGGATTATAGCCTTTGCAGCAAACTGCTCTATCTCCTTATTAAGAATAGCCTTCAGTGCCTCTTCTCTTTGGAGTATCTTCTGCAACTCTGCAGCTTTGGTCGGTTCTTCTAGTTTTGTTTCGGATGGTTTTTCTGCTTCAGCTTTTTTGAACTTAGAATCTAATTCATTTACATACTTTAAAACTAATTTCTTTCTATTACGCTTTAGTATTCTTATTGACCTTCTTAAATCCAATTCTTTTAAGAAGTTTTCAAGTTGTTCTTTACGCTTTAGGTTAGGTTCATATTTCACATCCCTTTTAAATACCTGTTTTACATAGGGAAATATTGCTAATCTTAATTGTTCATCTGAAGCTTTTTGCGCTTTAAGAGTTGTATATCTTTTATATAAATTTAGGAAGGCTGCATGGTTTATGTATTTGGAAGTTTCTAAATATTCAAGGTAGGACTTTCTTTGGCTACCAGTAAATTTATCACTTAAAAGATACTTAAGTTCTTGCTGCACTACCCATGCTTCTTCAGCAAACTTTCCTGCTAGGTTTAACTTGTCTCGTCCTCTCTTCTGCATAAGAAGTATATGTAAAAGTCCATGATATATTGCTAATTTTAGCGCCACATCATTTTCTGTCTCTTTTTCTTTACCTATAGTCCTTAAAGCATTCTCATCAATATCAATTACATAATCCTTCTTCTTACTTTTACTATCCTCCTTCTCTCTTTCTCTACTTAAACTTAAAAGGTTTCTCCAAACATTTATTTCTAAACTTTTTAAATAATCTACAGAGGATTGTGGTAAAGAAAAGTTTGATGTTAAACTTTTGATTGCAGATTTTTTTGCAGTCCCTATTCTCTTTCTGTATCCACTTTTTCTTATTTCTTCTTCTTCAATTTGTTGGGCTTGCTTTTCAGTTTTCCTTACCTTAACAAACTCCGCTGCAATTCTTTCTTCATCTCTGGGCTGGGCCATTCCAAAAGCCACCATCGTATCCCTGGGGGTTACGAAGTTCCAGAGTTTATGTAGTTTGCCAAGCGCAACAACCCCATCCTCTTTCTTGTTATCAAAGGAACCTGAAAGAAATTTTCTACAGTTGTCTTCGCCAGAGATAATCTGAGAGACTTTTTTCTGCTCTACATTATATTTAAAGACAAAAGGCAGCTTTCCATTCTTTCCCGTGGCAACTCCTAAAGCAAATGCCTCTCTACCTCTGGTTAAAACTACCGGCAAAAAGTCAACATTGTTTATCACTTTACTCAATTCGGCCCTGTCGGCAAGTTCAACTTGCCACTGTTCCCTTAACTTATTGAAAGCATCCTGTATCTCTCTCGGCTCAAACTGAGAATAAAGGATTAAAGTCCTGCCATTAAGTTGAATCACAGAGTATGTCTGAAATGATGAGTCTACTAATACACTCGCTGGCCTTAGTGCTCCTACAATCCCCGCTATCGCTTTCTCCAGGTCTGTCCTCTTCTTCCTGGGAGAGATTTCTAAATCAGAGGAATGGTCCTCTCCCAGCCGCGGAGTAACCACTACATAGGATATATTCCTGTCACGCAGAAGTTCTGTAATCCCTGGCGTGTGGAAACCTCCGGCAATAAGAACGGTAACTCTCACTCCTTCTTTTTCCATCCGGGAGATGGTGTTATCTACTAAAGCTTGGTTTCTCTTTAAAGCAATCTTATAGAACTCCTCAAATTTTGATAAATTGGTCGTTATTTCGGGCGCCATAAATGTCGCCCCTACATCCGGGTGGCCACGGCGGGCCTCCCCTACCTTAATCCTCTCCCCCTGGGGGAGAGGGAGGGGTGAGGGGGCATTGTGGGCGGTAATGAAATTGGAGAACATCCCCGGAGTAACCTCATCACGGTGTTTATAATAATATGCCAGGTCTTCATTGGAAATCTTGAGACTCACCAGGTCCTTTAAAACGCCAAGCATCCTGGAAAGTTTTACTAATCCCCTCTCCTCTTCTGTCTCACATAGTCTCTCTTTGACTTCTTCCTCCAACTCACTAATCTCTGAGAATAACCTATTCTGGTTTATCTTATCGTAGAGTTTGTTATACTTGATATATAAGTTCAGGTTGGGATACTCATTCTTCCCTTCCTTTGAAGTCACAAGCTCGGTCAGTATTCTGGGGTCCTGAGACCTTATACCCTTTCCCATCCTGGAAGAGAGAGACTGGAGATAAGTATAGTATTCTGCTGATGTCACCTTTCCTAATCTATAGTCAAGGCTCATAATCAAAAGGTCGGATAGTTCATCGTTAGTTAATTTCTTACTCAGTTCTTTTATGTATCTCGGCCTCTCAGAATCTACTCTGGAGAAGTCTATCTTCTCCTCAAATTGAGATGCCTCGACAAACAGCTCAAAATTGGGATATTTCCCCCTCACCCCAACCCTCTCCCCCAAGGGGAGAGGAGAACCATCCAGGAGACGATAAAGGTATTGGCAGTATTGACTGAGTGAGATTTTCTTCTTCTGGTAGGCTTCTATCTTTGATTCTAAATCTTTCAATCTCTTATTATACAGGCGGGCTTTCAGTGGGGTAATCTCTTTCCCTACTTTCTGGAAGTAATTCCTAACATTCTCTCCTGAGGAGAGACCTTCGTCAAAGGCTTTCAGGTTCTTCTGATATGCTCGTTTATCCTCCACCCCATAAATATTTACACCTGGTGCCTCCTCGTGTCCAGCTATGGCAAAGTATTCCTCTCCAGTGATTTTCCCTTCCTTAAGAAACTCACTGGCGACTTCCTCCTTTATCTTATTTTCAGGGAAGGTGGAGAGAAGTGTGGTATCCACAAGACCGGAGGAACCTTCAACACATATCAAAAGAGGCAAAGTAGACTCTTTAGCTACACCATTCTGGAGATACTTCAGAATATTTGCACTGTTTAGCTGGGCTTCAGGACTGGAATGGGCATCCTGGATGTGGATAATCAGCCTATTCCCTATCTCTTGTCGCTTGTTGCTTGATGATTGCGTATGGATTTCTTTTACTGTGCCGTATTCGGAAGGAACAGTGAATAGATTATGAGGAGTGATTAGTGAGGATACTTCACCTGCTACGTCTTTCTCTTCAAGCTTCTTTCCTAAACCTTTTCGTCTATCTGATTGCTGAGGTTTTTCCTTGGAAGAGAGGAGTTCCTGCCTGGCTTTACGCCTCTCTGCCCAGAAACTTCTATCTGGCACAGAGGCTCCCACTACCTGGGTGAAGAAAAATACGCTGCTTACAACCAGTGCCAAGACTCTAAGCCATATTTTATTTGCCTTGCTATACCACCAAGCTACCATCTTCTCTCCTGTAGAATGTCATGCCGAACTCGTTTCGGCATCTCTTGAGAGGGAGGAGATCCTGAAACAAGTTCAGGATGACAGATTACACTCCAACACTCCAACCGTATATAAAAAAAGCCGGACTACATATAACGGTATTTCTACTCGTTATCGGCAGCCCGGCCGGTTCAAATGCAATGTCGGTTATCTAAGTAACCCCGAGGCTTTGCGCCCCCTGATTGCTCAGGGTTTGCCTTTTCGGAATATTAAATTATCTCCAAAGAACGCTGTTTCCCTTTAAAATCTTTTACTAATAATAGTATATAATACGCGTATTACGAATGTGTAAAATAATTGTAAAATTTTTGTAAATTTTTCGTCGGTCAATCGAGGGTAAACTCTTTCGAGGTAGGCTAAAACTTTCCTGAACTGCCAAATCTCACTGTCAAGGAAACGCGGTGAGAACCCCAGGTCCCTTCTATCTGCAAAGGCAATATGAAGGCATAATCGAGCTGAATACCAAGATTTTTGAGAAACTCATTACTATAACTGAGCCCTACAGTTACTTCTCTATTGTTGCCCCCTGCTCGGAGCCCAAATGTTCTTTTCTTAAACCAACCTTCCCATCCTAAATGGTAATTCCAATCTTTGTCCCGTAAAGTAACATCAACCGCTCCGGTGACGTCTTCCACCACAAGAGCGTTGAATAATTTAAAATCTCCCATCCTGTAGGCAATGCCAAATTTTGTTTCCATGGGTACGATATCTTTGGTTTTCAGTCCCACATCAGTTTTAATAATATTCTTTACAGATGCACCTATCGAAATCCAAGCCTCTCTATCAAGATTAGACCTGACCAGTATCCCCACATCTCCAGTAAATGCGTGTTTGGAAGTACCTTCACCGAAAACATCGGTATCAAGCTTAGCATATTCGTCCAGAGTATAACCATGGCTTAGATATTTTAGACTCGCCCCTAAAGAGACCTCGGGAATCAGGCGGGGGAAGAAATCGTTCAATCTCTCAGCATAGGTTATGCTAATTGTATCTTCCCTGTAGAGGTCAAGAGAGGAAAAACTGGCCCAGGATATTCCCCATGCTCCTGTATGTCGATTCTTGGGAAAGACAAATGAAAAATAGTCGAGTCCCAGATTGACGGTTTCCAGTCCGGCAAATAGCTTAGCATACATAAAATTGGCTTCCGGCCTCTTGACCTGGGTAATCCCCGCAGGATTCCATAAAGGAGCACTGGTATCGTCAGCAATTGCACAGAAGGCTCCGCCCATTCCTGCTGATCTCGCTCCCCAGCCGCTGTCCTTGAAAGCAGCTTGAACATTACCAGCCATGGAAAGAGTAAGCCATAGGACTAAAATCATAATTGATAGAATTGAGTTTTTCTTCATTGCCGTCTTCCTCTTGGTAAAGCTTTCACTTGGGTGGCCACGGCGGGCCACCCCTACATTCAATCCCGTAGGGGACGACCGCCGTGTCGTCCCGTAATTCTGGTAAAGCTTTCGCTGGACACCCCAAATTTTTTCATTATGACTCCATTTTATAAATTAGGTAAGCATTAATGGAACCGGTCTTCTTAAATATATCCCAGTAGAAGTTACCACCATAAGATATAATTCTTGGGATTTTGCTTTCTTCTTTCTCAACAAAACATAATCCCAGAGAATTCTTAAAACTCTTGCCTTTTTTAATCCAGACTACTTTTGCCAGAGTTTCTACTGGTTGGGGAATAGATTGTTCTTTTATCTCCAGCCTCAGAAACGCTCCGGGCAATAAATCGGGAAGCGAACCCTTCCACTTAAATGACATGCCCTGACTGCTTATATCTCTCGTCTTTGTCTTAATGGTCTGTTGGTCATCGACCTTGCAGCATACCGGAAGGCCAACATTAAAACGGACAAATTCTCTCTTTTCATCGTTGTTTTTCTGTACCATTTCTTTCATCCCCCTAACAAATTATGGAATATTTGAGAAAAGCAAGGTCTTTCCTCCCTTTCGGGAGGTCTCCAAAAACATCTGAAGTCCTTGCGAGAGCAAGGTCTTTCCCTCCCTTTCGGGAGGTCTCCAACTGCTTATTTGGCTACAGCTATCACTCCACTAATAACTTTGCCTTCAACCTTCAATTGATAAATATATACCCCACTCTCCACAATATCTCCATCATCGTCAGTGCCATCCCAGACAGGATTGTTACTCAGAATCCTTATTCTTTTGCCTGTGATGTCGTAAATTCCAATAGTAAACTGCTTACCATCTAAATTCTCGAATTCAATTTCATCGTTAATGCCGTCCTTGTATGCCGGAGTAATAATCTTTCTCACTGGTCTATAAGCATCCGCAGAAAGTCCAAATCTTATCGGGAAGAGCGCAAACTTAGAGAGATGCATCACATTTTTTGCAGTTACTCTTTTCTTCTCTTTATCTACCTCGCCTCCGCTCAACCTCCAATCGAGAAGGTCTCGCCAGAAAATGCGCAATCTCTCCTCTAAAATTCCATCCTCACCCCCGTATGCCAGGATAACAGTTGAAGCCTTGTTAAACATAAGACTATTAATCTTTTTACCATCCAAATCGTTGGCACCAAACTCGTATGCCGAAATGGGCTCTACAGGCATAGCAGCCCTATTTCCTAAAGGAAGGCTTTGTAGGTCCTTTATCCTTTTGATGGATACAGAAACCCACTTGGTCAATGCTCCTTCAGGAATTACTATCCCAGTGCCATCGTCTAAATAAACAGAGCCTCCGGGAGGGCCTATCTTCTTTTCAACATAGTCCTGAGGAGGTCTTAAAGTAACCGAGGCAGTAATTATCTTTTTACCTCCGGGAACAGGGGTAAAAACACTATTTCCCACGCTGGGCAAAAAGGATATAAAAATCCCCGTAAATAAAATCGAAGCCAATATTTTGATTGATTTACGCCTTTCCCTTGCCATTTTCTATCCTCTGCACAAATTGAATTTGTGCCTACAAGCTTCTTTTCTGGTCGGGCACCGTTTACGGTGCCGTCTTCCGTCACCCTAAAGGGCGACCAACCTGCTGTATTACTTGTTGTCCATTTCGATGTTGCCCTTTTTATCCACTTTAAATGAAACTGTCTCCTTCAATATGTTCTCAGGGTCTCCGTAATCAACAGTCGCCGTAGCTTCATACTTACCACTCTTAAGACTTGCTTCTTTCCAGTCTCCAAAGTAGGCGCGATTCTTGGTCGGATAGACCGGCCAGCCATAAGTTAACTCCAATTCCTTAACTTCTTTACCTTTTCTCTCCTCAATTACTATCTTTCCTTTTGGCCGGAGATGTACATTCCCTCTATTCTCAACCACAACTCCAAACCTCAAGTCAGATGAACCCTCTTTCTCCCATCTTCTGATATCCACCTTACTAATCTCTCCCTTCAAAATCTCCGTCCCTTCAATCATAACATACAAGGAGACGCTGAACACAACATTTATCATTGATTCCTCTTCCGCCTGAGGAACGAAGGATATCATTGCCACCAATTCACCAATAGCTCTCGTGGGAACAGCCACTTCATACTTTACTTCTTTCCTTTCACCTGGTTCAAGGTCAAGTTCCTGGGGCGTAATCCTCAACCAGGAATCAGCATCTATGCCTTTATTCTCTTTTAACACGAACCAGTCGCGTAGTGCTACAGTAACACGAGTCGGCTCTTTGCCGACATTATATACAAAATAACTTCCCTGGGCCTCCTCTCCTGGAGAAACCTTTATCTCCTGGCGAACAGGCTCAACTGTAATCCCACCAAATAGAGAGTTAACAGATAATAAACAAAGGGTAATGGTTAAAACCCATGCTGTTGTTATTTGAAATTTTCTGATACGCTTCCACATTTTGTCATCCTTTAGTCAAACTTTCGTTTGACACTCCAAACAAACTCTTGCAGTGTACGAGCATCTCTCTTTCTCTGTCATCCTGAACTTGTTTCAGGATCTCGTCTCTCTCAAGAGATGCCGAAACGAGTTCGGCATGACATTACTTTACCTTGGTCAAACTTTCGTTTGACACTCCATCCCCCTTTCAGGGGGACTCCAATTATGGGAAATACATTTCCAAGGTTAACTTATTAGTCTTGTATGTTCGTGGCGTTGTAGCATTGATAAATTTCCCGCCGATGTAAATATAGTTTGGCGATGACATACCCCCGCCATGCTCAGCAGGGTCCCCGCCCCATTGGATGCCATCCTGGTCCCAGACTGTAACATAATACTCGCCATCAACGAAGGTTTCATCCAGAGAAGGAGTATCAGGGTGGTCCGGCGTGCCCCTATCTTTCATCCACAGATAATTATTCTCAAAGTAGTAAACATTAGGAATCGTAGGGTCAGGAACTTCTACAGGGTCTTGTGGACCAGAACCGGGACCTCCGTCCTTGGGAAGTGGACTACTAGCGGTCCACACATCATCTGTAATCTTCCAGCAGAGAGGAATCCGACCTGTGTAATCGTCAGTGGCTAACAGACCTGCAGGGTTGACCGAACTCGGATTGACAATGTAAAATTGAGGGTCAGCATCTGCCGCGCAGTTGTCTGTATAAATCTGAATTCCCCAGTCTGAAAAGGAAGTATCTGCATCAACCTGTAGATACTGGTCGGCAAATTTCCATATATCTACTCCTGGATTTACATTTTTCCAGGTTAGCAATTGCTCTGCCGGCACAGTGTCACCGATAATGTTCTTTAAAGTCACAATCAATAGGGGAGTAGCCTTCCACCATCCCTGTAGAGTATACCAGGCTTGCCGTTGCGTCTTGTGATAAGTGCCAGGAGCAATTGACACAATACCCCACCACTCCTCGTTCATATTCGGGTCGCTATAAGCATAATTTGTCCAATCCTTTACTGTATCGTGAACAGAATTTGAACCGTCATCATGTTTCCACCACTCATCGCTCCATTCAAAAACGCATCCACCAATAGACACGTTACTGCTACTGGTGCTGCTTAGATTATTCGTAATTTCTTCCCACTGGCTATCTATATATGTTGATTGGGTATCCTGATCTTCACTTCCGATAGTTCCGTTATATGCGTCACAGCCAAATTCTGTCAATAAAAGTGGCTTAGAACTTTTACTTGCAAAACTGGTAAATAGATTTCCAAAAGAATCACCCCGATATAATTGAACTGACCAGATGTCCATATCAGGCACTGAACCATCATAACTGCCAATCTGTGTTTCTATACCTCCCCCAACATCCTGGCAGGCGGCAGTAACTGGATGATTGGTATCCACATTGTGGGCAGCCTGAGCGCAGTCATTTACTAAACTATACCAGTCAGAAAGAGAAGAAACGTGAGCGTTCATCTCATTCCCCAAATTCCACATTAAGACTGCTGGATGGTCTTTCCAGATATTGACCATCTCCAGGAATCCATTCTTTATACTCTCTCTTGTGTCCGGGTCACTGACATTTGCACTCCAGCTGATTGAATAATCCATAATTACATAGAGTCCATTAAGGTAAGCAGCGTCCATTGCCGCTATCTGGGTAGGAGGCTTGTAGATTTTGATTGTATTGCAGCCCATTGCTCTTAAAAGAGCAAAGTCTTTCCCATAATTATCGGGGTAGCTTGACCAGTCATAGGTGTGGCTTTCCCCTACCGGAATAGGACTGTAGCAGACTCCTTTCACTGTAAAGAGATCACCACCCACAGAAAGTTGCCGACCAACCACTCTTACCTCAGTGGCTCCGGGCATCTCTACCTGCCTGACCCACCTTACATTATCCACGTCAAAGACCTTGTTATCTGTTTCTACAGTAATTGAAAAAGGAGAATATATATTACTCAAGAAATTCGCATCAGTAGTGAAATCTCTTATGGGAATAGAAATCTCCTGCCAGACGAGATTTTGATTCCAGCCATAATTGCTAATGTATTTTGCCTTTTTAATTTCACTAGTGTCTTGTATTTTCACTATTTCCACCTTGAGGTTTGTCTCTGTCCTTACCCAGAACCTAAGATAACCATCTGCGTAATCTGAAAGATTTTTCCCATATTTGTCATCGGGATTATCCTTATTAAAGAAGAATACTCCCCATCCTGCCCAGGTATTTCCACTTGGAACATTTGCTCTTAGAAATTCAGTGCCTTCTGGCGCGTCTGAAGCACTTTCAATCGGGTCCAGGCTATAACCATCGGGTCCCCAAGTACTCCACTTATAAATATCTGACCTGTAAGGACTGGGCAGGTAAGGTAAACCAGCATCTGTATAAACATTATAAGATAAGAGATTGGCAATTGTTAGTGTGCGAGTTTGAGACCAGTTGCCTGCATTACCAACACCATCTTCAGCCCTTACCTTCCAGGTATAAATTCCATAATCTAAGGATGTCTGGAGGGTATATTCAGATGAAGTGAGCCCACTCTTGGAAATGATACCCACTTCAATTTCATAAGTGACTCCCGTAGGGTCGCTCACATCACTCCAGTCAAAAGTCGGTGTCTGGTCATTAGTTACATAATTATCAATTGGCGATATCAATGTTGGCGCTCCTGGTGAAGTTGTGTCTATCATTAATGTCCAGGTCGCTGACCATCCCCCTGTAATGCCCACGCCACTTGTGGCTATCACCCTCCACCAGTAGGTCCCTGCTTCCAGGGCAGTTGCCGGTGTATAGGTTGACGAGGCCAGTCCGCTCTCATCTATCTCCAGTGAGAGAAAACTACTTCCCGTATTATCTACCTGTATCTGGTAAGTTATGCCTGATGGGTCGCTCACATCACTCCAGTCAAATGTCGGCGTAGTATCATTGGTGGCACTGCCATTTGCTGGCGATACCAGTTGTGGAGATTCGGGAACGTTTGTGTTCACTGTTATCCCATCACTGTTCCCTGTATTACTCCAGAGTTCTGCTCCATTCTTCGCCTTCACTGTAAAGTAGTATGTCCCCCCATCAACTAAACTCAATCCTGTCTTTGTCACCGAGGTGTCTGTCCCTGCCGATGTCCAGCCAACTACATCTGTTCCCCCTGCTGTTGTGCCAATAGCATACTGATACTCGGCTATGCCTGATTGGGCATCAGATGAAGACCAGGTGGCATGCAGTTGTGTCGTTGATGATGTGTACTCTCCATCATCTGTCACCACTGGAGTGGATGGCTTGCTTGTATCTATCCTGAACGCCACATCGCCTCCATTGGCTAGCGCCCAGCTGCTCGCTGCTCCTTTATTGTCTGTGGACATCACCCGCCAGTAGTAACTATCATTGGCTAAGGCTGGTGGTGTATAACTTGTTGCTACCTGAGCTAATAGACTAGAAGTATAATCGACTTCTGGTATTAAGAAATTGGGATTGTTATCTATCTGTATGGTATACTTCAATGTGTCTGTTGTATCCGGGTCGGACTGAGTGAACTGTAGTGTGGGCGTGTTATCACTCCCCCAACTCCCATTCACATATTCTGTAGGTCCCAGTGAACTGGGTTGATTGGGTGATGAATTGAGAGTTGTCCAACGAACATCATCAATATACCATGTCGCTCCGTAAGCACAGGTAATCTTAAAGGGACACCAAACCTGGTTAAGATTTGACCACGCACTTTTCGGAATTGATATTTCCTGCCAGGTATTTGTCCCGTCCCAATCGTACTGATTAATATACTTTGTCTGAGTCGCGCCTTTGGGCGCCTCTATTTCCACCTTCAGGTTTTTTGGAGTCTTTACCCAGAATTTTAAACTATCATAATTGGATAAATTTACCGTATGGTCAACAGGCTTAATCAAGAACACTCCCCAGCCAGCCCAGGAGATGTGACTCGTCTCGAAGCATTTATTCCCTTCTGGTGGGTTTTCACCCACATAGTCTCCGTTAAATGAACCTGACTTACCATATGACCATGTCCAGACTTCAGAAACATCTACAGGAATCCCGGCATCATTATAAACATTATACACGTCTGCCCGGGCAGGGGTAACTGCGGATATGGATATCCCTGTTAAAAACAGAGAGAATAGGATGATAAGATTTTTTTTGTTCATAGTTTTCATTCAAAAGGTTCTGGATTCCTTGCGAAAGCAAGGTCTGTCTTCCCTCCCTTTCGGGAGGACTCCAGCCACATAGGCCGTTTGGTCGGGCACTCTTGAGAGTGCTATATCTGGTCGGGCACCATTTATGGTGCCGTCTTCGTCACCCTGAAGGGCGACCGACCTTGTTGCTCCGCAGGCTGAAAGCCTGCGACTACCATACTTTGGAGTCCAACCAGTTTAACCCTCATATGGGTGGGAGCTGAGCTCCCACCCTATAATATAAAGAGAGTTATCTGATTATTGCCAGAACAGCTCCAAAGTCAACTTATCAGTTGTGTAGGTTTCCGGCGTGGTAGCAGTCTCAAAGTTCGTAGCGATATACAGGCAGTTAGGACCAGGAGAAGGGTAAAAGTCAAGTGGCCCCTCTGCATGGTGAACACCTCTGCAGTCCCAGACGGTCACATAGTCCTCTCCAGGATCAAACTGGGTAATGTGCCTCTCAGGAATATTGCGCGTTAAACCTGGATCTTTCATCCAAACCCAAGGGTAATAGACAACACTCTCCGGGAAATCGGTACTCTGGAGATGGTGCCATGTCGAATCAGCAGGATCTTCTATTTCCCGGATCCCGAGATTCGCGTAGCTTGTGGTATCACCCATCATTCTCCAGGCGAGAGGAAGTGTCCCTACTCTCGGATCGCCCGTAGTAGGCACCAGACCAGCCGGATTATACTCGGTTGTCCCAGACGGCAAGTTATCGGTGTAAATCTGGATTCCCCAACCAGTTCGATTGAAATCCTTATCAATCTCGAGATACTGGTCAGCAGCTTTCCACTTGGTAGTTCCCAGAACTACTGCTCCATTTTCACCCCAACTCAGTGCACTCACTTCTGTTGCAGGGTCGGATATCTTCTTGATTTTTACGGTCAGGGTTCCCGTAGCGGGCGTATCAGTGAAAGAAATACTAGCTTTCACCTGCTGCGTAGCAATTTGGTTAACACCAGCAAGCACTATACCTGCAAAGGACAATGTCAGTACCACTGCAAGACCAAAAACAACTAAAGTCCTCATCTTCATCTTTTTTCACCTCCTTTCTGTTTCGTAAGAATTTTTTGTTCTTTATCGGTTTTTGTTTGCATCCACATCGCCTTCCTTTCATATGGTAGTCGGGCTCGTCCCCGAGCCCGACAAAACCTGTCCTCCCTCGGGGTCAGGGACGACCCCGAGTACCTCAGCGAATTGTCTGGAGTGTCAAACGAAAGTTTGACCATTGGGCGACCGTAAAGGTCGCCCCTACGCGGTTACACTCCCAATAATCATCATCATAATAAAAAAACCGACCTGTCACATAACTTGCGTTATCGGCAGCCCGGCGGACTCAACGGAAACCATCACTTTTAGGAGGTTACAAATTCCCTCCTCTACGCTTTGGTCCCTGAGCTTTGCGCCCCCCAATCTCTCGGGGTTTGCCTTTTCGGAAATATTCCTTTGCCTATAGTATATCTTATTAATGTTATCAATGTGTAAAATTTTTGTAAAAAAATTGTAAAATTTTACAAATAGAACTTTCGTTTGACACTCCAAATAGACTCTTGGAGTGTATGGGCATCTTTCTTTCTCTGTCATCCTGAACTTGTTTCAGGATCTCTTCCCCTTATCAGGAGATGCCGAAACGAGTTCGGCATGACATTACTCTTCTCCTGTCATCCTGAACTTGTTTCAGGATCTCTTCCCCTTATCAGGAGATGCCGAAACGAGTTCGGCATGACATTACTTTACCAGTCCCGACAAGTCGGGACACTCCAATGAACCTTTTTTATTTGAGGATGACGACTTCTACCCTTCTGTTCTGTTGCCTTCCCTGAATGGTACTATTGGAAGCAATAGGTTTCGTTTCACCATAGTCAGCAATTTCTATCCTTGAAGTTGGAATCCCTTCCTGAATCAGGTATTTGGCTACGCTCGCTGCCCGTAGTTGGGAAAGCTTCAAATTATAGTCTGCAATGCCCACGCTATCAGTATGGCCTTCGACCTTTACTTTATTTTCCGGATAAGCTTTAAGTAAATTCACCACTTCATCAAGCGAAGAGCGAGCTATCTCTTTCAATTCAAATCTATCAAAATCAAAAAGGACTTTGGAAGTGAGCGTGACCACTAATCCCCGTTCCTCCTCAGTGACCTTAACTTCTTTAAGTTTGGGGATAAGCTTTAGTTCAATCTTCTGGGGTTTGGTAACACCCCAGTTCCCTGCCCTGTCGGAGACGCTGAAAACAGCGGTATATTCTCCCGGAGGTGAGAGTTTATGATAATAGTCATCAATACCATCCCAGGCTAACCTCCAGGGAGGCGTATCCTCACCTTGAAAAGTTCTTACCGATTTACCATTAAGAGTCAATATTTCCAACCTCCAGCTATTTATTGCAATGTTATCTTTAGCCTTCAGCTCGAATGATATTAAGTCATTCACTCCATCGCCATCGGGCGAGAAAGAGTTTGCGGGAATATTCATAGAGACCACAGGGGGAATTCTATCAACTGCCTTCCCGGCTTCCTTAATCTCTTTCCCTTCGTATCTTATTTCATCGAGATAAAAAGTGCAACCTTTGCGATTGTCCTCTTTCCTGACTGTAAAGCAGAAGCCACCAGATATATAATGCAAATCTTTTCCTTTCAAACTGATGGTATACTGCTTCCATTTTTTGGATAACTTCACCGGACCTATGAAGGCGCTGTCAGAATCGTTATACCTTCCTGTTATGCCACCTATCTTGAACAGAGCTATCCTCTCCCTGCCCTTTTCTCCTTTAGCCCAAAAAGTCAATTTATCCGCTCCCTCAAGGTTATAACCGCCCTCAACTTCTCCCCAGTTATTGGGCGGATTCTGCCAGTAGATGCCCGCCCACTCTTTGGCGCCTTTCGGCTTGTAGGCTATTCTCAAACAGGCCTTTCCACCTGAGGGAGTGGGGATATATCCTCCACTCAATCCTATGTCTCCTGTATCTCCCATTATTCCGGAAGGGGAATAATGGTTTTCCTTAGGATACTTACTTGAGTAGACATAGAAAAACTCTCTGTCGGCAGAAATAGATTGGAAAGGTAACAGCAAGATGAATAAAAGAATGAAAATCAATTTCTTTCCCATTTCTTCCTCTCCTGAAGTTTGTTTGGAGTGTCAAACGAAAGTTTGACCCCTCACCCTAACCCTCTTCCCGAGAGGGAGAGGGGGTTTTTGTTGGGGCGTTTTACATTCTGGATTATTGGTATATTATATCATCCAGGCAGATAATGCAGCCGCTGGGATTATCATAATAACTGGTGACCCAGCAAAATCCACCACTGATGTAGGAGAGGTCTTTATCTACCAAATCTATTGTATACATTTTCCACTTCTTGGTCAGTTCTATCACGCCTGCACTTGCGGAAGCGGAATCTGCATATTCTCCAGTAATTCCGCCCATCTTAAACTCTGCGACTTCCCCTCCCTTTTCTCCTCTCGCCCAGAAGGTTAGTTTCTTTGCCCCGGTTAAGTTGTAGCCTCCTTTTATTGTTCCCCAGTTATTGGGTGGGTTCTGCCAGTAGATGCCCGCCCATCCAGCTCCCTGTGAGCTCTTAGCTGAATATTCAATCCTTATGCAAGTCTTTCCTGAATAGGGTTGTTGAGCCCAGTTCTCAATAATCCTCAAGTCTCCGTAGTCTCCCATCCAGCCTGAAGGGCAATAATGGTTATCGCGTGCTACCCTGTCGGTGTAGACATTGAAGACTCTTTTGAAATCCGCTTTTCTGGCTGGTTTGGAAACCACTTCCTTAGTTTCTGAAGACTCAATCTCCGTCGGTGCCTCTTCAATCGCTGCCAGAGGTTTCAGTTCTGGTGCCTCTTCAATCGCTGCCAGAGGTTTCAATTCTGGTGCTTCTTCTGTGGGAGCCATAGCCACTTCTGTCTCTCTCTTCAGAGGCTCCTCAGCCATATACCTCGTGCAACCCAAAACAAGTGTCAGTGCCCCTATCAGCAAAATCGCTAATGTCAGATTCTTTTTCATCTCCTCCTCCTTTCTCTAAGATTAGTAAGGCTTTCGCCTTACACTCCCTTACATAGTTAAAAACTGGAGTCCTTGCGAAAGCAAGGTTCCTTTTTATCCCTCCCTTTCGGGAGGACTCCCACCCCTGGGTTCTGGAGTGTCAAACGAAAGTTGAGCCAGTCGGGTGGCCACGGCGGGCCACCCCTACATTCAATCCCGTAGGGGACGACCGCTGTGTCGTCCCGTAATTCGGGTAAATCTTTCGCTACTCCAAAAATATAACTACGAAGACTCACTTAGTATAGGTTATGTCATCCACGTATACTGTTCCACCACCTCCGTCAAAAACAATTTTGAAAAACTCTTTTGCTTGTGAAAGGTGAGTCTTGTTAGTGAGCTCTATCTCTTTCCCAACCCAGCCAGCCGGCAGTAAACTCAACTCATCGGTGGAGTCACAACTACCGCGGGGTCCGGGACCTTCAAATCTGATTGTGCCTGAAGAAAGATTTCCTCTTACCCAGAAGGTAATCTTATTATAATCCCCTGGGCTCAGGTCTTTCTCTTCTCCGTACTCCTGCCAGGTAGGGGCAACAATCAAAATAGCTGCTGTCCAGTTGACGAGCTTCCCATCTTTTTCACTCCATAGCCTTGTTCCATCCCAGGAGTATTTTATACACTTCGTGCCACTACGGGGATTTCCAGTTACTTCAGCAAAAGTTTGATGCTCTTCGCTGGGAGAGAGCATTACTCCTCCGCGGGTATTCAACTGGTCATCGTAGATTTTCCAATCTCCCCATCCTCCACCCAGAGCTCCATCTCCTGTGGGGTCATAAAGTTTGTCGAATGGATTCTGATCGCAACCGATTAGAACCAGAACAAATAGAACAGTTATTATTTTGAATATTTTATTTCCCATTTTTCCCTCTCCTATTTGCGGGGCTGTCAAACTTTCGTTTGACACTCCAAACAAAGTCTTAGAGTGTATGAGCATCTCTCTTTCTCTGTCATCCTGAACTTGTTCTCTGTCATCCTGAACTTGTTTCAGGATCTCTTCCCCTTCTCAAGAGATGCCGAAACGAGTTCGGCATGACATTCTGTCAGAGATGCCGAAACGAGTTCGGCATGACATTCTGTCAGAGATGCCGAAACGAGTTCGGCATGACATTCTGTCAAGAAATGCCGAAACGAGTTCGGCATGACATTCTGTCAAGAGATGCCGAAACGAGTTCGGCATGACATTACTTTACCATTCCCGACTCGTCGGGACACTCCATAACTTTCGCTCAGAAGTCTCATCTATTATGCTCATTCTTATTCCATATGCTCTGATACATATAATAGGACTTCCTCAACTGCCTTAAAAATGGGCTGTGGAGGCCGTCACCTTGACTGCATATGCCATTTCGCTCAGGAGGGTCTAAGCTGAATGGATTACCTGCCTGCCACCATATATCTGCCCAGGTATAGATGACACCGCCGATAGCATTACCCATTCCTTCTCCTCCTGCCTGATGGTGGACTATATCGTTCCAGCATCCTTGATGATATTCTGCTTGTTTACTTTCCGAAGGCTCTCCGTCCTGAATAGGCAAACCGACACCATATTCGGTTATTAATACAGGTCTATTGTATTTATTTTTTATTGTTCTCCAAAAATCTCCAAAGCCATTGGGTCCACGATATGAATTAGCCCCAAAAATATCTATCTCCTGAGCAAATTTTACATAGTAATCAAGCATTCCCAAATCTCCATTACAGACGGCTACAGGATGGTTGGGGTCTAAACGGTGAATCATTTTGGCTACTTCGTTCACAAATTTAGCATATACTTCAGGATATTTTTGAGCATTAGTATGGGTTAAACGAGCGTAGTTGTTTTCATTTCCTAACATCCAGAATAAAACATAATCTTCATCCTTATTTTCTAAAACCAAATCCCGGACACTATTCATCATATTTTCTTGTTGGGTTTTATCTCTATAGTCAGTTCCTTCCTCCCAATTAGCACCCGACCCGGCAGTGTAAGCTCCCAGAAAATCACCCATAATTACCCGAATTCCGTAGGTAGAGTATAGGTCCCTCAATAATTTTTTATTTAGTGGATGGTCATAAAGATTAAAGCTGTTTTTATAGATATACGATTTCTTTACTATTTCGTTATTTGAAGCGTGGTGATAAAGACGAATTGTATTGCATCCCATCTCCTTAATTAATTGAAAATCTCCAACTGCCAATTCATTGTTATCCTGTGTATTATTTTGGTTCTTATCCACCCAGGCATCATAAGGACCATCAATTCGTCCATTATTGTTGTAATCAGCTATCATCCAATCATCCAAAGTAGCCTGATTTGGGTCCTGTCCAACTTTATCAGGGCTATATGTAACCCCTTTGACAAAATAAGGTTGGCCATTTACCATTAGTTGCCAATCACCATTGGGAAGTTTCACAACTCTTACTTCGTTATATTTGGTTTCTCTATTTCCTTCATCACCATTTACTGGGATTTCTATAGCAACCATTATTATTAACAGGAGAAATAGAATCTTGATAATTCTTTTCATTTTTTCAGTCAAACTCTCGTTTGAGACTCCAAACAAACTCTTGGAGTGTATCAGCATCTCTCTTTCTCTGTCATCCTGAACTTGTTTTCTCTGTCATCCTGAACTTGTTTCAGGATCTCTTCCCTCTTAAGAGATGCCGAAACGAGTCCGGCATGACATTACTTTACCTCTGTCAAACTCTCGTTTGACACTCCAACCCCCCTTTCGGGGGGACTCCAATTGGCACCGCCAATATAAAACTACCTAACAATGGGGAATAGACTTGAAAAGTGGAGTCTATAAAAAAGCCTTATCTCATCAAAAGCACCCAATTCCGGGGCAATATATTTACTATCGCTTTCTCTATAACCAATATACTCTATACCCACGGTAGAATATTTGCCGATGGTTCTGCTTAAGGAGACCCTGTATAGCCTATCTACTGTCTCTCCAAATCTCCTGTGCCACTCTTCAGGTCCCCAGACAGCACTTCCAAAACTGAACCCTAAGCTGTAGGGTCCCTCGGCTATTCCCATCCCTATGGAAAAGAAGTCTGTCTCTGACTTTTCTTTGTCCTCGCTGGTAGTATAGCTCATCCCGCCCGTAGCCAGTGACTCACCTCCTCGCATATTGACGAGGAAATCTGGTCCCCTTGTGTTGACTTTTGCAATCAGCGAAAAAGAATGGATGGGCCTCTTAGTTGCCCACATACCATTACTATAACTCGGCTCCCACACTATTTCTCCTTCCTTACTGTAGTAAGTCTGTAAGTCAGTGGTAGTGGGAAAATATGAAAGAAAGTAGCCAAGAGCAAAAGAGATTTTGGCGTCTTCCTGGGGATTAAGATTCCATTCTTCCAGAATATTTGGCTGCCAGCGATAAAACCAGGTTCCTGGAGTAGGGTCGTAAGTGAAAAAGAGAGCCAGAAGCGTTGCTTCACGATTGTCCTGATTTACCCAGAATGGGTCATTCGCTCCCCTGGGGAGAGCCAACGGCGGTCCAGGATTATCTTCTGTGCCTTCATATATATAAGGCACGGGACCTAATACCGGGTGCCTGTAAGTAAATTCCAAAGTTGAATTCAAAGAGCAGGAGAGAGACTTTTGTAACTGGAGAATAACCTCATGCTTATTTCCTGCCACCAGTCCAGCATAGGTGTAAGTAAGAGTAGCCCTGTTAAGCCAGGGAATCTCTCTTGTCCTTATACTTGTCTTTACGCCGATTGCATCCCACTGGTCAGTCTCTCCTTCCTTTATATCATTTGCGTTATAGGGCGCACTCGCCTTTACATAAGTATATTTGTAACCTACACGGAATGGCTGATAAAGCAGACCAAACTGGAACGGAAACATATCCAAAAGCTTAGTTTGTGCGCTAATCTCTCCTGCCTGTAGATGTTCGTCTTCTTTGCCCCATTTTATTTTTTCATTCTTATAAATCATCGCCCAGGCCAAAGAACCACACCAGAAATTATATCTGGCATAAGTTGACCAGTCACTACCCCAGACCAATTCCGGACCTGTTACCACTGTTGCCTTACCACCGACAAATCGGCTGATTGTGACTTCTCCACCCTGGGGGATAGGTCTCCCGCTGACTCTTCTATAGGTGTCGATATCATACTGTTCGGGATAGAGCCCGAAGATATCTCCCTCATATCCCCAGTGGTAATGACCAATTCCCCGAAAAAGATTTGCCTTTAACCAGTCTCCCTGGTACTTCAGTTCTCCCTTTACCCAGCGAAACCTCTCTTTATTAAAATCTAAACGATGCTCATCATTAATGGGCTGAGACAGAGTATCAGCATAATTCCCCACAACTTCCACTCCCAACTCGCCAACAACTTTCTCCACTGGGCGAAACCCAAGATTGAGGAAAAGCGATTCCCCATCATTGCTTTTCCATTTATTCGGGAAGGTGGTGGTTTCATCATAAGTAAAGTCCTTGGCTAAACCACTATCATCAACCTGCCAGTGTGGCGTTACTTTATTGCTAATCATTTCAATATTCAATATGGCATCCGTAGACAGGTAGCCTACGGGGACCTCTTCCGCCAAACATTCGAGCGTCAGAAAAAGAATTGGGAAAATTAAAAAAACTATCCGCCTCAAGAACCCCTCCTAAGTATCCCGATTTATCGGGGCGCTTTACACTCCAAAAGTCTGTTTGGAGTGTCAAACGAAAGTTTGACCAGGTAAATCTTAGAAGCCAAGCGACGCAACTGGTCGGGCACTCTTCAGAGTGCCATCATCGTCACCCTGAAGGGCGACCGACCAACACTGATTGAGTTTGACCAGTCGGGCGACCATAAAGGTCGCCCCTACGCGGTTACACTCCAATGGCATATTAAAAAAGCCGACCTGTCACATAACTTTCGTTATCGGCAGCCCGGCTAACCAACGAAACCAAACGCTTAATTTGCCTTTTGGGTTCCGTAGCTTTGCGCCCTCCGATTGCTCGGAGTTTGCCTTTTCGGAATATGTTAAAATATAGTATATCCCTTTAATGTTACGGATGTGTAAAAGTATTGTAAAATCTCTGTAAATTTTTTAAAAATGTACCTGTCACTTTTTGTGGGAGGAAAAAAGTCCCTGTCACTTTTTCCATAATTCTTGGTAGAGATAGTAGACGGGACGGAGGTGGCGCAGGAATGGACTCTGAGTTCCATCTCCCTGGCTACATATTCCCAACCATTCTTCATAAAGCCAGCCGTCAAGGAAAGGACCTTTGAAGTTGCCTCTCGTTCCCTGTTTGCCTGCCTCCCAAGCATTGCCATCCTTCCACCACTCATCCAGCCACTCAAAAGCAACTCCACCTATAGCATTGCCTATCCCCAAACCGGCACTATTGTATATAATGTCCTCCCAGCAACCTTTATGATACTCCGCCTGTGCCTCCTCAGCCAATTCCCGACTTTTCCCTACCGCATAAGCGGGGCAGCCATATTCAGTAATAAGGCCTGGCTTATCACACTCTTCTTTGACGCTTTCCCAGAGGCTCTTGCCGAATCCATCTTTGCCCCGATAACTATTGCAACCGTAGATATCAATATCCGGGCAGTACTTTGTAAAAATATCCAGAAAGAGAACATCCCCGTTGCAAATTGCCACAGGGTGGTTGGGGTCAACAGATTTAATCCATTTAGCAATATGATTGGCAAATCTATAGTATGTCACAGGTTCCACATTAGCATTATTGGCAACGCCATAATTATTCTCATTCCCCAAAACCCACATTAAAATATAAGGCTCGTCCTTATACTCCATTACCACTTCCTTAATACTCTTTATCATATTTTTCTGATGTTCGAGATAAGTGTAATCAGTGCCCACATTCCAGGCGGCTCCTGAACCCACGGCATACGCCCCCAGATAGTCTCCCATCATAACCATAATGCCATAATTTTCATAAAGGCTCCTGAGCAAATCCTTATTGAAACTATGATGATAGACCCTGATTGCATTAACCCCCATCTCCTTCATCAACTGAAAATCTCCCACCGCCGGCTCATCGGGGTCCTGCTGATTATTTCTATTTTTGTCCACCCAGGCATCAAAGGCTCCGTCTACCTTTCCATTTTTATTAAAGTCGGCTACCATCCAGTCCTTGTATACCACCAGAGAACCGTTGTCAGGTGTCAGTCCCACTTTGTTTGGTGTATAAGCGACACTTTTAACAGTGAAGGGCTTCCCATCCACACGCATCTGCCAGTGGCGATTATCAAATTGCACTAATTGCACACGACCCCGCCCCATTGTCCTTATAATTTTCGGTTTACTGAGGTCAGCCCTTTTCTCTCTAACTTTATCTGGTGGGCAAGACACTATCTTTCCAGGATTCACAATGAATACATCGTTATCAGGGTCGTTATCATAACCATTCCCTATCCTAATTTGAGTATCGACTAATTTCATTCCCAGTTCCGGGTGGTTGCGAGAGATGACAATAATCTTATCGATGGCCACTCTTGCAGGATACCAAGGCGTATGAAAGAAGGTCCAATCCATCGTCTTGGGAAAATTTACCGCCAGGGCATAGTAGGCTTTTATTGCATGCGCAAAAAGACCAGCCTTCTCCAGAGCTAAGCCAGTAAAATAGAGCTTCAGTCCCGGTATTTTTGTCTCTTCCGTAGTTGCCCATTTGAAAAAGTTCGCCTGGTAATTCTCTGTCTCCACAAATGCCCAGATATCGCCTTCCAATTTCCCGGCAGATTTCAGCGATTGATAGCCAGTATCCTTAAGAACGCTCTCCGTATTGGGATATATTCCTTCTCCTATTGCTTTTGCCAGTCCTTTTTGGTCTTTGACGACGTACTTATAATCCTTTGTACCCACGCCTAAAAAATCTCCATACTTCTCATAATTAACAATTTTCTCCGCTCCCGGGTCGAATAAGGAAAAATTAGACTCAGAGTGGACGCAACCCGACACAGAAAGAAACAGCGCTAAAAACAGAGACTCTAAAACAACTATCTTTTTAATCAATATTGTATACCTCCTTGGGCCAAGCTTTCGCTTGACACTCCAATTGGAATTTGGAGTGTGAAACGAAAGTTTCACTCCTCATCCCAAACCGACCATCTTTTGCGATTTTTCTGGATCTCGTCGCTTTACTTTTCTCCAGTTGGTCCCCTTACTTTTATGGAAGAGTCTACTCTCATGCTTTATTATTTTCATCTCTTCCTTTTCTTCCTAATACCTTCTTATTGTATCATCTAATGTTAAAAGTCCTTTATTCATTTTTTACTGCTTCTTCTTTCTATTTCTTTTTGCACTCGTTCAAATAGGAATATTTTAATGAGCGATTGATATGCGATGTGTCTTTTATGGGCCATATTTTTTAATCGCTCTAGCAGTGAAATAGGGAATCTAATAGGCACTGATTTTGAGGTGGGTTGTAAGTTAGGGAATATAGCTCGCCTGGACTTAAGCCAATCAATGTATTCAGTAGAATCGTGTTTTGCCCAGAATTCAAGTTCTTCTTCTTCATTTTTAAATTTGGGTATTCTCTTTAATTTTTTCATAGTAGATTCTCCTTTCTTTTTTATTCACGTCCCTTGCTGATATTACTCTTATTTTTTTAGCGCGTATGGTAAAGACAATAAAAAGCAATCTATCAGAGTTTGTTATGCCTAAGGCATGGTATCTTTGCTCAGCATGTGAATGTGATTCGTCGGTGGAGATAAAAAGTTCATTAAAAAATGCTTCTTCGCATTCGTGCGGTTCTACATTATGTTTCTCTCGAATTTTATCAATATTCGAACGATTCCAATCAAATTTTGTTATTTGTATAAGTCGGTTTTCCATTGTATATACTATATTATACAATCGGTGCGAATCGTTGTCAAGTCAAAAATTGAGGTCTGGTGGTCTGAGGTCAAGATTCTGAGGGCTTCTTTCCAAAACCCAGATTAATAGATTTTGGAGTGTGAAGCGAGAGAGTCTGTGTCGCAACCCTGTTTTGGGTAGTCGCAGGCTTCAGCCTGCGTAATTTCTCCGTCGAGAACGCAACCTAAAGGTTGCGGCTACCAAACAAAAAATCTAATTGCGACACACCCTCGATAGCTTTACCCTAGTCAAACTTTCGTTTGACACTCCTATTCGGCTAATACTTCTTCTATTTTAAGAACAAAATCCTTTGCGTCTTCTATAATCCATTCAGCATCGTCGTTACTAAGAATCTCAACGCCATATTGTTCAATAACTCTGTTTTCTTGTGCTTTCTCTAAAGTTTTTGCATACTTTTGCTCGAGCTGTTTTGCCTTTTTTATATAGCCGACATATTCTGGTTTCACTTTACCGCGCTTAACATAAAATTTTTTAAAGGCTGCTATAGCACAATAATGGGCTGTGGCTCGGATACCTATTCTAAATAACGATGCTAATACTGCATGATACATAGCGTAGTATCCGCAATTAATTGCCCAATCAAATAAATTATTATCAAACATTATTTTCATGGCACGTAAATTACTATGTGCTTTATCAATATGCTGTTTCGCCCTTTCAATATTCACAGGTATCTTACGAAGGTCGGGCCTACCTTCTCTAGGATGAAAGCATTCCCGTAAAGCTATCTCAACAGCTTTAGGCATATAATCTGCCTCCCTCTTTAATCATCTGCCAAAACAAAAATTCATTGTATAGAACTACTCTGTCTTTCCAAAGTTCATCGTAAAATTCAGTCTTCTTTCTAAAGCCTTCTATAAATTTTTCAGTTGTAGTACTTATCGGGCTTATCTCTAATAGTGGACTTACATTTATTTTAGCTTTATTCAATGCCGCTATTACATCTTTATCTTTTTCTGAAACAACTACCAGGATATCTATATCGCTACCTTTAGTCCATTCGCCCCTTGCCACTGATCCGAAAAGAATTACTAACTGA
>Ga0209979_1000358_pt1 | contig 64106 bp, 46 predicted proteins | sample AnhtaG_FD_183114 | JGI IMG/M metagenome (GOLD analysis project Ga0209979, IMG submission 183114) | Deep subsurface microbial communities from Anholt, Denmark to uncover new lineages of life (NeLLi) - Anholt_01485 metaG (SPAdes) (version 2) | ecosystem: Environmental > Aquatic > Marine > Oceanic...
AGCCTCCCTCCCCCACACAGCCTGCTTATGATCCGGTCCAGCTCCATCTCCTCCCAAAGACGCCTGGCCACCAAAATCGGCCCCCAACGCACCGATTCCTCGTTGCTTATCTCCCCCGAAACCACAAACTTCTTCTTACAAAACTTGCTCAACTGCTCTACGATCTCCTCCAGCTTCCCCTCTTCAATGAGCTTATCCAGCCTCCCCACCTTCCACACGATTCGCTGCCGAACCCTTCCTCTCCTGTCCCGGTAGCTCTCCACCACCCGCAGATACTGATAAACCTTATCCTTGTACTTGACATCGGTGACCCGAGGGAACATTTGGCATTATCTCCTCATCTGAAAAAGCGTGTCCCGGACTTAATCGCATATTCTCCAATTACCGACGAAGAGAGGATAGACCAAACCCAGTAGAATGTCAAGAAAAAAAATTGAGAAATTTCAGTGATTTTGGCACGACATATTCGCGAAAAAGACCCCCTCTCGACGAGAAACCCCCTCAAATCCGCCCCAAAACACCCCTCAACTGACAAACATAGGCTAGAAAACGCCAGCATGGAGCCGTTCGACCGCCGCATATACTCCTCGACTCCGCTCGCGTCGCCATGGGCAACAATCGGCTTGCCTGGCCGAAAGAGCCAATCCTCCACCGCTCGCACGCCGGCGACAACCCGTATGGGCACGTGACGCGCCGCGCGCGCAAGCTGAGATGCTGCAGGTACTAGCCTACCCATGCGAGACCTCCAAGCGGGTGACGAAGACCTCCGAGTGCAATCGCTCCTCCACTTCCTCCGGGCTGGCCGTCTCCAGGAACAGTCCGACCGCTTCTCGCAAATTGGCGAGAGACTCCTCGACCGTGCTTCCCTGGCTCACCACATCCAACTCGGGACATAGGGCAACAAAACCGTCTCCCTCACGCTCAAGAACAGCAGTGAATGTCCGTTGACTCATGTTCTCTTATCACTCCCTCGCCGCTTACAGGGTTTTAATCGCTTCACATGCCCTCGCTATGCTGACACGCCACATATGAAAGATCAAGCCAAACCTGTTCCCCACGCCCCGCAGAGGCTGTGCCTGCCAAGTGCTCGGTGGCTTGGAACTGACAATCTGCCCTGCGTTCTCTGCGATCTCTGCCTTGAAAGTAGCTCCTTTGGGGATCCCGAGATTGCAGCGACACCCCGTAGCTCCTAAGCCTCGTGGCATGGGCATCCTGCCCATGATCCCTCACGGGTCAGCCGTCACTTGAAGTACAAGTGCAGGACAACGGGCGTTGAGCCGAACGGCGACTTTCCAGACTGCTCCCCGTTGGCAAACGTGCCGGCCGCCACTTTCTCCCCCGTTTGGATGTTCAGCCACTCGCCGCGGAGGGGAGAGGCAGCTTTCGAGACCGTGAACTGAGCCGCTCCACCGCGCGGGGCGAAGACGACGTATTCCTTCCCCTCGTTGGCGAGGACCCACGTCCCGTCCTCCCGGCCCTTCGGCGTCATTTTCCAGTATTCCACGCCGTCGAAGAAGTCCTTCAGGATGCGATACCTCTTCCACCCGGGCGGTTCGGGCTTCCACTTGATCAAATCCCAGGACGTGTTTGAGTAGTAGTAACTCACGTACCCGCCGGCGCAGATGATCTCATACGTCCTACGGAGAACCTCCTGCCAGTCCTGCATGACACGATAGGTCGGCAGATCCTCTACGCCCCGCTCATAGCCGTATTCGATGTTCAAGACCGGCCACGTCCGCGCCTTCCGCTGCGTGTGAATCGTCTCGCCCCACTTGCCGTGTTGCTGGTCGGAGCGGAAATCGCAGATGTTGTAATTGCCGTTGTCGTAGTTTCCGTTATCGTCGTGGACGGTGATGAGGCGGTCGTGGGTGTCCCATTTCTTGACCGCTTTGATCACGCGGAGTTTGTATTCGGCGTCCTTCTCGTTATGCGCTTCCTTGGAAAAATCCCACACCACATTCGAGAAGGCTTGATACCTCGCCACGATGTACTTGTAGTAAAGCTGATCTTCCGGGCTGTCGTTCTTGGGCCAGTTGACCAGCTTGTTGTAGACCCGCAGCATGATGTGGGCGACGATTCCCTTCTCCTGCAAATAGCTCATCACCCTGTCGTAATGCTGCCAGAAGCGGAGATTCATCCGGCTGTGGACTGGCTTCTCGTTCGTGCCCTCCCAGGCGTACATCCGTGGCGGACCGTAATCCCATGGGTTGGATTTCCCTTTCGCCCAGGTGGTGTCGTGGGCGTAAGCGTTCATGACCAGGTGGTTGAATCCGTACTTCGCGATGGTGTCAATGAAGTTCTTAAGGTTCGGCATCTCCGCATCGGACATGTCGAGCGCCCAGACCCAGTCCGCCTCGAACCCTAAGAGAAAGTACCGCGTTCCGTCCTCGTAGATGAAATGGCGGGGATGCTTGCGGTCAATCCTCAGCCCTCCGTGGATGTTCGGATGGGTGTTGGGGACGCACTCGATCTGCCCTCGCTTCCAGTTCATGGCGGGATCAGCTTCGGACCGGGTCGCGTACTGCCACAGACCCAGACGGGTCGGCGAAAACCGGATTTTCCAGGTATTCTCCCCGTCGTAGAAGCCGGGCACGACCAGCTTCTCCCATCCGGGGCCTTTGATCGTCGCCGAAACGTCAACCGTGAACGGGTTGGCGTGCTCCCTCGAGCCTTTCAAGGCGATCTCGTACATGTGGTACTGCTCGACTTTCGTCGCCGCTCCAAAAGCGATCGAGACAACCAGCAGGAGCGCAACCGGCAGACAAACACGAAACGTTCTCATCTCTACCTCCGCTCTCAAGAGACATCTGACTTTCAAACCCCAGACCAAACAGGGGCGCCCTGAAATATCTGATCAGAAAACTACTTCCTCTGCGATCTCTGCGACCTCCGCGGTAAGCTTCATGATGACGGCTGAAAGGGCGCCTTGATGTAGCCCCGACCGCCGCACCTTCCGCAGAGAGTGAAACTCGCTCCACCGCCCGGGCGGGGCTTCTTGCCGAATCCCTCGCAGTCTCGACACCGCACGTGGCCCGGCGGGATGCGGAGAATCTTCCCTCCTTTTCCGGAGCAGAACTGGCAGATTCGCCTGGTCATCCCTGTCCTGCCCTGCACCATCACGTGCCCATAACCGCTGCATACCGGGCACTGGAGACTCTCCTCCCTGACACCAGACTTCAACCTGGGTGCGGGCATAGGGACCGGTGGTGGCGGAGCTTCCTCCTGGTCGTCATTCGTGCTCCGGGCAATGAGCAGTATGACAACTGCCAGTGCGATCAAACCGGCTATCCATATTCCTTTATCCATGCCCCTGACCTCCTACCGCTCGACCCAGCTTCAGCAGCCACGTGCCCGTGCCACCCCTCTTCACCGCACAAATCGCAGAGCACGCGGAGTGAAACGGTTTTTGAGGGAACGCGTCCGCTGCATCTGCGCTCTCTGTGGTTCATTCCATCCTGCATAGAATGTAACATTCCCTCCTCACATGGGCAATAGGAAGATGAGAGTTAGCCCCACACCCTCCGCCGAAGATTTCATTGCCCTTGGAGAACTCACTCTGGTATCCTTCCAGTGAAAGATAACCTTCGGGGGGTGGTTTGTCAGACTCTCCTCGCTCTCTGCGCCCTCTGAGGTTTAACCCCTCCCCGTCGACTGAGCGTTCCGAGAAGGTCCTTGCCAAAATGAAATGCCCCAGATGTAGAGCGAGCGATGTCCGAAGGTCCCACCGCCGAAACATTTTTGAGCGCATGCTCTCTTTGATCTTCCTGCGTCCCTTCCGGTGCATGGACTGCAACGAGCGGTTCTGGCGGTTCGCCGGGGCGAAGAGATTCCGCCACGGCAGTCGCGCAGACAAAAATAAACGGAAGCAGAACCAAGCGAAGAACACTGACCGCTAAGACCACGAGTTGGCCATGAAGAAAACGTATCTGCGAGCCTGGGGTGTCTTTTTCCTACTCATCGGCCTCGTTCCTCTCGCAATGTGCGGCCCGTGGTGCTGTTTCCTCCGCCGAGCCAAGCCCTCCAAAAAGCCCGCCTCCATCCACAAGCCCTGCCGCCTCACCCCGCTCAAGCCGGCCCAGGACGGCGAAAACTGCACAGGGCGCTGAGTTGTAACGCCGCCGTCTCGGCGGCAGGCCTGAGGGCGTCTCGCCCTCAGAAGGGGGGGCAGGATGCCGGCAATGCCAGGAGTCTGCATTGACTTGAGCCATTCAAACGCAATCACACCTCAGCACGCTCCACATCTTGCCTTTCGGCTGGATCGGTGGTAACGTACCTTGAATGCTCACAGTTGTTCGGGGTGAGCCGGCAAGGGTTATCCCTACAAAGTGAAGCATCCACATTCCCGACATCGAGGTTGAGGAGGGGGCGAAAATGCGTGTTACAGCTATCCTTCTATTTGCATCCGCCACACTGTTCCCACTGACGCCGTGTCCCGCCGTCACCGTTGCCGACATCTCCCAGCATCCCATGGTGCGCATAACGCATAACCCTCACGTGGACTGGATGCCAACCCTGAGTGCTGAGGGTAACCGTTTGGCCTGGTCCGGCCCTGAGGAGGGCCAGCTTTGGTGGGAGTTTGACGTCTACGTTGCAGATCGAATTGGCGGCAAATGGCAGCAGCCTCTCGACCTTGGCACCCCTGGTGTTCGGGAGTGGTTTCCAGACCTGAGCGACGACGGGGACACCATCGTTTATGCCGGAGGACATTACCAGGGGGCGTGTGACGAGGTACATATCCGCAGCTGGGTTGACGAAGTGTGGCAACCGCCAGCAGCCATCGCCAACACGCTCGAAACTGGGTACAATTCGGTTGAGCGTTGTGTAATCAGCGGCGATGGATCCACCGTCATCGCGCGCTTGGCTGTCAGCAGCCCAACGGGCGCCCGCAACCCATACGATTCTATTATTATTCGGCGGCGAAACGGAACTTGGGCCAACCCTGCCCTTGTGGCGGAGAAGGGCCGCAGCGCGGCTGTCAATGGCGATGGTACACGGGTATGCGTCGCCGACGCAGCTAGCCTGGACCTATACGACTTCGCCGCCATTCCGCCGCGGAAATGGGTGCTTGAACAGCGGGACCCTAATGTCTGGGTCTTCGGCTGCACCATGTCCGATGATGGGAGGCGCGTCGCCTACGAGTGGTACCGACTGGCGCAGAGGCATGCCGTTCGCCTCAGAGAAGAACAGGATGGTCAGTGGAGCGTTATGGAATTTCCAGGCTTCTTTATGGGCGCGCTGAGCAAAGACGGGACAGCTCTGGTCCTTCTGCCGGGGTTCGACGTGACCGAGATCAGCCTGAGTCGTCTGACGGACGGGCAATGGCATGAACCCATCTGCATCGCGGACACTGGAGTGTACCCCGATTATGCATTGCCGGCAGTCAACGGCGACGGAACCAAGATCGCCGTCGCCGCATCACCTGTCCGGGCCGGTGGGAGGCAGCAGGCCCAGGAGATCTACTTCCTCGAGTACGATTTTCCGGGCAGGGTTGTGACGGAGTCGAACATTCCGAACGCGCCGTTCACGCTTTCCGGGCCGATAGAGCTTTCGCGGACGACGGGGCCGGATTCTCGCTGGCAGTGCGATCAGCTCTACGTCTCCAACTGGACGGTGACATGGGGAGACGTTCCGTTCTATGAAACACCCCCTCCGCAGACTCAGCGCACCGCTGTGGATGAGACGGTCTTCTTCTGCGGCCAATACATTCCCTCAATCTTCCGCCCTGAACCCGATGAGGTCGAGCTGTCAATCGGGACTCCCGTTCTGAATTACGCCACAGGCACATTCTTTGTTCCAGTCGAGATACGAAACATGACCGAGGACACGACCTTCTTCCCCCCGATGCGCCTCGTCTTCGATTCGTTTTCCCTCGAGAACACAAGCCTCTGGAACGGCGACGGGCTCACCGAAGATGGCAAACCGTTCATTGATCTGAGCGGTTTAGTTCCAGACGGCCTGGCGCCCGACTCGCCGCACCTCCTTGTCGAAGTGGAGATATACAACCGAGAACGGAATCCACTCATCTCTTTCGAGGCCTTCGTCACGGCCGCCAAAGCCCCTCCGCCGGAGAGGACTTGCAGTCCGGAGGCGGTTCAGCGCAACAACGCAATCTCCGGGTCACGGGGCATAGAGCACCAATCCACCCCCAGAGTCGAATCCATCGCTCTGGACAAGCAGGGCATCAAAATCGCCTGGCGGTCCATTGCAGGACAAAACTATCGAGTGTTGTACTGCGACAACGTCTTCGCAGAATGGCAGACGGCTGCTGAGGTGACGGCAAGCGGGGCGACGACGGAATGGATTGACGAAACTGTCTCAGAAACCCCACCGCGCATGAGGATGTATAAAGTCCAGGCGATTTCTTGCGCCGCGGCGCTAAGGCCTGCTTTCCAATGAGCGTGGCGATTCTCGGAGACCGGCCGGAAATCCCGCGAAACCCCACACGCGGAACGATTGTCACGCAAACGGGCGCTGCTGCACTCCCGCGAGGGGGGTGCTGCAACCGGCTCTTTGCGACGGCGAACACGCATTTCCCTGCACCGCCGGGCATCCGCGGCTATCCACGTGCCCTCGCTGCTCCGACGGCACCGGTCTAACACAATTTCCGCTTTTAGTACTTCAACGGGACGGGGAAATGTGATAGAGTCTCGCCATTCTCCTTGATCTCTGCGGCTTGGTGTGCATACCGCTGACATTTCACGCCGCAAAGTGAGGAGATCACAGAGAAATCGCCCTTGAGATTCCACTCGAGAAAGGAAGGATATGGCAGAAAAAGAGGAACTGATTCAGATGCGATGGCACTCTCGTGGAGGGCAGGGCGCGAAAACCGCCTGTGACTTCTTCACGCAGGTGGCCATTTCGGAAGGGAAGTACAGCCAGGCATTTCCGGAGTATGGGCCGGAGCGATCCGGCGCGCCCATGCGGAGCTACACCCGCGTCAGCTCCCAACCGATCAAGCTCCACTCTGCCGTGTACACGCCGAGCGTACTGATCATCGTTGACCCGACGCTCATCGGGCCCGTGAACGTCCTGGACGGGCTGCCCGAAGACGGCACCATCATCATCAACACCGGCCTCACCCCCCAGGAAGCGAGGAAGAAGTATAGCATCGAGGGATATAGGATTTTCACCGTGGACGCGACGACGATCTCTCTCGACGAGCTGGGACGCCCCATCCCCAACATGCCCATGGTCGCTGCCCTCGTGAAAGCCACCGGTTTGGTCCAGCTTGACAACGTCGTCGACGGGTTGCGAAAGACCTTTTCCGGGAAGTTTGGAAAAGATGTCGTAGAGAAGAATGTGAATGCGATAAACCGAGCATACAAGGAGGTTAAAGGCGAAGATGCCTGAAAAAGGTTGGAAAGATCTCCCCATCGGAGCGAAGATTCTCGACGGAGGCAACTCGGTTGAGTACGAGACCGGGTCGTGGCGGACGTTTCGTCCGGTCGTGGACAAGGAGACGTGCATCAATTGCATGCGGTGCTGGCTGCTCTGTCCGGACTCCGCTATCTATGCCGAGAACGAGGAGATGATGGGCTACGACTACATGCACTGCAAAGGCTGCGGTCTCTGTAACGAAATCTGTCCCGTGGACGCTATCGAGATGATCCTGGAGTCCGAGAAAGACAAGATCGAGGCCAACGAGCGCGGGATCAAAATCGTCAAGGAAGGCGAGAAAAAGGAGAAGTGAAACCGCAGAAACCGCAGAGGGGGCTTTTGACAGGATGACAGAATGGACAGGATGATCCTCCTTGATCCTGTTAATCCTGTCCAAGAAAGGACAACTCCGGCGTTCTCAGCGGTGAAGAGTAAGGAGAGAGTATGACCAAGGTTTTACCACTTACAGGAAATGAATCGGGCGCAGAAGCCATGCGCCAGATCGCTCCGGACGTGGTGGCGGCATACCCCATCACGCCTCAGACGGAGCTGATGCACAAGTTCGCCGACTACGTGGCGGATGGGAAAGTGCCGACGGAGCTTATCTTGGTGGAGTCGGAGCACAGCGCCATGAGCGCCTGCGTGGGGGCGGCGGCGGCGGGCGCGCGGGTGATGACCGCGACGTCTTCCCAGGGGATGGCGCTGATGTGGGAGATTATGTACATTGCGGCGGCTCTGCGACTGCCCATCGTCATGCCCCTTGTGAACCGCTCCCTCAGCGCCCCCATCAACATTCACTGTGACCACTCCGATTCCATGGGGGCCAGGGACTCCGGCTGGATTCAGCTTTATTGCGAGAACTGCCAGGAAGTCTACGACAACGTCATCCAGGCGATGAAAATCGCCGAGAACAAGGATGTGCTCCTGCCGGCAATGGTCTGTTACGACGGCTTCATCCTCAGCCACACCGTCGAGCGAGTCGAGATTCTCGAAGATCATGAGGTCAAAGGATTCATCGGAGAGCACGTCGCCGACCATCCTCTCCTGGACGTTGACAATCCGGTTACCTACGGCGCTCTCGACCTCCAGGACTACTACTTCGAGCACAAGAGGCAGGAAGCCGAAGCGATGAGGAACACCAAGCCGGTCATCCTCAAGGTCGCCGAGGAATATGAGGTCCTCTCCGGGAGGAAGTACGGCCTTTTCGACGAGTATTTCACGCAGGATGCTGAGTACATTATGGTCTGCCTCGGCTCGGCTTCCGGCACCGCGAAAGCCGCCGTGGACGAGATGCGAGCCGCCGGGGAAAAGGTGGGGCTGCTCAAGATTCGCGTCTTCCGCCCCTTGCCCGCCGAGCAGCTTGTAGAGGCGCTGAGCCACGCCAAAGGCATCGCCGTCATGGACAGATCGGACGGCATGAACTCCATCGGAGGACCCGTCTACTCTGAAATCCGAGCCGTCCTTTACGGTCGGTCATCCGCACAGATCAGCAACTACATCTACGGTCTCGGCGGACGGGACATTGACATCGAGATGATGAAATCCGTCTTCCAGGATCTGAAAGAAGGGAAATTCGCCGAGCAGGCTTTCTACCTCGGCGTCCGTGAATAGCCTGAAGGGAAAAGCGTGAACATCGAACCACAGAGAACGCTGAGGAGGTTTTTGACAGGATGGACAGGATAATCCTGCTTCATCCTGCTAATCCTGTCTAAGAACGGAGGATCATAGACAATGGCAATTAAACTGAAAGAACTCTCCCATAAACAGAGCCTCGTGGCGCCGGGACACCGCGCCTGTGCAGCCTGCGGAAGCATCATCGCCATCAAGGAAGTGCTCATGGCTGTTGACTACCCCGTTGTCATCTCCTTCGCCACCGGATGCATCGAGGTGGCGACAACCATTTTCCCTTACAGCGCATGGCGCGTCCCCTACATCCACTGCGCCTTCGAGAACTCCGCCTCCGTCATGAGCGGCGTGGAAGCGGCGTACCAATCGCTGAAAAAGCAGGGGAAAATTGATAAGGAAATCAAGTTCATTGCCTTCGGTGGCGACGGCGGTACCTACGACATAGGGTTGCAGGCTCTCTCCGGGGCGATGGAAAGAGGGCACGACATGCTCTACGTCTGCTACGACAACCAAGCCTACATGAACACCGGCATCCAGAGGTCCGGCTCCACGCCGAAAGGGGCAGCGACTTCCACATCGCCCGCCGGTACAGTCGTTCCCGGAAAAACACAGTTCCGCAAAGACCTCACTGCGATCATGGCCGCCCACGGCATCCCTTACGTCGCCCAGGCTACCCCCGACCGATGGAGAGACCTGATGAACAAAGTCCAGAAGGCTATGGAGATCAAAGGCCCCAAGTTCATGAACATCCTCTCCTCGTGCTTCCGGGGATGGAGATGCGCGCCTGAGAGTTCGGTGGACATCACCAAGCTCGCCGTGGAGACGCGGTTCTGGCCGCTTTACGAGGTGGAAAACGGCAAGTGGAAGCTCAACTACAAGCCGAAAGAATACGTCCCCATCGAGGAGTGGCTGAAACCTCAGAGACGCTTCCAGCACATCCTCAAGCCGCAAAACAAACCGATCGTCGAGGAAATCCAGAAGGAGGTTGACCGGCGTTGGGACGAGCTCCTCGTCCGCTGCGGCCAGGAACCCGGCCCGAAACCGGCCGAATCGTAAACCAGGTCACGGCCTGAGAATACCCAGCCGCTCAGATCGCAGCCAACGCAGAGCAGACAGTCGGTCAGGCGAGGTAGACAAAGCCCTCCAACCACAAGCCCTCAAAGGCGAGATAACGTACCTCTGCATCCCCACGCCGAGGCCAGAATCCAACTTTGCTACCCAGATACCGCGTGACCCGTTCAAGGGGTGCGGCTGTATTTCCTCTCAAGCCCGGTGTTGACAAAAAGGGGACATTCTGCTATAATACTGCCGAAATGACAAATCAGCAGCAACTTCACAACTCCGACCACCAATCCAAGGGCCGCTTCGCAGGCGCCCCCACCGCCATTTTCTGCCATCCTCCGGCCACACCTCCCCCCTTTGAACGCCGGGTGCCATTCTTCCGCTCCTGTAGACCGCTTTTTTCCCAACCCCTCCAGTATTTCTTAGGACAGCCAAACTTAGCTTCATCCTCCTCTTCCCCAGTCACTTACCTACAAATCTGCCACCCTAAAAATCCTCGAAAAAGTTGGGATTTTCGCCCCCCCCTTTTTTTAGAGAAACCGCCAACCGTCCGTCCCACACCGCCCATCCTCCCATCCCCACCCGAAGCAACAATCACAACCACCCGCCCGTCATGTCACGGCAGTCCAGCCGAACTTCTTCAAAAAAACTTCTTGACTTTTGGCGTAGCTCGGCGCATTAGAAAAAAGACGGGTTTGTATGAACTGTATCGCGGCAAGAGCAACAAGAGGGGGCAAAGTGATGAAAAGGGTCAGTCTCAAAAAGGTGGCGATTGGTGTCTCCATTCCTCTCGCCGCAACCGCACTCCTCATCCTCCACCTCTCAGGGGGGGCCGACTTACAGCAACCGGCTCGAATGAGCCCATGACCGAAGGTGTGCAGAGTGCCACGGGCTTCCAGCCCGTGAATCATGGGCAAGATGCCCATGCCACTTCCCTCTCTTCCCGCGTCATTGCCGAGCATCCGCCCGTCGAGCTTGTCGAGAAAAGGGACGACCACACCCGCATCTACGAGATCGTCCGAGAAGTAGAGACCACCCATCCGGATGGCAGCACGACTGCGGACACCGTCAAATCCTACATCCACGAGAAAGCATCGGGTCTGTGCTACAAGGACGCGACCGGCAACTACGTCCCCTCCGTCGCCGAATGGCGGGAGACGTCCGACGGCTTCGTCATAGACCGCTGCCCCTACCGCCTCGCGATGGGAAAGACCATTGGCACTCCGGCGCGATACACCGTCGAAGGGCACGACGTTCTGCTCCTCCCCGCCCACCTCATCATCTCCGACGGCGTCAACCAGACTGACCCCCGACCCCTGACCCCTGAAACCCCAGGCTTCATCCTCCCCGACTCCCCCTCCGTCCTCCGCTTCCCCGCCGCCTTCGGCCCGGGCTATGACCTCCAATACATCGTCGAAAAAGGCGGCTTCCACCAGAACCTCATCATCGCCAATGCTCCTGAACTCCCCGAGGGCCTCGATCCGGAAAACACCGCCATCCACCTCTACACCGAACTGAACCTCGATGAGTACCTCAGCGCCTCCGGCCTCCAGGTGCACGTGGAGGGCGTGCCTTTGGACACCTCGCCGCCTGACCTGGTTAGCCCTCCATGCGTTGGGGGGTCCATTTCATTCTGGCGGCCTGCTGGCCTCGGTGGGGAAGACGCAGAGATGGTCCACGCCTTCTCAGTTTGCACGGTGGTTGACTCCCCACCGCCTGGGGTTCCTCCCAAGGAAGCCACCACCGAGGAGCGTCTTCTGAAGGACGCCGCATCCGGTGCAGCGTACGTTGTGGATACGCTCCCATTCTCTTATTTCATCCACGGGGACCCCCCCTACTATCCCGTTGTTTGGGATCCGCCCGTACCGAAATTCGGACCCATAGGGACCCAAACCTGGCTTTCTGGTGTGACATACCATGTCACCGACAACATCACCGTGTCCGGCACGCTGACCATTGAGGGCGGAGCGTTCGTCAAGCTCAACCCATATAAGCAGATATCTATTGACGACGCCGGCAGAGTCATCGCCAAGGGAGAACCGGGTAACTACATCAGATTTACCAAGGCCGCGGATGTCGATCCCGATTGGGGCGAGCCGATAAACAACCCACATGAAGGCTCCTACTTCTTCGCGCTGTACTTGTTGAGCGGCTCCTCGCCGGACTCGATAATCCAATATTGCATGATGCGATTCGGCATCTGCCCCATCAACTGCCAGGAGCCTCAAAATAATGCGTTCGCGCACAACATCATAGACGGCAAGGGTGACGAGGCGACGATGTACTACGGCATCAAGGTTGGCACTTGGGGTGAGGTCGATTGCATCGACAACCTCATCTACGATTCGGACTGGTTGGGCATAAGCTACTACGATGCCAGCGCCGGACGCATCTCCAATAACACCATTCACGGCGGGAACGTGGGCATCCAACTCCAGTACAGCGATGTTGGCACGATCACAGATAATCTGCTCACCCGCTGCGCAGTGGCCGGGATAAGCGTGATCAGCCCCAGCAGCGTGGACACTTTGGACTACAACGGATACTGGGACTGCACGACCCCCGTGGCCGGGGCACAGATGGGCCCAAACAGCGTGGACCTGGGGCACGCCGACGAGGACAATCCGTACGCGCAAGACGGGGAGTATTTCCTCAAACAGGAATGCGAGGACTTGATTAACAAAGCATCATATTGGGCGCCGAGGCCGCTCGACGGCCCAGATGCGTATAGCACCTGCAATTATGCCAAGCGCGACGTGGAGAGGGCAGACATCGGCTACCACTACACGTCGTACGACGACACGGACGCAGACGGCATGCCGGATGCCTGGGAGATGCACTACTTTGGCGATCTGGATGAGGGCAACGATAGCACTGAGGAGGATCACGACGGGCTTACCGCGCTGGAGGAGTTCTGGCACGGCAGCAGTCCTGAGCTGCCCAACACTGACCTGGATGCTTACAACGACGTTAATGAAGTCGGCGTGCAGGAAGTGAAACTGCTTCGGGGCTGGGGACCTGCCGTTTACGATTTCGAGGCCGGTCCCTGGTTGACGAACGTTACGCCTTCGGCGGTCACCGTCGGGTGGTGGGTGCCGGACGGCTCGGGTTCTCCTGGGGTGTATTACAAGAAAGAGAGTGATGATGACTTCACGTACTCCGAGAACGCCACCAAGCGGGACAACGGCATCCCGGGCTGGGTCTACGAGAAGCGCCTGACAGGATTGACGGATGACACTGTGTACATGTACACGGTGCAGTGCAGCGTGGGCGGCTCCACCAGAACGAGCCCGGTATGCAAATTCCGCACCCTGGAGTCCAGCCCCTCCTCTTTCACCTTTATCGTCTACGGGGACAACAGGGGAGGAGATAACAACAACTTCAACGACAACGCTGCTCAGGTGGTCAGGGCGGTCCTTTCGAAGGCTCCGGAGGCGCAATTCGTCCTGCACGTCGGCGACTTCGTTTACACTGGCAGCACGGCGGAGCAGTGGCGACAGCATTTCTTCCTTCCCACGACACGACTGATCGCCGAGTATCCGCTGTTCCCGGTCCGCGGGAACCACGAGTCGAGCGTGACGTACTATCAAGTCTTCTTCGATTACGACGGCGACCCCAACGATGGCGGGTGGCCCACCTGGTACCACTTCGACTACGGGGATTGCCACTTCGTCGTCATGGATTCCGATGCCCCCTTCCACGACCAGAGCACGCAGTACGGCCATCTGTCGAGCTGGCTTGGGGAGGCGGCCGAGTACACCCTCTTCTTCGGCCACCGGCCCCCGCACACGGACAGCAGCGCGCATCACTACGACGAGGGGGAAGCCGAGCTGCTCCGAGCCCACATTGACCCCCTGCTCAGCGCCAACTACGTCGAGGCTCATTTCGGAGGACACAGTCACCTTTACGAGAGGTGGGTGCGAGGCGACGGGGCCGAAGACATTGACTATTTCGTCATCGGGGGAGGGGGAGCGACCCTCCACTACTCCACCAAATCCGTGGAGGAATGGGACGCTGACAGGGTGAAGGAGACGCCGCAAGGCGAGCAGTACTATAATTTCAGCGTGGTCTCTGCGACCCCCGGGGGCTGCACGGTAACCCTCTGGAATATTGAAGACCTCGAAGAGCCAGTCGAGGAGCATGAGGTGAGTCCTTACCAGCCGTAGGGACATAGGGAGAAAGTAGGATGAAGCGTTTCCTTGCATTCACATTGTCGGTTGCTGTGTGCGGCCTGGCGCAGTGCGCGATCCTCTTCGTGTCGCCTCCCGGTACGAGCGGGCCGGAGGCTCCGTACGGCGCCCCGGAGACAGCCGCGGACAGCATTCAGATAGCTCTGGACTACGCCGCAGCGCACGACATCGTGTTTGTGCTGCGAGGGAGGTACGAGGAGAAGCTTCGGATCGAGAAACCCGTAAGACTGGTTGGCGAGGGGAAAGACCTTTGCACCTTGGTGAACCCGGATTCCTCTCGCCACTATGACAATCTGACCGTCCTGTTCACGTCAGATGCGATCGTGCAGGGATTCACCATCATGGGCGGCTGCAAGGGCGTGGTGCTCGACGCGCCGCAGCCCCTGCTTGCCGACTGCCGAATCTGCGATGCCTATTTTGGGGTCGAATGCCGGAGCGGCTTTCCTACCATCCTCCGGTGCCATATACTCAACAACGGCTGCTCCGGGATCACGGCCGAGGACCCTGCGTGCCCGGCGATTCTGGACTGCCTGATTGCGGGGAATGAGGCCTCCGGCATATCCTGCAATTATGCTGCCCCTGGCGCGATCCCGCTGATATCGGGATGCGTCATAAGGGAGAACGGCGGGGGAATCATCGTGGAAGGGCCCTGGGCGACCGTTGACCGGTGTCTCATCGTATTCAACAACTCCGCCATTCGCCTGGGCATGGACTACGAGTGCGCCGGCTCCATCTCCCGGTGCACAATGGCCCTCAACGGACACTGGGGCGTGGCGATGGTGGACCGCGGGGTCCTGCTCGACCGCTGCATAGTATGGTCGCCCCCATTCGGGGCGATAGAGGGCTACATCCGGCCCGAGAACATAACCCGAACCATGGCGAGCCTTGTACGACCCACCTATAGCGACGAGCCCTTTGAATCCCCGGGCCTGTTGCTAACGGACAATCCGGGCTTCGTGGGCTGGGGGTCTTTCAACAATACGGACAGTCCCATCCACGTGGACGCTTCGGCGGCGCCCGCTGGGGATGGCAGCAAGGAGCGCCCCTTCCGGTCCATTCCCGACGCTTTCCATTCTTTCGATTTCCGCCTCGCGGCGGACTCCCCCGCCGTGTCAGCCTTCGGCTATGGGGGCGATCGCGCCATGCTTCAGCCCATCGGGTACTACACAGACCAGCCTCTGGCTGAGGGGTCAGGAAGCCTGGCGGTCACCATAGAAGTCGCCCCGGGGACCTACACCGAGCTGGGCCTCACCCTTCCCCCGGGATGCAATGTCGTGGGGAGAGCTTCAGCGCGGCCAGTGCTCCGTGGTGGCCTCATGCTGTGGCAAGGCACATTGCGTCACGTCACCCTCGACGGGGGCGGCGCCTATTCTGGTCAGGGGACCGTAGCGGACTGCCAATTCATTCGGGCAAAGCTGGCTCTCGGAGGCGGGCAGGCGGTCCGTTGTACCTTTACAGGGGAGGATGCGATCCTATGGATTGATGGTTCAGGATCAGTCGTGCGCAACTGCCTGTTCCACGGAATCCCTTATAGGGCGCTTGACGTCCACCCTGACATGCCTGATACGCGGGTCGTAAACTGCACGTTTTACGACTGCGCTCCCGCCATCTACGCCAAACACTGGGGCTCCTTGCCCCCTACCGTCGTCAACTCCGTCTTCTGGCAAAACAGCCCTGACTTTGAGTCCCGCGTCGCCGTCCCCGTTTCCCATAGTCTTGTTCCAGGCGGTTACCCCGGGGAAGGGAACGTTGATGCCGATCCCATGTTCATTGCTGCGGATAATGGCGATTTTCGGCTACTGCCTTCCTCACCGTGCATAGACGGAGGCGATAACATGGCCCCCAACCTGCCCGATACGGACATCGCCGGGATGCACAGAATCATGTTCGGTGGAAAGAGCCTCACCGTGGACATCGGCGCTTACGAGTTCTACATCAACAAAGTTGATCCTGTCCGCGGCACGGGTGAGGCGATCTTCACCTGGAGCTCCCTCGCGGACAAGACTTACTCGATCTTCTACACCGACGACCTCCTCACCTGGCATCTTGTGGTCGAGTCCTTCCCCTCCTCCGGCAAGCAAAGCACCTCCTGGACCGACGACGGCTCCCTCACCGGCGTCCCTCCATTCCTTGCCCCCCGCCGCTTCTACCGCCTCCGAGAGAAGGTTCAGTGAGATAAACCAACGGGATGTCTCACGAGCAAGAGGGGCGGATGGCTGGTGGTCCCCGCGCAGCTCCACGGGGATTTTTTTTGTTGACTGTGTTCGGAGGGAAAGACTATATAATGAATTGCAATGAGCGTCGCGGGGGAACCCGTCTGCACATGCGAGCGTTTGTGACGCGGCGCCCGACCGGTAGATTGGGGCGTAGCCAAGTGGTAAGGCACGAGGTTTTGGTCCTCGGATGCGTAGGTTCGAATCCTACCGCCCCAGATGACGCAACGTCTTTCTCGATTCAAGTCTGTAGCCAGGTCCTGCAGCAGGTTGTTTTTCCTGTGGGGTCGGAAAGGAAGGAGGGGTGCATGCACGGCGCCGAGATAAAGGTCTTCGCCGGCAACGCCGACCCGGAGCTTAGCCAACAAATCAGTGACAGCATCAGGATTCCCCTGGGAGAATTAGTGGTTTCGCGGTTTCCCGATGGGGAAATCCGGGTGCGAATTCTCGAGAACGTTCGGGGAAGGGACGTGTTTGTCATCCAACCGACTGTCCCGAACCCGAACGAAAACATTATGGAGCTTCTGCTCCTGGTTGACGCACTGAAGCGAGCGTCTGCGTGGAGGGTCACGGCGGTTGTCCCCTGTTATGCGTACGCCAGGCAGGACAGGAAAGACCTGCCTCGGGTGCCGATCTCGGCGAAGTTAGTGGCGAACCTGCTGACGGCGGCTGGCGCGGACAGGCTGCTGACGATTGACCTACATGCGGGGCAAATCCAGGGCTTTTTCGACATCCCCGTGGACAACCTCAACGCCTTCCCGGTCTTTCGGGACTATGTGAAGGAGATTCAGCTCGATAATCCGATCGTCGTTTCCCCCGACGTGGGGGCCATGAAGCTGGCGAGTTTGTTTTGCACGAAACTGGACCTGCCCCTGGCGACAGTTGACAAACGGCGTGTAGGGGAATACGAGGTGCAAGCCACAACGGTCATAGGGGACGTCAAAGGCAGGAAGGTCATTTTAGTTGACGATATCGTGAGCACCGCGGGAACGCTTACAGAAGCGGCCAGGATTCTTAAAGAGCATGGTGCAGAAGAAATCTGGGCGTTTGTGGTTCATGGGATTCTGGTGGAGCCTGCGATTGAGCGGATAAAGAACTCTCCGCTCGAGGGATTGGTGATTACGGACAGCGTTCGCAACCAGCTTGACGATCCGGATGCCAAGATCACTGTTCTGAGTGTTGCAGGTCTTCTGGGCAAAGCGATCATGCGCATCCATAAAGATGAGTCCGTGAGCTCGCTCTTCTCGTAACGGGAGCTGGAAACGAAGAATGCGCGGGTTACACATGGGCAGAGTCAAAGAGAAGCTAAGGAAGTTGAGAAATGGCAGAAATCAAAGTTAAAGCGTGGAGGAGAACACCGGGCGGAAAAGGAGCCGCCAGGAGGGTGAGGGCAAACGGCAGGATTCCAGCGATCGTTTACGGAAAGGGGATGGAATCCATCCCCATTGAGCTGGAGGGGACAGATGTTTACTCGCTGACGCATGGGGTGCGCGCCGCCTCCTTAGAAAGCGTGATTGTCTCGCTGGAAATCCAGGATGGCGGGGAGAATGCCCCAAGACCGGCGCTGATCACGGAAATTCAGCACGACCCGGTTAAGGGGGACGTTCTCCACATGGATTTTCATCAGGTCTCGCTCACGGAACGAATACACGCTCGAATCCCCGTGGTTACTGTGGGAGATTCACCGGGAGTGGCCACCGGGGGCATTCTGGAGCATACGTTGAGGGAGCTTGACGTGGCGTGTCTGGCGAAAGATCTGCCGGAGGAAATCAAGGTTGACACCAGCGAGCTGGGGGTTGGGGAGTCGCTTCACGTGAGGGACATTGACCTCGGAGAGAAAATCGAGATACTGAACGATCCAGACCTGAGTGTTGTATCGGTCACGGTGCCGCGAGTGGTTGTGGAGGCGGCACCAGCAGAAGAAGTGGAAAAGGTCGAGGAACCGGAAGTCATCGGCGAGGAAGAACCAGAGGAGCAAGGAGAGGGAGGAAAAAAAGGCAAATAGCCGCAGGCTTTGCCTTGACTTTCGCGGTGAGAAATCGCCGTATCGTTCTGATACGGCTGAGTGGTCGGATGCTTTGAGAAGGAGAGAAAAGCGGCTTTTGCGGAACAGGTGACCGGAGCAAGCGATCCGTTCATGATAGTCGGTTTGGGCAATCCGGGCAGAGCCTATGCCCACAGCCGACACAACATGGGCTCGGAGGTGGCCAGGGAGTTCTCGGAGCGACACTCGATCCGTCTCCGACGGAGGGGCAAGCTGCGTTCTCGCATTGGCGTAGGCGAAGTTGATGGAAGAAAGGTTATCGTAGCGATTCCAACGACATTTATGAACCGAAGCGGTGAGGCAGTTTCGCGGGTGGTGGGCTTTTACGGAGTGCACGCGAAGAACCTGCTGGTGATTTTGGACGACGTGAACTTGCCGCTTGGGCGGCTCAGGATAAGGAGCAAGGGTAGTGACGGCGGGCATAAGGGCTTAAGGTCGGTGATAGCCTGCCTGGGGACGATGGAGTTTGCAAGGCTTAGAATTGGAATTGGGAGAGACGAGTCGGGGTCGCTCACTGGATTTGTCCTCGGAGATTTCAGTACCGAGGAGAAAACAGTCATCAAAGGCAGCATCGAACGTGCTGCTGAGGTGTCAGATGCGGTCATCAGCGACGGCGTCGCCAGTGCGATGAATCGGTATAATCGGCCTTCGGAACCCGATTGAGTCGCCCTTAACTGCAAAAGGCCTTGAGAAGGGCACACAGCCAAGATTAGCGGAGGAACATGCGAAATCTATATGAGGCGATGTATATCGTAGATCCCGCTCTGAACGAGCAGGAGGTGGAATCTGTTACGGAACGGTTGAAGTCGGAGATCGTTGAAAAGGGCGGAGAAATAGTTGACGTTCAGCATCTGGGCAAGAAGCGGCTTGCCTATCCCATTGAGAAGAAGAAGGATGGGTTCTATCTGCTGTTATACTTTCGTCTTGCCCCGGACCGGCTATCGGAACTGAAAGGCGATTATCGCTTAGCTGACTCCATTCTGCGTTTTCTGATCCTTAAGAAAAGAGAGAAGGAGCTTCAGCTCGCGGGCGAACAAACCCCTGCCGCTGGCGGTCGGGAAGAGCCCGAGGAGGATGTGTCTTCCGGCGAGTCAGGCGAATCCGCGTCACTGGAGGCAGACAACCCCGCCCCGCCTCTGGCGGGGACAGAAGAGGAGTAACCAATGGCATCATTAAATAAGGTCATGCTCATCGGGAACTTAACCAAAGATCCGGAGTTGCGGTACATTCCGAATGGGACGCCTGTGGCAGACTTCGGAATGGCTGTCAACAGGGAATGGACCGACAAGGAAGGGGAGAAACACAGCGAAACCTGTTTTGTGAATGTTGTTGCATGGCGAAAGCAGGCCGAAGTCTGCGATCAGTTTCTGACGAAGGGGTCCCTCGTGTACGTTGAGGGACGGCTCCAGCTTGATACCTGGGAGACGCCGCAGGGCGAAAAACGCTCGAGGCACCGTGTGGTAGCGGAGAGGGTGCAGTTCCTCGACCTGAAAAGAAGGGAATCAAAACCGCCGTCTTCAAAAGAAGAAGAACAGACGACGCCTGGGAAAACTGACGCGGAGACAACACAAAAAAACGATGATTTCCCTTTTTGAAAGGGCAGGGGAGGAATTGTAAGACGTGAGGTACATGGCGTTTAGTGGGACTGCCGCGAGAAGGAAAAGGCAAAAAGCGAAGTTTCTGGCAGGGCGGAAAAAGAAGGCCTGTCGCTTCTGCGTGGACAAAGTAGAGAGGATTGATTACAAGGACGTGCCTGAGCTGCGGAAGTTCCTGACCGATCGGGCAAAGATGTACCCGAGGCGAACTTCGGGAAACTGCGCGAAGCATCAGAGACAGCTTGCCACGGCCATCAAAAGGGGGAGATACATGGCCATGCTTCCCTACGTTGTGGAGTGACCGCGTCCCCGGCAAGGCTGGAAATGCTCATTTTTGAGATAGGATTGGCCAAATGGAAATCTTATTGCTGAAGGACGTTGAAAGACTCGGAAAAGAAGGGGACATCATAACGGTTACCGACGGCTATGCGCGAAATTATCTGATCCCCAAGAAGATAGCGATGCAGGCGAGCAAAGGAGGGGCGGATATTCAGAAGAGTCTCCACAAGAGGAGGATTGTGCGAGCACAGGCGGAACTTGAGGAGTGCAAGGAGCTTGGCGAAAGGATTGAGAATCTTTCGTGCACCATTTCGGCGAATGTGGGGGAAGAAGAAAGGCTCTTCGGATCAGTTACGACGGCGGATATTGCGGCGGCGCTCCTCAAAGAGGGCGTGGAGGTAGACAAGAAGAAGATCATGCTCGAAGCCCCCCTCAAAAACCTCGGAATTTACTCGGTGAAAATCCGATTGCACCCCGAGGTGGAGACAATGTTGAAGGTGTGGGTGGTGAAGGAGTAGCGGAGGTCGGGCTTCCAATTTTCGATTGCAGATTCCGGATTCCGGATTGGCCGGCCGGCGTCGGTGGAAGTGGGCGCTGCACACTCGGCAATCGGAAATCGCCAATCCCAAATCGCCAGTGTGAGGTGCTCCATGGCTGTAAAAGATCGAGTGGTTGATCGTGTACCTCCATGTAACATCGAAGCGGAAATGAGCGCACTGGGTTGCATGCTCCTCAGTCGGGAAGCGATGGACCTCGCTGCGGAGAAACTCAATCCGGAATCCTTCTACGAGCCAGCCCATCGCACGATCTTCTCGGTTATGCTGAATCTCTACGAAGCCGGCGAGGTGGTTGATCCAGTGACTGTGGCCAACAGACTGGATAACCTCGGCAAGCTGGATGCAGTTGGAGGGGCAGTTTATCTTACAAAACTGGACGACTCTGTTCCGACGACTGCCCACGCCGATTCCTACTTCAGAATCGTGTCTGGGAAGGCGGTTCTGCGGAATCTAATTCAGACGGCCACCGAGATCGTCAAGAAGTGCTACGAGGCAGAGGAAGAAGCTGACGAGCTGCTGGACATGGCGGAGACAAGCATCTTCGACATAGCGGAGAAGAGGGTGGCGATGAGCTTCACGGAGGCGCGCACCACGCTTACGGGGGTGGTTGACAAAATCGAGAAGCTATCCGAGAAGAAGCACTACGTGACAGGTGTGCCCAGCGGCTTTCCGGACCTGGATGAACTCACCTCCGGCTTCCAAAACTCGGAGCTCGTGGTGTTGGCGTCTCGGCCTTCTATGGGGAAAACAGCACTGGCGTTGAGCATTGCCGAGCACATCGCCGTTGACCTTGACGAGAGCGAAAAGATTCCGGTAGCCATCTTCAGCTTAGAGACATCAGCCGATCAATTGGTGCAGCGCATGCTCTGCTCCCGGGCGAGGATTGACAGTCAAAGAGTCCGGAAAGGCTACATCAAGAAGACCGAGTGGCCTGACATAATCGAGGCGGCGGGGGAATTAACGCAAGCCCCTATCTTCATCAACGATATGCCGGCATTGAGCGTCCTACAGTTGCGGGCCATTGCGAGAAGATTGAAATCCACATATGGCATCAAGCTGGTAATTGTGGATTACCTCCAGCTCTTAAGGAGCTCGGGGAAGAGGTACGAGAACCGCCAGCAGGAAATATCGGACATGTCCCGGTCGCTGAAGGCTTTGGCCAGGGAGCTGGATATTCCGGTTCTGGTGATGTCACAGTTGAACCGAGACGTGGAGAATCGCCCAAACAAACGACCTCAGTTGTCAGACCTGCGGGAGTGCGTGACGGGTGAGACGCCGGTCCTGCTCAGTGACGGTCGTCGTCTTCCAATTCGCGATCTTGTTGGCATGACCCCCAAGGTCATTACTTTGAATAATGATGAGACCCTTGGGGAAGCCGTGAGTGACAAAGTGTGGCGTGTGGGCCCAAAACCTGTCTATATCGTCCACTTGGCCAGTGGTCGGCGGATCAAATTGACTAAGAACCATCGTCTTTATGGCGCCTCAGGTTGGGTACCCGTTTCACAGTTGAAGCAGGCGGACCGGGTCGCCTTGGCTCGCTTCTTACCTGAGCCTAAAGATCCTAAGCGCTGGCCGGACCTCCGGGTGGCTCTGTTGGGGCAACTCATTGGGGATGGGAGTTATCTGAAAGGCCAGCCGATGCGCTATACCACCAGTTCAGAGGAAAATAGCCGCTTGGTTGAAGGAGCGGTGGTTGGAGAGTTTGGCGGCACTGTCAAGCGGTATGCAGGCAGGTCGAATTGGCACCAGTTGCTTATTAGCGGCAATGGAAATCGATGGCACCCAGCGGGCGTGAATCGATGGCTACGTGAATTGGGAATCTTTGGTCAGCGTTCCCATCAAAAAAGGATCCCCCAGTCCGCGTTTCAGTTGGACAATGAGCAGGTGGCTCTCTTGTTACGTCATCTTTGGGCGACGGATGGAACCATTTATACCAGAAAACCGACGAGCCACGGAGGGCATCTGATCCACTTCAGTACCAACAGTGGGGGGCTTGCTGAAGATGTTGCGGTGCTCCTCTTGCGATTCGGCATCGTTGCGCGCATCCAGACGGTTCAGAAGAAGAACTATCGCCCGACGCTCATGGTCGTAATTACCGGCGTTGAGGCGCAACAGCGCTTTTTGACCAAAGTCGGTGATTTTGGGCCGAGGAAACAGCAGGCAGAGCAGCTGAAACGCGCCCTACGCGATGTTGAACCGAATCCGAATGTTGATACGTTGCCCCAGGAATACTTTCAGGAAGTCAAAAAGGCTATGGCGACTGCCGGTGTTTCCCAGCGAGAGATGGCTGCGATGCGCGGGACTTCTTATGGTGGCTCGGCGCATTTCCGCTTTGCTCCTTCTCGAAAAGTCCTCCGGCAGTATGGGGAATTACTCGATGACGAGGCGTTACTCAAGAAAAGCCAGAGCGATCTCTTTTGGGACAGAGTGGCCGGTATCGAATATGCCGGTGAAGAGGATGTCTACGATCTGACGGTTCCTGGCACCCAGTCCTGGCTGGCGGATGGTATCATCAGTCATAACTCAGGGGCCATTGAACAGGACGCGGACGTGGTCTTGTTACTGGTTCGGCAGGATTATTACAACCCCGACGAACGGCCGGGGATAGCAGAGTTGATCGTGGCAAAGCAGAGGAACGGCCCCGTCGGCAAACTCGAACTTGTCTTTCTGAAGGAGTGCACTCGGTTCGAGCCTCTTTCTCACGAGGGAGCAGCGGGGGCCGATGAGGCGAAGGAGTTTTCGGAGTACGAGGAGGAATTACCCTAATTACAACAGAATGTATCGAAAGGAGGAGCCGATGCCTGCTGGCACTCGTGTGGCCGCTGTTATATTGTCTGCTCTTTTTCTTTTTGCGCCGGCGACTGTTGCGCAAGAGCAGCAGAAGATCGTTAAGGAGGTGAGGCTGGAAGGTCTTCGGAAGGCAAACGAAGATTTCGTGCGGCTGAAGATAAGAAGCAAGCCTGGGGACGCCTTCTCACGGGAGGTAATGGACCAGGACATCAAGAATTTGATGGCGACCGGGGACTTCCGAAATGTGACTACAGCGGTGGATGAAACGGATGGTGAGGTCATCCTCGCTTACATTTTTGAGGAGAACCCTCTGATCAGGGGATTCTCGTTTACTGGAAATGAGGACATTTCCAGTAAGAAGCTCATAAAAAAAATGAAGCCGAAAGAGGAAAAAAAGCCGGGTCTCCTGGGCAGAATCAGCGTCCCCGGCGCGCCTTCCCTGGTTGGTTCCATCTATGATCCTGCCGAGATAGAGCGTGGTGTCACAGAGGTCAAGGACTATTATGAAAAAAAGGGCTACTTTGCGGCAAACATACGCCACGTTCCAGAAATTGATCAGGAGACCAACGAAGTAGCCGTTGACATCGAAGTGGAAGAAGGTCCGAGGGCGTACATCACAAGGATCAACATCGTTGGTGACAAGGCCGTCTCCACGAAGGAGATCCTTAAGGCGATGAAGACAGGGACGCGGAAGAAGTTTCTTCCCTTCATCTTTGGAAGCGGAAAGCTGCAACGGTATCTCCTTGATGAGGACTTAGACCGGATCAGGGCTCTTTACCAGCAGAAGGGATTTCTGGACATCGCGGTGCAGGGCGCGAGATGTACAGAGTGCGGGGGCATCTACCAGCCTTTCCAGGGAGACCCAGAGCGCAATATCCTGCCGGGTACACCCTTTGAGGAACTCCCCGACGATTGGGACTGCCCCGATTGCAGTGGGGGCAAGGAAACGTTCGAGCAACTGGGAGCCGAGTTGACCGTTCTGCCGGAAGGGAAGAGCATCCGCATGTTTGATCCGACGGAAAACCTCCTCGACAAGTTGGGAAGGGAATGGAAGGTTCCGCCGAAGAAAAGACAAATCGAGCTGACGATGCGGCTGCACGAAGGCCCTCAGTATTTTGCAGGGGACATTTCAGTTGAGGGGAATACCGTGTTGACTGATGAGGAACTTCTGGCTGTTTGTTCGCTGACAGAGGGCTCTCCGTCCGACCCGTTCGCTCTGGAAAGGGACCGGACAGCGGTCTACGACAAGTATGGTGAGCGTGGCTATATTGACGCGTTGGTGAGTGTCCAAAAGGTTCCAAGCGATGAACCGCACGTGCTGGATGTTGTCTGCAACATCACGGAAAACGACCAGGTACGCATAGGAAAAATTGAGATCACCGGGAACCTGATCACGAAAGATAAGGTCATTCGGAGAGAAATGGCGGTTAATCCCGGTGAGGTTTTCGACATGCGGAGGGTTCGCTTGTCGGTGCAGCGGCTGAAGAACCTGAACTACTTCGGGGACCCGACGAATCCGGCGGTTGAAGGGGTTATCGCGTATGATCGTGCGACCGACGTGGACGGCATACGCGACCTTGTGTTCGAAGTGAAGGAAAGGCCGACCGGAAGGCTGTGGTTTGGCGGGGGTGTAAGTTCCGTCTACGACGTCTTCGGTACATTTGAGGTTACGCAGTCGAATTTCGACTGGAAACGGTGGCGGAGTCCGCTGTTGCGTGGAGCGGGGCAAAAGGCAAGATTGAAAGCCCTGATAGGGACAGAACGGACCGATTTCATATTCAGCTTCACGGAGCCATGGCTTTTCGACAAGCGCCTTTCCTTGGGATTCGATATCTTCAGGACGGACAAGCGCTATCTGAGCGAAAGGCGCTTCTATGACCAGAAAAACACCGGATTTGACGTGAAGCTTTTTAAAAGGGTGGCGCCGTACACACGAGCGGGGGTGATTTACATGCTGGAGAGAGTTGATCTGGATGTGAGCGCTGATGCATCGGAGGCGATCAAGAAAGAGGAAGGAGAAAGGACGATCAGTTCTCTGGAGTTTCAGGCAATCAGAGACACGACCGACAGCTACCTCATGCCCACCCGTGGAATGAAGGCATCGGGAGCGTGGCAGGTGGCGGGCGGCTTCCTGGGCTCGGAGGAGGAGTTTTTGAAACATGAGTACAGAGTAACTCAATACATTCGCCTTTACGGGAAAAAGCACGTCCTCCGGCTGGTGGCCAGAGCGGGTTTCGCACACGAATTCGGAGACTCGGAGAACGTTCCCATTTTCGAGAGGTACTTTTTAGGCGGGCCGACGACGGTGAGAGGCTTCAAATACCGAAAGGTCGGCCCAAAGGACGAGCTCGGCGAGCCGATCGGCGGAAAATCATCGCTCCTGCTCTCAGCGGAGTACGAATATCCGGTTTATGGGCCACTCCGAGGGGCGGTTTTCTATGATACGGGAAATGTGTGGGTTGATTCGTATGATATAGCCCCGTCGGACCTGAGGGCCGGAACGGGCGTTGGGTTGCGGATCATCATGCCGCTTATGGGATCACGAATCCCCTTTAATCTGGATTATGGCTGGCCCATTGATAGAGACGAATGGACGAGCAAGAGCGGGCGTTTCCACTTCTCCATGGGGTTCAATTTCTGAACCCCCCGCCAAAGGCGGGGCGGGGGAAGTCAAGATAAGCGAAAGGAGAATACTGCAATGACTCGAAGGGTCCTGTTCACGCTGTTTATCCTACCGATCTTCCTATCCTGCTCGACGGCTCACTGCCAGGAAAACATGAAGATCGGCTTCGTCAGCCTGCAAAAGATATCGAACGAGAGCCTGAAGAAAAAAGCTGTCGAGGAGGAAATCGAAAAGCTGCTGGCAGAAAAGAGACCGGAAGTCGAGGCCATTAGAAAGGAAATCGAGGATCTGGAGGCGGCAAAAGCGCTAAGTGGGCCGGAGCAAGCGAAAAAGGAAGAGGAGAAAATACGGCAGAAAAAGCGAGAGTTGCTGCAACTTGAAAGAGCAGTGCGCCTGGAGATCGCCAAAAGAGAAGCGGCGTTCCAGAAGGAGATTCTGAAGGATATAGCCGAGGCAGTTAAGGAGATCGCGGAGGAGAAGGGATATACGTGGGTGCTGGTTGACGAAGTCCTCATGTATAAGGACGACTCGGCGGACCTGACGTTCCAGACTCTGGTGATGATCAATGAAAAACATCTCGAAAACCGATCCGTAACCCCTGCTTCGGCGGGGCCGAAGGAAGAAACGGCTTCTGGAGGGGAACCTGTGTCGGTCTCGGCGGAGAATGCACTGATTGATGATGTGGTGAAGCACGGCGTCCGCACTCGCCATACAATTAAGGAGATTCAGCCCCGGAAAGGCTCTGCATCGGGAAGCATAACCATGAAAGGTGAGGGGAACCAAGTACGCTTTGTCCCTCAGTACCCGAAGGACATGGATACCGGCACCGGCGGGATTGTCAGCGCGCCCATGGGAAACAAATCAGTGTGGCGCTTCGTGGGAACGGTGTCCTTATCAGGGTACACATTCACCGGTCTTGATGAGAACCGCCCTCTGTCGTTCATCCTGCTGGAGGAGATCGGGTTAGTTCACCTCTATGGAAGGGGGAGTGTGACTTTCCCGGATGGGCACAGCATTGCGATCAAAGAGGAGAAACCCGCCTCGGCCGCCAAAGGCGGGGATGCATCCTGAACAGGGCATCGGACACAAGGATGGCAAGTTCGCTTAGCTGGCCCCGGTCAGAGGTGCGGACAGCATAAGCGAATGCTGACTCGGGGGACAGGTAAATGGGGCAATCCTCGCGGGCACGCGGGCATTGGCTGCTCTGCTCGCCTGAAGACACGAAAGGTTATGGACAAAGCAGCAGGCGATGATATACTGTCTGCGATCGTTTCGCCCCGTCGAAGGCAGGGGGATGGTGTTGAAGGGAGAAGGACTTGGCGATCGAAAGGACACTAAGGCAAATATGCAATGAAGTGGGCGGGAAGGTTGTGGGTGATTGCAACAGCCCTCTCGTTTCTGTGGCATCCATTAACGAGGCAGAGAAAGGGCAGATAACCTTCATCGCAAACCGAAAATACGCGCGACTACTGGCATCAACCAGAGCGTCTGCGGTGATCGTTCCGCCGGAACTGGAAATCCCGGAGGGGACGAACGCTCTCGTCCACGAAAACCCCTCCATGGCGTTTGTGAAGGTCACCTCTTTGTTCTTTCCCCCGCGATTACCAACAAAGAGGGGCGTTTCGGAGAAGGCATGCTTGGGGGAGAATGTGCATGTGGGCAGGGATGTCTGCATCGAGGATTACGTAGTGATCGCCGACGGGGCGAGCATTGGTGATAACACGCACGTTTTTCCTTTTGTATATATTGGGAAAGACAGCCAGATCGGCGCTGACTGTCTCATTTATCCCAACGTGACTATTCGGGAAGAGACGATCATTGGCAACCGGGTGATCATCCACAGCGGGACTGTCATCGGCGCCGACGGTTTCGGCTATGTTGCGGTTGATGGAAAACATGTGAAAATTCCGCAGGCCGGTTACGTCTGCATTGAGGATGATGTGGAGATCGGAGCAAATGCCACGATAGACAGGGCCCGGTTCGAGAAAACGGTGATCGGCAGAGGGACGAAGATTGACAACCTGGTGATGGTGGCGCACAACGTGAAGGTCGGTGAGGACTCCATCATTGTGGCGCAAGTGGGCATTTCCGGGAGTACGGAGATAGGGCGAAACGTCATTCTTGCCGGGCAGGCGGGGGTTGTGGGGCATATAAAGATTGGCGATAACGTGAGAGTGACGGGGCAGGCCGGCGTCACTAAGAATGTCCCCGCGGGGACCACGGTGAGCGGCACGCCGGCCCGGCCGCTCGATCAGGTAAGGAAGGCCGTGGCCGCAACGTATCGTGTCCCCGAGCTGCTCCGGGAGGTTCAGGAGCTGCGGGAGAAAGTCGAGGCTCTGGAGGAGATTGTTGGAAGCAGCTCTTCTTGGGAAAGGACAAAGAAGCCAACAGCGTGAAAAGGCCAAAGCGCGGATTGAAGGTAAGGGATATGGACATGGGTCTGTAACCGCTGGCCGGCGACACCACCAGTGAACACAGGGGCAGAGTGGGGGACGTCAGAAGAAAAGAGCTGGCAGGAGATAGTCAATGGATCGCCAGAGAACAATCAAAAAGGAAGTGACTCGCACGGGAATCGGCGTGCACACGGGCAACAGGACAAGCATAACCTTCAAGCCGGCACCGCCCGGGTACGGGGTGAGGTTTGCGGGGAAAGAGTTCCCAAATGAATCCCCCATAGAGGCGGTCACCGAGAACGTAGTTGATATTCTCCGAGGAACCACGCTTGGCAGAAACAGCATCAAGATTCACACAGTAGAGCACGTGCTTGCGGTCTTGATGGGACTGGGGATTGACAACCTGTTAGTGGAAGTGGCGGGGAACGAGCCACCGGTGGGAGATGGCAGCGCGCTGCCTTTCGTTGAGATGATTCAGTCGGCGGGGATCGGGCTACAGGACGCTCAGAAAAATGTGTTCAAGCCCAAAGAGCCAATTTATTTTTCAGAGGACGGGGTGAACCTCGTCGTCCTGCCGGCGGAGGATCTTTCAATCTCGTTCACCATTTCATACAGCGAGCCGGGAATTGACACTCAGTTTCTGTCCCTGCCGATTACAGATGAAACGTTCATCAAGGAGATAGCTCCATCGCGAACATTCTGCCCTTATCATGAAGTTGAGGACTTGATCGTCAACGGGCTGATCCAGGGTGGTAGCCTGGACAATGCCGTGGTAGTCAATGGAGAAGTGATCCTGAGTAAAGAAGGGCTTCGGTTTGAGAAGGAGTTTGTGCGCCACAAGATTCTGGATTTGATGGGAGATCTTTTTCTGCTGGGGCAGCCGTTGCGGGCGCACGTTGTAGCGATCAAGTCAGGTCACGCCAGCAACATAAAGCTGACTCGCCTGTTGCGAGAGAAAGCCCAGGCTGAGGCGAAAAGGACTCCGCCCCGGACGGTGGAAGGCGGTGAGATAGAATCTCTGGACCTAACCCAGCTTATGAAGATTCTGCCCCACAGGTATCCATTCCTTCTTGTGGATAAGATCGTGGAGTTTGTGCCGGACAAGAGAGTGGTCGGGATCAAGAATGTGACCGTTAATGAACCGTTTTTCGCGGGACATTTTCCGGGCCATCCTATTATGCCCGGGGTGCTGATTGTGGAGGCGATGGCTCAGGTTGCGGGAATGATCATGCTGACAAAGGGCGAGAACATAGGGAAAGTTCCCTATTTCATGTCCATCAACAACGTGAAGTTTCGAAAGCCCGTGTTCCCTGGAGACACGCTTCGATTGGAAGCGGAGGTTTCGCGGTTACGCACGACGACTTGTCTCCTGAAGACGACTGCGTACGTGGGAAGCAATCTCGCGTGCCAGGCGGAGTTGATGTGCTCGCTTGTTGACCGAGATTCGGGGCGAGGTGTGGCTGGAGGGGTTGACGGATCAAAGGAGGAGAGTTGAGCGAAATACATCCCGCTGCGATTGTCAGCCCGAAAGCGAAGCTTGGCGAGAACGTTCAAATAGGACCGTACGCCGTCATCGAGGGACACGTAACTATCGGCGACAATACGATCATTCACCCCCATGCGGTTGTCGGTGGTTTCACCACAATAGGAGAATCTTGTGAGATTTTCCCAGGGGCTGCGGTCGGGCTACGATGTCAGGACCTGAAGTACGCCGGAGAGAAAACCTATGTGGAGATCGGTGCGCGCACGGTGATCCGGGAATGTGTCACGGTGAATTCCTCCACGGGCGAAGGATCGAAAACCGTCGTCGGCGAAGACTGTTTCCTGATGGCGTACTCTCACGTCGGCCACAACTGCCGCCTGGGAAATGGGGTAATCATGGCAAACGTGGCGTCTCTGGGGGGACACATCCTGATCGAGGACAAGGCGGTGATTGGAGGGCTGGTGGGTATACACCAATTTGTACACGTGGGGACCCTGGCCATGATCGGCGGAATGTCGAAGGTCAATCAGGACGTGCCGCCGTATTCTTTGAGCGATGGCGTCCCCTGCTCTGTAGTAGACATCAACGCGGTGCGGCTGCGCCGGCAGGGCTTTCCCCCGGAGACCCGGAGAATCATCCGCCGTGCGTTCAAAATCCTCTTCAAGTCCGGTCTGGCCACTTCTCATGCGGTGGAGATCGTCAAATCCGATCTCCCGCAACTCCCTGAGATCAAGCATCTCCTGGAGTTCATCGCGAAATCTGAAAGAGGCATTGGCAGATAGGCAAATCCTCATTCCCTCAGCAAGGCGGGCCGAAAGTGAAGCGGCGTCAGGCCCTCTCAACGCTGCTTATCCGGCAACGCAGTTAGCATGTCGCTTGGATGGACAGACGCATCGTTGCCTCATATTGAGTCCGGGGAAGCAACTCGATGGATGAACCTCTCGGTCTGATCGCCGGAAACGGCAAATTTCCGCTGCTGCTGGCCTGGTGTTACAAGAAGACGCACGGCGCCCGGATTGAGGCTGTCGGTTTTCGGGGTGACACCTCGCCGGAACTGGAGGAATTGGTTGACAATCTCCTCTGGGTGGCAGTTGGGCAGTTGGGGAAGGTCATCAATTTTTTCAAGAAGGCCGGTGTTTCAAAGGCGGTCATGGCGGGGCAAATCCGTCCCACGCGGATGTTCGAGAAAGTGAAAATTGACCTGAGAGGGGTGAAGCTTCTCTCGCGTCTGGGGGATCGTAAAGCGGACAGCATATTTTCAGCCGTAGCGGATGAGATGAGCAAGGAAGGCATACAGTTGCTGGACTCGACTACGTTTCTGAAGGATTATCTGGCGAAAGAGGGTGTTCTCACCAGACGACGGCCAACCAAAACAGAATTGGAGGACGTTCAATTCGGCGCTCAGATTGCCAGAGAGATCGGCAGGCTGGATATCGGGCAAACCGTGGTGGTGAAGGATAAGGCGATTGTCGCTGTTGAGGCTCTGGAGGGAACCGACGAAACCATTCGCCGAGGAGGAAGATTGGCGGCGGGTGAAACCGTGGTCGTGAAAATGGCAAAGCCTTCCCAGGACATGCGGTTCGATGTTCCTGTCATCGGGCCGGAAACGATTCGCACCATGAAGGAGGCCGGAGGCGGCCTGCTTGCTGTCGAGGCCCACAAGACGCTGATACTCGATGAGAGAGAGGTTGTGCAGTTGGCTGATAGCAGCGGCATCTGCGTCATCGGCCTTTCCATGAGACGGGAGGAGAAATAACGGCGGAGACCGAAGAGAGCGTAGAGATAGGAAGGACTGTAAGCACAGTGCCCGGACAATCAGGGTGGCAGAAAGGCGATCCTTATCCTTGCGGCCTCGCGTTGCTCGATGGTGAGCACTGAATGTCCATCGCATGTCTCCGTCTTACACGCCAGCCTGATCCCCTGCCGCTAAGTGCGTTGGGAATGGAAACGAGAGACATATATTCGCTGCTGACGCGTATCTCGCTCGATGCCGGTGCGTGCTCATTTGGCGTTGCTTCGGTTGAGGGAATGAAGTCGAGCTCACCTACGCCGCCACCGATGGAAGAACTGGCACGTTTTCCGTACGTTGTATGCATCGGTTGTCGTCTCTCGGACTCCATTATGGACTCCCTGATTGACGGTCCAAGCCGCCTTTACGCTTACCATTACCGCGTGGTCAACAGGGAACTGGACGCTATCGCTCTGCGCGTGGCAAGCGAGATTCAGCGCATGGGATCCAATGCCTGTCCGATCCCATCCTCACAGATCATTGACTGGACGGAGAACGTGGGGCACGCCTCACACCGATGGGCGGCATATCATGCGGGCCTGGGGTGGTTTGGTCGCAATAATCTGATCATTAGCCCGCAGCACGGTGCGCGAGTGAGGTACGTGACGGTTTACACCGACGCACCGTTGCCGGCAGGCGAACCGCTGGGGCAGGATTGTGGTGACTGTCGTGCGTGTATCGGCGTCTGCCCTGCTGGCGCCATTTCGGAAAGACGCGAGGATTTCGACCTCGGGAAGTGCACGGAACAGCTTCGGTTGTTCAGGAACAAATGGAACATAGGTCACCACATCTGTGGACTGTGCATTAAAGCCTGTCCCGCCAGGAAAAGCGAGAAGGAACCGCAGCGGGCGAGTGAGAGAGATGACCGGCGAAATGGCCAACACTCACCGGTTTCCAGTGGCTTTCTCACCAATGACGAAGGACGATGTGGGAGAAGTTCAGGCGATTGAGGAAGATTCTTTTCCTTCTCCCTGGCCACGCCGCGCTTTCATGGAGATGCTCCGGTGCAAAGAAACGAGATTCATCACGGCTTTCGCGGACGGCAAGGTCGTCGGCTACGCCGGAATCAAGCTGGGCCGCTCAGCGCACATCGTGAACCTTGCCGTGCACCGGGGTTATCGGAAGCGTCGCATAGGATCTCGATTGCTCGCCCATCTGCTTGAGGTGGCGGCAAGGCATGGAGGAAATCGTGTGACGCTGGAAGTGAGGCCGTCGAACGCGGCAGCACAGAGGATGTACCGGCGGTTCGGATTTGTTCCGGTCAGCGTGAAGAAAGGTTACTATCCGGCGGAGAATGAGGACGCCATTATTATGGCAAGGGAGTTAGCTGAAGAGAGCAAGGACGCGAGCTGAGCGTACAGTCAGCAGCCGATGCTCGCCTGTCCACAGGCGAATGGTGCTGGCGTGGCCATCCCCTGGCCCGGCGGCGCCCCTCTGTTCGCCGGGTGGAGCAAGGATGATGGATCATTCATAAGAGGAAATGCTGTGAGCTTTCAGGACCTTGTGGAGCTGATGGACGCCCTGCGGGGCGAGAGGGGCTGTCCCTGGGACAAGGAGCAGACCCTCGATTCCCTGAAGCCATTTCTCATTGAGGAAGCGTACGAAGTGATCGAAGCCATCGAGCACAACGATTCTGACAAGCTCAAAGAGGAGCTGGGCGACCTCCTTTTTCACATCCTTTTCATGAGCAAAGTGTCAGCGGAGATGGGGAAGTTCAGTATAGACGATGTGGCAAAGTTCGTGCATTGGAAGATGACTCGCCGCCACCCTCACGTATTTGGCCCGCATAGCGGCAGGCAGACCGCCGAGACAGAGAGTCGCTCAGCGGAGGCGGTGTCAGGGGCCGCACAGCCCGAATCGTGCTCAAGCCGGAGCGAGGGATTGAGCGAAGGCGCGGGTCTTGGGAAGGTCACATCGCAGAGATCGGCGCAGGTTCTCAAGCAGTGGTACGAGATGAAGCAAGAAGAAAGGGCGAGGAAGGGAAGCACCTCTCTGATGGACGGCATCCCGTCTCATCTGCCCGCTCTCCAGAAGGCCCAGAAAGTGCAGCGACGGGCGGCTCAGGTGGGCTTCGATTGGGAAAAACCGGAGGAGGTGCTCGAGAAGATCTCCGAAGAGGTGCGGGAGCTGCGTCAAGCAATTGCCCGACACGATCAAGGGCATATCTGCGAGGAAATCGGAGACCTTATGTTCTCCGTGGTGAACGTATGCCGGTTTCTCAAAGTGGATGCGGAGGGAGCGCTTCGCGGAACGATCGCCAAGTTCGCAGAGAGGTTCCGGGCGATGGAACAACAGGCGGCCGCAAGCGGAAAAACGCTGACCGGCCTTTCTCTTGAGGAGATGGACACCCTGTGGGAGTCCATCAAGGCCCGGCCAGGACAAGATTCGGTCAATGATGGGCGAACGTAAGAAACACGTACCTGATGTAGCATCGCTCAAGGAAGGCATCTTAGTGCCGTGAAAATAGGGTGGTAAGCAGCGCACTCGCGGGCAGGCGGGACACAAACAGCCCAAGGAAAAAAACTCGTTTTTTCTCTTGACTAAGGGGCGGTTGAGAGGTATGTTTTCGGTAGATTAGGAGGAGAATTTCTGCTCAGATTTTTTGACGAAAAAATATGATTTTTTTTCTTGACAAAGCCTCTTTGCGACTCTATCTTTGACCTAAATAAATAAGGGTAAGCTCCAAATCTGTCACCGAGGGCTGAGACAAAAGACAGAGAGGTTAAGCCTTTTTATTTGTAAAGAATCGCTATTGTAACTTGAACGCATAAGAAAGGAGCTGACAGTTATGAGGACGCTTAATCGAAAAACCTGCTTCGTGGTAAGTATCATGGCGGTGTGTTTGCTTGCTGCGCCAGCCATGGCTCAAGTCTTCACCGACCCCGTCGGCTTCGTCAAGGTTGATGTGTACAGGGATGGCTTGACGATGATCTCCGTTCCTCTCGAGGCCGCGGACAAAAGGCTCAACGATGGGGAGAACCCGCCCGCTCCGGGTTCCATTGGCGAGATGGTCGCCGAAAACCTCAAGGGCGGTCCCTCGGGCGGTGAGTCCGACGAGATTTTCAAGTGGGACGCAACCCTTCAAAGGTATAAGGCAGCATTCCTGGTCGAATTTCCCGGGACAACCTTCGATGGCACATGGTTCGACCCGGACGCAGCCGCTGTCTCGGACATGACGTTCAGTGCGGGAGAAGCCATGTGGATTGACAGAAAGAGCGCCGGTGAGCCGACGGAAACCATCACCTTCCTGGGTTGGGTGCCCATGGAGGGAACGAGGAGCGTGACCTTCCTTAAAGGTCTGAGCATGTTCGGCTATCCGTTTCCGGTGACTGTCGCTATCAATGACACCAATCTCAACGAGCCTCCGATCACAGGTGGCCCATCCTCGGGAGAGGCTGATACAGTTTACGCGTGGGACCCGGTTAATGGGAGGTATGATGCGGCGTTTCTTGTCGATTTTGCCGGTTCTCCGTTCCACGGTAAATGGTTTGATCCCGACGCAAATGATTTGTCAGCTATCACTTTTGACCCCGGATCCGCTGCATGGTTCGACCGATACCCCGATAACCCGGCAACTTGGTTAGTCCCCAGGCCGTACTGAGCGGACTGTTCGCCGCTTCCCGTCGGTGAGGGGGAAGCGGTCAGAAAAAAGAGTTAAAGGTGCTTGATTTGGTAGGTTCAATTGGAGAGGAGGTAGCATGAAAAGACGAGCAATGTTAGTTGTGCCGGTTCTGCTTGGCGTGATGCTGCTGGTAACGGCAGCCCACGGTGTTCAGATCACTTGGTTAGCCAGTTCTACGGACCCGGTGCTTGACTCGGCCGGAGCCCCGCTGCTGGGAGCGTCCGCGTTTGGCACGCCGGATCTGTCAAATGGCTCCCTGGTTCAGCTCTGGCAGGCGGTGGGCGAAATTGACGATCCCGCGCCTCTCATGCAGCGGTGCGGCACTCCCTGCGTGGACCCAAATTGGAGCATTGATGACGTACTGCTTGACCAGAGCCACGTGGGGTATGGTACCTTTATCAGCGATGGCGGCACCTGGTCCGCCAAAGCGGACTACGCCCTGGGGATAGGCGCCATTGCCTACGTCAGGGCCTATAACATGTCGCTGCCAGAGATTGAGGGACTCGGTGGTGCTTGCCCCGTCGGGCTCGAGATCGGAATCAGGGATAGTACGGGAGGAATCCCGTCCCTGGTGATCGAGGGCGTAGCCGGCCAGCCGATACCTCCGCACAAATTGTACGCCGACGGCCTGAGAACGGAGCCGTGCGTGCCTGAGCCAGCGGCCTTGCTCTTCCTGGCTCCGGGACTGGCAATCTGGGCGCTAAGGCGCAAGAAGTAAGACCCCCGAACAAAACAAAGCAGCCAAGAATTGAGGGGTGACTCTCTGGAGAGTCACCCTTTGCTTTTTTCTCGTGTGCCCTTCTCTCGACCCGTGCCATCGATTCATCAGGCGTGTCGCCAACACTCGTTAGCCCTCATACGCGAAAGGTGAAAACGCGGCCCTTGACCTCCACGTCTAATAGGTTCAATCGCAAAGGGGAAGCATGAAAACACGAGCAATCCTGGTTCTCCTGGTGCTTGGTGCGATGCTGCTGGTAAGCACAGCCTATGGCGCCACCATCACATGGGGAGCCACTTCTTCAGCTCCCGCGACGGACTGGTTCGGAAATCCGCTGCTGGGAACGTCCACGTTCGGTCAGCCGGACTTCTCAAACGGCGCGCTGGTTCAGCTATGGTTGGCTGTTGGGGAGATTGACGATTACACGTGTCTCATCGACGTGTGCCGTGGTCCTTTGGGGGGGCACCCATATTGGCACATTGATGACGTGCTGCTGGAGCAGACCCACGTGGGATTCGGTACTTTGTGTCAGTGACGCCGGTACTTGGTCCCACAAGGGCGACTATGCCGTCAATGAAGGGGACACCGTTTACGTCAGAGCCTATAACATGCCGAAGCCCGATATTGCGGGTCTGGGTCCTTGTCCCAACGGGCTCGAGCTAACAATCCGGAAAACTCCGCGGGCGAGATTGTCTCTCAAACCGTGGGCCACGTCAGGAATCCCCAGACGCTGACTTTCGACGACCTGCGGACCGAGGGGATTCCTGAGCCGGGGTCGTTGCTGTTCCTCATTCCGGGGCTGGCGTCCTGGGCGCTGAGAAAAAGGAGAAAGCATTGCTCACGATCGCGCCGCGGTTGACCCGGCCCGCGCTGTGACATACCTGCAAGAAGTGCATCAGCCCTTTGCTCTTATCTCCCGTTGCTCTGCGGCGACGCTCCCTTCATCGCGACCCTTTCCTCAACGGATATTTTCGTGTATTATTCGGCAGGTCCATCGTATTATATGTATCCGAAATGGTGCTCCGTAGCGATCGAAGATATTCTCAATAAACAGAGTTTCTTCCTGAACGAACGTACAGTTAACTGTTCACTACCCTAAGCATCTTCGGGGAAAGAAAGGGAAAAGGAGAATGACGTCCTTGACTGAAAGGCTCAGACCCTTATCGGAAGTAGATTCGGAGGTCGCTGAGGCGATCGAGCAGGAGGAGACCAGGCAGGAAGAGACGCTGGAGCTCATTGCATCGGAAAACTTCGCCAGCCGCGCGGTGATGGAGGCAGCAGGTTCCGTCCTCACGAACAAATACGCCGAAGGCTACCCCGCGAAGCGATGGTATCAGGGATGCCGCAACATGGACCGCGTGGAAGCTTTGGCTATCGAGCGCGTGAAAGAACTATTCAAAGCCGAGCACGCTAATGTCCAGCCGCACTCCGGCTCACAGGCAAATATGGGGGTGTATTTTGCGGCACTGGAGCCGGGCGATAGAATTCTGGCGATGAACCTGGCGCACGGAGGGCACCTTACGCACGGGAATCCGATCAACTTCTCCGGTCGGTTCTTCAACATTATCGCATATGGGGTGAGGCGTGACACGGAGTGCATTGATTACGACGAAATGGAGAGGCTCGCCCTGGAGCATAAACCGAGACTGATTCTGGCTGGAGGAAGCGCTTATCCCAGAGCAATTGACTTCGAGCGCTTCCGGGACATCGCCGATAAAGTGGGTGCGTATGCGATGGCGGACATGGCGCACTTCGCTGGTTTGGTGGCAGTGGGACTTCATCCAGACCCTGTGCCACACTGCCATTTCGTCGCCACCACTACCCATAAAACGCTGAGAGGGCCGCGGGGCGGCGTGATACTCTGCAAGGAGGAGTTCGCCAAAAAAATAGACTCGCAGATTTTTCCGGGGATTCAAGGCGGGCCGCTGATGCACATCATTGCGGCCAAGGCCGTTTGTTTCAAGGAAGCAATGGCGGACGGCTTCCGCGAATATCAGGTGCAGACGGTGAAGAACGCGAAAAGGCTTGCCCAGGGACTTCAAAACAGAGGCATCCGAGTCGTCTCCGGTGGAACGGACACCCACTTGCTGCTGATTGACGTTCTGCCTCTGGGCCTTACGGGAAAGGACGCCGCCAAGCGACTCGAAGAGGCGGGCATTGTAGCGAACAAGAATCTCATCCCATTCGACACGAAGAGCGCTTTTCTGGCCAGCGGGATCAGATTTGGAACTCCAGCGGTCACCACGCGGGGAATGCGCGAGGAAGAGATGCAGCAATTGGCCGATCTCATCGCGGACGTTCTCCACAACATGGATGACGAAGAGGCTCTCAACAAGACGCGGGCTGCCGTGACAGACCTCTGTCGGCGATTTCCCCTTTACAGGGAACCGTCATAAGAGAGTCTTCCTACTCAGGATTCGTCGCGGTTTCCTGGCGCATACTCGAACCAAAAGGAAATATGGCATGAAGTGTCCAATCTGCAAAGCAACTGATAGCAAGGTTGTTGACTCGCGATCGCTGATGGATGGGGCGGTCATTCGCAGACGGCGAGAGTGCGAGAAGTGCCAGGCCCGTTTCACGACGTACGAGCGGCTGGAAAGGATGCCCTGGAAGGTCATCAAGAAGGATGGACGCCGTGAAGACTACGATCGGGGCAAAATCATGAAAGGAATCACCACAGCCTGCGAGAAGCGGCCGATCAGCGTCTCCCAGATTGAGCAACTGCTTGATGGCATAGAAGAGGAGATTGAGGAACTCTCCAAGCAGGAGGTGAGCACCAGGGAAATCGGCGAGTTAGTTATGGCGAAACTCCAGAAGCTCGACGATATAGCCTATGTGCGGTTCGCTTCTGTCTACCGCCAGTTCAAAGACGTCAGCCAGTTCCTCAGCGCCGTCAACAGCCTGAAGAAGTAAGGCTTTCCACCACTCCCCCACCGCGTTCCCGCACAACCGCTTGTGTTTCTACAAAATCGCCGCGCCAGGGACCAAGAATCAAAACAAGAAACCACTCGCCCTCAGGGGAGGCTACGCGACATCCAAAAGACGTATTAGCGCATAAGAACGGGGCTCTCACAGTCGAGCCGTGAGAGCCCCGAACTGCTTCGTTGCCAGAACCGACTACTGGACCTCGATGCGATAGAACATCAGCTTGTCAGGCGGAATCGGAGCGGTCACAGAGGTGTCGGGAGTCCAGCCGAAGATATTGGTCCAGGGACCACCGGGGTAGTCGGATTGCTGCAGCATGTAGGTCCTACCCACATCGCTCCACTTGAGGGTGGCCATATCGTCAACCTTTGTGATGCTCTCGATCTGAGGCTCCGAGAGGTCGAGTCGGATCTTGCAGAAGTCCCAACCACCCTGCACCAACTTCAAGCGGATGGTGCGGGTGCCTGTTGCTGTCACCAGGAAGGTATCCGCTCCTGGACGCCACTGGAAGTCACCCCAGTTGTTACCCCAGAAGTTGATGGTGGTCACCAACTGCTCCTCCAGGTACACCTCAACGACCGTATCACCGGCGCCGCTCGCGGCCAGAGCCGTAATGGCCATGACGCCGTCCACAGGGAAGCTGGTATCCACAGTCTTCGACAGCATGCCGAAGGAGTAATTCCACCAGTCGTTCACGGTGGTGTAGCCGATGAACGGCTCATCCACACCATTGCCGAAGTCTCCGAACCTCACATCGAACGGGTTGAGGTCAGGCCTGTAGTCCTGATAATCCTCACTGGTGGCCTGGAAGAAGTAGTCGTTGCCAGTCACGGCATCCGCGTTCGCCGCCTCATTAGCGGGTATATCTGGCATACGCTGGACGAAGTCATGCTGGAAGCCAACACCTGTACCCCAGTCGCCGGCTGCGTAGGTGAGCCTGCCGGTTACCCGCCCGTCGAAGTCAGCCGTGTACCGATAGATGTGGTAGCTGTCAACATCCAGGATGGTGAACGAGACCTCATCCCAGGCCGACCACTGTGCGTTCGAGGCGGTCAGACGGAAGGTCACGACATCGCTGAAGAACACACCGGGCGCCGTGAACGACGCGACCTGCTGGTCAGCGTTATTAATCACGGCCGGCGGGCCGGACACATGCGTCCACAGAACGTCGGTGGCGCCGGTCGTGGCGCTTCCATCCAGAGGGACTACCAGGCCCTCATCAGACGTACCATCGGCGCCGGCGTTGACGTTCAAGCCGCCAACATCGCCGTAGGCTTCCAGTTCCGCAATGCTGACGAAGTGGGCGGAGCCGCCGGCGTTGCCTGCGATCCTGACACCGCCCACCGTATCGGGTGTGATGCTGATTATGTACTTCTCATTCGAGCTTCGACCGTCTCCGGAATCCGTGGTGTCGTACACCGGCCCAGTCACGAAGCAGGGGGCATCCCGCCATGTGTCGCCGCCGTCATGGGTGACCTGGACTCCGAGAGTGGTCCACCATCCGCCGTTGCCGAAGACGCCGCCGACGTAGTAGACCAGCGAGTGAATCTCCACAGGATCGTCGAAGAGGTATCCGAAGAACTCGAAGGTTTCCTCACCCGGCAAGGTGCCCGGGTTGGGCGTGTTGCCATCGTAGGTATCGTAGTTCTGTCCGCTGACGATGCCATCGTTCATGATGCCGATGTCTCTGGACCCGCCACCCAGCGGGTTGAGCTGCCCGGCGAACGGTGTGGCCTTGTCAGACAGAGCCGCGTTGCCCAGGCTCGGATCGCGGGAGATGGCGATCGGACTGGACGCCGGGCCAACATTGAGGATGCTGGCAGGCGTAATCGTGTAGTAGTAGGTGCCGTCCGGGTCGAGGGGACCCGTGTCAACAAACTTGACAGCACCTACGGCTGTGCCAGCGATGGCGTACGGACCTGCGGCGTCTTCCGCTCGCTCGATGACGTAGCGCGAAGCATGAGCGGCCGGGTCCCACCTCAGGACAGCTCCCACGTCGCCAGCCCATTCGCCGGTAATGTTGCTCGCGGCGCCGGGGATTTGCTTGGTGGCCACGGTCACTTTGGCCACGTCCGCGTTCTTGTTGGTCCCGTCGTCCACCCAGATCCTGAGGTAGAAAACGGTGTCCTCATCAACGAAGGGGGCGCCGGCGATCGGCAGGCTGGTAAGATCAGACCAGAACGCGAACTCCGGAGTCAGCGGCCACACCTGCTCCAACGAATACGTCATGCCCGGCGCCTCCGACGCACGGCCGTCGAGGTAGAGCAGCTCGCCTTCCGGCACGATCACACCCTCGAACGGATCCGGCTGACTGATGAGCGCGACCGGGGACGGCAGCAGTTGGTCGTAGCTGGTGACATAGCGGAGGTCGCTATACTGGTTGTTGTTCCGGTCGGCGAACCGCACATTGAGGTTGTTCCCGCCACCCCCTTCATGGATCTTGAAAGTCATGCAGTTAACGCCCGCGTACAGGGTGAAGTCGAGGGCCTGCTCAGCACCGTCGTCCCATCCGTCTCGCTGGAAGGCGATGGCTCCGTTATTCCAGCAGCGCATCTCGTCATCGTGCCGGATGATCGCTCTGGCGTCTCGCTGCTCCGGTGAGATGATGTACACGTGGAAGTAGGCGCAGAAGTCGCTGAAGTCACCCTCGGCGGTACCCAGCCACACCCCATCGTCGCGGTGCATGGGCGTCCAGACCGCCGGCCCGTCCGCGAACGTCTCTCCGCCGATGTTGATCGTCTGGCCAGCGATGGGGACCTGGTTCGCCTGCCCGCCGTTGGCTGCCAGGTGGTCGTAATTGACATCCAGATTCGACGTGAAGCGGGAAAAATAGTTGGCGCCGCCCATGAGGACATCCTGGATATACCCGGAGCTGGGGACCAACGGGAAGGCCGAAAGGGCAGCCGGCCCATAAACAATGTTGTACGGGTCCGGGTTCAGCGGATAAGCGCTGCTGATGGTCACGGTGTCGCTGGAGATGGTGCCGTTGGCGGCGCCGACGGTCAGCTTGAACGTCATGGGGTCGCCGGGGGGCGGCACAATGATTGTGGCCTGCGCCTGATCGGCGTTGAACAGGGCAACAGGCGGCGGCCCGCCAATCTGCTCCCACCTGTACCAGACGATGTCACCGCCGGTCCCGCTTCCATCGAGGATATGGCTTGTGAATGGTTTAGCCGTGGCGTCCGGACCGGGGTCCGGGTGCGACCCCTGGGTATCCACGAGGAGGACATCAATCTCATCGGTAGCCGAGTTGTTCGAAGCATCCCAGACGGTCAGCTTGAAGGTGACGACCTGGTCATGGGTCATGTCCGGGACGTTGAAGGTGCACACGGCAGAGTTCGCATTCTGGAGGTCGAGAACCGGGATAGCCGGACCGAGGTTCATGGCGAAGACACCGCCGGTCTGGTTCCCATTGCCGGGGAAGTCGGAGAACGTGATTGACTCCAGCGTCCTGGTGCTATCCACCGGAATCCTGCGTCTGTACAGGTTCGGCCCGCCGGGATCGCCGGTACCGTAGCCGGTATGCTCGTCGTTTCGGCTTACCCTGAAGCTATTCTGCAAAGCCCTCTCCACGTCACCGCGGTTGAACCAGTCGCTGAACTCGAACCATATAAGGGAATCACCGTTGGCGTAGTTGAGGTACAATCGGGTCCAATGATTTCCGCTTGCTCCGGAGAAGACGACGTCGAGGAAGCCGTAGTTGCCGGGGGTGACCGGCAGGGTACCGCTTCGCTGCTGGTCGCTCAAAAGCAGGCAGTTGTTGTTGTTGCCCGCGGACGGACCGAGTTGGAACGGCCCCAGCACACCATCCGCCGGGAGCGGGGTGGTGCCCGCCGGGGCGATAGTTGCGTTCGACGAATAGAGCCAGTTGTCACCACCGGGTTCAAACGCATCGTGAGCAGCCAGGACCTCACCCTCAGCATAAATCACGTCGCTGTTGAAGGCGGAGGTCATATTCAGTTGGATGACCTGCCCTCCGGCGCCGGTGATCTGCTCCCACTGGTACGCCACGGCGACTGGCGTCGCGGAATCGCTGCCATCGAGCGTGGCCGTCGTTCCCTCATCGAAGCTCGTGTCAGGTCCCGCGAAGGCATAGAGGTATCCCTCATCGCCGGGCACGCCGTAAAGCTTCAGTTCCGCCACGGAGGTGTAATCGGCCGTGCCGCCGGGGGCGCCGGAAATCCTCACAGCAATTCCCTCCACCTTGGGGAAGCTGATGATGTGCTTGCGGACGTGGGGGAGCCGGCCGTCGCCCGGGCTGCGGTCATCCGGCGTGTCAGGGGTGAACTTGTACAGAGGATCAATGGTAATGGTGGCATCCGGTATGTCGTACCAGAACACACCATCCTTGGTGAACTGCACGCCCAAGGAAGTCCACCAACCACCGTCCGGGAGGACGTTACCCGGATGGTAGTGGAACTCCTGGAAATACATGGGCTGCGGGTACCAGTAGCCCCACCAATCATCGTTCTGCGCGCCGGCGGCGCTATCAATGCTCTCCTGGTTGACGTCGTTCTCGATGATCTCCTCGGTAACCTCGTTGTTCATAATGGAGATGTCGAGGCCCCCGCGCAGCCTCTTGGCGAAGGGCGCGGCATCACCTCTCAACGCCAGGTTGTTGGAGAGAGCGTAGGCCTGTGCGGGAATGGCTGGCGCGCTGACGCCAAAACTGTTCACGCCGAGGACCGTGTAGCTGTAGGTCATGTCCATAAAGATAGGCATGGACGTGTCGGGCAACAACGTCCCGCCGAAATTCTCGGCCACCAGGACATCGTACGGCCACGGAACACCCACTTCGCGTCTCAATATCTTATATGAGACGGCGCCGGGGGACGCATCCCACGTGAGTTGGATGCCCAGCTCCACGCCTTCCGCCGCAAGGTTGGTTGGCGGAGGAGGAGGACCGGGTTCCAGTATCAGGACATCCACGGTGTCCGAATCACTGTTGGTGCCGTCGCTGACCGTCAGCTCGAAGGTGGCGGTCGTCGGACCCGACACGTTGGGAGCAACAAACGTCGCCACCGGCTGATCATCATCGGTGATGGTCACGCCGGGACCGGCGGTCTGCGCCCACTGCCAGGAGGTTATAGGGCCTGAAGAACCGGTACCGTCGAGAACAGCCGTCTGCCCCTCGAGCACGTTGAAGTCCGCGCCGGCGTCAGCATTCACAGTCGTGCCTGTTTGCGCCGCACGAGCGATGGTGTCCATCTGGTCGAAGTTTCCTCTGTCGAGCTCGACCAGGGAGAAGATCATGGCATCCCAGACGAACGGCATCCAATTGTTCATGTGGGACTCTCGACCGTAGATGCGGACGACGTTCTCGCCGTCTATGAGAGTCACCGTATTTGCCCGGACTTTTGCCCAGTTGTACCTGTACTCGCCGCGACCACCGTTATCGTTGGCGATCCTGTGGTGGTCGTTGTCCGGGTTGCTCGTCGGCCACACCCCGACGATAGCGTCATTGCAGCGGATATAGGCGGAATCGCCATTCTGGTAGGCGGCTCTCATGTAGTAGTAGTAGTCTCCTGCGCCTGTGGGATTCACGAAGGTGAACTCGGAATAGCAGTCGTTGTTCTGGTCCCCACCGAACGTGTTGTAGTGGACGACCACGTTGGGGGTCAACCGGTTCCCCGGGGCGGCCACTTCGGAGCACAGCGTGTATCCCGGAGGGAGGATACCCCTGTTGTTCTGGCCGTAGGTCTCCAAGTCGGGCCCGGATTCCGCACCGCCAGCCCCAGCGCCCCTATCTCCCCAATCGGTCGTGGTGAAGTCTCTCGCGGTTCGCTGTTCGGCGAACAGGGAGAAGCCAAGACCCGCCGGGAGCACCGTCACATGGACCATGTCTGAGCTGTCGTTGGTGGCGCCGGAAACGGTCAGCCGGAAAAGCAAATCCACCACGTCGGCAACAGCCGGAGCCGTGAAGGTGGCCACGCCACTTCCGGCGTCTGCCAGCGTCACCGGATCACCCGAAACCTGCTCCCAGGTATAGGTCAAGCCAACGCCCTGGGAGCCCGTCCCGTTGAGGACTACTAACTCGCCCGAGGCGGCGCCCTGATCGGGCCCCGCGTTCGCGACGTTGCCATGGGGCATGGGCAAGTGAAGCTCGAACCTCGCATAGTTGGGCTCACCTGGCGGCTGGGCATCAATCATGATCTTGTGGAGGCCAGCCGTAACCTCGAAAGGCGGGCTGAGCCTCGGGAAGAAGTTATCCCATCCCCTGTTCATGATGCGGACGGTACTCACCGGAGCGGTATTCCCCTGCTCGTAGTCATAATACATCCGGGAATTTCCGCGGTCGCCGCTCCCGCTGGACATCCACTGCACGAGGTATGCATCGGTGCTTCCGTGCGGCAGCTCGAAGGTGTACTTCCAGAAATCGTCCTCGTTGGGGTTAATCCAGCCGCACTTCCAATCCGTGCCGGAGGTATCGCGCACCTGGCCGCCGGTGCCCAGGGACACACCGTCCCTGTAACTGTGGTCGCCGCCCCAGTTGTTCCACCAGTAATCAACGTTTGGATTGATCCTTGCCCATGCGCCCTGGAGCTCAGTTGCAACAGCACCCGCGGCATAGTGGACTCCGTACTCGGCTTCTTGCGGGTACCATCTTCCATCCTGCGGCGTCTGATGGAAGTCGAAGTCCTCGTGCTCCCTGTAGAGGACGGTCTCGAACTCGTGGTCTTTGATGGTCACCGTGGCCGTATCCGAGCCGGTACTTCCATTCGGCGCCGTGACGGTCACCCTAAATGTGAGGTCTCTCCAGGGCGGCCATTCACGGCGATCTCGTATTGTGACAGGAATCTCCGGAGCGATAAAGGTGGGATTAGTCGTGTCCCTTCCCTCGAACTTGTAGACGGAAGGGCCGCCGACCTGATCCCACCAGTAGCTGAGGTTCGTAGAAGGCTCACCGTCGCGGGTGGTCGAACCGGTGGCATCGAGGAGCCCGAGGGGCCCCCTCATCTCGAATGCTTCCTGATCGGCGCCCGCATTGGCGATAGCCTCTTCTGCGTCCTCAACATTAATATTTACGTAATCCGTGTCCTCTCCACCGTTGATCGTCAGTCTGAACTGGATCACCTGGTCGCCCGCCCAGTCACCGGTGAAGAACCATGGATTGGGTTTATCCGGGTTGTAAATGGGAGCCACGTCGGGACCTGACACCTGCTCCCAGAGCCACTCGGTGATCACGCCGGTGGTGGCGGAGCCGTCGAGGTGCACTGTCACAATCGCCCCCGTCTTGCTTTCCGCCGCGTCCTGATCGGCGCCGGCGTCGGCCTGTTCCTTGTCTTTTACAAAGACCTGGATCGTGGCCGTCTGGGTGGCGCCGCTGGTGGTATTCGTGGCGGTCAAGCGGAAGACGAAGGTCTGATTTCCGAATATATCAATGGCGGCGGTGTTGATCGTCTGCGATTGCGCGCTGGGATCAGGGATGACATTTGGAGCCCCGGCAAGCTGCTCCCAGAGAAACTCATCGGCTTCAATGCAGCCGTCGCCATTGAGGTCGAAGGTATCCGCTGCCCCCTGATCCACACTCTGGTCGGACCCGGCATGGGCGAAAACTTGACCCTTGCCGGTGATGTAGGTGTTGCTGTAAGAGGCGGTGGTGAGGGTACCGGTGATATGGCTGGTGACCGACATCCCCACGAGGACGGGATCAGTCAGGGTTACATCCTGGGAGCCGTGCGTGGTCCAATTCACACCGTCATCAGAGAGAGAACCGGTGAAGGTGTTGCCGGCTCGCTCCCATCTAAACCACTTGGGCATCACCCCGGCTCCGGGCCAGCTTTCGAGGCCCCCAGAGGAGCCAGAACCGGTGCTTCCCCGGTATTGAATTCCGATGTAATCATTGCTCGCTCTGGAGGCAATACTGGCATGCGCGGAATTGGCGTCGGCGGAGTCACGAACCATCAGACCGATCTTCCCCCAATCATTCCCAACGTGGTGAAGCCAGTTGAAGCGGGCCTGAACCGTGAAGTCACCACTGTGCTCGGTGTAAACGTACTGGAAGTCATCGGCGCTGTCCCAGACGTCGTGGCCATTTCCGGAAATGATCCACTCGGAGTTGGTCCAGTCGAAATGAGCGGAGCCCGGCTTGGCATCATCGCCGATTTCGACGCTGGTCCAGATGGCAGGTAGATTATCGGTAGAGGGCTCATCCGGCGATGGAACCGGCTCGGCAAAGACGAAGTAGTTCGAGCCGCCGGAATAGCCACCGTAAACCCCCACGGCGTCGCCGGCATCGAAATCGTGATAGAAGGCGAAGTACTCCTCGCCGATCCCGTTTCTGGCCATGAAGACCATGGGCATTCCATCCAGCCTTTCAAGGACCTTGTCGAAGACAGGCGCGCTGGCGATAGGCTCACCGTCCTTGTCGAGGCCGATCCATGTGCGGTCGGTGTGCACTGAGTCAGCGTTCTTGTTTGGGGAATAGGCATCGTCGTCGAAAGCGGCTTTGACCGCAGCTTCAGGTGTTTCGCTGAAGACGTGTCGAATGCCGAGCAGGACGTATACGCGGGCTTTGAAGGTAATGTCGGACCGGATGTCGAAGTTCAGCTCGTAGTCCTCGCCGGCAGCGTTACCCTTGGTGTTTTTGCCATCGTTGCTGAGCTGGATTCCCTCCAGACCGACCATCGTCTTTCCGGTCACGGCGTCGGTGAGGTTCCCCTGGGAACCGATGTTCTCACCTCGGTCATCCCAGTAGTCGTCGGCGTTCGTTCTGCAGTCATCATAATGGAACGCGGCGTCGTAGCCAGAGGGATTGACCTGGTTGATGCTGCCGGGGTCAATGACGCTCGTTCCTCCTTGCGCCGAAAGCACCCAGCACAGGAATGGCACGAAGGAAAGGAAGAAAACTGTCAGAACCTTGTTCCTACTTACGTGCATGATCCGCTCCTTTCTTTACAGTGAAAACTCGAAAGGTAAAAATCCGACTTCGCAATCGCCCTGTGATTTGGGCGTATTGTTGCTGTGGAAGAAGGGAAGGAAGTGTGCTTGAGTGGGCGAAAATATGAAAGTGACCTGTTAAAATCCATTTACCCCCCGCGGGTGAAAAGGCGCTATAGTTCGGTCACAACCTACTGAACCCACGACGAGAGGACTCATCTGTTTTTTTGTCTTCTCGTCAGAGATTTTGCCTAGGCTTCTCTATCATGGGGCGGGCAACAATTTCTTTTGCCCTTGCCCCCTTCACTTTATCGCCCGCAAATTGCCATAAACCGCGCCGCGATGTCAAGTCTTTTTTTTCGCCTTTTTCTGCGTAATCCGCTAAGCGCCACCCACCGCCTTCAGACGCTCGCCGCTCCGCTTACGCGATCAAACCTGATGTGGTCTCATATAAAGAAGAAGATAGTGCCGGTGGTGGATGAGCTCCGAACGGACCAGGGGAGGGAGACACGGTTTGCGTTTGCCTGGCGCCGGGTTGTGCCGCGCAACCAACCACGCGAAAAGCAAGCAGACACAACCCCATGGAAGGAGCGAGCAGCCGCGAGAACATTGTCCTTGCCGGGATAGCGGTTCCTGTGTTAATCTCATACTGGTTCAGTACTAAGAGAGGGCACAGGTCAGCGTATTCCACAAATCCTGAAATTTTGGGGTTGGCAAACAAGCCGCCATATTTTCAATATCGTGGTAATACAACTAATATCGGTGGTGGGTGTAGCTCAGTTGGTTAGAGCACTGGACTGTGGCTCCAGTGGTCGCGGGTTCGAATCCCGTCACTCACCCCACCCTTTCTCCTTGCTATAACGCCACTCAGTTCTACGCGCTCTTCCTCACCGATCACTGGTTATCGTTATTATGATACAAATTGACGAAACTGGTGGGGGGACGTCTTTTCTTACTTGGCGACCGTAGAGTCTGGCGCGAATGAATGAAGGTTTCAGGCGCCGAATCGAGTGGGACCCGCCGAAGCAAGGGACCATCGAAAGCCCATGTGCGACCGCGATGCTACCGTGTTCGCGTCGTGAGCCCTGGACCTTGTGAGCAACAATAATTGGAATTCACCACAACAGGGCCAAGGCAATGAGCCGGAAAACAGTGCTCAACTGCCCCAGTCTTGTCGCAGCTACCGTGATTAGGCTGGCGGTCGCGGCAATGATTTGCAGCGTCAGTGTGGCCGAACAGCAGTCCGGAGGCTGCATCAACTTGCTCGAAAGCGACCACTTCAGCAACTGGCGCCAGCCCACCGGCGAGTGGATAATCGTCGGTGATGCGTTCAAGAACCCGGACAATGAGAGGCTTCTGGCCCGGAAACCGGGCACCGGCGTGGTCGTGAACGGCGCCAGGGGGAACACCTGTAACCTCTTCACAAAGATGGAGCATGGTGACATCGAGGCCCATATTGAGTTCATGGTGCCCACGGGTTCCAATTCGGGCGTTTACTTCCAGGGCCGGTACGAAATCCAGGTATTCGACAGTTGGGGCGTAGAGAAACCCAACCACAGTGATTGCGGTGCCATTTACCAGAGGTGGCGCAACAACGCAGGCTTTGAAGGCCGGCCACCTCGGTTAAATGCTTCTCGAAAACCGGGCGAATGGCAAACATTCGATGTGATTTTTCGCGCGCCCCCATTCGACGAGAACGGCAGGAAAATTGCCAACGCTGTGTTCGTCAAGGTTGTGCACAATGGCAAGGTCATCCACGAAAATCAGGAAGTGACTGGTCCAACCCGCGCCGCCGCATTCAACGATGAAAAGCCCACCGGGCCGCTCATGTTCCAGGGCGATCACGGGCCCGTGGCCTACCGCAACATCCGAGTTCGCTTTTTGAAGGCACAGAATACCGAGCCTTGAGGTCCACCGAGCCTCCCGCGAGTGATATTGAAGCCACCCGCCCATTCGAGGGGCTGGAAAGTCGTTATCCCCGTACAAGTATTGGTCGCCTTTCGCGGGAGCGGCTATTCAGAATCAAGAGATGACAGCCAAGGGGAAGAATGATGCATTACACGAGAATTGTCCCCGTGTTGACGGCTTTGGTCGGAGTCTTTGTTTGCTTTGCAGCGGGAAGTGTCTCCGCCACTGAGCTCTCCGGGGAAGAAAAGGGCGAGGGCTTCGTGGCCCTCTTTGACGGAAAGAGGCTTAACGGTTGGCAAGGCGCCACCGATCTGTACACTGTCGAGCACGCGAAGCTGGTCTATAGGCCAATCAAGAGGGCCCGTTCGGCAAGCGACCTGGTCGGCCTCTCGGTCGGAACAGGGATGGGCCTGGGGGCTGCGCTTCCGTCGAGTGCCGCAGTTGCACATCACCTTCTTTGGAGACGTATTACCACGGTCTCCCAGAGGAGTTCGACCCAGCTAATCCGATCAAGGTGTACTTTGACAACGTCGTCATTGCCCTGAAGCACATCGGCCCAATCAGCAGAGAGAGTCCAAGAAGAGAACAGTAGGTTACACGTTGTCCTCTTGAGATTATGATGAGCACAAAGCCCGCCAGCATCGTTGCACCAAGGTGATCCGGGAAATCTTGCATAAGAGGAGCTAATGATGAAACGACGTGAGTTCTTGAAGACCACGGGATTGGGCGCAGCGGGTCTGGTCATCCCAAATCTGGCGCTCGGGGGGCGAGAGCTTACACGAAAACCCAATATCATCTTCATCCTTGCCGACGACATGGGCTATGGGGACGTGGGATGCTACAACTCCGACTCGAAGATCCCTACGCCGCACATGGATCGTTTGGCCAACCAGGGGCTGCGCTTTACCGACGCCCATTCGCCTTCCTCGGTCTGCACGCCCACACGTTACGGAATCCTGACCGGGCGGTACTGCTGGCGGACATGGCTGAAAAGCGGTGTTGTGGGCGGCTACACCAATCCATTGATCGAACCGAGCCGCATGACCGTTGGCTCGTTCCTGAAGAAACACGGCTATACCGCGGCATGTATTGGCAAGTGGCACCTGGGCCTGGGCTGGACAAGAAATAACGGATACGTGGGCTCCTGGAAGGATGCAGAGGCTCATTTTGACGGCTCGTGGCAAGACGGCGATCCCCAAAAAGGCATGAACGTGGACTTCACCAAGCCGATCCATGGCGGGCCAACCGATCTGGGCTTCGATTATGCGTACTACACGGCGGCCTGTTCGACGATAGACGGGCCATTCTGCTATATCGAGAACAACCACACCGTGGGCATTCCCGACAAACCGATCTACGTGGACAACAGGAAGCATCCGGATTATCGTCCTCGCCCGGGCTGGATTGCTCCGGGGTTCGTGCTGGAGCATGTGGACCCGTCCTTCACCAACAAGGCCATTGAGTTCATTGAACGAAGCAAGAAGGAAAATGCGGACCAGCCGTTCTTCGTGTACCTGGCGCTTTCATCGCCACACGCACCGTGGCTGCCGCCGACATTTGTACAGGGGCGAAGCCAGGCTGGGCCTCGCGGCGATCTGGTCGTCTTGGTTGATTGGTGTGTTGGACAGATCGTCAGCGCACTGCAACGCATAGGCCTGACGGACGACACGCTGCTCATCGTCACAAGCGATAACGGGCCGCGGAGGGGCGTCAACGGCCACACATCGGCAGGCGATCTTCGCGGGTACAAGTCTCACACCTGGGAAGGGGGCCATCGCGTTCCCTTCATTGCACGATGGCCGGGTAAGATCAAACCCAACACGATCAGCGATGATCCGATATGTCTCACAGACCTGATGGCGACCTGTGCGGCGATCCTTGGCGTCACGCTGCCTGCCAATGCCGGCCAGGACAGCTATAACATCTTGCCTGCTCTTTTGGGGGAGGAGCTCCACAAACCGATCCGCGAAGCGATTGTCTCTCACTCAGTTTTCGGAGTGTTTGCGATCCGTCACGGGCCCTGGAAGCTGATCCTCGAAAACCAGAACTCAGGCGGCTGGGTGCGTCCCCGTGGAAGCGGGCCTGAGCCGAGCAGCCCGGGGCAACTGTACAACCTTGATGAAGACCCCGCGGAGCAAAACAACTTATTCGACAAACATCCTTCCATGGTGAAACGGCTCACGGCGCTGTTAGAAAGATATAAGAAGCAAGGGTACAGCCGCCCCATGGGCAAAAACCGGAGGACCTCTCCCGGCACAAGGTCATCGGTTGCACGATCACAAGCCGATCGTGTAGCTCACTCGCCAACGCGGCCCGCGACTTCACAGCCCGCTGCCTTCGCAGGCTGGCAACACGTTTGTGGGCCCCGGCGGAACATGCTGGCCGCTACGGCGAGATCAAAGGTTGGTCTATCGTTTGATAGGCATCTGGCTTCAGAGCCAGTAGGGAACGCAGAGGCGCTGAGGCGCAGAGGGTGCGGGGAGCGGAATGTTTGACACGATTGAGAGGATTGGCAGGATTTTGTGAATACCGGAGGGCGTGCAAAGAAGTGTGACTGCAGATGGAGGCGGAGAGCGCGGAGGTGCCTGCGTCGCTCTCATCCTGGTTGTGGGGGTCAGTGGCACCGTGGAGTGCGGTAGCCATGCTGCCGCCTTCAAAGGCTGGAGCGAGCTCCAGCACTCCAAAGAGGCAGCGGGAAAATGCTTGACAAACCTCAACGGGAGAGCATAATGGATGCGGTCGAGAAGCTCAAGGGTATATGAGCCGTGTTATGCAGGCTGTATGAATGGGAACGAGACCAAGGAGCGAGGGCGTAACACGCTGATTGGACGGAACTGATCTGGACCAAGCTGGGTGTCGCGACAGTTCTTATTCAGAAACAAAGAGCCTGCCTTTACGTCCCTATGCAGACCGCCTAACAGTTGCTTGGCGTCGACAAGTGTAGAGGTGGAGCCTGGGAACAGTCATGTCTTATGACGTCAAATGGTATGAAATGGGGGACTACAAAAGGCGCTCCCTAACGAGTGCATCCTGGATTCCTTTGCGTGCATACGATGACTCAAAGAAGAGGGGGCGTTATGGTTATCTGGGGTATCTAAGTGACTACTTCGCCGCAGTGGCTATACTACTCCCCGGCGAGGAATCTAAGAAGGCCCTGTCTCTTGAGTGGGCGGACGTGTGTTTAACCTCACACTTTGGACCATATCTCGAAGACAACAAGTACTTTCCTGCAGGTACGTACCGTTCACACCGAAGTAATCTGCTCGGCACCTTCCCGGTTTTATCGCAGTCGTTCGATAGCGGTGAACCAAGAACATGGCACTTGAACCAAGACATCGTTCTGGGGCTTGGACTACATCGGGAAAAGGACGTTTGGGTTCGTCCGGAGGAGGACTACATTGAAGTTGCTCGGATTCTGGGCCCGGCTGATGGAAATCCATTGCGCTTTGAAATTCGAACTGACCATATGCGCGACTTCCTGCGCGCGGCAGGTTGCGGACTTTTAGTGGCTACATACCGCTGTCGGGAGGCGATCGTTGAGTCTGCCCCCGATTTCGGATGGGAGCATGGCGTTGCGACTGAAGCCGGGGAGCATTATCGCTGGGAGGGGCGAATTTATGCGATTCATGAGGGCGGCATGCCATACGGTGAGAAGACAGCGGTATTGCACGTTGGAAGGACGAATATAGACCCAGAAGAGGACCTTCCAGGCTACGGACTGCCGGGGGAGGATGAGTATGAATCTAAGTCATGGGAGCAGGGTGATAAAGGCCGAAAACTCTATCGCGTTTCAGGTGAGATGTGGCGTAACGAGTGGATTGAGCCGGCAAGCCATAGTCCGCGAGTGAGGGGTGACGACCTGGAGTCGCAAGTCCGCTTTATGGTGGACAATTCAGGAGCAGTCCTCGCTGGTACGGGCCTTCAGCATCATAGAGGCTGGTTATGGTTCAAGCCCTCAGTAGTGATCTCCCTTCTGAAAAAACGCAAAGGTTGCCTTGAGTGGTACACCGAAAATACAGGTGAGATTGGACCTGCGCCCCACTGCACAGTGCATTTTGGTGTTAACGATCTCAGGCTAATCAATGTTTTGGCAGGTGATATAGCCTTGCTCCCGGAAATCTACCAAAAAGTATGGGTAGCGCATAATTGTCCTCCCGACGGGGGCGTTTCCAGAGAGCTACTGGAGTCGCAGATGGAGGCGAAGCCAGCCGATACAGTGGCGCCTGAGGCCCTTCTTGGTCGAGCCCTTACCCGTCTCCAGAAAGCCTCAGCCCATTTCCTAGGCCGCTCGATACTGAAAGAACATCAGGAGGCCGAGAGAATCCAGCGGAGGATCCACCGGTTTCAAGGGGACAGCATGGAAGGGATACGCTTTCTCTGCAAAGAATTAACCAGACTAATCAGTGAACGGATAGACGTGCGGCTGCTCCAAGAGCAGGATCCTGCTGCGGATAAGAAGCTTCGTCCGATTAAGCGGCTCGATCATTTCCTGACATCGAAAGGCTTTGACGGGCGGAGAATCACCGCCTCTCTGGTAGGCGCAAACGAGTTGAGAATAGGTGACGCTCACCTTCCGTCAGAGGAGATCTGCGACTCCTTGAGCCTGTTGGGAGTAAGGCAAACCGGGGATTATCAGCAAATGGCGAAAGAAGCTATTCACAGCGTAGCTGTTTCAGTGCAAGCAACGACCGCAGTTATCATCAAGACCGGTAGAGACGCATAGTGCTTTCTTTGTTTCGGAGCCACCGGTAGTGGCAGTCCCGAGAAGTCAACAAAGTGGCAATCCTCGCGGTGCCACTGTCGATGTGCAGATTATGTTCATCTCTAAAGGCGGTTATCGCCCCCTTGTCGGCGGTTTGGTGCTGCGCGGGGGCAGGAGGGTGCGGATCCTCGATGACATCAGGGGGTATCTCGAAGGAGGAGACGGTTCTCGCAAAGGCGCAAAGGGCGCGAAGGGAGAGTCCTCTGACAGGATAACAGGATTTACAGGATGCAGGGATTGCGGATTGGAGGTGGTGGGCAGCGGCGAACGGTGACTGTGCCGAAAGCCACAGCGGAGCATTCCGCAATGCGAAGTCTGAAATCCCAAATGGACGGAACGATCCTGTTCATCTTGTTGTGCTGTCGGAAAGGGGATGTGAGCGGCGGGTTATGTGAGAAGGGAGCCGAGTTGGTAGACGAGGAGGGTGAGGAGGTAGGCGAGGGCGGTCAGGCCGCCGAATTGGAGGAGAGCCCACTTCCATGAGCCAGCTTCTCGGCGTGTGACGGCGAGGGTCGCCACGCAAGGGGTTGCGATTAGCGAAAAAAGCATAATGCAGAATCCGGTGGGCTCGATCGTCCCCTTATCGCGGCTATATTTTTTTCTGAGTCTCTTACCGAGGCTCTCCGGATACTTTTCCGCCTGCTCGACCGAGAAGACAATCGCCATTTGAGCCACGAACACCTCCTTTGCGGCAAAGGCGCCCAGGAACGCCGTGCCGATCCTCCAGTCGAAACCGAGAGGTTTCAATGCTGGCTCGAGGGCAATTGGCTGAGCGGGGCAACCGCTCTCTCTTGATTCCACCCTTCCAGGGCGGATGTTATGTCACTTTCATCGCTTTGGAGGTAGCGGCCTGATCACCCTGGGACGCGGCGGCCTGATGACCTTGGGCGGGAGCGGCTTGATGACTCTGGGTCGCAGCGGCTTGATCACCGGGGGAGGAGGAATCGGCCTCAGCAGAACCCTCGGAGGAGGAACGGGCTTCAGGATGACGGCTTTCGGCCCGAGCGGACGGATGAGGATGTTGGAGTAGTCAACGGAGCTGTGGTCACCCTGGAGCATGAGGGGACCGGGCGTCCCTTCGTTCCTATCCAATGCTCCGCCGGTGACGCCGTCTATCTCCACGTCATCAATGATCTTTTTGCCGTTGTGGACGACCGTGATCCGAGCCTTCTTGACGATCTCTCCGGAAGCGTTGCGGCGAGCTTGCCGGAAGATGATGTCGTAACTTTGCCACTCTCCGGCGGGCTTGGAGGCATTGACGCTTGGCACTGCTTTGCCGTAGATGGCGCCGCACATCCCCCCGCTGAGCCTCTTACTGCCGTGCGAATCCCCCACCTGGACTTCGTACCGTCCCTGGAGATACACGCCGCTGTTGCCGCGTTTGGGAACCTTGAAGTCAATGTGCAGTTGGCAATCTCCGAACTTGTTGACGGTGCAGATATCGGTGCCCCCCTTGTCATGCGTGGACTCGTTGTGGAGTACGCCATCAACGACGCTCCAGCTCTGTCTTCCGTCCGGATTGCGGAGCTTCCATCCCTCAAGGTTCTTGCCATTGAAAAGGCGCATCCACTCCTTTTCGACCGCATAGGAGGTGCTTCCGAGGTAACAGAGTGTGAGAACGACCGCTGCCACGAAATACACTTTTTTCATTCGCATCTTGCCCTCCTGTTGTATTGCTTACGCTTTAAACCACATATGCTTTCCCCTGCCAGTCGCGGCAAGGCGCCCTAAGATAGCATATAGTCCCCCTCATTTGTAGTGTCTATGCGGGTGCGGCTCCATAGCGAAAGACAGACGTTGAAAATGAGCCCGTAATGATGCTAAAATATCTATGACATGATGATCGAGCCTGGCTGGGACGTGCCAAAAAGAACCCAAGCTGTCTCGCACGCCAAGGAAGCACGATAAATGCAAGAGCATGCCTATTTCAGAATCGTTGCTCAGATCAAGAAGTTTGCCGCCAAATGGCGGATGCTGCTCCTCTGTGAGGGCTTGGCTTACATAGCAGCGTTCGTCGCCCTTTCCCTCATATTCAGCTTCGCCTCGGACAATCTATTTCATTTCTCTCCTCTTTTCAGGGGAGCGATTCTCCTGCTGTTGCTGATCGCTCTTGTCGCTCTTCTTTATGCCAAGGTTCTCCAAAAGCTCCTTATGCGGATCACCCCGGAGAGGGCCGCCGTCTATATCGAATCCCGCCTCGGACAACTCGACAACAAATTGATCAACGCCCTCCAACTCGGCAAGGATCAAGCCTATCTCAACAACGAGATTATCAACGCTGTCGTTTCCGAGGCCCATAACGAGGTCAAGCGCCGTTCCCTCAGAAAATCGCTCGACCTGCGGCGGATCAAGAAATCTGTCGCGGTCCTCGGCGTGGCGGTCTTGGTTCTATTGGTCTATTGGCTTTCCTTTGGCAAATACTTCCACAACGCCTTCGCACGGTTCTCAAACCTCGCCGATGGCCCCCTTCCCATCACACGTATCAACCTGGCCGTAGCCCCTGGCCGCGTCACCCTGTTCATCGGCGATGACCTCGACATTTCTGCTCGAACGAGCCTCGAATCCCCTCTTCCCGAAGCGGCGTACGTGGTTCGGCGATCTCAAAAGAAAAAAACGAAGTCCAAAATGGAGTTCAACGGGGAGAGTTTTCAATACGCGTTCCACAACGTACAGCGTGGCTTTCGCTATCGCGTCATGGCGGAGGACTTCAGGTCCCAATGGTATCGCGTCGTCGTCGGTGAGCCGCTCCGGGTCGAGAGAATAGATATGACCCTCACCTTTCCCGAGTACCTCCGCATTCCCGCCCCGTTAGAGCTGCCCCGCGCTGGCACGGAAGTCCGCGTTCTGGAGGGCACAGGGGCAAAGCTCCACATCATCACCAACAAGGAAGTCAGTGCAGGTCATCTTCTCGTGGACAACCAGTCGAAGCCTCTGATCAAAGAATCACCCACCCAGCTCGTCGGCGAACTCGTCATCACCGAAGACGTCTCTTACAGAATTCGCATGGAAAGCAAGGAAGGCGGCTCGACGTATGAATCACTTGTGAGAAACATCCTTTGTTTCGATGATCTTTCCCCCACCGCGGAAATCCTGGAACCCCGCGAGACGCGGGGTTACTCCGGCAGTGGCGAGGACCCTCTCACCATCATCGCCAAAGCCTCCGACGATGTAGCCCTTTCCTCCATCCGAGTTGTAATGGAAATTGAGCAAAGAGGTCAACCGGTTGAACCGATTACTATCGAACAGTGGACGTACAACTCCGGCCCGAACGATTCGGTGGATGCCCTGAAGCGGATGACCATCGAGACCACGAAAGCCAGACTTCTCGACCACATGCAAGCGGGCCAGTCGGCTCTACTTTACGCCGCTGCCGTGGATATGAAAGGAAACGAGTCCTTCTCATCCAAAACACGTCTTTCTCTGCTGAGCCCCGCGCTTCGCTCCGAGCTTGAACAGGCGGAAAAGGAATCCTTCTTCCACAAGCTCCGGGAGATTCTCAACGCGCAGCTTCAGGCCCGCTCATTGGTTGAAAAGTCAGTTGGCCCGGACGGGCCTGGGTTCCAGTCCGCGCGCGACCAGCAAGTGGATATCCACGGTCAGACGCTCGCCCTGATTGATCGCCTGAACCAGCCCACCCAGCTCGACTACAGCCACCTGAAAACCGTCCTCCTGGAACTTTCCAGCAACCAAATGGTTGATGTCGTGAAGCAGATGAAGGCTGCTTCTACCGAAGCATTCTCTGAAGCCAAACCGAAAATCCTGGGCTTCCAGGATGAAATCATTCGCACCCTCCAGCAACTCCTCGAAGAACTCGCTGAAGAAGAAAAGGCGCCGCCGGACAAAGCCCTGACGTCGCCCAGAGAGAAACCTCTCAACGACGCCCTGTCCAAGCTGAGGGAACTGCAAACCATCCTCAAGAATTTCATCGCCGAACAGAAAAAAGTCATCACCTCCTCCCTTGAGCTGCAAAAGAAGAAGCCGGAGGACTACACCGAAGAAGACCACGACCTCAAAAGAAAGCTCCAGATCGTCGAAGACCAGTGGGCGAAATTCCTGCAAGAGAAGTCAACCGAGCTCGACAAGATCCCCCAACAGGATTTCTCCAAGCCCACACTGCTCAAGGAACTCAGGCAAATCTACGAGGAAATTGAAGTCGCCGCTGACGAGCTTTCAAAACCAGGAGTCAAGATTCCCGTCACTGAAGAACAAATCGGACTGGAGCTTGCTGAGAAACTCGAGCACAACCTCGAAAGCTGGCTGCCTGACGAGTCCGACAAGGCCAAATGGGAACTGGAAGAGCCTTCCACACCCCCTGATGTTCCCATGGCGGAACTCCCTGAAGAGCTTGAGGACATCATCGGCGATCTCATCCGCGAGGAACAGGACCTCGACCCCGAAATGGAAGATATGTCAAGCTCCTGGATGGACTCGATTGACGCAGGAGCCGGTTGGGACACCATGGACGGCCCCATTAGCAACATGAGTGCCAAGGGCAAGACCGGCAACACGTTGCCCAACAGCAGCGAGATCAGCGGCAGAAGCGCCGAGGGCCGAACCGGAAAATCAAATGGCGAATTCGTCAGCGATACTGCCATCGGAAAGGGGGGTCGCCGAACACCCACGCGAGTGATGAACGACCCCTACGAAAGCGCCACCGTTGACGACCGGATGACCCAGCCCACAGGAGGCGCAACCGGCGGCGGCAAACGGAGCAGCGCCGGTGGAGAAGGTCTTCGCGGGCACGTTCCTCCCGACCTCCAGACGAAAATGGCCGAGCTGAGGGGGAATCAGGCTGACCTCATCACCCGCGGCGAGCGCATCCTGCACGACTTCAATAAACTGAACCTCAACACCCAAAAGCTCGAAGAGACCCTCCAGAAAATGAGACAACTGGAGGACAACATGAGGAGATTCAAATACACCAACCTGGTGGCTGCTCAAAAGGAAATCGTCGAGGGACTGAGGTCTGCTGAGGACATCACATCCCACGAGTGGAAAATCCGCCGAGAGCAGGACGCTCGTCTCCCCACAAAGGTCCGCAAGTTACTCCATGATACGCTCAACACCGAGTTCCCAAGAGACTACGAAGCTCTTCTCAGAGAATACTACAAGGCAGTCAGCGAATAGACGATGAATCGGTTTCGATCCGCCCCAGCCCTGGCGATCATCATAGCGGTTGGTGTTTTCCAGAGACCCCCACAAAAGCCACCCAATCTCGTTCCCAACGGAACGTTTGAGCGAGGGCGGCCATCTCCCCTCGGCTGGGACAAGCTCCCCTCCGACGGTTCCATTCGCTGGCTACCTTCTGGAGGAAATCCGGGCCGCTGCATCGCCTTCACGATGTCGCGAGCGGTCGCGGAAGGGCCTGGCATGCTCTACTACAGCGATTTCTTCCCCGTCGCGAGCGGCAAGAAGTACATCTTCTCCGTTGACATCAAGAGCGACGGACCCCTCCCTCGCCCTTTCGTCAAGGGATATGCCCTCGCCCCTGACGTGCACGGAAACATCGCGAGACGTCGTTTCTACCAGAGACAGTCACGATTCTCGGCAACGAACGAATGGCGGACCTATTCCATGACGTTCACCCCAAAGGTCATCCCCGCGTACAGAGGAAGGTACGACGTCAAATGGGCAAGGGTCATGCTCTATGCATACCTGAACCCGGGAAAGATATGCTTCGACAACGTCACCGTCCGCGAAGCACCGCCTGCCGACGATGACGTGTCCAGCCTCGATAAGAAATGAAGCAAGCCCTTACTGTTTTGCGGGGATTTCGATGTTGCCGGAGTCGAGGAGGAGATGCAGCTCGCCAGCCACCACCTTCTGAACCACATCCGCGGCGGATCGCTTCTCAAGCTGCACGTCACCTGAAAAGATCGCCCTGCTCTTGCCCGTGTCCAGAGTGAGCGTCCCGCTGGTCACCATCAGTCTGGGAGGAACGAGACCGTCGGTACATCTTACGTTCCCCACGCAGCTCACCAGGCGATTTGCTCTATCCACGGTCCCTCGTTCGGAGCTGAAGACATAGTTCCTGTAACGAATCGTCGGCGTCAGATAGATGACTTTTTCTCTGCCTGGGCCGGCCTTCTGAGACTCTGTGAAAAAGCCAACCGCGTGAATCCTCAACACAGGACGGCTCGCCGGAAATCGCCAGGCGAAACGCTCTTTTCCGTAGAACGGTCTCCAGAACTCCTGCTGAAAATCGGCCCAGAGCTCCTGCTGCTTCCTCAACATCCCCAAAGCGCGTCCATTGCCGAAAGCCCTCATGGCCCTGAAGATTTGATCACGGGCGTACGCCGCCCAGACGGTGTCCGGCCCTTTCTCAAGCACAGCTTGAAACTCGCCTATCGCACGCGGGTAGTCACGCAGCAGCATATAACACTGACCGAGCCCAAAATGGGACTGCACCACGTAACGGCCAGCATGAGTAGAGCCAAGAACTCGATGGTACGCATTAATCGCCGCACGGGCATTCTTCACGTCATCGCCGAAGAAGCCAGCTTTAAGGTTGGAGATATTGTACATCGCCTCAACGGCCGTCTGTTCCCCCGGATATGTTTTCTCGATCTCCTCGAAGATCAGCAAAGCCCCACGTGGATTACCTAACTTGACCTCGCATTGGCCGATCTGAATCCTCGTACCGGGGACAAGCTCCGAACGCGGGTGAGCGCGCAAGAGCCTGACGAAACAATCTTTCGCCGATCCCCACTGGCCCAGCATCTGATAGGCTCTCCCCATCCCAAAAAACGCCTCCTCAGACTCCTTCTGGCTCTCGACCGGCGCCACTTTTTCGTAGATCTGTATCGCACCCTCATAGTTCTCCAGGACAAACAGGCGGTTCGCTTCGTCAACCTCGCTTCCGCACGCGAAGAAGCCAAGAAGCCCGACTCCAAGAACACCTGCTACGCTCAGCACCTTGCTGGCCACTCTTCTCGCCTCCTATCGCCCCCCCACAGGGATTATTGACTCCACCCGCATCCCCTCCCCGGGGAAGTAGATATGCTCCACAACCGGAAATTTGACTCTTCCAGGAAAAGCGCCGTTACTCGGCCCTCGCAGCGTCGGCATCTCCCAGGAACCGGCCTGGAGAGGACGGCTGCGCTCCTCCATGCCCCTCAACGCCAGCCAGAACTCGCTTGGCTTGATGTAATTTCGCCTCACATCTTCATCCAGCGACATCAGCCTCTTCAAGGATTCCTGATCGTCAAGCGCGGCCGACTTGACGTTCTCCGTCGGCTCGTCTACGGGAAGACGACCGGAAAACAGGGCAGACCCTATTAGAAAAACGATCACTGCCGCCGCACGAAGCACGACAGAACACAATCGGCTCCTCCCAAAACTCGCACTAATTCGGTCACTCCCAAGAACACCCTGCTCTTCCGCCCGGATTTGCTTGATCACAGCAGGCACACGGCGGCGCCGGGGCGACGTGTTTCTCCACGAATCGAGCATTTTCGATGTCGCCCGCAGGGCAGAAAGCTCAGTCGAGCAGAAGACACACACATCAAGGTGTGCCTCCAGCTTTTTCGCGTCGGCCTCGGTCAGCTCACGATCCGAATAAGCTGGTAGTTGTCGTATCGCTTTCCTGCAATTCATTGCTCCTGGCAACCTCCTTCCCTGCCAGGTAATCCGCCAGAAATTCCTTCATTTTCATCTTCGCTCGAAAAACCCGCGACTTCACCGTCCCCTTCGAACAGCCCAGAATCCTCGCGATCTCGTCGTAACACATATCCTCGTAATGGCTCAGAAGGATCGCCAGCCTCTGCTCGCGAGGCAGCCTCGCGATGGCCAGCCGCACAAGCTTGGCCATCTCTTTCTTCTGAACCGACTCGGAAGCAGACTCACCTTCCGCCTCAAAGAAATCTATCACGGTCGAACTCTGCCCGACCGGCGCTTCCAGGGAGACAAATCTGTATTTCTTTGTCTTCCGAAGATAATCTCTGGCCACATTCGCCGCGATGGTGTACACCCACGTCGAGAACTTTCCGCTTCCCTTGAACCTTGCCCGTGACCGATAGACCTTCAAGAGCGTGGCCTGCATAAGGTCCTCAGCCTGGGCTGCATTTCCCACAAATCTATAGAGAAAATTTAACAGCTTCTGCTCATAGCGACGGGCCAGCTCGGCGAAGGCGTCCATGTTGCCCTTCTGCACCAGGGACATCGCCTCTTCGTCTGACAGGTGCTCGAGCGCCCTTTTCATCCAGACCCTTTCCTCACACACTTATAACGAAAACTTGGGAGAGCGGTTCCATACCTCCGCCTCATTTTCTCTTGCTAAATCTGTCTGGCAAACAGGTCATTCTACCTCATTTTGACCACGATGTCAGCATTCTCCGATTAAGATACCAGGTAATCTCGCCGTCGCGGGCGGAGGAATGTTGACAAACTGCGAGGTTGCATGTGCCACGCTGTGCAAGCACCTTTGGAGTGCGGGAGCAAAGCTCCCGCTTTCGAAAGCTCAAGCTGTGCTTGCCTGCCCGGCCAGGGAGCACTCCAAGGCACCCGCGTCCACAGTCGTAGATTGCCCCCGCCGAAGGGGCGCCCACACCTCTTTGCGCCGCCTTCCATCCCATGATGTGTCCCGTGCTCATGGATTCTCCATGATCCGATAGAACCGGCGCGGGACAAGCCACGGCGCCACGCCCGTTACTGAGCCGTCGTCTATCCAAGAGGTGGTCATGTCGCCACCGGAGGGCACGTTATCCACCGCCAGATCCCATTCAAGAAGGTCTCCCGAATAGAATATCGAGTAAGACTTCCCCGCAAGCGAACTCCAGGTCAAAGTCCCGCTTCCCATAGATTCGTCCAACCCCAAATCGTTGATGTAATACTCATACGCCCCGATATCCACCGTAAGGCTCTCTCCGCCGAACATGATTCTATGCATGCCCGCGATGTCCGTCTGCGGAAGCTCAGGGTCGTTGAACCCGGCATCAATGCATGGCGAACCAGGCAACAACCGAAAATCCCCATTGTCCGCATCCACAAACCTCGGGTGCTCCGCAATATTCCCCTCCCCACCGTCTACTGAGCTTTGAATACACGAATAGCCTGCGCTGATTGACTCATAAATCTGACCGCTGTCCACTGCGCCATTTCCCCAGACAATGCAGTTGCGAACAATGCCCTGGCAATTGGCCAGGCCGCCGCCACGTTTGTCAGCGGAGTTCTCGAAAATTGTGTTGTTCTGGATGTCTCCTGCGCATTTATGCAGCCCACCGCCGCTCTCATTAGCATCGTTCCGTGCAACGATGTTGTTCCGGATCGCCC
>Ga0209979_1000359_pt1 | contig 63800 bp, 40 predicted proteins | sample AnhtaG_FD_183114 | JGI IMG/M metagenome (GOLD analysis project Ga0209979, IMG submission 183114) | Deep subsurface microbial communities from Anholt, Denmark to uncover new lineages of life (NeLLi) - Anholt_01485 metaG (SPAdes) (version 2) | ecosystem: Environmental > Aquatic > Marine > Oceanic...
TGCAACTATGACCCCTGTGACTATTTTGTTTATGACCCCTGTGACCCTAATGCTGTTTATGACCCCTGGGTGCCTGCCTGCACCTATGACCCGTGCGGCCTTGAATTTGATCAGACTTACTACTGGCGGATTGATGCTGGTAATCCCAACTACCCGACTATTAGAGGGGACCTCTGGATGTTCTCGGCGTGTGATTATCTTATCGTCGATGATATGGAGTCGTACAACACCGACGACAACTGGATCGATGAGACGTGGCTTGACGGGTGGCAGAACGACAGCGGTGCGGAAGTTCAGATTGGACTCGCTGTCCACGGTGGTGTGCAGTCGATGGAGTATATCTACGACAACCAGGATTCGCTGGGGGCCTACCTGGACTATTATTCCGAGGCCTATCGCACATTCGATGACCCGTGTGACTGGACAAGGTTGGGCGTGAAAGCATTGAGGCTGTACTTCTACGGGGATCCGAACAATGATGCTAATACCGACTATGAGCGGATGTATGTAGGTGTGGAAGATACTACCGGTGTCAGCAGCTATTCGCAGGTCAACTACGGCGACCAAGGCGAAGATATGAACGATATTAAAAAGGAAGAGTGGCAGGCGTGGAACATGGCCATCTCGGACTTCACGGGGGTGGACGCACGCTACGTCAAGAAGGTCTATATCGGCTTTGGTGTCAGGGGCAATCCGTACGGAGGCACGCCGGGTGGTACAGGTACTGTATTCTTTGACGATATCCGGCTGTATATGCCCCGATGTGAGATTTCGATGATTGCGCAGCCGGAAGGCGACCTCAACGACGATTGCATTGTTGACTTCAAAGACGTCAAGATAGTGGGGGCCGACTGGCTGGATATAGACACCGTGGAGGTTCAAGCCCCCGACCGCAATCGCCTGCTGGTGGAATACACCTTCGACAATGGCCCAAATGACTTCAACGACACATCGGGCAACGAGTATCACGCTGTTGATCACGGCAGCTATCCAGATACATACACTGTCGATGGTAACCTGGTGCTCAGCGGCGAGGGTATAAACTACTATGACCTTAGCTATGTTGATATCCCGCTGGGCGCCGATAACCCATTTGGGGGCACTGGCAACTACTCGATTCAGATTACGTTCCGTTCCACCAACGGCAGTGGATTCTTGCTCACTTCGGCCCATCCCATGAGGGGCGGTGATGATGACAATTCGATGGCGTTCTACACTCAAAAACAACAAGGGTGGGAAAACTTGACTCCTGTAGTGCACATTTTGCATCGCGGTGAACTCGACGAGGAAAGTATCGTGAATTTCAATGACGGAATGATGCACACTGTCGTGGTTACCTACGATGCTCTTACAGGCACGATGCGTTACTACGACGACGGTTTTCAGGATAGAACCTGGAAGGTCCGCTATGGTATGGCATGGTATGACGAGCACGTGGTGCGTATCGGCGGTTGCCTGTCGCGTGGGGCGCGTGAAGAGTTCCCGGTGAAGGATAGTTTAATTGGCGAGATCGACTCGTTCCGCATCTACGACTATGTACTGTCAGAGCCGGAGGCTGCCTACCTTGCTACGGATGGCACGGGCTGGCGACCAATTCTGTCGCGTGCTAACCTATACAATGAAGAGCCGCCGGGCTCCAAGGCTGTCAACTTCAGGGACATTGCGGTGCTGATGGATAGCTGGCTTGAGGAGAAGTTCTGGCCAGACGAGTAATGGGCGTTGACAGCGTGTGAGTTTGCATCAATCCGGGGCCTATACTGGCAATCAGTATAGGCCCCGGTTGTATTTACGGGTAGTATGGCAGGCGCTTTTGGGGGGTGCAATCTTGTGGGTGAAGAACTGCGGCGGATAATCGTTGCGGAAAAGGCGCGTAGATCCTGCTGAGAAAAATAAAATTTTTTGCTTGACGAGAAGGCATTTAATCTGGTATAAATAAAGTCAGTAGAGTTTGTGGGTTTTTGGCTTTATATACGCGTAATTTGCGCAGTTTTGCCGGAGAAAGACTTGTGAGCGAGGGACAAACCTATAATAAAGGCCGAGCAGCAGAAGCGGATTGTTTCTGTCTTGAGCCCTGCGGGTAATTGTCTGTCGAGTGCGAGGAGGACAAAATCGCTTTGTAAAAGTTGTTTTACCAATTACAAATTTCGGTGGAGGTTTTTGCTGTTTGTAGTGTTGGAAGTTGTTTGAGACGGGCAGGAGATATGGTGAAGGCTTTGGATGCCTGTTGAAAACAATAGAGGGTTTGGCGTTTGGCCAAATGAAAATACTGTTACAATTTAATTTTTTAAGGAGGTAGTGTTATGTGTAGAAAATTGAGTTTTTTAGTTTTTGTTGTTTTGGTTCTGGGTCTGGTTAGTGGGGCTTGGGGTGATAACGAGGTCTGGACGAATGGAACCGGTAACAGTAACTGGTGTACGGGTGATAACTGGGATGACTCAAGACCCGAGTCAGGTGACACGGCATACATCGACCAAATCACCTATTCATCGCCGGACCGTGGGCCGATAGTCTTTACCGGCTGCGACGCAGAAGCTTCTGAAATACAAGGGCCTAATCCGGCGTCCGGGCACACTCAGGTCGTGGACGTCAATGGAACCGGGACTGTTGAGGTAGGGTCGTGGATGTGGAATGACGGCGCCGGAACGGGGATCGTTAACATCAGCGACAACGCGAGTGTTAATGTTAAGTCGGGTAAGTTCCGGGGCAGCGACAACGGAGTGAGCATACTTAACATAAGTGGAGACCCGACTGTAGTTATCAAAGAGTGTACGGAGTGTGACCTTAGGGGTGCGGATGGATCGGGGTCGTTTTATATTAACATGAGCGGCGGTTACCTCGAGTGTGGGTACGACATAATATTCGGCGACAATGGCGGGGGCGAACTGAATGTGAGTGGCGGCTCTATTCTTGTAAAGCGTCTTTTGCGTCTTGGGTCGCTTCGAGGTTCGGCTCCTGTTACGGTTAATATGACCGCGCCCGGCGGCACGCTTAGGGTGAGGGGCAAGATCGAGCTGCCGTCGAACGCGGGCCGTGCAGGTAACGTCAGAATAAACCTGTATGCCGGAATTATTGACTGCAATGCGTTGGTCCACGGTGGAGCGGACGAGCCGCCGACTTATACGGACGACTGGCGAATAGATATCGAGGAAGGTGTCTTGAAATTAAAGGGCGATGTGGGGACCGCGATTGATGTCAACGTTGCAAATGAGCAAATCACCGCCTACGACGGTGAGGGGACCGTAGTGGTTCAGATTATCGACGGTAATACCGTGGTAACAGGACTGCCGCCGGACCCGCACACCGCCACGAATCCGAACCCGTCGCGTAAGAGCAAGAATGTGGAGCCGGATGTGGTGCTTAGCTGGACGCCTGGAATCACAGCGACCTCGCATGATGTGTACTTCGGGACGGCTTTCGAGGATGTGAGAGACGGGGTTACAAGCGTATACCAAGGCAACCAGGAACCCAATAGTTGGGATCCCAATGTGCTTGATCCCTGTGGTCTTGAGCTGTCGACGACTTACTACTGGCGTATAGATGAGAAGAACGGCGGCACGTGGGCAGGCCGGGTGTGGTGGTTTACGACGAGGAGTGCGATTGATGATCCGAACAGGCGACTGTGGTACAAGTTCGATGAGCCGAACGGTCTTGTTGCCTATGATTCTTCGGGCTATGGGCATCACGGTGCCGTGGACGGGCCTGAAGACCTCTGGCTGCACGATGGGGGCCGCGATGGGGGCGCCCGTCAATTTGATGATGACGGTGAAGAGGTAACGGTTATAGATGTCCCGCCGGCGGTTCTGGCGGAGATCGACGACGGAGTAACGGTTATAGTCTGGTTGAAGGATACCTACGAGAACGGTGATGATAACTGGGTCTTCGGTACGGGCACCGGCGGTGAGGCGGGAGCTTACCATGTGCATGCGGCAGTTCTGAGCGAGGAAGGTGATGTGTTGTTCCGCGCCGGCAACGATGCTTGTGACGTACTGCGTGGGGACGTGTCCAGCCGGGCAGGATGGCACCACTTTGCGTTTGTCAAAGACGAGGCAAAGGAAGAAATGTGCATGTACGTCGATTCTGAATTGGTGAGCTCGAAGACGGGCGTGGACGATACTCTCGAGAATATCCGGGGTTGTGCGTTCAAAATTGGCACTTCAAGCTGGGGCAACTACGATTACGAGGGCAAGATGGATGATTTCAAGGTGTTTGACTATGGTTTCTCGGCGACAGAGGTAGCGGCGGACTACAGGGGCGGCGATGTTGCCCTCGCGTGGGGTCCGGAACCCGGAGATTTTGAGGAAGATGTTCCACGTCATGTTGTGCTTAAGTGGAAGCGGGGAGATTATGGAGATTCGCACGATGTTTACTTAGGCACCGATTGGGAGGATGTGAACGAGGCGATTACGGTTTCGAGCGAATTTAAGGGGAATCAGGACCCGTGTGAGTGGGACCCGCCGGGCAATCTTGAATTAGATACCGCTTATTATTGGCGGATTGATGAGGTGAACGACTCGAATGGTTTCAAGTGGAAAGGAAACATCTGGCAATTTATAGTGGCAAACTTCCTGATAGTGGATGATATGGAGTCGTACTGTATGGGCTTTGGCTGCACCAACGAGATATATGATACGTGGCTGGACGGGTACGCGGAGAACAACAACACGGGGGCGGAAGTTTCGCTTGGTATTAAGCCTTTTGAGCCGGTTCACGGCCCCAAGCAGTCGATGGTGTACGTGTATCAGAACGACGGTGGTTATTGGGGTGATTTGGATTATTATTCTGAGGTCGAACGTGAATTCAGTGACCCTTGTGACTGGACGGACGCCGGTGTAAAAGCGTTGGCGTTATTCTTCTATGGCCAGCGAAACAACGATGTTAATGAGCAGATGTATGTTGGTCTTGAAGACAGCAGTGGTTCCGGCAGCTATGCAGACGTGAACTACGGCGAATACGGGGAAGATGTGAACGACATTAAGAGAGCGGAGTGGCATCAGTGGGATATTGCGCTGTCAGAGTTCACCGGCGTGGACATGAAGAGTGTCAAGAAGGTTTATATCGGGTTTGGTATCAGGGGCAATTTGAGCCCGGGTGGTACGCCTGGTGGCAGCGGTACGGTGTACTTTGACGATATCCGGCTGTATCTGCCGAGATGTGTACCCTGGCGTTTGAAACCTGTAGGCGACTTTACCGACGATTGCAGAGTTGACATTGCGGACGTTGCGGAAATGGCAAAGCGGTGGCTCAAGAGAGATATGTCTTTTGACGAGTACACAAATCCGGGCACAGCCGGCCTTGTGGGCTGGTGGAAGCTCAATGAGAATGGCGGAAGTACGGCCAACGATTCGAGCCCATCCGGGACCCACGATGGGACGATCAGCGGTGACTATGAGTGGGTCGTCGGGTACGATTCGAACTCGGCGGTGAAATTCAAGGACGCCAGAGTCTTAGTGCCGGATGCTGCACAACTGAGGCCGGCGGCCACGGTTAGTGCCACAGCCTGGGTCTATTATTCCGGAGACCCGGGCGGCAGTGCTCGCGTACTGGTCAAAGGCAAGAATGACAAGGAAGCCTATGCTATCGAGGTGGACGACCAAGACAGCGCTACCTTCTATGTAGGCGACGTTAATGGCGGCAAGTACAGGTACTGGGCAGACAGCGAAGATGGTGATACCTATCCTGATGACTGGCTCCATCTGGCGGGTACATACGACGGCAACACTGTAAAGTTCTACATAGATGGCGAAGTTGCAGGCACAAACGACGTGCCGAAAAGTATACCGCTTTCGCAGGACCCGTGTGGTCTGGCGATAGGTAACAAGGCCGACGTCAATGACAACCCATTCAAGGGTAGTATAGATGACGTACGGGTTTATGACCGTGCTCTGACGGCTGCCGAGGTTGCGTGGTTGGCCAGTAATGGGACAGGTTTTGTCGAGCTGAAGTTAGAAGAGAACCTTTATACGGGCGGGACACCCGAGGTTATCAATTTCAGGGACCTGGCAAAGCTAATGGAAAGCTGGCTTGAGGAGAAGCTGTGGCCACCAGGACCGTAAAAAGCGTCGGTAAGCTTTGAAGTTGCATCGAATCCGGGGCCTATACCCTTTAGTTCGGTATAGGCCCCGGTTGTTTTTGGGCGTGGTAAGGTATCCGGCTGGGGGGGGGGTTGTGATTTTCGATTTGCGATTTACGATTTTCGATTTGCGATTTACGATTTGCGATTTACGATTTTCGATTTGCGATTGGGAAACGGCGGATAATCGTTGCGAAAATGGGCTAAATCCTGCGAATAAGCGTGGATAAGTGGGTTGCGAAAAAAAAGCTTGACGAGAAGGTGTTTAATCTGGTATAAATAAAGTCAGTAGAATATGTGGGTTTTTGGCTTTATATGTGCGTAATTTGTGCAGTTTTGCCGGAGAAAGACTTGTGAGCGAGGGACAAGCCTATAATAAAGGCCGTGTTTTGGCGTTTGGCCCAATGAAAATACTGTTACAATTTAATTTTCAAAGGAGGTAGTGTTATGTGTAGAAAATTGGTTTTTTTAATGTCTGTTGTTTTGTTGCTGGGTCTGGTCAATGGGGCTTCAGGAGCCGTTAAGCTGAAGGTGGATTTCGGCTACCCCATTGATCCTTGCAACCCTGGCGAGCCTAACAATGTGATCAGAACCGAAAGAACTTCCAAAGCAGACTGGTGGATATGGACATCAATGAGCTTCTGGGATGTGTGGTATCATCATGATGGAGTGTGGGAAGATGGCAGTGGGGGTGGGCCCCCTGCCACTGATGGTATCGACGGTACAGGGATTCACGCCTACATTGATGTCGGTTATGACGGAGACACAGGCTTGCACGTTTATGGTATGCGGTTAATAGGCGACGGCATGGAGCCGAATGGCTTGCCAGACCCCAATACAGGGCCTATCTGCAATTCTGAAGTCTGCGGCGGCAGGTTCGGCGGTGCGGGATGGAAAGGTAACGACGGCAGTGTCCTGCTGACGTTCTACGGACTGCCTCACGGCACCTACATGCTTAAAAGCTACCATAACGACCTGGTTTATCTTGAGGAGGCGGAAGGGCGCGGGCCGATAGAACCTCGCTTTATGCCTGCGATAGTTGTTACCGGCGACGGCGTTACCCAGATCCACGATGAGGACACTAACGATGTGAACGTCCCAATCTACCAGGAGACACTCGACGCTAATCTTTTTGCCCGTGGTCCGTCTGTGGTCAAATTCGACTACGTCGGCCCCGGCCCGGAGGTGACAGTCGAATATGTGACCTGGCCGGTTGGGGGACACTGGTGGGGTGCAGCTGCGGTACTTAACGCCTTCATCCTCGAGGGTTTGAGTGAGGGCACGGCCTACCTGCCCAGCCCCCCCGACGGCGCCGTTAATGTGCACCCGGATGTGGTCCTTAAGTGGAAGCCCGGAGAGTGGGCCGCTCAACACGATGTGTACTTTGGCATGGATTTCGATGATGTCAATGATGCGGTTACGACTTCGAGCGTGTACCAGGGCAGCTACGGGCCCAACGAGTACGACCCCTGCGATCCAGGTCCGCTTGGATTTGAGCAGACTTACTATTGGCGGATCGATGAGGTCAATGAGGCCAACAGCGACAGTCCCTGGAGAGGCCTGGTCTGGAGCTTTACGGTTGACGACGGAAAAGCCCACGGCCCCAGTCCGGGATATGGCGCGACGGAGGTGGTTCTTGACGCGAACCTTGGCTGGTCGCGCGGCATCTACGCAGCCTGGCACGACGTGTACTTCGGCACGGATATGTACGCTGTGATGGATGCAACCGATCCCAACACGCTGCCCGGCCGAGGGCGGCAAGACCCCTGCAACTATGACCCCTGTGACTATTTTGTTTATGACCCCTGTGACCCTAATGCTGTTTATGACCCCTGGGTGCCTGCCTGCACCTATGACCCGTGCGGCCTTGAATTTGCTCAGACTTACTACTGGCGGATTGATGCTGGTAATCCCAACTACCCGACTATTAGAGGGGACCTCTGGATGTTCTCGGCGCTTGATTATCTTATCGTCGATGATATGGAGTCGTACTGCACCGGGCTTGGATGCGACAAGGAGATAATGAATACGTGGCTTGACGGGTGGGAGAACGACAGCGGTGCGGAAGTTCAGCTTGGACTCGTTGTCCACGATGGCAACCAGTCGATGGAGTATATCTACGACAACCAGGATTCGCTGGGGTACTTCCTGGACTATTATTCCGAGGTCGAACGCACATTCGATGACCCGTGTGACTGGACAAGGTTGGGCGTGAAAGCATTGAGGCTGTACTTCTACGGGCATCCGGACAATGATGCAGATACCGACTATGAGCGGATGTATGTAGGTGTGGAAGATACTACCGGTGCGGGCAGCTATTCGCAGGTCAACTACGGCGACCAAGGCGAGGATATGAACGATATTAAAAAGGAAGAGTGGCAGGCGTGGAACATGGCCATCTCGGACTTCACTGGGGTGTACGCGAACGACGTCAACAAGGTCTATATCGGCTTTGGTGTCAGGGGCAATTTGTACGGAGGCACGCCGGGTGGTACAGGTACTGTATTCTTTGACGATATCCGGCTGTATATGCCCCGATGTGAGATTTCGATGATTGCGCAGCCGGAAGGCGACCTCAACGACGATTGCATTGTTGACTTCAAAGACGTCAAGATAGTGGCGGCCGACTGGCTCGATATAGACACCGTGGAGGTTCAAGCCCCCGACCGCAATCGCCTGCTGGTCGAATACACCTTCGATAATAATAACTATGATGACACATCCGGCAATGAACGTCACGGTATTCCCAGCACCTACGGCGGCATTTGCTCAATTTCTGACGGCAAACTTATCCTGATTGCTGGCAAGTATCATGCAACTTATGTTGAAATCCCGTTGGGTGCAGCCAATCCGTTTGAGGGCACGGGCAACTACACGATTCAGATGACGTTTAGTACCACTCAGGAGGGCCGTCACGCTTTGCTCACTTCGTCTAAGATCGGGTCCAGCGACGACCAACATCCCATGGGATTCCTCCTTAACAAAGGAGGAGACGAATCCAACTGGTACCCTATATTGCATATTTGGGCCACCGGCGGAGGCCATGCCGAGTCTATTTTGAATTTCACTGACGGAGAGATGCATACCACCGTGGTTAGCTACGATACTCTTGCAGGCACTCAGCGTTACTACAGCGAGGGTTATGAGGATGGGAGTGCTCAGATCCGTTATTGGATGCCCTACATTGACGAGCATTTTGTCCGCATCGGCCATAGTCCCGCCGGTATCATGCAAGAAGATGTGCTGGATTTCACTGGCGAGATCGACTCGGTCCGCATCTACGACTATGTACTGTCAGAGCCGGAGGCTGCGTACCTCGCTACGGATGGCACGGGCTTCCGACCAATTGTGTCGCGTGCCAACCTATACAATGAAGAGCCGCCGGGCTCCAAGGCTGTCAACTTCAGGGACATTGATGTGCTGCTTGATAGCTGGCTTGAGGAGAAGTTCTGGCCAGAAGAGTAATTAATGGGCGTTGACAGCGGGTGAGTTTGCATCAATCCGGGGCCTATACCCTTTAGTTCGGTATAGGCCCCGGTTATCAGTTTTTTTTGTGGTTTTTGTTGTGCGGGATGAAGAATTTTAGCAGAGCTGACTTAAGTTGTTGTTTTTAATGGACTTAGGTGGATAGGCTTTAAGCAGAGGCGAAATATGCGTGTAAATGACCGAAATTGCCTAAATTGTTACTTATAGGGCCTGTAGGGGCGTGCGGAATCGGTCCGAAAAAAACACGAAAAAAAACGAAAAAAATTTAAGAATTTAGACAATTAGGTATTGACATTCAGTTGCGAAACTGGTAAGTTTGGGTATTAAGCGAGGCTGGCAAATTCGCATGTTACATTGGTGGGGGGAGGATTTGTCCGCCTTGTGGAAGCTAATGTGGATCATTGCTATTGGATAAGGTTGGGCAGTGGTCATTAAGGGAAGTGAGGCGAGGAGAGGAGAGCGATGAGAGCGAGGAGCGGCATAAAGGCATTTCGGACGGCTGCCTGTGTGTTGTGTTTTTGGCGCAGCTCAGACGGTACGGTGACAAAGGCTGCGAACGCGCGGGTTTGTGTATCCTCTCTCACAGTCGGCCTCTCCGAGCAAATCGAGTTATGGTAATCCAAGAATATATTAACGAACTATTGTTCGGCAGGAAAGGATATGCCTATGGAGAAAAATAATGAGTTATCAAAAGGGAGTGCCTTGACCCAAGGGATTGGAAAAAAATAGTTAGTTAGTTTGCAACTGTGGATGATTGGAAACGGAGGGAGGGTGGAAAAGTAAGTTTTTTAATAAGTTGTTTTGTTTAAGGTTGTTGTTTTAGACGGGCATAGTAAATCAATGGTGAAGGTTTTCCGGAATCGTAGTGTTCCGGGTGCCTGTTGAAAATGACGTACCTTATTAGTTAGTCAGGAGTATTAAGTAAGCTGTTTTGTTGTAAGTTGTTTGAGGCGGGCGCGAATCTTTGTGGTGAAGGCGTTTTGTGCTTGCCGAAGACGACAGATGTTTTGGCTTGTAGCCAAAGGTAAGATACAGTTGAAGTTTAGTTTTTTGAAGGAGGAGTATTATGTGTAAAAAATTGATTTTCTTAATTTCTTTTGTTTTGGTTCTGGGGCTGGCCAGTGGCGCTTCGGCAGCGGTGCGTGAGTGGACCAATGGCGCTGCCGGCGACGACCAATGGAATAACGCCGGCAACTGGAGTCCCGCAGTTGTGCCCGTAGCAGGCGACCTGGCATTAATCTTCCCACCACCCGTACGGGGGCCGGTTATCGGTTCCAACGCCGACGCCGGCGAGATAGGCGGCGTGGTAGACCAGATTCTGGATATAGCATCTGGTAATGTTAACGTCGGCTGGTGGTGGGATTTGGCCTCAGGCGGCAGCGGAACCACTACCGTTAATATGGTCGGCGATGCCAACGCTACGATCGGCGGTATGGAGGGCGGCTATAGTGGACATCTGGTTATTAATATCGGCGGCACCACTAAAATGAACGGCATGTATGAGATGCGGGTGTGCAACGAAGACGAGGCAACGGTGGAGCTTAATATAAGCGGTACTGCCGAAATCATCACGGGCGACGAGAAGAACGCCTGGCGGTTTGCCGACAAGGGTACAATGGTAACTAACATCAGCGGCAACCCCAATATCGTCATCAATGGCAAGTGGCGAAACGGCGACGAGACGGGCCACTCCATCATTAACATGAGTGGCGGCAGTCTCTACGTCGACCGCTATTTGTCGTGCTACGATGACGGCATGGCCACTATTAGCTTCAGCGGCGGGACTGTTAATGTCGACGGTCTCAGCTACGCAGGCGGCGGAGGCGATCTTGCGGCTAACCCGTATGTGCTTAACGTTAGCGGCAGCGCCAACATCACCGCTCGCACGGAGATACGCCTGGGATACCAGGCGGATCCCTTGAACGTAACGCAAGCGTCGGTCACCTTGAACCAGACCGGTGGCACCTTACAGACTCCTGGCTCGTTTAACGCGTTCGGTGCAAAGTGCCCGGTTAATATGAGCCTTACCGGTGGCGAGCTTCGCTGCGGATCGTTCCAGGACCAGGCCGATGTCAGGCCCTACAGCCTGTATATCTGCGGTGGTAAGCTGATAATAGACGGTGACGTGACGGCCCAAATCGCGGCTGACATTGCTGCCGGCTATATTACCGGCTGCGCGTATGGCGGTCCACCGCAAGTTGTGTTCAGTGGTGGTGTAACAACGTTATCCACCCCGACGGAGTATGAGTGGACAAATGCGTATCCCTGGAGCGATTTGTGGATTAGCCCGTGGAACTGGGACCCCGTAGGTGTACCGAGCTCTTGTGATGACAGGGCCATAATCCCGGCGGTGGGTCCGATTGTTGTGGACACCGATATTACCGTCGGCAGTATAAGAGGTCCTGGTGTGGGTGCGAGCGCCGATGCAGACATGTATGTGATCAAGAGCGCCAACCTTGTGGTCTGCAGCGACTGGCGTTTGGAAGAGACGGTCCCCTACACGGCTACCATTTGGGTCGCCGACGACGCCAAGGTCGAGATTGATGAGGACTTTCGCTCTCACGACGAGCATTCGAGGTGCATCATGAACCTTAGCGACAACGCCGAATTTATTATCGGTGGTGACTTGCGCGTCGGTGATAACAGCGATGAGTACTTCGAGCTCAACATGACGGGCGACTCATTCCTGAGCTGTACGGAGCGCGACGACGGATTCCGGCAGAATAACGGTGAGCTCCATGTCGACTTGAGCGGTAACGCAATCCTTCAGGCCGAATACACCAGATGGCGAGCCAGGACGGACTTGCCGGGCGTGCATACCGACTTGACCATCCGCGAGAACGCCCAGTTTATTATTACCGACGGCGATTTCCGTGCTTTCGGCGGTACTGAAATCTACACGGTAAACATCCTTGACAATGGAGTCTTCGACATTCAGGATGGCCATATGGAACTTGCCGAGGACAATGACTTCGCCTCGACGATCACTTTCAACATGAGCGGTCAGCTGGTCAATTCGGATGATTTCGTTTTCATCCGTGACGGCGGTTCTAGCGGTTTCACGACGGTCAACCTTACCAGTGGTCTTATTAACACCGAAGGCGAGCTGAAAGCCGAAACCGACCGCTGGTTAGTTAACATCTGTGGTGACGGTGTATGGGTCGTCAACGGCGACGTGGTCGATGAGATCCGCGAGCAGGAGGCCGAAGGCCATTGGATGGCCTGCCCGATGGAAGACTGCTGGGGCGAGATTTCGCCCAGAGGCACTCTGATGGTCGAGTACGACACGGTTGAGTATCCCGGCAAGACCAAGATATGGTCCTACCTGGACCTTACTCTGCCATACGCCCCGAAGCCCGCAGATGAGGCTACAGATGTGCCCAGCCTGGGTACAGAGCTTTGCTGGTGTCCCGGCGACTTCGATGTCAAGCTGTACCATGTCTGGTTCAGCACCGATGCCGATGCAGTGGCGAATCGTGATGTTAGTGCGTTCGCCGGCCAGGTGTTTCCTCCAGAGAACTGCTATGACCCGGGCCCTCTTTGTTTGTGCACAACTTACTACTGGGCCGTGGATTCGCAGGACCATTACACCAACATCATCAGGGGTAATGTCTGGTCGTTCACCGTCGAATGCTGCCGTGCAATTGAAGATATGGAAGCGTACACGATGAACCCCGACTACATTTACAGTGCGTGGTGGGACGGCTGCGGCGACGAGAACGGTATGAACGGCAACGGCACGGGCTCGTGTGTGAATCTGACGATGGCGAACACGCACAGCGGAGCCAAGGCGATGGTCTATACCTACGAGACCTGGCTCAATTCCCTGTGGGAGCGAGACGCCAATTATGCCGAGGCCAGGCGCGTGTTTGATGAGCCGCTGGATTTGACTACGGCGTGCGAAGCAGCGCTGGTGGTGTGGTTCTATGGCGACAGAGATAACGGCAGCACGCAGATGTGGGTTCTTCTGAATTCAGATGGGACTTTCCCGAATAACGACATTGTGGGAATGGCTACATACGGCGACAACGGCGACGATCCGGAAGACATCAAGAAGGAAGAGTGGATTGACTGGAATATGAAGCTGTCCGATTTCGCTGCTGCCAGCAAGGATTTGTCCAACGTTACCAGCCTGTCTATCGGCTTTGGTCCGAAGGCGACCGGCCTCGAGCAGCCGGGCGTGCAGGGTATTGTGCTGTTCGACGATATCTCAGTGTGTCCGGTCAGATGCGTTCCGAAGTACACGCCGGATATTTGCGACCTCAATGAGGACTGCATTGTTGACATGAGGGACGTTGGTGTTGTTGCAGGCGCGTGGCTTGAGGACAGGCGTTGTAACCAGTAAGCAGTGTTTTGTACAAGGAAGTGTGATTTTTGTGATGTTAGATGATTGTTTTAGAACAACATATTTTATGGCGTTTAGTCAAAGTAAAATAAAGTTTGAGTTTAGTTTTTGAAGGAGGAGTATTATGTGTAAAAGATTGATGTTTTTAATTTCTTTTGTTGCACTGCTGGGCCTGGTTAACGTGGCTTCGGCTGATATTGTCTGGGAAGGCGATATCTCCACTGATTGGTGCGATGGTGAAAACTGGGCTGGCGGCAGCGTACCGGGGCCGGATGATCGCGCGATCATTCCGGATACGGATGGCAATGACCCTCTTATCCAGGGCCCTGGTTGCAGCGCCGACTTTGGCGACTGGGAGTTTGACACTGGTGGTGGCGACAGCGCGGCCCTGAACATAGTAGACGCTATCGTCCGGTTCAAGGAGCTTAGGGATGAGGGCGAGGGCGGTCAGGCCATCCACATCAGCGGCACGTCGAACGTTGACTGCTGGAAGGACCGGATGCGACCTGGCGACGACGCGGCCTTCCTGCTCACCGTGAGCGATACAGCATTCCTTCACGTTAATGGTGACATTAGAGGTGGCGACTCAGGCGACGGGAATTTCGACTTTATCGTGACGGGCGGCACAATAGTTACTGAGGGCGAAATCCTGTGTGGCGACGATGGTGGTGGAACCTTTGACTTCAGTGGTGGCAGCATTACCTGTAACAAGAACATGCTCATAGCGGCCCGTAGGGCACCTGCAGTCGGCGTCTTGCAAGTAAGCGGCGACGTTGAGATTTTCGTTAAGGGGTTTATAACGCTTGGCAAGGACTGTAAAGATAATCCTGGTAGCCCGTCTATGGTCATGACCGGTGGCACCGTCAATACTAATCAGTTTCTGGTGGCCGGTCACGAGGATTTCTGCGGCGACGCTTCGCTGGATATGCAGGGTGGTCTGCTTGTTTGCCGCAGCGATCTTATAGTCGATACGGGCGACGCCAACAAGGCTACCGTCACTCTTAGCGGCGGTGAGATCCAGATCCTTGGCGATGACAGTCTCGAGATCGGCGACAACGGTTCGATGGATATCACCGACGGTACGCTGATACTCAACGGCGATGCGCTGGCTGAGGTCTGGGGTTATGCTATGGCCGGCAAGCTTACCGGCTGTGGCGGCGCACAGGGGCTGATAGTTGACTACGGCGTGACAAATCCCGGCAAGACGACGGTAACAGCTACTTGTGTTTTTTGTGGTTGTTGTGCGTGGTTCCCGCAGCCATACGACGGCTCGACAGGGGTTGGAGCCGAGACTTGCAACCTGGTACTTAGCTGGCAGCCCGGTGAAAGAATGGGCGGCCACGGCCGACACCTTGTATATTTTAGCACCGATGCTGACTGCGTGGCAAATGGCGACATGGGCTCGCCGTGCTACATGGGCTTCCAGAGGGCCACTGACCTCGATTATGACGTCGGCATGCTACCGTTGTGGACGACTTACTACTGGAGAGTTGATGAGGGCAACGAGGATGGCACCACTTGCAAAGGCGCGGTGTGGAGCTTTACGACGGGCTGTGAGGTAGTGCCAGCCGATACCAACGCCGATTGCCTGGTCAACTTTAAGGACTTTGCATGCGTGGCAGGGACCCTTGGTGAGCAGCAGATGTGGCCGCAAAACGATTAATCAGCGTTGCAACAGTTGATGTAGTATTATAGCTGAGAGTTTTGCATCAATCCGGGGCCTATGCCGAGTAATTCGGCATAGGCCCCGGTTGTTTTTTTGGGCAGGATTTGGAATAAAGGGGTGGTAAAAACGATTGGCTGAGTATGTACGCCAATCGGGTGCAGAGATAAATCGCATCGCAAAAACACGGGAAAAAGTGCTTGTCTTTGAGGAGGATATCGGGATAATGCTGATAATTAGTTCCTGTTGCGGAAAACGCATTTGTCATTCCCGCGAAAGCGGGAATCCAGCTTTTTCGCTCTGGACCCCTGCTTTCGCAGGGGTGACATCATCGATTTTTACTTTCCACAACAGATACTAATTAAGTTCTGAATTTTTCAGAAGTGTCAGGGCGGCGAGAAGTAAGGAGACAGGCACATAACGGCTTGGAATGATATTAGACTGGTGTTAATAAGATTCAGGATAAGGGGGAGCGTAAGGTATTTATCACACGCGGAGACGGTTAAGGTTTTTCAGCGGGCGTGCGTTCGAGCGGGCATACGAGTGCAGCATAGCGGGGGTTTTAATCCTCGTCCCAAGCTGTCTTTGCCGCTGCCGAGGAGCGTGGGTGTGGAGACGGACGATGATTTGCTTTGTCTTCGGGCGGCAGGGTGCGGCCGGGCGGACAAGGGATTGAAGAGCTCGATTGAGGGGGAGCAATTCAAGGCGAGTCTTTGCGATGAGCTGCCGGAGGGTATTGAGGTGCTTGGCGTGAGGGTGGGGCAAGCAAAGACGACATTTGAACCTCGGCTGGCTACGTATCTGCTGGCGGTGAGGGCGAAATATCTTGACGAGAAGTTAAAGGCTACGATTAAGGGTTTGTTGGCAAGCGAAAGCCTTAATCTTGAGCGGCTGATTGATGCAAAAAAATCGAGGTTCAAGAATGTGGATGTCAGAGGTTTCTTGAAGTCGATCGAGCTTGATGACGAAGGTATAGTTGTAGAATGCAGAATCAGCTCGGCCGGTTCGATACGTGTTGAGGAGATTTTGAAACTGCTGGAACTGGACGCAGAGAAGTTAGCGGCGCCTATCAGGCGCACGAGGGTGCAATGGCAGGAGAAGACCAAGGACTAAAGACCACAGACTAAAGACTGAAGACTAAAGACCACAGACTAAAGACCGAAGACTAAGATTTTCGAGTCTTGTGTCTTGTCTGTTGAGGGATAAAGCGATGGCAAGAGAAATGCTTATAAATGTGGCTGAGAGCGAAGAGTGCAGAGTGGCAGTGGTAGAAGATGGTTCGCTTGAGGAGCTGTACGTGGAAAGGGCGAGTCTTGGCAGCCGGGTCGGTAATATTTACAAAGGCAAGGTAGTGAACATTGAGTCCGGCATACAGGCGGCGTTTGTTGATTTTGGGACAGGGAGAAATGGTTTCCTGCATATCAGCGACCTTCACCATCGTTATATTGCGAAGGGCAGCGGTGTGGATACGGAAAAGGTTGGGCGCAGGAAATCGCTGAAGGACCGTCCGCCCATTCAGAATTGCCTTCACAAAGGCAATGAACTGGTGGTTCAAGTAACGAAGGAAGGTATGAAGACGAAGGGGCCGACGCTGAGCACATATCTTGCTTTGCCGGGTAAGTATCTGGTTATGCTTCCGTGGATGCGGAGACACGGGGTATCGCATAAGATTGAAGATGAGGACGAGCGCAAGAGACTACATCAGATTCTTGAAGAAAGCAAGCCGCCGAAGGGTCAGGGCTTTATTATCAGGACGGCAGGGCAGGGATGCTCGAAGAAGGACATCCAAAACGATTTGAGGTATCTTAAGCGATTGTGGACTGCTATAAGAAAACGGATAGAAAGTGAGAAGTCACCTGGAGAGCTTTACCAGGAATCGAATCTTGTTATCAGGACTCTGCGAGATGTATTTAACAGCGAAATCAGCGAGATAATATGCGATTCTGAAAGTGTTGTTCGAAAGATCAGGGATTTTCTTTCGATAGCGACGCCTCGTTTGAAGCGGAAGGTGACATTCTACAGCGAGAAAGTTCCGCTGTTTCACAAATATCAAATCGAGGACGAGATTGCCAAGGTCCAGTCTCGAACGGTGGAGCTTAAAGACGGCGGCTCAATTGTAATAGAGCAGACCGAGGCACTGGTATCGATAGATGTGAACAGCGGGCGATACCGGAGGCATCAAAGTGCGGAGCAGACGGCTTACAATATCAATATTGGAGCGGCTGGTGAAATCGCTCGTCAGCTCAGATTGCGTGACCTTGGCGGCCTGATTGTGTGCGATTTCATTGATATGCGTAGTGAAAAGCATCGCAAGGCGGTGGAGCGGGCCTTTCGTGCGGCGGTCAGGGCGGACCGCGCCCGTTCGCGGATATTGAGGATAAGCCAGTTCGGCGTGGTGGAGATGACGAGGCAGCGAATGCGTCCCTCGCTGCAGTCGAGCACGTATCTGTCATGTCCGCATTGCGCCGGGATGGGGTTTGTTAAAAGTCATGAATCGCTGGCTATTGAAATCATCAGACTGTTGAATCTGTCGGCATCACGAGAGGAGATAAAGCGGATTGAGCTGCTGGTCTCACCGGAAGTTGCCGACTACCTTCAGAATGAGAAACGAGGGGCGGTTACACAGATAGAACAGGTTAGTGACAAGCGTGTGATAATTCATTCGGTGCCGGATTACGCCGGCGAAAAACACAACCTGCTCTGCTACAACGCGCAGGGCGGTGTTGTAAAGTTATGAATGGGAAGTCAGGGTCGTGAAGAAAGGGCGCTGCAGCATTTTCGGCGTTTGCGGTCCGTTGAAAAAGGTTGCAGAATGGGGACCGAAATGAATCCTGGGGAGATAAAGTTGCTGGTTCTGGATGTTGACGGTGTTTTGACGGATGGGGCGGTGATAATTAATGGGGACGGCAGGGAGAGGAAGTTTTTTAATTCGCTGGACGGTCACGGGATTCGAATGTGGCGGCGAGCGGGGCTAAAGGTGGCATTTTTGAGCGGCAGGGAGTGCGAAGCAGTGAACCGGCGGGCGAGAGAGCTTGAGGTGGACTATGTTTTTCAGAACTGTCATAATAAAGTGGCGGTGGTGGAGAAGCTGGTGGAGGAATTGGGTCTTTCGTCGCAGGAGGTTGCCTGTGTTGGCGATGATTTGCCGGATTTGCCGATGATAAGGTATGCCGGATTTGGGGCAGTGGTTGCCAACGCGGTTGATGAAGTTAAAGGGTGCGCCGACTATGTAACGACTCGTGGGGGCGGCAGGGGCGCGGTGCGGGAAGTAATAGAATACATTCTGAAAAGCAGCGGCAAATGGCAAGAGCTAATGAAGAGGTATTTGAAGTAATGGCGAAGTGAGGTTGTTATGGGCCTTAAGCTGCGAAGATTGTATGTGTGGGTTATTTCTCTGGGGGCGGTGCTTGGGATATTTCTGCTGTATAACCGGATAAGTGAGACGCCTGAGATTGATTTTGATGCGGGAGCAGGGTTGAGCGAGTCTGTGTCTGAAAGTGACGCCGGCGAGATTGGCGGTAAGATGGGGAAGGTTGGTGAGGCTGGTGTGGGAACTGCCCGAAAGGCCAAATTCATAGACCTGGATAAGAAAACCAAGGAAGTTGAGCGGATATTCGGGTTCGAAGTTCTTTTGCACGAGGAAGGAGACGAATGGGATGTTGAAAAGCCATACGTGGATTTTTTTCGCCCCACCTTTAAGTGCAGCGTTACCGCCGAGAGGGGGAAAGTTCGAGTCGAAACGGTCGGGAAAAGACACAGTCCGAAGGAGGCGACATTCAGCGGAAATGTAATAGTGCACATTTTGCCGAAAGAGGAGAGCAGGTTCAAAGAAAGCTTTATCTATCTTGACGATGTTACCTTTGTCGGTGGCGAATCACAATTTTCAACAGGTGGGCCTGTCAAGTTCGTTTCGGAAGATGCTCAAATGCTGGGCAGGGGTCTGGAACTTGTCTATAATAACCAAGTGGACCGGCTTGAGTTCCTTCGAATAATTCATTTGGAATCGTTGCGTCTGAAGGGCTCAAAGGCGGGGTTGTTTGGTTCGGTGAAACCAGAAGCTGACAAAGGGGCCGATGCGGACAAACCAGCTGAGGCGGTCAGACCAGCGGCTGCCAGCAGTCAGGCGCAAACAGAACAGCGTGACAGACCTGTTGTGGATGATGGTTCTGAAAAAGGTAGTGCATCACCACCGGCGAGTACTGAGGCGGTTGAACAAAAAAAAGGCGAGTATTACAGATGTGTATTCAGCAAAGATGTTGTTATTGATACACCTGAGCGGTTTGTTTTTGCTGATGATAAAATTTCCATTGAGAATATCTTCTGGGCGAAGAGCTCAAGTGAGGGTCCCAGTAAGACTAATGCCGAGGGTGTGGATAGAGGTGGAACGGCTGAAAAGACTACCAAAGAGGGCGTCACTTCTGTTAGTGGCGAGGCTGATGCGGCCGGTGCAGATAGCGTGAAATCGCAGGACGAGCCTGTTGCAAAGCTGAATAAGCCGGAGGAGTCATCGGAGCAGTCTTTCGATGTTGTTGTAACCTGTGACAACGGTATTCTGGTTACACCTATGGAGTCTGTGAGGTCGGTTGAGGATTTTGGCAGTCGCCAGTGGAAGGGTGCTTCGAGCGGCAGGGAAGTTCTGCGGGGTTTTGAAGATACCGGCGGCCGAACCCAACTCGTTGCGAAGAAAATCAATTATTGTGCATCTACGGAGAATACCATCGTCGGCGGTCCGTTAGAGCTTACGTTCGATGTGAATGACCCAATAGTCGGCGGGGCTAATGAAACGGTTGTTCCGGTGAAAGTGACGGCGCGGAAGGAAGGTAGGTTTTTTCCGGCGTTAAGTCAAGTTGTTTTTGTAGGGGACAGTACGTGCACGATGGTGCGAGCGGATTCTAACAGTGAACAGAGGTACATTCTTTCGGGGCCGAGGCTTACGGTGGATTTATCGAAGTATGAGGGCAAACAGGCGTTTGGGACGGCTACTGAGATTGAACATCTGACGGCCAGCGGCGGGGTGGTTAGACTTGCGACGACCAAAACAGCAGGGGAGGAACTGCCTGGCGGTATTGAGCTGAAATGTCGCCAGTTTGACTATGACACCGAGCGGCAGATGTTGTTGGCGACGGGGCCTGGTGTAATAAAAGTGGATAATTCCAATATCTCAGAGCCGAATTCAGAAGAAGGCGGACTTAGCTTGAAAGGGCCGTGCTGGGCGTTTGTTCGTGATTTTGATACGTTGAAGTATTTTATGGACTCGAATCAAGTTATTGCCGACGCGGAGCCGAGGGGGACACTGCGTGTCGATTACCTGCCCATTATTGAAGGTGAAGTTCGATATGACCGACAAGTTATAGCCACAGGTGTTCACCTGGAAGCCCTGCTTTGTGAAACTGCTGATGGTCAGTCTGAACTTTCGACGCTGACTGTCCTTGGGGGAGTCACTTACGAAGACGAGGACAAGGAATTCGCGGGCAGCGAACTGTTTTATGATGCCAACGACTGTATAATGACAATTGACGGTGATGCATCGTGGCCTTGTCTGTTGAATGGTGTGCCTGTGGATGAGATTGAATATGACTTGAAGAGCGAAGAAGTGAAAGCCAAGATTGTCGGCCCCGGTGCGTTGGGGACGAAATAGTAATACCAGCGTTTCTTAACTGGTAAGCTCGTGTAGTTTGTTTATGTTCAATTGGCCAAGGTGGTCGATGATTTTTTCGGCCATAGCGAGCTGGTCGGCGTCGTAAGAGTTTGTTATTGCGACGGTGTGCATTCCGGCGGCTTTGGCGGCTTCGAGACCCCAATGGGAATCTTCGATGACGATGCACTGGTTTGCCGAGATGGGATTCTTGCGGTTTTGGTTTAGTTTTTGCAGGGTCAGCATAAAACCTTGGGGGTGTGGCTTGCCTTTTTTTATCTGTTCGGCGGAGACTATGACTTCAAAGAAGTGACGCAGAGCTGCCTTTTCCAATATCAGTTCAATCTCCGGCAGAAGTGCGCCCGAACATACAGCCATTGGTGTATTGTTTTGCCTGAGCATCTGTAGGAACTGAGGTACGCCTTCGATTATGCTGCTTTCGGTCTTGGCGAGCTGCTCGAAGATTTGCTTTTTTTTCTCTGCGAGGTTTTGAATTTCGCCGGCATCGACTTTGAGTAGTTCTTTCCGGGCCAGCAGGTTGAGCAAATCAAGGTCGGCCAGACCGAGATAATCTTTGTAATAATCCTCTTTTGTTATCTCGATGGCGAATTGTGCAAGCGTGCGGTTGAAAGCACGGAGATGCAAAATCTCGGAGTCGGTTATTACGCCATCGAAATCAAATATGACCGCTCGGAGCATAATCTGTCTCACTCGGCAGGTACCGGGCCAATCAGAGCCTGGTAATCGGTGAATGTTGATTTGTCGCCGGTGCAGATGGTTTCGGCCAAGGCTGCTATTTTTGGTGCGTTTTTGGTGATGTATCTTCGGGCAGTCATCGCTTTGCGTTGCTTCATGGCGATTGTCTGGCCATTATTAGATGAGGCTTGTTCAGGGGCAACCGCCACCTGGATATCAACTTTACTGCCGGCCTGGCCGCAAAGCAGGTAGCCGTTAAGCAAATCTATTGCAATATCGACAATGGCTCTGGCGTAGAGGTCCATATATTCGGTGCCTTGTTCTTTTACAAAGGCGACGGCCTTTCTTAATTGCTCCGTTCCTTCGGCAAGATTTTCGAGCAAATCATTCAGTTGAGCTTCATAATCCTGTTGAGCAAGCTCGGCAATGAGTTTTTCTGCTGTTCCGCTGCAGACGGCTCGAACGGCGGCGACAATCTGCAACTGGCTTGTCCCCTCGTAAATGGTTGTGATTCTGGCGTCGCGAGCGTGGCGCTCGACGGGGTAGTCCTGCATATATCCGCTGCCGCCGAGGACCTGGATGGAATCATAAGCGACTGTGTTGGACATTTCGGAACAGTAATACTTGCTTATTGGCGTGAGCATTGCCGCGTATCTTTTGTATTTTCGTGAATCGTTCTTAAGCTGTTTGGCGTGGGCTTTGTCCTCAGGTGGATTGAGTTCGAGGCGTTTGGCGTATCCGACTTCCATATCGACCACGCGCGATGTCTCGTAGAGCAGCGCGCGGGCGGCTTCGATGGCAATCTTCATATCAATGAGAATGTCACGGACTGCGGGCAGCTTTTCAATGGCGACGCCGAATTGTTTCCTGCCGGCGGCGTAATCTCGGGCGACTCGGAAAGCGGCTTCGGCGATGCCGACTGATTGGGCCGCAATCCCGATGCGGGCGCCGTTCATCAGGCTCATAACGTAAGTGACAAGCCCCCTTTGCCTTTCTCCTATGATTTGGCAGGGTGTATTGTCAAAGAATATTTCGCAGGTTGGTGAGCCGTGGATACCGAGTTTTTCTTCGAGCCTTCGGATGTGGACGGTGGGGCCTCTGTCGCAGACGAACAGGCTCAGTCCCAGGCCGCCGGCCCTGTCCGGCTCACTGCGGGCTAATACCAGCAGGACGTCACCGCAGCCGTTGGTTATGAAGCGTTTTACGCCGTGTAGAAACCAGTTGGCGGCATCATCCTGAAACGCACGCAGCTTGACCGCCTGCAAATCCGAGCCCGCGTCCGGCTCGGTCAGGACCATCGCTCCCGTTAGTTTGCCGGCCGCAAAATCCCGTAAGTATTTTTGTTTGATTTCTTCGGACGCAAAGGCGTTTATTGTTTCGGCGATTCCCTGCAGGCCGAAGATGTTCATGAGGGAGGCGTCGGCGCGGGAGACAATCTCGATTGCCATCGAGTAAACGAGATTCGGGAAGTTGAGGCCGCCGAATCTATATGGCAGTGTAAAGCCCATAACCTCGGCCTGTGCAAGTTTTTCAAGAGACTCCTGTGTTCCTTTTGCGTAGGTGACGGAGCCGTCGTCATTGAGGACGTTGCCCTGTCGGTCCACGTCTTCGGCGCGGGGAGCGATAAAATCAGCGCTTAATTGCCCGAGCGATTCCAGGACCATATCGTAATTCTCTATCGCGTCTTCAGCGTCGGCGGGGGCGTAATCGAACTCATTTGAAAACTTAAAGTCCTCCTCGCAAATTGCCGCCACTTCGCGCAGGTTCGTGTGCCTGAACAAGAACTGGATGTCGTCGTTGTCCCTGTAAAAATTGGCCATTATCTATCCTGTTTTTACTGTGTTTTCCTGCTTTGTGCCTTTTTCTTTAATCGCCTTAATCATTTTGGGCACAACTTTGTTGAGGTCGCCGATTACTTTGTAATGTGCGATTTGGAATATCGGGGCGTCGGTGTCGTTATTGATTGCGATGATTTTCTGGCTCTGTGACATTCCGGCCTGGTGCTGGATGGCGCCGCTGATACCCACGGCGATATACAAGCTCGGTCGAACGGTGGTTCCCGTTTGTCCGACCTGATGGTCGCGGTCGATAAAGCCGAGGTCAACTGCCGCTCTGCTTGCCGCCGGCGCCGCGCCGAGACAGTTAGCTAAATCCCAGATTAGTTTGAAATTATCTTTGCCGCCTACGCCCGCACCGCCGGCGACGATTATCCTTGCAGCCTTGAGATTGACTTTCTTTGGGCGTTTGTGCTCTTCAAGAATCTCCAGAGGTAAATCGTACTGTGACAATAGTGCTTTCTCGGTAATAATCTCGCCTTTGCGGGTGACATCCGGCTGCGGCGGCGGCATTACGCCTTCGCGGACGGTGGCCATTTGTGGCCAGCGGTCGTAATTTATGATTGTGGCGATTATATTTCCGCCGAAAGCCGGTCTTACCTGAAAGAGCAGATTCCTGTGAAGCTGTTTGTCTTTGGCGGTTGTGTGGTCGCCGATTTGCAAATCCGTGCAGTCGGCTGTAAGCCCGGCCTTCGCCGCACTTGCAATTCGCGGCGCCAAGTCCCGGCCCGTAATGGTCGCACCGTAGAGCACTATCTGCGGCTGGTATTTGTGAATCAAATCAAATATTACTTTAGCATAACTGTTTGCCTGGTAAGTTCGCAGCAGGGGGTTCTCAACCAGATAGACCTTGTCGGCTCCGTAGTGTATTAATTTTTCCGCAAGCTCACCGACTTCGTCACCCAACACGGCGGCGGCCAATTTCACACCGAGCGTATCAGCCAAGCGGCGCGCCTTGCTCATCAGCTCAATCGGGGTGTCCTCTAATTGGCCGTTGTGCTGCTCAGCAAAAACCCAAACTTCACCTTTTCTGTTTACATTTATCATAGTTTGCCCTGTTTTGTTAAGCTATCGTCTTGTCCTCGATCAGCTCGTGTATCATATCGGAAATTCCCTTTTCGTTTGGCTCAACGTCCTTGCTTTCTTTGGCGGCGAGGACGATACTCTGGATGCGGTGGACTTTTGTTGGTGAGCCGGTTCGGCCGCACCAGTTCAGGTCAGCCTCAAGAAAATTTAGGTCCCATTGTTTAATCAGTAAATCTTTTCCATTCAAGATGCCGCACTTTCGGTCGATGAGCTCCTTGATAGTCGCTTCGTCGGCGCCTGGATTTTCATCTTTGACTTTTTGTTCAATCTCGATGGGCGTGCAGGCCTTCTTATATTTCATCATCTTTTTTGCGGCGGCAACCCTCGGCTCATTTGCGTCACCGGTGACTGTCAGCAGTACGGGCAGGTTAGTTCTGACCAATTGGAAGCCGTTGCCGATATTTCTGCGGGCCGTTATGGTTCTGTCGTTAAGTTCTGTAAGCTCTTCGACATAAGTAATCTGCGGGATGCCCAGTTTCTCTGCCAACTGCGGGCCGACCTGTGCTGTGTCACCGTCAATTGCCTGTCTGCCGCAGAGAACAATATCATAATCAACTTTCTTCAGCGTGCAGCTGAGAATGTAGCTCGTCGCCAGCGTATCGCTTGCTGCACAGCGGACGTCGGTAATCAGGATTGCATCATCGGCTCCGCGAAAAAGCGAGTCGCGAAGGACGGCGCTTGCCGCCGGCAGGCCCATCGTGATAACTGTTATCTTACCGCCGAAGTAGTCCTTAATTCGAAGAGCTGACTCGAGGGCATTAAGGTCTTCGGGATTGAAGATGGCGGGCAGTGCGGAGCGATTGACGGTGCCGTCGTCATTCATCGCCTGGCCTGTAATCCTTTTTGTGTCAGGGACTTGCTTAATTAGCACTACACAATTGTAAGTCACCTGTCGCCTCCTTGGCGGTTTCTGCTTTGGTCATATCAGTTCTTGAAAAGGACAATAGTTTAGCGTGATTTGATGGCGAGTCAACCCTAAAAAGCTGTTAGTTTGTTCGGCGGCAAGAAGACTAATGAAAAAATGGCTGAACTGACAGATGAAGAAGGCCGATTCTATTATGCACAGGGGTGGTCTTTGTAATCAGGGAGGGCAGTTTTTGTTTGACAAGAAGTTTATTTGGATTTATAATGAGTGACGAAGAGTGTTCATAGTGGTGTTGGTGAGGATTGATGGTAAACGAGACAAATTACGATACGGTATTCGGCAGAATGGCAGTAGGGCAGGGTCTGTGCACGGATGAGGAATTGCGTCACAGCCATGAAGAACTGGAGTCTCGGCGTAAGGTCAGTCCCGCGATGCTCAGGGACCTTATGGTTGAACTGGGCTATATCACGGACACGCAGGCTGAAAGATTGAAAACCACGATAAAGGCAAGCAAGGCTGCTGCGCACCAGATACCCGGGTATAAGATACTTGGCAAGCTTGGCGCAGGTGCAATGGCGGTTGTTTACAAGGCCAAACAATTGAGCCTAAACCGGACAGTTGCGATAAAGGTTTTGCCTAAGCGACTTGGTGAAAATCCGGAATATGTGGAGCGGTTTTACAAGGAGGGGCAGGCTGCTGCGAAGCTTAACCATAACAATATTGTGCAGGCCTTCGACGTTGGCGAGGCGGGGGGGTACCACTATTTTGTGATGGAATATGTTGAAGGCAAGACTTTGTACGACGATTTGTCGGCGGGTAATGTCTTTGGTGAAGAGGAGGCTCTGGACATAATCATCCAGGTTGCTCACGCCCTTGCTCACTCTCATGCGCGTGGGCTTATTCACCGTGATGTGAAACCGAAGAATATAATGATAGACCCTTCGGGCGTGGTAAAACTTGCCGATATGGGTTTAGCGCGTGAAACGGCGGACATCGAGGCGGCCCAAACCGAAGCAGGCAAAGCCTATGGTACACCATATTATATTGCACCGGAGCAGATCCAGGGAAAGATTGATATCGACAACAGGGCTGACATTTATGGTCTTGGTGCGACGTTTTATCACATGGTGACAGGCCGGGTGCCTTTTATGGCAGATGACCCTACGGATGTTATGAGGAAGCATTTGAGGGACCAACTGGTTCCACCCGACCATATAAACACTTCATTGTCGGGAGCGATATCGGAAGTTATAGAAGTTATGATGGCCAAGCGGAAAGAGGACCGCTACAAGGACGTTGAGGAACTGCTGACGGATTTAGAGGCTATTCGGGATGGTCGGCCCGCACTTCGAGCGCGCCAAAGGTTTGATTTTTCGGCGCTTGAGCAGTTAGAGGAGGGAGATGCGGTCGAAACCGAGGGTAGAGTTTACAAAGAAGAGACCGTTGCACATTACCAGATTGCAATACTGGTTTTAAGTGCGGTAGCGGCAGTGTCTGTTTTTGTTATCGTTTTGTTGATTCTCCGCCTGGTACTTTAGCTGGTAAGGGCTTTAGCGGCGCGCAGCAGTGCTGGAGGAAGAAAACATTTCGCGTCTTTTTTTATTGACTAATCCGGGGGCAATCGTAATCATTGTCCGGCGGCAATTACGCCGATAAGCCGGCGTTGCCGTATTGTGGAGCGAAGAAGTTTATGCCCAGAGGCGGCGCACATTTTTCTTCCGAGGAGCTGGCGCAGGTCCTGAGTCATTATGACATTGGGGTGATTCATCAAGTCAAAGCTTTGTCTGGGGGCAGCAGGCGTGCGCCTAAAATGGTGATTGTATCGGAGCAGGGCAAATTCCTGTTAAAACGCCGGCCAAGAGGCAAAGATGACCTCTACCGCGTTGCGTTTACGCACGCGGCGCAAACTCACCTTGCGGAGAGTGCTTTTCCTGTTACGTTTCTTGTGGCTACTCGTGACGAGCACAGCACAGTTCTGCAATTAAACAATCATATTTACGAGTTTTTCAAGTTCATTACGGGTGTTCGATACGACGGCTCGGCGGAAGCTACCGTTGATGTGGGACGACGACTGGCAGAATTCCATCAGCGTTTGGCTGATTTTGCGTCCGAATGGAAGCCGTTGAGAGGCAGCTTTCACGATTCTTCAACGGTCCGCAGGCATCTGAAAACGGCAGGCGCTGAAAGAGGAGCCCGGCCGGATAAGAAATTACAAGAAACTGCCGAGGGACTGATGAGACTTTATAACGGCTCGAGTGTTCGCGTAAATGAGCTTGGTTTCGACTCGTGGGCTGAGCAGATTGTTCATGGTGATTGGCATCCGGGTAATATGCTCTTTTCCGGGCATAAGCTTATTGCGGTTCTGGATTTTGACTCGGTAAAGCTTGCACCAACTGTTACGGACCTTGCCAACGGGATGCTGCAGTTTTCGATAGTTGGCGGTCGGCCGAATCCCGCCGATTGGCCTGCATATCTGGACCAGGCCAAGCTCGTTCAGTTTTTGAGTGGCTACCGCAAGGTGATTAAGCTGGCCAGAGACGAGCTGGATTCGCTGCTTGATTTGATGATTGAAACGATGATAGCCGAGGCGATATTGCCGATAGCGGCGACGGGGTTTTTCGGGAACCTATCCGGCCTGGATTTTTTAAAAATGATTCGGCGCAAAGCGGAATGGATAGACAAGAACCGTAAGAAACTTGCCGAAGCAATGCAAAGCTAAGTCTTCGCACAGAATTGCCTGGCAGCTTCACCGCCGTCTCATTGGTCTGAAGCGGCCACCTCCATAGGCTTTTTTGGCGACCTTTTCAGATGATAAATGATACGTCAGGGCGGGGATTTTTTTCTTGAGCCGAGTCATACCTGCCTCGGTGACACGCGAGTCACCCAGGCGGAGGAATCTCAGCGAAGAGAGGCCTTCGAGGTTTTTGAGGCCCGCATTGTTTATCTTTTCACATTGGTGCATTTGTACGAACTCCAGCGCTGTTAGTTTGGAGAGGTTTTTGAAACCATCATTGGTTATCATTTTATTGCCATCAAGCTGCAACGACTGCAGACCGGTTAGTTTCGCCAGATGCGCCAAACCTTCATCGGTAAATGGTTCTGTGCTACTTTCCTGCCGGAGGCGCATATCCAAATCTTTTAGTGAGCTCAACGTGGAAATAATGGCAAGTTCATCGTCGCCGATATTGAGATCGAGATAAGCCAACCAGAGCTTTTGCAGAGAAGTCAGGCCTTCCAACTGGTCAATGCCGGTTTCCCCAGGTTTCATAAAGGCGAGAGTGAGGTGCGTTAGTGAAGGCAATTGTTTCAGAACGGCCAAACCATCGCCGGTTATGTGGGTTTTGACTATACTGAGTTTGGTAAGTGATTTGAGTTTTGCCAGATGCGCTAAGCCTGCATCGGTTATGGAGCAGTCGTTGAGGCCGAGGCATTTGAGGGAAAGGCATTGGGCAATATTTGCCATGGCTACATCGGTTACGTTTCTGCTTCTGATGCTGAGATCTTCCAAGGATTTGATTTTTGCAATGGCTTTTAAACCTTCGTCCGTAATGCCGCGACCCTGGGCGTTTATTTTCTTAAGAAAGTTCAGTTCCGCCAGGTGAGTTAAACCGACGTCGGTTATGCCCTCATAAGGCAGGTCCAGCTCTTCCAGCGATTTGAGTTTTTTCAGATGGGCCATACCGGCGTCGGTGATTTTAAGTGTGGGCGGGTTACTGCCCAACTGGAGTTTTTTCAGTTTTGTCATCCTGCTGAGATGAGCGAGTCCGGCGTCGCTGACCTCAGTGTCCCGGAGGTCCAATTCCTCGAGCTGGGTAAGCTCGCCCACGTGCACGAGGAATTGGTCGATATCGTCATTGGTATTGCCGCGAAGACTTAAATACCGCAGTGACTTAAGCGCTTTGAGGTGTGCCAAGCCTTTGCCGATTTTGCCTGCCTCAAGGGCTAAATGTGTCAATGAGGTTATTTTTCCTATTTGGGCCATCTTGCTATTGGTAAGCGCCGGCCCCCAAAAATGGAGGTGTTCGAGCGATGGCAATTTGCTAAGGTAGGCCAAATCTTTGTCGGGAATGTAGCTATGCAGGCGCAGCCACTTTAGCTTCTTTAGGCCGATGAGGTGTCTTAACAGGCCCGGCTCTACCGTGGCATCATCGCTCCACGAAAGCCAGAGGCCCTGAAGAGCCGTTAGGCGTGCGATGTCTTTGGCCACAGATTCATCGCCGTTATAGACAGTCAGCAACTGGATATCGTCCGGCTTGAGGGCGGAAAAACCTCTGCCGACTTTCCATGCATCGAGCCTGAGCATTTTGTTTGCCGGCACTTTCACCTCTCCCTGTGCCTCGCCTAACAGCTTGCAATCAAAGCCAAACAGAGGTGGAATCCAGCTATCTGTCGGATCCGCGGTTTTTCCCACTATCACGTAAAGATTGCCTATGGACCGACCCTTCGGAAAGCGCACGATACGTGTCCCGCCGGTTCCCGGCACCCTCGGATTTGACGTCCTTTTGTTTGCTTTGATTTTCTCATCCAGTTCTTCCAGGCCGAAGCCCTCGGCACGGACAATGTGCTGACGGTCGCTGAGAATCAGCCAGGGAAGAGATTTGACACCCCAAGCAAAGCGAACCTGTTCCTCGGCGTCGCCTTCAACCATTCCAACCGGGAAGGGAATGTTGTATTTCTTGACCCAATCGTCCAATTCTTTTCTATCAACTTTCGAGGCCTCGACACAGACGACGGCCCCATCTTCTTCTTTCAACTCTTCTGCGCGTTTGGCCAGCTCTCTGACAAGGTGGCGCGAGGGCCTTTGGTTCATATCCCAGAAACAAACGAGAATCTTCTTTCCTTTGGCCTGTTCCGCCCCGAAGTTGATATCGATACCGTCGAATTCGGGCAGAGGTTTTCCGAGCAGCGGCAGGGGAGTACCGAGGTCGGGTGTTACGACCAGTTCCACATCTCCTATCTTGGTGGTATCGCGGAATGTCACGGTGGTAGAAGCGCCTTGGGTGGAGATTTTCCAGGAGCGGGGGACGTAGCGGTGCTCTTCGCTGACCGAGCGTTTCTTGTAGCGGCGCATTTTGGTCCTCAGGTGAGTGAAGCGGAACCTGCCTTCTGAGTCGGTAAGTGTTTTCTTGTCGTGCTCAAAGCCCATGTATGTGAAGTTAGTCAGCTTGTGCTCGGCGGAGACTTCGACGTGAGGTACACCGACTTTTCGGCCATTTTCGATGCGGACGACCCGGCCGGTGACCGTTCCTCCTTCGTGAATGCTAACTTTCAGGTCGCCGGTGCCGATGGGGACGCCATACGCAATGAAGCCAGCATGGTTCTTTGAGGAAAATGTCAGGTCGTACCTGCCGTCTTGTTCGACTTCGACTGCGAAGCGTCCCTGGTCGTCGGTAATATAGCTTAACCGGTCGTGTCCGTTGATAATCCTGAAACCCAGTTTGCCGTCCTCGCGTTTTGTCAGGTGGTAAGTAGTTTTAACCACCACCCCGGGGACAGGCGTGTCATTCTCGTCAACTACCCGGCCGGCGATAGATTTGCCGGCAGTCTGGAGGACCTGGTCAACGCTTCTTTGTGGCTGTCCCTGAATGAAAGTGTGGCCGGTTGTTACATCGTATACCTTGGCCCCTTCGGGAAACTGGAAGGAAAAGAGCGAGTCAGGCACGTCGCGCCGGCCAATTTTGATACTGTCCGGCTCAATGGTTATGTGTTCGGAGGTCGTACGGCCATCTCGCCAATATATCGACCTGACACCTCTTACCGGTATCCACGCGCCGTTCGCCAACCCGTGAAGCTCGATGGGCTTTACGTCTGACATCAATCTGGCCTGGCTGTCGGTTGGATGCAAATCATAGTATTCCAGACGCAGCGGCATCCCCCGCTCACAATCGATCCAGACCCTCGCATAATAGGTGTGTTCGGCTGGTCTTCTAACGTCAACGACATAGGCTTTCCGCCCGTCTATCACTTCCCTGTCATCGTGAACCGATGCATATTCCGGAACCAGAACTTCACTTAATCGACGTAGCCCTTCAAATGGTCTTGGCCCCAGCCGGACCGGTGCAACCCCCGCCCAGTCAAACCGGATTTCTTGAATCCAGCCCCCTATGCGATCTGGCCGCCCTCCCCACATCTTCATCACGTGGCCGTCAATAACTTTTGTAGTGCGGTTCGCTAATTCGTCCCCAGCGTGGAAAGACTCGACCTTCAAATACTGTTTCTCGCGATTCTGGGCCCAGACTCCGCGGAGATGCGCATAAGGGCGCCCACGCCTGCTGCGCCTGCCTACTGCTTTTGGCTCGTCTTGTTCGCCGGTTCTCTCATATCTGACCATGTAGTCCATCTTTATCAAGCTGGTTAGAGCCTCATTTCTTGCCACCAGCTCTCTCACCGTTGACAGCATCACCGGACCGGATGATGTCTCCGGCTCAGCAGGGCGGGTCTGGGCGAAAGCAATGGCCGTTACAACGACCACCGCCAGAATACTCACCAGCAAAGTCCAGCGGAGGCCGGTTCGGGGGTTGGCGCATTTGTCCTGCAGGATGCGTCGGATTCTGTCTGGCAGTGCCTTCTTGCTGGCGACGACTGCGGGCGCAAATGCCATTTGTCCCTGAGGGGCCAGTTCGAGCAGCGATTCGGCATAATCTGTGCCCGGCTGGCCGGTCGCAACAACCCAGTCATCGCACGCCTGCTCGCTTAACCGCACCAGCCGTTTTTTCGCCCACCACAAAAGGAGGTTCCACGGCAGAATACATACTGCCAGCTCTGTTATCAATCCGGTGATATGGTCGTGCCTTTTCCGGTGGGCCAGCTCGTGGCAGATTACACTTACCCAGTCGATTTTGTGGTCGAAGTGGCCGGTACGTGGGACCAACAGGACAGGCTGTTTTGCCCAGCACCATATCACAGGACTTCGAACACTCTGGCTGCTGCAAATTTCCACGTTACTGCTAATCCCAAGCTTTGCTCTTGCGAGACGCGCCGCTTTTTGAAACTCCTCACAGCACAAAGGCAGCGCCCGGTGCAACAGTCGAATCCCCATAATAAATGTCAGAAACAACCGCAGCGCCAAAATCAAACTTGCTGAAATCCAGGTTAATAATACTATGCGGCCCCACGGAATCTTAACGCCTTGCGACCGAACGACGGGAGGCGGCGCCGAATATTCTTCCAACGCGCTCGCCGCAGGCTCAAAATCCTCAACAGGGACAGGCGCAGTCGTTTGAAACTCGTTCGGCGTGACCTGTTCTTGGACTTCCGGCTCAACTACTGGTGGCTTGGCTACGAAGAGGCCCATCTCCAAGTGCTTGACCAACGTACTCATCATCGGCACAAGCACTGCTGCAATCATCGCCAGGAACAGCACCCGATGCGCCCGCGCGGGCTGGCGTTTCAATGCAAGACTAACAATAAGCCCAGCCGTGAGACAGGCTGTGCTCTGCCAAAAACAGCTCCACAAGAAGGTATTCTCGCTCATCATTTTTTCCTCTCCTTTCGTTTCTTATCGATCATTTTCCGAAGTTCGGCAAGCTCCTCGTCACTGAGCTTGCTCTCACGCATGAGGTGCTGAAACATCAGGACAGCATCACCTTCGAACATTCGCTGGATGAACTTGCGCACCGATTTTGCGCCTGCTTCTTCGCGGGTTCGCGTGGCCGAATAAATATAAACTTTGCCCTTGGTACGATGTCGCAGCCAGCCTGCTTTCTCCAGCTTTTGCATCGAGGAAAGAACCGTGGTATAGGCGAGTTTTCTCTTTCGGCTGAGGTGGTCCCGGACCTGGTGGACGGTGGCCTGGCCGAGTTCCCAGACCAGCTCAATTACCGCCCGCTGGAGTTTTCCTAAATCGTCAAGCGATTTCTTAGTCATGGTTTTACCTCCGAACTCAAAATCGGCTCTGGCTAATCTTACTCTACTCCAAAGTACTACGGTTTGGAGTACTTGTCAACAGAAAAATAAATTTTTTTCAAAATTTTTTCTGTATTCCCTTTTTAGCCGCAAAAAGGCGTAAATAGAGCCTCTAAACAACGCTGTAGAGGCCGTAGATTGTGGTTTGGTGAGCAATCACTCGATTACTCGGTTTGTTTTCGTTTTGCGTATTGTGCGACGATTTGCTGCTGGACGTTGGGTGGGACGGGTTCGTAGTGGCTGAGTGTCATAGAATAACTGCCTCGTCCGCCGGTGACGCTTTTTAGCTGGTTGTTGTATTGCGAGACTTCGGCGAGCGGCACCTGTGCCTTGATGACGACCATATTGCCGGTGAGCATATCCTGTCCCTGGACTCGTCCACGTTTTGAGGCGAGGTCACCGGTGATATCGCCCATATTCTCAGCAGGGACAGTGATTTCCATGTTCACTATCGGCTCAAGCAGGACGGGTTTGGCGTTTTGGATGGCGTCGGTGAAAGCGCCCTTTGCGGCTGTGCGAAAGGCGATTTCCTTTGAGTCAACGGGATGGTGCTTGCCGTCGTAGATGGAGACTTTTATATCCTGCAAAGGAAAGCCTGCGACAACACCTTGCTGCATTACGTCCTTGACGCCCTTGTGGACGGCCGGCTGAAACTGGCCTGGTATTGAAGCGCCGAAGATGTCCCAACTGAAGTCCAACGACGGGTCGGAATCTCGTTCGGCGGGTTCGACGCGAAGGTAGACTTCGCCGAATTGTCCTGCGCCGCCGGTCTGCTTTTTATGGCGGTAATATCCTTCGGCTTTTGCGGTGATTGTCTCGCGGTAAGGAATCTTGGGCGGCTTTGTGTTTACGGCGAGTTTGAAGCGTTTTTCTATTTTTTCAAGCATGACGCGGAGGTGGAGGTCACCGAGTCCGCTGACGACAAGCTCGTTTGTCTGCTGGTCTCTGGCGACCTTGAGGCAGGTATCTTCCTCGGACAGTTTTTCAAGGGTGCCGCTAATCTTTTGCTCGTCGCCTCTTGTTGCGGGCTCGAGTGCAAGCGAATACATCGGCTCAGGGACGGGAGGCACAGTGAACCTGCCGGTGAATTTACCGTCGTGGACGAGGTCGCCGATTTTGAGCTCGTCGACTTTGGCGAGGGTTACGATGTCACCGGCTGTTCCTGCATCGATTTCCTTGTTTTCGCCTCCCTGTGATTTTAACGGGTGGCCCGGCCTAATAGGCTTTCTCCGGTCGTTGCGCAATAGATTAGTGTCTGATTTGATTTTGCCGCTGAATATTCGGATGGCAGAATACTTCATATTTGAGCGTGGGTCGAGGCCGACGCGGAATACCAATCCGGCCAGCGGGCCGGCGGGGTCGGCGTTGACATCGGTCGACGTTTCGCCATCTTTGAGCTGGCGTGGAGCAGCCTGAAGTGGTGAGGGTGTGTATTTTACGACGATATCGAGCAGCTCGGCAATGCCGATTTCCTTGCGGGCATTCGTGAAGACTATGGGGATAATGGTTCCGGCCTTGAGGGCCTTTACGAAGACGGAGGCGATCTTTTCGGCGGAGATTTCTTCGCCTCCGAGGTAGGCTTCCATAAGTTCGTCGTCGGCCTCGATGACACTTTCGATAAGCTCGGTGTGGGCCTGGGCGACGTCCATTAAGGGCGAATCGCCGGTTTCGTTTTCAATGCAATCTATGACGGATGCTTTGTCGGCGGCGGGCAGGTTGGCGCAGCGGCACTGCGAGCCGAACGTTTCCTGAATGCTCTTTGTGAGTCTGGGCAGGTCAATGTTTTCGGCGTCGATTTTGTTTATAACGATCATTCGCGGCATATCAGCGTTTGTGGCCAGTTCAAAAAGCTTACGCGTATTGGTCTCTATGCCGGCTGCTGCGCTGATTACAATTATCGCGGTTTCGGCAGCGGGTATGGCGGTGATGGCGGGGCCCAGGAAATCGGGGGAGCCTGGTGTATCGATGATGTTAATAAGTTTGCCGGCGTGCTCGGCGTGGACGACGGCTGACTGTATTGAATGCTGATGGAGTTTTTCTTCATCGTAGTAGTCGCAGATGCTGGTCTGCTCATCAACGCTTCCGAGCCGGTTTGTTGCTCCGGTCTTGTGGAGGATAGCCTCGGCGAGTGAGGTCTTACCGCTTCCGGCGTGCCCCAGGAGGACAATATTACGAATATCGTTGGTATTGGCCACTTTTGAGTCTCCAGGAAAATCTATTTGTAAACACTGGGTTAAGACAGTTTCAAAGCAGACTATGATACAGTACTTGGTGCAGAGCGAAAAGGTTTTTTTGGCAGTTTTGGACAACTGGCGCGGCCTTTTTGGGATAAAAGGCTGGATTTATGGGGCACAAAGACGTATAATAACCTTACGTATTGCAATAACACACGCGAAGGAGTTTTGCTGCTGATTTGGGCAGGCGAAGTAATAGAATCGGCCTTGTGTTTTTGTAATCATCTATAAGTACATTATTTACAATCAGTTAAGGAGGAGTCATATGCGTAGGGAATTGTTTTTTTCCGCTGTCGTTGTTTGTCTTCTGTGTCTGGTTGATGGCCTTGCAGCCGCGGATTTTCCTGACAGTGATACTGTTGGCTTGTGGCTTTTCGATGAACCGGACTATCCGCACACTACGCTGGGCGATGCGAGCGAATATGAAAAGGCTGATCTGTGCCTGATGGATGGCGGCTCTATGGTTGCGGGCAAATACGGCAGAGCGCTTCAGGCGGGGTCGGGTTACGCGGTCTGTTACGCCGGTTTTGCGGGTAAAGTACCTGAGGAAGAACTGCGGGAGGAGGACGGAACACCGAGCGGGCTTTGGGGTCCGACCGAGGGTTCGGGGCCGCTGCTTAACGGACTGGCCGGCAGTACGTGGACAATCGAACTGTGGCTGAATCTTTCATCCATTGGTAGTGATATTTCAATCGTCGACCTGGGATGGGCGTACGACCCCGGTTTCTCGTTGACGCTGAATCCGGGTTCTTTCGTGCTCGTAAACAACTACGCGGGTGTGCAGGCGACGTGTCCAACCGGGCTGTCGACCGGCGCGTGGCATCACGTTGCGTTCACTCGTGACGGGTCAACCGTGCGTCACTTCCTTGATGGAGTCGAGCAGGCTGCTGCTGCGGTTTCATCGGTTTCGGTGCAGCCGACACCTGATTTGCAGGTGCCGGTGGACCGTGAGCATGAGCACCGTGGTTTCAAGACAATGAGTTTTGAAGAGCGCAGGCAGAACAGGTTTAATTTTGCAGTAGGTAGCGACCGCCACGCCAGCGGGTCTATGAGTGGGATGGTTGACGAGATGCGGATATCGAGGGTGGTTCGTTACACGGGAAATTTTGCGCCGGTGAGTTTTTCGAGAAATTATGGTGCCGGTGCGCTTCCGCCCTCAGTGGCGAACGGTTTGCCTTTGCTTTTTGATACTGGTCCGGTTTCTATTCAACTGGAGATTGGCGGTCGCAAACATGTTTTTATTGATGCTGCTATTATTGACACTATGTCAGATGTGCAAATCACGATGAACCAGCCGTACGGCAAGCAGGCAATTATAAAGGATTTTTCAATAGAGAAGTCTGCATGGCGGCCGAGCGTTTTTGATGTGGACGGGGTAGTGTATATGGCTATTCCGGAGGGGTACGGCTCGACAACCGGACCGACGTATTTGGCGACTTCGCCGGATGGACTTAATTTCACTATGCAAGGGACGATAATTAAAGACACACCGCTTTATGGCTCGTTCTTTAAGGACCTTAATCCGAATGTGAGAGCGGCCGAGCAGTACAAGGTCAACGCGTGGGTTGGCAACCGGGGGATGTATTTCTACATATCGCCGGACGGCGTGAACTGGCGGCGAAATGAGACGATACAGCTTCCGCTGCGCAGCGGCGGCGAAGGTGAGTGCTTCTGGGATGACCAGCGTGGAAGGTACGCAAGCTACATCAAGCGTGACAGCAGTTTTGACGACCCTGAATGTGCGAACGCCAGCGGGCGGGTTGCCGTCGGGTTCTGGACGGATGAGATTCTCAAGGCGTGGCCGTTCTATCATATGGTGACACCCTATTTCGAAGGATATCCGTTCCCTGCTGTTACGTGTGAGGGGCCCGTCGAATTCTATGCTACGGGGGCGGGCCAGGTTTACAGGGCCCGTGCCATAAAATATCCGTGGGCGCCTGATGTGTATTTGTCGTTTCTGTGGAGGTATCCGGGCGACGATGGTCCGAGACACGTTGACCTTGGAGTCAGCCGGGATGGTGAGAACTGGAGTTTCTTCGGCACGAACTGGTACATTCCTCTCGGTTCAGAAGAGGAGGAGCTGTCGATGTATGGTCTGATTCGGCGCGGTGATGAGATGTGGCAGTATGTGGATGAGGGAGGGGCGCATGGGGGGTCTGCGCCGCGATACTACTACCGTTACCGGCAGCGACTTGATGGGTTTGTGTCGCTGGATGCCAGCGGCAGTACAGGGACGGCAACTACGCTGCCGCTGGTCTTTGAGGGCAGACAGCTTGCTTTGAACGTGGCGGCAGCGGGTTCGGTTAAGGTCGCGATACTGAGCGGATATGGTGTGCCCATGCCTGGTTTTGATATTACTGATTGTGACCCGATTGCGGGGGATTTCATCGAGCAGGTAGTCACCTGGAACGGCGACGCTAATGTTGGTATAAATTCGGGTGATGTAGTGCGTTTGCAGTTTGAGATGCAAAATGCCAAGCTGTACACGTTCCAGTTCATCGGGGGCGCGCCGCCGGACGGGGATTTTGACGGAGACAATGATGTGGATTGGGACGACCTGAGGACTTTTGTTGAATACTGGCTGGAGCGCTGTTGCACTGGGCAGTGGTGCGAGGGTCGTGATATTAACAAGGACCGCACTGTGAATTTTTTCGATTTTGCCCTTTTTGCTTTGGATTGGCTTGTTGAAAGCGGCCCGTAGTTCTAAAGTGATGAATTGTGAAATCCTGGGTAGTGTGGTGAACTCGACAAAAGGTTCGGTAAGACCGGGGCGGGGAGGGTTGAGACCTTTTTCGCCGGTAGGGGACCATTTAGAGACAAGGAGAAGTATTATGTGCGGCAATAGACTGATGTATTTGGTGTTTGTGCTCTTGTTGCCGGGTTGGGTTAATAGCGCTTCGGCTATTGATTGGACGAACGGCGATGGGGCAAATGATTCGTGGTGCACGCCGGGCAACTGGGACCCGGCGGGTCCGCCCGGCCCCAGTGACACGGCAGTTATCAGTACGCCGGAGCGGGGGCCGGTAATCGATTGCGATGTTGACGTAGGTAACATAGATGGGCCTATGGCGGGTGTAAGCAGCAATCAGGTGATGGATGTGACGGGGGGGACGGTTTTCATTGCCGGGGAGTGGGATTGGAGCAGCGGTACGGGGACGGCGACGATTAACATAAGCGGCTACCCTTATATTACGGTGAACAGCGGCTGGTGGCGGGCGCCCGACCACGGGACGGGCATAATTAATATAAGTGACTATCCTTCCATTATTGTCAATGGACGCATCAAGGGGGGTGACGTAACCGGGTCGATGTATATCAATATGAGCGGTGGCTTTATCCAGTGTCCGTTTCTGCAATACGGCGACGAAGGTGGTGGTGAGCTTAATATGAGCGGGGGTTTCATTTATATCACGGATGATTTTGACCTGGGTGGACTTCGCGGCAGCGATCCCATTACAGTTAATATGACCGGCGGTTCGATTACCGTGGACGGTGCGTTTATGGCGCCGGCGAATTCGCTGCGGGATGGTGTGGTCACCATAAACTTGTATGGCGGGATGATTGAATGTGGCTCGTTCACGCACGCCGGCGTGTCCTATTCTATGGATATTACCGAGGGCACAATGAAAATAGCCGGCGACGTGAGGGGCGAAATCAACGCGGATGTTTCGGCCGGATACATTACGGCGTACGGCGGGGCGGGCACGGTGAGTGCAGTGCTGGATTCGGGTTATACGGTGGTGACGGGGTTGCTGCCGGACCCGAATCAGGCTTCAAACCCGGATCCTGCGGATGAGGGAACGGTATTCGGCACGGAGGTTACTCTGAGCTGGACGCCGGGGATAAGCGCGGTGTGGCACGACGTTTACCTGGGGACAGAGTATAATGATGTGAACGATGCGGTTGACCCTAATGTGCCGCCGGGAAGGGGACGTTGGGACAGCAACCATTTTGACGCGTGCGACCTGGTGGCCGGTCAGACTTATTACTGGCGGATAGATGAGGTTAACGATGTTCCGCCGTGTAAGGGGAAGGTTTGGAGCTTTATGATGGTGGACGGGTTTATCAACTCGATAGGGATGGGGCTTGTGCGTATGCATCCGGGGACGTTTGAGATGGGAAGCTGGGATGGCGAGTGGGATGAGCGGCCCGTGCATAAGGTGACGATAAGCCGGGAGTTCTACATGGGTATGACGGAGGTGACGGCGGAGCAGTACCGACTGTTCGATGCGAACTATTCGGGAACGGAGTACGCAACGGGTATTAGCTGGTATGATGCCAACGGGTTCTGCGCGTGGCTGTCTCAGCAGGATGGGGTGACGTACCGTTTGCCAACGGAAGCGGAGTGGGAGTACGTGTGCCGGGCGGGGACGACGACGCCGTACTCGTCGGGTGGTAGTCCGCCGGCACCGGAGACGCCGAACCCGTGGGGTCTGATGAACATGCACAATTCACCGCGGGAATGGGTTTTGGACCGGCACGGGGAATATCCGTATGAGGACCAGGTTGACCCGGTCGGCCCTGAGGAGGGGATGTCCCGTGTTGTTCGCGGCGGCGGGCTGGATACGAGCGATGCGTACTATTTTCGTTCGTCGAATCGCGCCGGCATAGGACCGGGATTTGGTGGTGGGCAGCACGATATCGGCTTTCGGGTGGTATTGGGTGATATGCCGAGCACAGCTCCGAAGGCTTATCAGGCGCCGTTTGCGCGGCAGGGGATAAAGGAGAACGCTGTGGTTGTGCTACAGGGACCTGAACCGAACGAGCCATACTTCAACCAGCGTCCGATGCTGCCGATTCCACCGGAGAACCAGTCGCGAGACGTGATAGATGCAGCAGGTTTCCATCCGGCTTTTCGCGGGCATAATCATAGTCCGGGGATGGAGGTATGTCCCAACGGGGATGTTTTGATGATTATCTACACGTCGTATAGTGAATACGAGCCGGGAGTGTCATTGATGGCGTCGCGGTTGCGTTTCGGGTCGGAGCGGTGGGACATGCCGAGCTATATGTTCGATTTTCCAGGTGTTAACGACCACGCTCCGATGCTTTGGAACGATAACGGGACGCTGCACTTTTTCTGGGGCTGCCCTCGTCTGGACGGAGCAGGGCCGTATCCGTTCCAGTGGATGTCGTCAACGGATAACGGCGCGACTTGGGATGAGGTTAAATTTCCGGTATTTGTTAGTTCGATTGGGTCGCATTCGCGGCAGCCGATTAACACGGCCCTTCGGGACGTCAATGACACAATTTACGTCTCCAGTGACGGCAGCGGCGGGCAATCTGTGCTGTGGAAAAGTGAAGACAACGGGCTGACGTGGTATGACCCGGGTGGACGGACGGGCGGGCGGCACACGAGTTTTGTTATGTTGAGTGGCTGGAGAATCCTGGGTATGGGCGGCAAGAACACCAATATCGGTGGTCATATGCCGAGATCGATTTCTATCGACGGTGGTGAAAGCTGGGATGTGAACAGCACGCCCTTCAATTGGCTGGGCGGCAACCAGCGGCCGTGTGTTGTGCGGCTTTCCAGCGGGCGGCTGTTTTTCTGCAGTGATTTTCAGAAGAGCTTTGATTGCGATCAGGCGCCGGATATAACCGAATTGGGGTCTTTAGCGGCGCTGTCGGATGATGAGGGCGAGACGTGGCTAATTAAGAAGATTCCGACGGCTTTGGAGCACGAGTGTTATTGCTGGCCTTGTCACAGCGGGACTCTGGGCTACTCGGCGGCCCGTCAGGCGGCGAACGGGGTTATTCATGTGATTACGACGATGAATCGTCCCTGTCAGCATTTCGAGATGAACGAGGCGTGGATACTTGATGCCGGCGCGGGCGGTGACCTGCCGCCCGACCCGGGGGAAACGGGCACGGTGAATCCGTATCAGGAAAATTACCCCGGCGGCGGGACCAAGGCGACGTGGAGTGCGAAGACCTGCGACGACGGGCGTTACCTGCTGCACGGCACGGAGACCTGGTATTACGAAAGCGGCCGGAAGCAATATGAAGTCACTTACTATAACGGGCACAAGGTCGGCGCCGAGACCTATTGGGGCCCCGACAGCCTCAAGCAGTGGAGCTGGGGGCATAATGAGCCTAACGGCAGCAGTGTGTGGACACAGTGGTGGCCCAACGGGCTTAAGCACGTCGAGTCAAGGTGGTACTATGGCGGTATGGTTGCTCATGGTGACACGTACTTCTGGGACTGGTGCGGAGCGCCGGAGGCGGCGTGGAATTTCAACGACGGCGACCGCACAGGTTCAGTACCATTGCCTGCCCCACAGGCCAGAGATGCCGACTTGACCGACGATGATTTTGTTGACAACTTTGACCTCAGGGTCTTTGTGGACAACTGGTTGTTGTCAGGCCCGGCAGGATATAACACAGCAGACTTAAACTGTGACGGCGGGGTTGAGCTTGACGATTTTGCCATCCTCGCCTTGCAGTGGCTTCAAAGCAGCCCTTAGCTATTAGAGTGACGACTCGTAAAATTCCGGACAATTTGTAGGAGCGGTGCGCAAAATTTATATTTTTTTTGGTTTGGTATGGCTGACTGCGAGGCTGATTTTATTGGACATTAAAAGATGGCGTGAAACCAGTCACGTTGATTGGGCCATATATTGTAGGCGGGGTGAAGCTGGTTGGGCTATATGGTGATTTTGGTTATAGGGCGTTACATACGCCAGTGCCTGGTCGGCTAAAGAAAAAATGGTCGCTCTGTCGATACTGCCGTAAGTTGAGATAGAAACTAAAAACTTGAAGCCAAAGGTGCGAACCCCCATCGCAAAAACTGAAAAACAGAAGTGAGTTTTGAATTTTCGTTTTTGGCTTTGCTCTTTTCAAGGATGTGTGCATATGAGTAAAAGGGAGTTGATAGACTGCATTTGTGAAATCAACAGAAGCGCCAAGCCGGAATTTTTGGCCGGTTTTTCCGAAGAAGATTTGAGTACCTATCTTGAGCATCTGATGGAGCTGGATTTGGAAGAATTGGCTGTTTGCTGCTGAGTGTTTTTTTTGACTCTGTGGCAGTGCCGGCTTTAACGCTTTGACTTGGCATCACTGCCTTTCTTTCGGTCGGCTGGCTGGATGAAAGGGTCAGTGGGCGGCGCATCGTCGGCGGTCACAAGGGGGGGCACTTCAGCGATGCTGTTTTGCTTGAATTCGAGCAGCACGGGCACAGAATCAGTCGGCACATAGAAGGCGAAGTCAATATATCTTACCGTTGCTTTGTTTTTGAAATCGGAGCGTACGAGGGTTATCACGTCATTGAGCCGTTTGGTTTGCAGCCGGTTGGCGGCGCTCAGATATCCGAGGGGGTAAACGTTTTTTGCTTTTCCGGCGAGTGGGTTTTTATCGGCGTGACGTTTTTGTTTGCATATCAGTCTTAACTGGGCAAGTGTGAATTTACCGGGGTCCTTTAGTGCGTTCTTTTTTATTCCCACCCGCACGATTGTGAGGCTATGTCCGCTTTTTGGTGGTAGTGGTCTGCCGTTTGTGTCCTTTAGGTCTTCGCGTGCGGGCCAGGCGGCAGCGGCCTTTTGCGCTGCCTTTTTCTTTGGTAGTTCTATAGCGTTGGAGCTGGTGGTAATAGATAGCTTGTCTTCGAGCTTGTGCCGATTCAAGAAGACCTGGTCGAGAAAGGCCGGGTGCAGCGTGGCGAAACTTCTTTTGCCGCTGAAGCTGCCTTTACTTACCATACTGAACCATCCCGTTGCGAATCCGTCGGCATTAAATAATACCTTGTTGGGCTTTTCGGCGTCGGGCCGGTTTTCGTCAAAACGCTGGTAAGGGTATTTGCCTGGTAGAGGCGCCATCGCGAGCACTGTAAGTAAAAGGCCGGACGTAATAATGCCTAAGAAGATTCCGCAGACAACGCGTCCGATGCGCTCCGGAAGAAGTCCCAAATCAACTTTTTGGTGAGTTAGTCGGGCGACGATTGTCTGCAGAATACCAAAAGTCAGAACAAACAACAGTGTGAAAGACAGCGGCTGTGCCCAGGGTACGAGAGCGGAGAAACGGCTGTTGCCGCTGCGGCTTATAAAGACGTTTGCCAGGAGCTCGAAGTAGCCGAACGCAACTACGCTTGCGCAAATAACAATTATTACCGTCGCGAATGATTTAATAAACGTACCTTTTAGATACTGATAAGCAACACAACTTGAAATGATTAATAGTATAACTAAGTTGGCTATCAACATATACTGTCTCCGATTTTTCGCGGTTCGTGATTGTATTTACTATTCACGAACGACTATTTTTCTTGCGGCGTTTGCCTTTTTTGTGTTCTGGATTTTGAAAACATTCTAAGCATTTCGTTCACTGCTGTTGTTCCACTAATGACCTTTCTCAGCGCCTGTTCCTGCAGATACAACATTTTGGCACCTCTGAATTGCGTCCCGATTTCCGCCAGTGACTCTGACTGTTTTATAGCCTTTCGTAAGTGGTCATTTATTGTGATAGTTTCGAATATGCCTGTTCTGCCAACGAAACCTATCCCCTGGCAGTTTTCACAGACGCTGGGTCTGCCGCGTTTATCGTACTGCACTTTACCGGCGCGGTAGAGCACTTTTGCTTTTTCGGCGGGGACACTGAACTTTTTGAGAAGTTCTTTGTTCGGCGTGTATGCCTGTTTGCATTCATCGCAAAGTTTTCTGAGGAGGCGCTGGTTGCTTATGCCCAGCAGGGTCTCGGTGGCCAGATTTTTGTCGCCGACGAGTTGCAGCCATTTGCCGAGCGTTTTTATTACGCTGTCTGCTTCGAGTGCGACATACATAATTTTGCCGTCTTTAGCGGCTTCACAAATAATTCGTGCGGTTTCAGTGTCCTGGCAGCCGGCAACGCCAACGATATCGGGCCCCATTCTTACTATTGCCTGGAGCTTTTTGGCGTACGTAGTTGTTCCGGTGTCGCTGAGGGTGAAGACGTTTTGGGTTATGTTGGGCAGCTCGGCGGAGGGTTGTCTTTCGAACGTGTTTATGCTGTTAGTGAATGCGTCATGATTTCTCAGTAGTGCATAAAGTGTGGTTGTTACACCGGTTTTTTTAGGCCCGGATACGATAAACAGACCCTGTTTGACCTTACGAATTGTATTTAGCCGTTCGTACTGCTCGGGCATCAAGCCAATATCAGCTAACTTTGCTATGTCCTGTTCTATTATTTGTTTGAGCATAAGCTGCTCTCCTGCGGTTGAGCCGGCAGTAGTCAGCTCCCACTCGGTAGCCTCTTTGCCCTGGAGGATTTTGAACTTTCCTTTTTGTGGTTTTCGCTTTTCGTTGATGTCCAGATCAGCGAGACTCTTTACGAAGCGAATGAAATACTCTATTTGGTTTCTGGCAATCGAGGGTTGTTTTAGCGCTGCGCCGTCAATTTGGTAAGCCACATTATAGTCTTGTTGTGTAGGTGAAAACATAACGCTGCCTGCCCTTCGCCAGGCAGCATCGGCAAAAATCTCATAGGCAGCCTTGTAGCCGAAAAAGTCCGGGGTTTTGGGTTCAGGCATAGGAACTTCATTGTTGTTGGCCGTTATGAAAACGAAACTTTTCAGCGCATCAAGTTTGTCCTGCTTACCGGCGAACATACCTTTGATGTGGTCGGCGGTCAGGATGCGGTCATAGTCCATAACCCTGGTATTGCGGTGCGTGACATAGCTGATGGATGTTACTCCCACAGCTATCAGATAGAATAGTACGCCGATAACAAAAACAGGTATAGCCAGCCAGATTACTGTCGCTGCGGCACCTGTGCCAAAAACAATAGCTGTCCAGAAGACCTCGCGGGTTTCGACGGCCTTGGCATCGTGATATACCCAGGTAACCATCCATACCCATAGAAAAAACAGGACCAAAAAGACAGCGAATTTAATTATGGATATGTAGCCGCCATATTCGACGGGAATTAGTAGTAAATCCGGCATAAGATGCTCCATTATGACATTGACTGAAATCTCACAAGATACCGCTGGTGGTGGTTCTGATGCCCTTTAGCGCCATTTTTAGCTCTTCAACGTTTGGTGCATATTTATATGCGTCCTTTGGGTCAACAGAGCCGTTTTGCACCAGTTCACAAAGGTTATCCGTAAGGTCCTGCATACCTTCCTCTCGATCGCTTCGTATGACAGAGGGCAAATCGGCTTCGCGTTCTTCGGAGATTAGTTTTTTGACGGCCGGGTTTGTAAGAAGGACCTCAACAGCGGGTATTCTGTCCACGCCTTCCTTGATGCTCGGCAGCAATATCTGGCTGATGATTGCTTTAATTGTCAAACTCAAAGTTTGTCTTGCCAGGTTTCTTTCGGCCGGTGGGAACAGGTCCATAAGTCGTTGAACGGCCTGGGGAGCATTTGGTGAGTGCATTGTGCCGAAGACGAGATGGCCGGTTTCCGAGGCTCTCATCGCGGCCGTGACAGTTCTGGCATCGCGCATTTCACCAATGAAGACCACATCAGGGTCTTGTCGCATCAGATATCTCAGGGCATCCTCATAGTCTTTTACGTCGATGCCGATTTCCCTTTGTGATACCATTGCTTTCTTGTCCCTGAAGAGGTACTCGATGGGGTCTTCGACTGTGATGATATGACAGGAGCGAGTGCGGTTTATGTGGTCTATCATCGATGCGATTGTTGTGGTTTTGCCACAGCCGGTCGGACCTACTACGAGGACCAAACCCTGGTTTCTGTCAGCTATCTTTTCCAGTACCGGCGGCAGATTCAAGGTTTCAAAAGGCGGGATATCGGCGTTAACTCGTCTTGCCGAAAGGCTGATTGCGCCTCGCTGGCGAAATATGTTTATACGGAAGCGGTCTTCATCACCGATTTCGTGGGCGAAGTCGAGAGTTCCGGTTTTCAAAAAGTATTCCTTCTGCTCTGCAGTGAGTATCTCAAAGACGAGCTGTTTCACTTTTTCTTTGGTCATTGTTTCGCCGGTAGTGTTTTTGAGCTGCCCATAGACGCGCAATTTCACGGGCTGCCCGGCTTTTAAGTGCAGGTCGCTTGCCTGGGTCTTTATGGCGGCCTTAAAGAACTTGTTCAACTGCGGCTCATGAGCAGAACTTACGGGGGTATCGATGGGTTGTTCCTTGGCCATAATTGTAGTGACTCCAAAGTTTACAAACTAATTGCCCTGCTGGCGGGTGCTGTAACTATCCAGCTCAGAGGCACGTATTCTACCCTAAGATTTGTAAGAATAAACCTTTACATAATTATTATAAAGGTCTGTTGCGAATTGTCAATATTGGTACCTGGACGAGAGCTGATTTTTGGCAGAAATCATGAAGAATTCCTGCCGATTGTAGGTTCTGGGCGGGTGCTGCAAGCGCTGGAACGGCTTTAACTTATGACCGATTAACTATGGTCGAAGGCAATGGTTGTCTGCTCTTTCCTTGGTTTTAGGGGCTGGAGAGTATATAATTGTATTGTATGTGTAACTTTTCGCGCAAGAAGAGCAGAGTATCGTTATGTACAACCGAAGAGCTTTTACGCTGATAGAACTGTTGGTGGTAATAGCCATTATAGCACTGCTGATGTCGATATTGATGCCGGCACTGCAAAAGGCGAAGGACCAGGCCAAGGCGGCCATCTGCCAGAGCAATATGCGGCAAACAGGGCTGGGGGCCAACTTCTATGCCGAGGACTGGGATTTACGCGTGCCTCGGGGGACGGCAGGTCCAATCTGGTACCAGGTTTTTATGCCGTATCTGGCCCAGCGGCCCATGGGCGACGATTACCGTAACGTCAAGATTTATCGCTGCCCCAGTTACCCCAACAAACGACAGACGGTTTGCTATGTGGTTAACGGCTGGGAGTTTCATACGACAAACGACGTTTTCGGACACGAGACGGGAGAGGCGACGAGTTTAAGCATCTGTCGTCGCCGGGGGTACACTATTTATCTTGCCGACAATGAATGCGGTCCATGGCGAAGTATAATCACAGCAGCGACCGATGAAGGGGTCAGGCGGTGCGACGTTTGGTACCCGGGGCATCTGCCCAGCTCTGACACTGAAGACGAAAGCGTTGGCCGGCGGGTGGCGCGGAGTCGGCATAGAAACGGCTCGAATTGTCTCTACCTGGACTGGCACGTCGGTTGGGTGGCCACCGAGGAGATGACGGTCGATATGTGGCGGTTCCACACTGTGCGGTAGTTCTCAGGAAGGAATCGGTGTGGGCGGCGAATTGATACGAGATTGACGGCCAAACCTGCCTGGCCTTGTCGGTTAGGGGACAGCCAGGACCCATCGGGTGTAATTCCTGGCGTTGGGAAATGTTATCGCAAAGACGTCTATCTGCTGCGGCTGGTCGGTTGGGTCGTCGTCAATTGTGGTGTAGGTAATGTCGTTGAGGCTGATGGAAATCTTGAGTGACTCTTGCGACAGTCGTTCCAATCTTATGGTCAGCAGTGAGAATGTGTTCAGAGGCAGATCGAAACCTCCGTTGATACGAAGACGCCTGTAGTTGCTGTTCTTGGAAAGAAGCATCGTATCGTTGTCGGGGTTTTTGCGCTTGTATATGCCGCCGGAAATGTGCACTTCGCCCGTGTGGTCTCTAAATCTTCCGACTTTGCTGCTGACATGGGGGCTTATGTAAAACTTGTAACCTCTGTAACCACGGAATACCTCGGATTCGGCGTCGTCGGCAGTGATGTAACCTCTTGAGTAGGAATCGAACAGACCTGCCCGGAAGTCACCGGTGCCGGCCGTGCAGGTGACATCGTGGTCAATGCAGCCGCTGAAGGGCATGCAGTTACAATCTATTGTGGGCCCGTCGCTTAGCCACAGATATGAGAACTCCGCAACATCTTCGGGTTTGCTGAGGCGTTGTTTGGGCAGCCTGACGTATATATCCTCATCATCCCTCGGCTGCCATTCGAGCCGGCCCTGGCCGTTTACAAAAACTGCTGTCGGCGCATCCGAATAGTACCACGTCTTTTTGTCCCAAACGACGCCGTCATTGTCGATGATGGTAAAGGTGTGCTGGGTCTTTGCACCCAACAGTGCGTTTGTCGGGTTTGACAGTTGCAGGACGATGGTTTCCGCAGGTTCGTGAATAGTATCATTGACGACGTCAACACTGATTTTCTGACTTGTCTTGCCGGGCTCAAAGGTCAAGGTTCCTTCTTCAAGTGTGTAATCCTCGCCGCCTCCATCTGCGGTGCCTCGGTTGAACTTGTAATCCACGGTTACGGGTTTGTGCTGTGCTTTTGAGAGCATCACGTTAATAACTGCTTTGGCTGGTGACTCTCGCGACGAGGAGGAAATCCTTTCGAACTGGACTGTACAAACGCCCGAAGGTCCGCCGCTGGCGGACTGCGGTGGCCTATGGCCCAGCCAACGCCGCACCTCCCTTGCCGTAGGGAAATCCGCAGGAACCGCCTGTGTCACCTTTCCGGTTGCGGCCCATTCGGCGCCTCGCTGAAGGGTGACGATAAATCCAACGCACTCCAATGATTGGCCGTTGCTTTTGGCATGACCCATCAGCGTGTGGAAGACCCTGCCTTTTCCGTATCGAACGGTAAAAATCATCGGCTCGTGCTCGCCTGTTCCACCGGATATTGTCGGGTCTGCGTAGGCCGTGGCCAGAACCGTCAAATTCTCCGCCGGGCCGCGCATCTCGATGTTGAAACCGTCTCTTGCGTGCAGCCACCTTTGAGGCAGACCTTTCATAACAGGATGCTGCCGGTCACGAGTGACAAGCTGGATTACGTGCTTGTCGGGGTGCGAGCCGCCCTGGCCCGGCCTTGTATCGCGCACAACTTTGCCGCCCCGCCAGCGGATATAGGGACCCCATCTTTCGTCTCGGCCGTACCATCCGCCGAGGCCGAGTATTGTGTTGTATTCTTTCCATTGTGGGAAGGCGTTACAGGCCGAGTGAAAGGCAACAACTCCACTGCCCGACCTGACGTATTCGACGAAGGCTTTTTTGGTCGGCTCGGACCAGTCTTCCCCGATGTAGTTAAGCACCACCACATCGTAGGCAGCAAAGTCGGGGGTGAATTTTTCCATATCGTAGCCATTGCCGCCCTCGTCGGGGCTTATAGCAATATCGACGTTGAACAGGCCCGTTTGCTCTAATATTTGCATCACAATCGGAGTGCTCAGCCGCCAATTATGATTGCTCTGGCCGGTCACAATCAGGGCTTTCAAAGGAGGTCCGGCCGAGGCTGAAAATGAGTTGCCGGCCAAACTGAAAACGGTAATTAGCGAGACAGTTAAAACTCTGGCACTGTGATTCATTCTTGCTTGTTTCTTTTTTGCCTGGCTGCAACAGGTATTTTAGCCGAATTCTATTCGGTCATTTTCCGGGATTTCGGTGACCTGGCAGTCCTGGGCGTAGGTTCTTTCGGGCAGCACAATCAGGACGTTGGCCACGTTGGCGTCATGGGCGAACGGGGCGTGATGCCATACGCCGGGATGCAGCGCGACGAAGGTCCCCTTTGGCACGCGGAAGATTTCGATTCTGTCGAGCGGGACCTGGCCGGTCGGCGTGGCCGGGCCAACGTGGATGAGAATGTCGGCATCGAGCGGCAGTACTCCTTCGCCCGTGTAGTTATGGAACTCGGTAACGTCCACGACCGGCGGACGTTTGCAAACCCGGCAGGTGGAAAAAGACGCGATAGTCCGCCCGCCCAGGTCGAGCCGGGCCATATCGCGGAAAAACTCAATAGGCTCAGCCCCAAGCTTCTCAGCCTGCGGGTTTATCAGGTTTGCGTACGTGCCGTATTTGGTGAAACTTTCGAGACTTAATTCTTTGATTTTCTCTTTTCTCATAACAGACCTCCAAACAGATTGCGCGAAGTTAGTATACCGGTTTAATCATCGGCCGGAGAAGTTTACCACAAACTATCGCGGATTGCGATGGTTAATTAGTGAAGAAATCGAAGACGTTTCCGAGCATGCTGGAGGAGGTTCTGTAGATTTCGGTGTACTGGCATCTGGTGCAGGTTACGGTTGAAAAGCGTTTTGACTGGACATCGAAGATTTTGCTGAAGAATCCGCCGGCGGCGCGAAATTCACCGACATCGCATTGTGTGTTCTTGCATTTAGGACAGGTATAATTCAAATTCTCCATAGTTTTGCCTCCTTATTGTACGAGCAGTAGTGTAAGAGTCATATAGATTGCGACGCTGATTGAGTCGTTTGCGGTGGTGACGAGTGGGCCGGAGCTTATGGCCGGGTCTATGCCGATTCGGCGGAACAAAAACGGCAAAAATAGTCCGAGCGTCGTGGCGACCATTATCGCGGAAAACATTGCCGTGCCGAATGCAAAAACGAGTCGAGCAGGCTCAACCGAGGCGGCTGAGCTTCTTGTGTGCAGTAAGATTGAACAGGCAACGCCTCCTAATATTCCGCAGCTAATAGCCACAAGTAAAGCGATTCGCACTTCTCTTGTGAAGACCTGGCTCAATCTTTGTGCGGCGAGGTGCCCTGTTGCCAGGCCTGAAACAACGATCGCCGAGGTTTGCAGGCCGGCGTTTCCGCTGATGGCGGCAATCATCGGTACAAAGGCCACGGCAGCGATATATATTGCCAGGTTATGTCCCTTAAAGAACATCATAACCAGGGCCGTTATGCCGGTGCCGATGAGGCAGGGCAGCAGCCAAGTCATTCTGACGCGGGCGGCGTGAAAGACCGAGACATCGTCAAGCTCATCGGGGTCGGTGCCGGCCATCGTGTAGAAGTCCTCGGCGGCTTCCTCATCGGCGACCTCGATGATTCGGTCGGCGGTGATTCGGCCGATGAGTTTGTGCCCCTGGTCAAGAACCGGAACCACAATCAGGTCGTTGTCTCTAAATACGTTGCGAACTCTTTCCTGGTCGTCGTCGGCGACAACGTAAATCGTGTCGGGGTCTGTTAAGTTGTTTATCTTTGTATCTTCAGGACGGGTCAGCAGCAGTCGGATACGAACGTCACCAAGGAATTTCCCTGTTTTATCAACAACAAAAACCGAATAGAAATCTTCATCGATCTCCGCAGCCCTGATTTTGTTTACCGCTTCAGCGACCGTGGCCTCTTCAGGAACGCTTATTACAATGGGGTCCATAATACCACCTGCCGAATCTTCGGAGTAGCTCATGAGGTCTTTGATTTGAGCTGACTCAGCGGGGGGAATATGTTCGAGCACCTCGGCGCTTTCTTCTTCAGGAAGCTCCTGCAGGACGTCGGCGGCGTCGTCGGCGTCGAGGTGCGAAATAAGGCTGGTTAACTCCTCATCTTCCAGAATCTCGAAAAGTTCCCCTCGGGTTGCTTCATCAACCTTTTCCAAAACTTCGGCGGAGACTGGTTTGTCCAGCACATCAAAAATAGTGCGTCTTTGCTCATTGTCGAGAAGCTCCACGACTTCAGCGAGGTCGCTGCTTCGCTGCTCTTTGAGTAGTCGGCCCAGGGCGGAGGCATCTCCGACTTCAAGCAGAAGTTCAATTTGCTCCAATAATTGTTTTTGTTCTTTCTGCATCGAATTACCCCTGCCGCGGTCAAAAAAAAGCAAAATTGCCCGGTCGAGGGATAAAATAACTCATTTTTTTTTGTTAGGCAATGGTTTTTTGTATTGGCTCAGGATGCGGGAATAAGGACGAGAACCGCAAAAATCGTTAGAACAAGCCGATGGAGATTGCCGACAAGATTGCAGCTTGAGGCCGAAAACGACAAAATATCCTTGTCTGGCGTGCGGTTTTGGTGTAAAATATACGTTACCAGGAGGCTTATTTTAGCTTCTACAATGAACAGGGTTACGGTGTTTTCCGGTGGGCGATACGGTATGAAAAGTTTTGTTTATGGGACTTTGGTGGTCTGGGTGATAACGGCTTGTGCGTGTTTTGCTGCGCCTGAGCCGGCTATAGTGCCCGGTCCGGATGACTGGACGGTAGATGTAACATTTGAGCATCTGCAGCAAATTGTGCTGCAGCGGAGCGGCGAAAACAAGCCAAAGCGGTTCTGGTACACGATAATGACGCTTACCAACAAAACAAATCACGATGTTGATTTCTATCCCAAGTGCGAGCTGATGACGGATTCGTTCCAAATTATACCGGCAGGCAAAGGTGCGCCGCCGGCGGTTTTTGAGCGAATAAAAAGACGGCATCAGAGCAAGTATCAGTTTCTTGAAGGCCTGGAAAAGGCGGGCAATAAAATACTTCAAGGTGAGGATAATACAAAAGATATCGCTATTATATGGCCTGACTTCGATGCGCAAGCCACGAGTGTAAAAGTATTTATGTCAGGTTTGAGTAACGAGACCGTTGTTATCGAGCATCCTGTGGCGAAAGATGAGACGGGTAAGCCTGTGAGAGTTTACCTGAGAAAGACACTTGAGCTAAGCTACGGCGTGCGGGGGGACCCGGCGTTAAGGTCTTATACTAAGCTGACTTACAAGGGCAAACGCTGGGTTATGCGGTAGATTTCCGTATTGCATATGCGGGGGGAGGTTTTCGGCACAAAGGCGCAAGTTTTTGTCAAGAAATCGCATCAAATGTGCAGATTTTCGCATCAAACACGCAAGTTTTTGTCGAGAAGAGTGCAAAAATTCGCAGAAATTAACGGAAATTTACAGAAATGCGCAAAAATTAACAAAAATGCGCAAAAACAGGTGCTTTTTGAGCATGTTTTTTTCACCCCCCCGCGCAAATTGTTCGATATGAATATATTGGATTAGAATAGCTTTTAGTTTTGTGTTCAGAGTTCGTGATTTGGACTTTTTTGGTCGGTGTTTTGGTTTTCGCTTGGCGAGGACCGGGGGTGCAAAGCCCGGCCGCAGGAAAGACTGAAAGGAAAAAAGAATGCCGGCAACAAAAGTAAAACAAGAAAGTATGAAAATAGCCGAGATAAAAGACAAGGCCAAAGGGCTCGGCATAACGCCGGGGAAAATGAAGAAGGCAGAACTTATCCATTCCATCCAGATTGCGGAGGGCTGCACACCGTGCTTTGGCAGGTCGGACGGGCAGTGTGGGAACAACGAGTGCTGCTTTATACAGGACTGCCTTAAAGTCAGGCTGTAAGTTCTCGTATATCGTATATCTTATTTCGTATTGCGTATATCGTATTGCGTATACCTGTGGCAGTCCGTAAGTCCACTAAGGGACGCCTTCCGGCGGACTCCATAGGAGAGCTATCGTATTGCGCATTGCGGAGGGGCGCAAGACGCAGGACAGAAGACAGAAGACAGAAGACAGAAGACAAAAGACGGACGAGGGACGACGGAGGAGGGACGCGGTCCTTTCGTTAGAGACAGGACAGGGTTTTGCCAGCGGTATGGAAAAAACAAAGGGCTGAGAGCGTTGTGCTCACAGCCCTTTTATTTGAAATTGGATTTGAAATGAACAGCTATTTTCCTGTGAGCCAGTTGTCGGTAAGGATATCGAGGTCGTGCCAATCAATGGAATTATCAGCAGGGATGCTGATTTCACAGGCTGGATTGTATTGTGGCTGTCCGGGCTCAGTCAGCCAGGCCAATGCGAATATTGCAAAGTCTTCAAAGTCCACGTCACATTCGTCGTCGAAATCGCCGATGTAGGCCCAGGCGAATTCATAGGCGCCTATGTCTACGATGTTGCTGTCGTTGCAGTCGCCATCAATAATCCTGGGATGGCCATCAAGGTCAAATGGTATCGGCTCGGTCGTATTGCCGTCGCCGTCAAGGTCAGCGGTATCAGCCGGAACTGAACTGTTGTCCCCTGCGTCAATGCAGGGCGAGTCCGGCGACAGCCGGAGGTTATCGTCTTCAGTCCCCGCCATCCCAAACCGCCCGGCGGCCAAATGTCACATATCTTTACCAAATCACTGCGGTCGGATGTAGATGAGCTTTCGACCGGGAGCTTCTGTCATAACGATGTTTTCCGCATCTAAGCCGAGCAGCAAGAGCATCTCTAATCGGCTACAGTTTAATTCAACAGGGCCAATCCCGCACCTATTGCCCAGCACCAAAAGAGCTTTGCTCAGCCGTTTTTAGTGCTGGATGCGCCTAATAGGTGCGGGACTCTTATTTCAATGGCCAGCCGAGCGGGCAATAATAAAGCCATTCATCGACGAACAGCTTCAAATCGAGGAAGTCGACGATATTATCCTCGTACAGGTCAGCGGGCAAATTGCTTCCCGTTTCAAGCCAGTATTCGGCGAACCTTGCAAAATCCTCGAACTCAACAAAGCACAAAGGTCCGCCGGGCCAAAAGCCGCCCAGCAGCTCATAATTGCCGCCGCTCATAGCACCTGCGTCCGGTTGACCGATCGTGCCGGTAAGGACATACGGCCCACCGCTGCTTTGTCCACCGCCGCCGTCAATTGTGCTCCAGGTTATCTCATATGGCCCGGCAGCTTGGGACAAGGCAGGCATTATGAATATGAGCAAACACGACAGCCAGAGCGTTATGTGTTTGGATTTAGTACCTATCAGAGAAAGGCTAACCTGTCTCATTGCTGCACCTCCTTCGCCACGGCAAACTGCACCTGCTCCATCATCTTCTCTAAGACCACAAGTCTGCGCTTCAATGATTCATTTTCGGCCTTTAGCTGTTTTTTCAATGACTCATTTTCCGCCTTAAGCTCTTTTATCGAGTTGTCCAGGTCTTTCAGGACCTCCAAGAGATAAAGGGAAAGAAATTTGTAACGCACACTTTCGGGCCTGCCTTCGGCGTCATAAATCACCAGGTTTCGCAGTCCCAGTTCGTCGATATCTTCGGCGATAAGCCCAATGTCTGACTCTTTCGATTCTTTCCAGACAAATGCTACGGGCTGGGCCGCAAGTATCTTTGAGAAATCATCTTCGAGCGGCGCAATGTTTTCCTTATACCTCTTTGAAGAAGCGAGAAAACCGAACCTTCCGTTACTGGCAACCTGTACATCTCTGCCTGTTACCGCAGTATTGAAGGCATCCAGGTTAAAGATAGGGCCGTCCACTTCCAGGGCATCCTCAACGTACAGATCGCCGTCACCGGTTGCATAGTTCGACGTACCTGCGTCGCCGATCCGGACCTCATCTCCCACTACGTGCAATCTGCCGCCCGGGCTGTTCGTCCCGATGCCGACATTGCCGCTGAAGTAACCCCTGCCTTCAAAATACCCTGCGTAACCAGCGCTGCTGCTGGTCTTGCCATATACACCATAATTGATTCCCGACGAAGAGGTGGCCTCGCCGGAGACGCCCTGACCATTGGCACCCGAGGCGAGGGCGGAGACGCCCCGGCCAGAGCTGCCCGCAGCCACAAAGAAGCCGCCGTAGTTAGTTCCAGTTCCGCTATTCGAGGCATCGCAATAGACGGCCCGGGCAGTGCTGCCCTCAGCCTTAAAGTAGCCGCCGTAGTTGGTTCCAGTTCCGCTATTCGAGGCATAGCCATAGACGGCCCGGGCAGTGCTGCCCCCAGCCTTAAAGTAGCCGCCGTAGTTGGTGTAACTGCCGCTATTAGTGTTCTCGCCGTAGACGCCTATACCAGAACTGACGGTAGCCCTCCCGGAGACGCCGGTGGTGGCGCCTTCGCCGTAGACACCGGCGCCGCCGCCGCCTTTGCCGTAGACGCCTGTGTTGCCTCGCCATAGACGCCATAGCCTCCCCAGCCCGTGGCCTCGCCATAGACGCCCCGGCCATGGCTGCTAGCGGCTTCAAAATAACCGCCATAGTTGGTGCCTGTTGCGGGATAAGAGGCATAGCCGTAGATGCCACTGCCGCTGCTGTTGGTATTGGTTCCCTGAAGTATCCCGGTACCGGCGCTGGAGCCAGATAGAACAAGAGGGACATTAACGTTCAGGGTAACGTCTCCAGATGTTCCGCCCCCAGTCAAGCCCGTGCCAGCAGTGACAGCAGTAATGTCACCTACGCCCGGTGCTATTAAAGTCCCGCCTACAGTCAGGTTTCCTGTTACCCTTGCATTTCCTTCAAAGTAACCTGCATAACCGCTGCTGCTGTTTGTCCTGCCGTATACACCATAGTTAGTTCCCGATGAAGCGGAGGCTTCGCCGTAGACGCCTTGGCCGCTGGAGCTGGAGCCGTAGACGCCCGTGCCCCAGCCACTAGACGTAAAGTAGCCGCCGTAAGTGTAATCGGCACCCGAGGCCTCACCGTACACGCCAAAGGCATAGCCACAAGGGCCGACTTCTCCACACATCGGACCCGGCGATGCCTCGGCCGTAAAGTACCCGCCATACGTGAAGTTGTCGGGATCGGTAAGACCCAACGTAGTAGTATTAACGGCACTACCTTTGACGCCAAAGGACAGAATATCGTTCGCGTGTGCGGCTTCAAAGCCGCTGGTTATGCCGGAGATGGAGTTGTCGGCTGTGATAAGTGAGCCGCCCTCTATTGCACCCTGTAGCGTCAGAGGGACCCTGACTGCCAGCGCATACGGCGTCGGCGTCAATTCCAGCAGCGGGCTGAGCGTACAGGGGTCACTGCCCAGAGGACTCTCAACTACTCTTGTTTCGAGCCAGACGGCATTGCCGTCGAAGACATCACTGCCGAAGTCCAAATCCACCGCAAAATAGGCGTCTATAACATTGCAGTCGTTTACCTCAATCGGACCTGCCAGCAGGCTGCCTGTGCAGGGGTCGTTGCTGTCATAAAGTTTGAACTGGAAGTCATATAGGCCATTCGCCGGCTCATTAGCGTCCATCAGCCGTCCCTGGTAGGTGAATGCCGTCCCCATCGGCTCCGCCTGGCCGACCTGCGCCAAGCAGACCACCAGGCCCAAAGCCAGAACCAAAATTGTCAAAATTTTTCTCGTTTCCATCATTTTCTCCTTTCAAAAAAAGTGTTAACAGTTATAGCGCATTTACCGTCAAGCGATGCTGCTTATGGCAGATGCACAAAGTTAAGTAAGAAAACTCCAGCCGTATAAGAAGATTCAATTTCTTTCCTCGCTCCATACACACCTCCATTCTTGTTTTCGTATATCGTATTGCGTATCTCCTATTTCGAGCTTCGGATTTAGGATTTCTCACTCCGGTAGCTCCTATCCTCCGACGCCGGCCAGTTTTCTCTGCGGCACAGAAAACAACCGGCTATTCTGGGTGTGGGGGGAAAGTTGGCGTGAGACGAAAGCCTGTTTTCTCCCCTCCCAGCGTGTTTTTTCCCGATTAAAGGTATTTTACACCAACTGGGCTGTGGACGTCAAGAGGTTATAGGACTTTTTTGAAAAAAAACGAGCGTTTTTGGTGAGTGGTAAATGCTGATTGGTTAATTGGTGAGTGGCGGCTGATGCTGGATACTTGATGCTCGATGCTTGATGCTCGATTGAGGAATTGAGATTCTTCGCCCGCCTTGGGCGGGCTCAGAATGATGGGGGGAATATCGAATATCGAACAAGGAATAGCGAATTTTGAAGTGTGGATTCCTGCTTTCGCAGGAATGACAATTTAATTGATTATTTTGGGGTTTGCACGCGTCGGTTTGTCTTGGGGGGTTTTTGTGCGTTGGGCTTCGAGTTGGCGGTCGGCTTTTTCCCAGGCTTTGCGGATGTCGTCTCTGCGCTGGAATTGAAAAAAGAGTATAGAGTTTTCGTCACGCTCGGCTTTTCCATAATAGCGGCCAGTGGTGATAAGTCTGCCGTCAGAATAGACGAAGACGAGCAGCTTTACAATAGCTGTCTGCTCTACGCCACGAGCCAGCGCCAACTCCGGTAATGGGACCGCTGAGCCGGGGACGGGCAGTGAGGGGATGCCGAGAAGGCTGATTTTGAACTCTGTGCCAAGTGCGCCGGAAGTTATCTCGGCGATGTAATCGGCCTGGTCGGGACTTTCGACGAGGATGGCGGCGAGCTGGGCGAAACGAGCCCGGACGGCGGCCTTGACGTATTCGAGGTCGTAGGTTTTTAGATTTGTAAAGTCGAGATAGGTTTTTTTGCCGGCGACCTGTGGGATGTGAAATTTCTCGACGGCGACGTCAACGGCTCCGGAAAGTAAGAGCTGCTCAATGGCGGTTCGCTGAGTGTTGGTAAAGGTGCGTGTGGTGCAGCCAGGGAGCAAGATTAATAAGATTCCTGTCCAAATGATGTATTTCATTTTCGGCCTCGCAAAAAAGCTAATTTAAGCGGGTTGCTGCATATATGTCAAGTGTGCGGGGGAAGGAATTTTTTTGGGTTTTGGCTTGACAAGGGCGACGGTTTTGGTTACTTAAAAAAAAACGATGGTGAAATTGTTTTGTTGACGGGCGGCGTTTGCTTTGGTATTATCAGACGGTTATTGAGGAGTATTCTTTGGCATCCCTCGGAGAATACCCCTATGATAGAAGGCGAGGGAAAGTTTATTGCAGGCTTTTGAGAGAAGCCGAAGGAGAAGATTGTGGCAAAAGGTAAAGTAAAATGGTTCAATGAGAGAAGAGGTTTTGGTTTTATCAGTCCCGACGACGGTGGTGAGGATTTGTTTGTGCATCACTCGAGTATCGCAGGAGAGGGATTCCGGTCGCTTGAAGAAGGTCAGGCGGTGGAGTACGATGTGGGTGAGGGCAAGAAGGGACCGCAAGCGACGAATGTGCGTCCCTCGTGATGTGAATTGCGGCGTGCGGATTGAAGAAACCCAAAGGTCCCGCTGAGAAGCAGGACCTTTTTTGTTGGTTATGGATTAATGGGGGAGTGTGGGGGCGGATTGTGAAGAAGATACTCGGAGTTGTAGGAAGTCCGCGCAGAGATGGAAATACGCATATCTTAGTTTCAAGAATATTGGAAGGCGCAAAAGAAAAGGGGGCAGCGGTGGAGATGGTTTTGCTCGGCGATTTGACTATTGCCGAGTGCGACGGATGTCATTTGTGCTGGGAAGGCAAAGGGTGCAGCAAGAATGACGATATGAGCAATGTCTATGAGAAGATTATCGAAAGTGCGGCGATTGTTTTTGGCACGCCGGTATATTGGTATGGTCCGACTGCTTTGATGAAAGGATTTATCGACCGTTTTGTGTACTTTAACTGCCCGGCGAATAGAGAGAAAATAAGAGGTAAGCGGGCGGTGATAGCAGTTCCTTTCGAAGAGGCGGAACCTGAAACCGTGGCTGGTGTGGTGAGATTTTTTGAAAAGAGCTTTGAGTACCTGGAGATGAAGCTTATCGGTAAAGTTATTGTGCCCGGTGTTGGAGGGAAAGGAGAGATTCTGGAGCAAAGAGGGCGATTAGAAGAAGGGTATGAGCTTGGGCGAAGACTGTGCTGATGTGTGCGGGTCGGACGGATAAAAAACTACGTGGGCAAGGTTAGTCTTTTTTCAGGTTTTTTATGTGCCTCATCATCTCTGTGAGGCGCCATTCGAGGGATGAAAGAATCCAGAACTCGAAGTGATTGACTCGCATCTGGCAGTGTATGAGATAGATGATTTTCAGGGAGAGGGTTATGGTTGCCAGCTCGATCATTAGGAGGCGTAAGCTCGTATTTCGTATGTCGTATGTCGTATATCGTATATCGTATGTCGTATCTCGTATTTCGTCGCTCGTATCTCGTATATCGTATTTCGTATATCGTATTTCGTATATCGTATCTCGCGAAACAAGGTTCGTATACCTGTGGCAGTCCGTAAGGACTCCATAGGAGAGCTTTCGTGGTACGTTGTGAGTGGTTAAATGGTAAATTAGTTGGTAGTTGTTAGTTCGTAGTTATTGGTTGTTGACTATTCACTATTCACTATTCACGAACCACCATTCACTAATGACTATTCACTAACGACTATTCACTAACGACTAAATTTGACTGGACCTGCTGGCCCTGAAGACCTTGCCACGCCGTGGCTTACAGATATGCAATCTGAAATGTTTAGTTATCTCCGCCCCCCCCAGGGAAAGGGGCAAGCCCCCCAATCAGGTAGGGGCAAGCTGCGGGCGGGTTATCGTTTGCCTACTGGCCCCTAAGGGACAGGCCCCTAAGGGGCAGGCAAAACAGGCGGGTATTTTAACATAGCTTCAAACAAAAGTCAACAAAAAAACGGCCAAAAAAGCACTTTTTTTGGCTGCCCTTTTTCCATTGAAATACGAACTCTATCTCATATAATCTTTCTCAAGCGTGCGGAATTCCTTGGGTTGACCCCGGCTTGTGGGTGCGCAGGAGCTCACCCTGGGGGCAGGCGGGAATTGCGGGCTTGGTGGTAAGAATTGACAAAAGGGCCGGGTGGTAGTCGGAAGGCAGCAGAGAGAAGGCAGATAAAAGATCAAAGTGAAAAAAGGAAAATCATAGATCAAAATGAAGAAATGGAGTGGTTAGGAATCGAGAATAGATCACGAGGGACGAGAAATAGGTGGCTGTCCCCATTATCCCAGGGAATCGCAGCCCTTTTTCAGTCCTGAGCACTTATTGACTCATTGTCTGATGACTTCGATACAACAGCCATCGAAAAGCGCGTAATCTACGAAATCGACCGCCGAATCCTGGTCAAGGTCGAGCCCGCCGCACCAATCGGGCTTTCCGCAGCCCGCCTCAAGCCAGCGAGATGTCAAAGTGCCAAGGTACTTCAGGAAATTGGTGGTTATCTTGATTGTGTCCGTTCCATAGAATTCTTGGCCGCTGGTAAGCGAGCCTACAACTGTAACTTCCATAGGCTCATCACCTGTGACAATAGAGCAGAACTCGGCCCGGTCAAAAGCAGCCTCAATCTCCACCAGACCATCATCATTGAGAAACACGTTCATGTAGTCTGATTCGATCCCACCCGCCTCGACAACTGCCGGCCTATTGGCATCCACGTCCCCAACTGCGTAGCCTTCCGGCAGAACAAAATGGGCCTTCATCCAGTTGCCTTTACTGCCCGGATTGAGCGCCTGCGGCGTAAACTTCATCGCCACCTCTATCATAGATGGCGCAACTGTTTTCAGGGCAAGACTGTGCCAATATCCTGCGGCGATGGCCTCGTAATCGCTTCCGGCAGGAGGCGTCGCCTGGCCATATTCATCGTCTCCCCAGCCCACGATAGAGCCATCGGACTTTAAGGCAAGACTGTGTGTCCCTCCTGCGGCGATGGCCACGTAATCGTTTCCGTCAGGAGGCGTCGCCCGACCGGAACCATCGTATCCCCAGCCCACGATAGAGCCGTCGGACTTTAAGGCAAGACTGTGCCCTCCTCCTGCGGCGATGGCGACGTAATCGGTTCCGGCAGGAGGCGTCGCCTGGTTGTAATCATCCCATCCCCAGCCCACGATAGAGCCGTCGGACCTTAAGGCAAGACTGTGTTCCCCGCCTGCGGCGATGGCCACGTAATCGTTTCCGGCAGGCGGCGTCGCCTGGCCGTAACCATCGTGTCCCCAGCCAGTGATAGAACCGTCGGACTTTAGGGCGAGACTGTGATATCTTCCTGCGGCGATGGCTACGTAATCGTTTCCGTCAGGAGGTGTCGCCTGGCCTTCATAATCTCCTCCCCAACCCATAATAGAGCCGTCGGATTTTAAGGCAAGACTGTGCCACTTTCCTACGGCTATGGCCACGTAATCATTTCCGTCAGGAGGCGTTGCCCGGCCGTAATCATCGAATCCCCAACCCATGATAGAGCCGTCGGACTTTAAGGCAAGACTGTGAGACTCTCCTGTGTCGATGGCCAGGTAATCGTTTCCGAAAGGAGGCGTCGTCTGGCCGTAACCATCGCTTCCCCAGCCCACGATAGAGCCGTCGGACTTTAAGGCAAGACTATGAGCCGCGCCTGCGGCGATGGCCACGTAATCGTTGCCGGCAGGAGGCGTCGCCCGGCCCAGAGCATCGTCTCCCCAGCCCACGATAGAGCCGTCGGACTTTAAGGCAAGACTGTGGAAGTATCCTGCGGCGATGGCCACATAATCGTTTCCGTCAGGAGGCGTCGCCTGCCCGTAATGTGGCCACGCAGTTTGTCCTTCTCCACCTGCCCCCCAGGCCACGATAGAGCCGTCGGACTTTAAGGCAAGACTGTGATAATCTCCCGCGGCGATGGCCGCGTAATCGTTTCCGCCAGGAGGCGTGGCTTGGCCGTAATCATCTTTTCCCCAGCCCACGATAGAGCCGTCGCACTTTAAGGCAATGCTGTGATACTCTCCTACGGCGATGGCCGCGCAATCGTTTCCGTCTGGAGGCGCCGCCTGGCCGAAATCATCTCTTCCCCAGCCCACGATAGAGCCGTCGGACTTTAAGGCAAGACCGTGCCACTCTCCTGCGGCGATGGCCACGTAATCGTTTCCACCAGAAGGCATCGGCCGCCAGAAATAAGCTCTTCCCCAGGCCACGATTGAACCGTCGGACTTTAAGGCAAGACTGTGCTCGGCTCCTGCGGCGATTGCCACGTAATCGTTTCCGTCAGGAGGCGTCGCCTCGCCGTACCAATCTGCTCCCCAGCCCACGATAGAGCCATCCGACTTTAAGGCAAGACTGTGCCACCCCCCTGTGGCGATGGCCTGGAACCGGGCGCCAATGAAATCCCGGCCGTCGAAACGCCGGTTACCCCACGAGCAGACCGTCGCTGCCCGGGACGGCGATATGCAACACAACAACGCTACAAGCCATAGCAAAGCCGAAATCAATTTTACCCTTCTCATTTTGACCACCTCCCAAAGACTTTACTTGAACTTGTCTCAATACACGTAACCGGCGGCGCCAAGACGGCCGCCAGTCAAACAGAATCTATTGCGCGGGGGGAAAAGCATAAATCTGCGAATACGGCATGCAGAGGCTGCCTCCTCCCGCTCCGTCATCCGCCGATAAAGGCGGGTGTGGATATTAATCTTTAACCGCTGGATTACGGAAGCGATTATATAACGTATAGCACAGTGGGTAAGGTTTGTCAAGGGGAAAAACAGGAAATTTTCGAATTTCGATTGTCGATTTGTGCGTGGGTGGGGATAACGGATTGAATGTCGAATATCGAGCAAGGAACGCCCAATTTGGAAGTGTGGATTCCTGCGTGCGGAGGGGGGAAGGAATGTCCAATATCGAACAAGGAACGCCCAATTTGGAAGTGTGGATTCCTGGGTGCGCAGGGGGGGAAGGAATGTCCAATATCGAACAAGGAACGCCCAATTTGGAAGTGTGGATTCCTGGCTGCGGAGGGGGGAAGGAATATCCAATATCGAACAAGGAACGCCCAATTTGG
>Ga0209979_1000360_pt1 | contig 63792 bp, 56 predicted proteins | sample AnhtaG_FD_183114 | JGI IMG/M metagenome (GOLD analysis project Ga0209979, IMG submission 183114) | Deep subsurface microbial communities from Anholt, Denmark to uncover new lineages of life (NeLLi) - Anholt_01485 metaG (SPAdes) (version 2) | ecosystem: Environmental > Aquatic > Marine > Oceanic...
GAGCCATGATTTAAAACCTCCTTTTCTAATATCAAGGTTTAAATCATAGCAGGCTCTTGAAAATAAAGAGTGCAATTTTAAATTTTAAATCCTTATAAAAGAATGCACTTTTAATTCTTAAATGACAGTATTTTGTATTTTCTTGACAACCTTAATTAAACTTTATATTATTACTAAGCGCTAATAAAGGAGATGTAATGATGGTTAAAAAAGGAAAGTCAAAATTAATAGCTACCTGTCTTATTTTTTCTTTCATCTTGTTTTATTCACCATACCTTTTGGTCGGGCAATCAAATAAAATTGGGAGTTTAACCGGATATATATATGCTGAGGATGGTACTACCCCTGTAGAAGGAGCAGTCGTTAAAGTCGAAAATATTTCCAGTGGTTCTGTCTATGAAAGTAATAAATCTAACAAGCTAGGACTGTTTCAACTCGGGAACATTGAAGAAGGGTTGTACACTGTGGGCATTACAACAAATAATGGAGGCTTCAACGTAAAAAATATCATCGGTGTTAAGGCGAACGAGACGGCAAAAGTTTCTTTTGCCTTGAGGCCTCTTTATCAGGAAGAAGCTGCTGTTAAAGTAACTAAGGAATGCCCGCGAGGAGAATGGTACTATCCTGATGCAATAGGCGAATGTTATATAGGTTATCGCTGGAATCCAAAAACACTAAGATGTGAATGTGAAAAAAGAAAAGGTATTGGTGCTTTCTTGGCGTCTCCAATTGGCATTGCAGTTGTTATTGCTGCCACTGCGGCTGGTATCTATGGCATTGTAAAATTGACAGAAGAAGAAGAGGAAGCATCGCCATTTAAGTAGTTTTCTGGACTCCTAAGAAAAGATAATAAGATAATTGCAATAAGCCGGACATAAAAAATAATTAGCGAAAGAAGGAAGGCCCGATTGTAAATCGGGTCTTTTTTTTATTGACCATTTTCTACAAATGAATAGAATCTAATAAGAGAGTCAAGTGTTAATAATTAAATTTCGTTTTAGAAATGATTAAAAGAGGATGTGATGACGAGGAAAATTGAAAAAAAGGCTCAAAATAACATAAAAAAGATATTAAGAGAATTTATCACTGAAAACTTCCTGCTGTCAGCCGGATTGGATACATTTGAAGAGGATGATTCCTTTATGGAAAAAGGGATTATTGACTCTACCGGAGTTTTAGAGTTATTGGAATTTATTGAAGAGAGATTCAATATCAGGGTGGAAGATGAAGAGGTTATCCCGGATAATCTGGATTCCTTGAATAAGTTAACGTCATTTATAGAGAGGAAATCAGGATATGCTGGTAAATGAATTTTTAGAAAATAGCGCAGATAAATTTCCCGATAAAGTAGCATTGATATACCAGGATAAAAGGTTTACTTTTATTGAAGTTGAGAATCTTGCTAATCGTCTTTCGAATGCTTTGATCGACCACGGATTAGATAAGCAGGAGAGGGTGGGAATATTCTTAGAGCCTTCGATTGAAGCTGTTGTCTCGATTTTTGGAATACTGAAGGCAGGCGGAATATTTTTAGTAATAAATCCTCAGGTTAAGGCGAAAAAAATCGAGTTTATTTTAAATGATTGTCAGGTAAAGATTTTGATAACTGATGTACGTCATTTAGAGGAAATATTGAGAATTTTACCTAATTGTCAAAGCCTGACATCAATAATTCTTATTGATTATGAACTCATAAAGGATAAGAAATATGTAATGGGGAAGAAGGGATTAATATCTTATTCTCAGATTTTAAGTGATTATTCTTCGAATCGTCCAGCAAAACGCTGTATTGATATTGATTTGGCAAGCCTTATTTATACTTCTGGCTCTACTGGTGCCCCAAAAGGCGTAATGGTTACACATCTGAACATGGTCTCAGCAGCCAGTTCTATAATCGAGTATCTGGAAAATACCTCTGGCGATATCATTCTCAATGTACTGCCGTTATCTTTTGACTACGGACTCTATCAAGTTTTAATGTCCTTCAAATTTGGAGGAACCGTAGTACTGGAAAGGTCATTTATTTACCCCTACAAGATAATAGATTTGATCATAAAAGAGAGGGTAACAGGATTTCCCATTGTGCCGACAATCGCTGCTATCCTTTTTAAGTTTAGAAGCTTAGACAAGTATGATTTTCCGAGTCTGAGGTACATAACCAATACAGCGCAGGCTCTGCCTCAGAGATATATTATTCAACTGCAAAAGTTATTTCCAAATACAAAGATTTATTCCATGTATGGTCTTACAGAATGTAAAAGGGTATCGTATCTTCCACCTGAGGAACTCGATAGGAGACCTACTTCGGTTGGTATAGCCATGCCAAATACAGAAGTCTATATTGTTGATGAGGAAGACAAAATAATAACAAAACCAGGGGAAGTAGGGGAGCTTGTCATAAGGGGTTCGCATGTGATGAAGGGATACTGGAATCTTCCTGAAGAGACGAATAAAGTTTTAAAGCAAGAACCAATTCCAGATGAGAAAGTTTTATACAGTGGAGACATTTTCAAGCTGGATGATGAGGGTTTTCTATATTTTGTTTCACGGAAAGATGATATTGTTAAGGTTGCAGGAGAAAAGGTAAGCCCAAAAGAAATTGAAAATGTTTTATATGATATTGAGGATGTCAGTGAAGCGGCAGTTATTGGAATAGCTGATGAGATATTAGGCCAGGCAGTAAAAGCTTTTGTAGTTTTAAAAAAGGATTCAGACCTTACTGAGAAAGACATTATTCGGTACTGTTCAAAACATATAGAAAATTTTATGATTCCTAAGCATGTAGAGATACGCAATGAATTACCAAAAACTTCCCATGGCAAAATCGCCAAAAAAAATTTAAGATAAAATGTCATTGCGAGTGAAACGTGGCAATCTCATAGGAAAAAAATGAAATTCCATAAAGACATTCTTAGAATTAACTGCGAAAAGGAAGTTGAGCGGATCTGCGAATTTATCCGGGAACAAACCCTTTCCATGCGCCGCGACGGTGCAGTCATCGGACTTAGCGGAGGCATTGATTCGGCTTTGTGTGCTGAACTGTGTGTTAGAGCACTGGGGAAAGAGAAAGTTTTTGGATTAATCCTTTCTGAGAAGGAATCAAGTCCCATAAGCAAAAAATATGCATCAAAGCAAGCCCGAGAAATGGGAATAAAAACAGAAACAATTGATATTAGTCCCACGCTTGAAGGTTTTGGAACTTACGAAAAGCTAGATAGAGTGATAAAGGAAATTTTTCCTGAATATAACACACATTACAGATTTAAAATTACTTTACCGCCTGATCTGTTATCCAGAGATGCGTTTAATTTTTTCACCTTGACCATAGACGACGGCAGGGGCTCTGTTAAATCAGCAAGGTTGAAAAAGGACACCTTGAATGCCATCATTGCTGCTACGGATACAAAGCAAAGAACAAGGATGATGCATCTTTATTATTTTGCAGAAAAAATGAACTATTTTGTGTGCGGTACTACAAATAGGAGTGAGACCATACAGGGGTTTTTTGTTAAATATGGAGATGGGGGAGTGGATATTGAGCCCATTGCTCATCTTTATAAAACTCAGGTGTATCAACTGTCTGAGTATACAGGCGTGATAGAAGAAATAATACAAAGGACTCCCAGCCCGGACACATACAGTTTTGAAGTTAGCGACGAGGAGTTCTTTTTTCGTATTCCTTATGATAAATTGGACCTTTTGTTGTATTCCTGGGAAAAAAAGGTGCCTATTGCAGAAGTATGTGAAGTTATGAATCTAACAGAAGATCAAGTTAAGCGAGCATTTAGAGATTTTTCCGCCAAGTACAATGCTACACGACACCTAAGAATATTACCACCTACACTTGAGTGAGGAGTAAGGAGTAAGGAGTGAGAAGAATAAACTCAAAACTTAAAACTTAAAACTGATACATTGTTGTTGCGAGCGCAGCGTGGCAATCTCGGGTGCTGTCATTGCGAGCGCAGCGCGGCAATCTCATAAAAAGATGAAAAGGACGATTGTTATATGAAACGATGTGCGAATTGTGTATTACCGGAGACTTTCCCTGGTATTCGGTTCAATGAGGAAGGAATTTGCAATTTCTGTCTGAATTTTAAAGGGGCAGAAAACCTCGAGAGGAAAAAACAAAGGTACAGAAATAAATTTGAAGAGCTAATAAAAAAATATAAAGGCAAGAGCAGCTATGATGCTCTCATGGGCTACAGTGGAGGAAAAGACAGCACCTATACTCTATCAATTCTTAAAGAGGAGTATGGATTAAAGGTTCTTGCAGTTACTATTGATAATGGATTTCTGCCTGAACAGACCTTTAAAAACATTCGAAATGTGACAGAAGGGCTGGGAATTGATCATAGTTTCATCAAACCCAGTTTTGATGTCATGAAGAAAATTTTTGTCGAGTGCTCTCGAAGGAATATTTATTCCCCTAAAACCCTTACAAGAGCAAGCACCATCTGTAACTCTTGTATGAACATAGTAAAATATAGCTCGCTACGTACAGCCATTGAGAAAAACATACCTTTCATTGTCTTTGGTTGGTCACCAGGTCAAATCCCCATAACATCATCGATTATGAAAAATAATCCTCAAATCATACAAATGATGCAGAGTACAGTCTTTGAACCACTGTATAATTTAGTTGGTGATGAAATTAAACCCTATTTTTTGAAGGAAGAGCATTTTAAGGGTTCCTATCAATTTCCTTACAATATAAGCCCACTTGCGTTTCTCGATTATGACGAAGATAAAATTTATAAGGAGATTGCACAACTGGGGTGGAAAGCTCCGATTGATATTGATGCCAATACGACCAATTGTCTGCTTAACTCGTTTGCAAATATTGTTCATAAAGAAAAATATGGCTTTCATCCCTATGTTTTTGAAATGGCCAAGTTAGTTCGTGAGGGTTACATGGACCGTTCCAGCGCTCTACAAAAACTCGCCGAGCCAGAAAATCCCAAGACTGTTGATGCGGTAAAGAAAAAGCTGGGAAGATGAGGTGGGGGGAAGAAAAAAGTTAATCTCTAAAAATCTCAATAAATCTCAATTCTTTATATTATTTTAATAAGATCTTTTATCCCCCCAATAAATAAAGAAGCTCCTATAAATACTGTTAATACTTGAGCAACAGTATTAAATATCCAGATCATAAATGCCTGCCTGATTGTAGACCTAAAAACTCTTTTAATGACAAATAAACATAAAAAGACTCCGATAAAAAAGCTTAGTATTGTACTAATTGCAGGCAAAGCAGAAAGTAGAATTGTCATGAAATAGGTAGTAAATGAAGCAGCGATTGCAGCTAGATAGGCTCTTTTTAAAGTTGAGTTCTTGATTCTTGCTATCTTTGCTCCAACCCATATGAAGAGACTGGCAATAAGGAAACTCAAGAATATCAAAACAAGAATAAATCCTACCCATGCTTCTAATGTTTCTATCATGAATAATTCCTTTAGAGGCTCTAGCGCTTCGGACGCCCTTTTTTGTAAAACCCACAGATTAGCATCCAGGCTATTAGTTCCTGTGTCACACTTTCCTGTTTGTCGAGCATATCTTTTGTGTCAATAACACCGTCAACATTAAAATCAGCACATGTTTCCAATGGTATCCAACAATCTCTAATCCAGATGTCGTATTCCTGAAACACATCCTCGCGTTTGCTAATCAAGTCTTTTTTATCTACAACACTATCGTTGTTGTAATCACAGTCGCCTAGGTTCCAACCTGCCAGTCTGGCCATCATCCACCAGAAGGCTTTCCCTTTCATATAACAATTCAGTGGTTTAGAATGAGCACAGGAGCATGAAGGGCACTCCCCTGGATGAGAGGTACACCATTCATCTGCCCAATTTGCATCAAGGCTACCGTTGCCATCGCTGTCATAATTGCACCCATCATCAGCATTTTTGTCAAGAAAGTAATTGCCGTCAGGATCATAACTCTCGATATCTGCAAAATCAAAAAGGATCTTGTTATTCTGCTTGCAGAATTCACGAATCTGGTTGTTTCGTTGATTCAGGTTTCCTCCCTCACCGGTTCCATTCAAATGTCCTGTCATATAAACGAATGTGACATTGGGATAATCCTCTTCGAGCTGGTTCATAAGGTTAAGATAGAGGTCGATATTTTCTTCGCTGGTGTTAGCCTGGCCGCACCAGGACCACATGATCATGTTTCTGTCACACCCTGGAGTATTGAGCAGTTCTCGAGTCCTCTGGGCCCATGTGGTTCTATCAGGATTTCCAAGGTCTCCGGAAGGAACCCGGTCGTGGAATGAGAGTGCTCCATCGGTCCCATCATGGTTGAAAGAGTACAGGTCGGATTGTGCCATAAGAACTTGCATTCCACTGACTATCTGGCTTCCGTGTGATGTATGTCCATAAGCGATTTTGAACTCGCCTTTTGCTTTGTTTATCCAATATTTTGGAACCAGGTTGATGTCAGTACAATTGTGATCGATGATAATAGGGCCTGTTTGCTGATTGATTTCAGCAAAGGCTTGATCGATGATAATAGGGCTTTCTTGTTTAATAATATGAGTGTTTGTTTTATTAATGTCAATGGGATTTGTAAGAGAAATGGAGAATATTAATGCAGCTGGAGTTAGAGCAATTAATAATAACATTTTGGTCTTTAAATAAATGTTTCTTTTTATTCTCATTGTTTTACTCCTTTGTGTATGAAATACAACTTCGCTCGCTAGGCTACGAGTAAAGAGAAATCATGTACCTTTTTTCATTATATAAAGGTTGTTTTATCGATAGGAACTTACTTTTTATACCTTATCATTTTTTTCTTCTAAATGCTGTATTACTCTAGCAGGGCTACCAATTACCACAACATTAGGAGGAATATCCTTCATGACCACAGATCCTGCTCCTACTATTGAATTTCTTCCTATTTTAACTCCGGGAAGAATTACTGAGTTTACAAAAATTCTTACATTGTCTTCAATTAAAGTTTCTTGTCCCTTTTTTAACGGTTGAAAACCTACATGACTCAGGATATAAGACCCACTTGCTATATGCACATTGTTTCCTATAGTTATTTTTCCTCTTCTTACATCCAAACGAGCTCCTTTACTAATGAAACATTTTTTGCCAATTTCAACACCCATAAATCGATAATAATTTATATTGATCAAAGATGACACTTTTACTAGATTATGTCAAATTCTTTATTCCCGCCATTTTTGCTCCAGTCCCCATAAGGAGACAAGCAGTAGTTGTCCCTATGAATATAAGAACTAATAGAAATCCTGCCCATGCTTCAAGTGCTTCTAACATAGTAGCAATCTCGGTCTTTTGATGATATTATTTTTTATGTTTCCGTACGGAAAAAAGGGGAGTCGAGTCTAAGAATGTCTTCGTAATCTTCTCGTCTTCGAACCTCCTTCATTTCGCCATTCTCTTGAACTAAAACAACACTTGCACGTGGCTTAATAAACTGCATAGATTGGGAAATATTATAGGCGCCAATATCGAATATTTCTATAATATCACCTTCACGGACAGTGGGCAGTTTAGCATTTTTGGCTAGGATGTCACCTCCATAACAAAGAGGCCCGGCCAATTTCACAGTCTCTATCTTTTTTTCTTCGTTCGTGACATTCATTACACGATGCACTTCGGATTCAAGCGATCGAGCCAAATTTATTCCCCCATCGACCAAGACCCACTTTTCTTTGTAGTTTTTTATTTCTGAAACACTAACTAAGAGCATGCCTGCGCTATTTACAATAATCTTGCCAGGTTCCAGAATGAGATACGGTGCTGGGAGATTGTATTCGTGCACTTTTTTTTTCAGCGTGGCGCAGATTTTTTTTGCGTATGTCTCAACGGGAGGTATATCAGAGAATATCGGTTTTTCAGATTTTAATGATTCCAAGTACTTAGCTAGAAACCTCAACTTATACCTGCGAAGCCTTTTGGATAAGACATTAATGATTAAATTTTTGTAGAGGTTTCCCCACCGGCCTATACCTTGGCAAGGAAATCCTCCCCCAATGTCCAAGAAATTTATTGTAATGCCGATCTCCTGGAGATTTCTCATAAGCGCTGACAGCTTTTCAAGAGTTGAAATATAGATTCCCGGGCTGACATTGGTTCCTATGTGAATATGAATCCCTCGGACTCTGATGTTTTTCAATTGAGAAGAGAATTTGAAAACGTCTTCAGCATATTCCAGAGGTATGCCGAATTTCTTCCATGTTTCAGCCGTGCTCACTTTTATTCCTACGTCAATAACTTTTCCTTGTTTTTTCCCTACTTTGTCAATATTCTCCAGCTCACTAGAGCTGTCTGCGTTTATCAAGAAAACACCGTTTTTTATGGCAAATTCTAATTCTTTGAGTGTTTTACAGGGGCCGTTGAAGATTATTTTCCTCGGAGATATCCCGACTTTTAAAAGGAGGTAGAGCTCGAATTCGGAAACAATTTCTAGGCTGGCGCCGATTGAATTCAGAATGCTAACTACAGCAGGAAGGTAGTTTGTCTTGACTGAATAAGAAACGATAACCTTATCCCAATTTTCTCTGAATGCATTATAGAAATGTTTATAGTTTTGCTTCAATAGACTTTCGTACAAAACGTATGTTGGCGTGCCAAAGTTTGACGCAATTCTTCTTGCATCATTTCTAAAATCTAGCTGTTTATTTTTCAATTTAAACTCACTTTCCTCTACCTTTTATCATTGGAAAAGATCAATGTCAAATGCGATAAAATGAAGTATATGTATTGTAAAAGATGATAATTTGGGCATATTCCAGAGCCGAATAATGTAAAAGCTAGAGGGTCAACTTCTTTTTTCTAAAAGGGTAGCTAAGCCGTATATCATCCAGGCTTGCCCCCAGCGGATGTACGGTATTTTGTTCATGAGGAAGGGCCACTTCTCGTAATAAAAGTATCCACCTCTTTTGTCCATCAGGTTATCTAATGTCCATTTGGCAATTTTCTCTGCCACTTTTATGCTTCCAGGTATGAATTGTTCTAACTTGCTAAAGGTTATGATTCCCTGTGCTTGATTATGGATGTCGATTGGCCATTTCCTTGGATAACGCCAATAACAAATACCCTTATCAGTAAATTGAGTTTTATAACTATTTGCTCCAATGATAAGCGCATTTTTGTATTTTTTCTCAGGGGGATTGATTGATTCAATAAACCACATCAATGAATCTAAGATGAATCCTTGGTGCCAGTCTGTTTGGTATCTTTTCTTACCTGTTTTGGGATTCACGTTGTAAGCCCACAATCCATTTTTTTGCTGATTTTCTAGGGTGAAATCAAAGGATTTTTTTGCATAGTCTAGGAGAATATCCTCATTTGTATACGAAGACACTCTTGCCAGCAAGGAAGTGCCTAAGACATTGGCATTATGAACAATATTCTTATCCACTGGGGTATAACTGAAGCATATGCCATTCTTTGCTTCCAGAATATTAAGGTCTTTGAGAATATAATCGCAGGCACTTCTTGCGACATCGAGTGCTTTTTTGTTTTTTGTTATCTCATAATAATCCAAGATGCCGTGCCCTATGAATGATGTATTGACTATGGTTGGTACACCCCTATCCAATAGACGAGCTCGATCTTGCCAAGCAAAATTGTATCCCCAGCAATAACCGCTGTATCCTTTTGTATGATTTTTGCATAACCATTCGAATATCTCATCGGCAGTTTCGAGAGATTTGATTAAGCCTTGTTTATACAGCCGAGAATATGAACTCAGAAAAAGCCCCATTGCCTTGGGATTAATTCCCTTCTTGACACGAAATAATCTTCTCAGATTAATGGGAGAGATTCTGAACAAAACAGTGAATGCAACGCGAAGCCACTTGCTTCTCAGTTTTTCTAACAAAGGCGAATTGAATGCATCATAGGGATCGAAACCTGCAAAACCAACTTTATCGATATAATTAAGGAGATTATTTAGTGAATGAACTATCTCTTTTTCCATTTGACATCACATTCGTCCAGAATCCCTTTTAGTGTATTTATAACATCAATTTTAACTTTTTTTGAGCGTTCGTCATCGAATTTTCGTTTTGTTGTATTTTTTATATATTCAACAATTTCCTGTGGATTTCGGCTGTGCATTATCCAGCCCTTACTAATCATATCTCTATCAACTGAAAGTAATTCTTTGCCGGGGTAAAAGGAAACTGCTGGGGTGCCCATGGTTGCAGCCTCACGGGCAAAGGTTCCAGAGCCTGTCAAGACTGCCTGGGAATAATAACACACATCAAGGCCATTCAATGGCTCTGGAGGCACGTAGATATTCTCACATGATTTAGCCCAGGCTTTGTCTTCCTCGTAGCGTGGGAGATAGAGGATATTGATACCCGACTTATCCAGTTCTTGCAAGAGATCAGGAACGATGGATTTTGCGTCTTTAGGGACATATTCTGCTTTTAAAGCCTCTGGTCTTACTCCAATAAAATTCTTGAAAGGGAATTCTTTTAGGAAATCAGGATCAGGTTCATAATCCGCGATATATATATCTTCCTTAATGCCATCAAACGTGAATATCTTGACTTTTTTTGAGAAGCGCTTGAATTTATAGGGATCGATACTTTCGGGGATTATGAGATAATTTAAGAAGGGGAGTGCCAAGCGGCTGCTCAGTGTTGGTAAATCGTTATCATATATATGAATTGATTTCTTATGCTTCATAAATGCCACATGGACAGCATGCGCAGAACCGTGAGATAAGGACACATCAAATTTATGTGTCCGGAGGAGTAACTCAAATTCCCTGCTTAATAAACCGTAGAGTTTCATGATGAGTTTTTTACCATGATGTCTGCCGATCTTGATATAATCATAATTATATTTATCTAATAGTTTTGTAACTTCTATATAGTCCCTCGCAGTAAAGATGAAGTCATGATCATCAAATACAGAAATTATGGATTTAAAAAAAAGAGGCTCATGAGTGTTTTTTATGTCTATCCATATTCTCATTAAAATTTTATCTAGATGACATCAGTGTCACCCCAAGTAAGATACCAACTATTTTTGTCGCTTACCATATTAAAATCTATATCTTCGTTATTTTTCCTTGCGCTAAAATAAATATCCTTGGGAAACATCTTTCTCGGAATCCTGAAATATCCCAATTTCCTAAAGATCTTATAATAAGGGATGTGACTGAACATCATTGCGATGACAATGTCTACTTCGTGATAATTGAGGTAATCCGTGCCCCAGGAAATAAGTAGGGTATCAAGCTCGGGATCACTTCTTTTTGAGAAATAATCCACTACAAATCCCGAATTCAAATCGAATTTCTCCTCACTCCTTAATACTATATAGCCGTACTTCTTGTTGTTTTTAAAAATACAAAAACATTCATAATCATTTTCCGGCTTTTCTATATACCGCCAATTCAGATACTTGTTATCTCGAACAGTGATAACCTTAATATCAGCGGCACCGTGATTAAAGATATCATCGAATTCTTCATCAAACATGTCTATTTTTTCTATTTCCCAGTCTTTTCCGCTCGTTTCTGGCATTTCTGAAAGTCGTTTTTTCCGTACCAACAGAGAACCCATTTTTCCTAAGATTTTTGATTTTAAGGCTTTTTTTATGACTTTTTCAGGCTCGATCGTTAGTTGGAGAACCGGTAAAATTGCGATTTCTACCCAATCCAGTGTTGAGGTGATCCCATGAATGGAATTTTTGTTCGGAAATCCGTAGGTGATCGGCATATCTTTCTTGCCTATATCTTCGTATAAAGATGAAGCTAGAATTGTAAATATGCGTTGTCCTTGATAATCTGGATGGACCATGGTATCTAAAGAGAGAGTTCCCATGATTTCCTTGTTTTTAATTTTCATCTTTTCAGGAATCACTGCATAATGGCCCACGATTTTATTGTGGTCTACTGCAAGAAGGATTTCTCCTGGACCATTGGGATTTTTCATAAATTCCCAGTTCCAGTGGTCTTTGCTTTCACTTTTTCCCATTTCCTTGCTGAATACGAGTTTGAATAATTCTTGGATTTCATGTTCATCGCCCGGCTTATAATATTGCTTTTTCCATGTTCGTTCCATTTTTGCTGCCTCTCTTTATACAAACTTCCGAGAGTTATCTTTGTCTTTCGCTGTAACGCTCTTCCTCTTAAGAAGAATAAAACAAATTTTTGTTCTTTATTTTACCTTCGTTTTTTTCTCTTCTTTTTTTTATCGCTATCATATGTCTTGGATATGACGTTCACTGTTATTCGGAGCTGTTGACTCAGATATGTCCCGTCTGTAGAAGCAAAATAGAGTGAATATTCTCCAATAAACCCAGGCGTGGGTATCCACGAGAATATCCCTTCCTCTCTATCCAGGGTTGAACCAATAGGTAAGCCTTCCCATTCGTTCTCCCCCCATCCGAAATAGCACACGTTCCCTTCAGAGTTTCCATCAAGAACGATTTTGATGGGTTCCATCTCCTCAACCTCTACTTCAATGCTGCCATCTTTGATATAAAGATCTTGAACCTTAATATAACTGATATTTGATGTGTTGCATCTTACTTCGTCCAGGATAGGTTTGGCTCCACTTCCGCATGCTCCAAAGGTTAAATAATTTCCTGCCGAACCTCCAGCCTCGATGTATAATACTCCCTGTCCCTTAAACGTACATCCTCTTTTGAAGAGGATGGAATCACCGGGAGTGAAATATCCCATGGAATTGTTGACTTTACTGACTGTTTTCCATGCCTTTTTAGGAGAAAGGCCATCATTTCCGTCGTTTCCGTTGGAAGAGTCGACATAATAAGTGGTTACGGCAGCGGATTGTGCTATTGTTATTAACATAAAACAAATGAAACATCCTAATATTCTTCTCATTTCAGGTGCTTTAAAAAGGCATGCAAATAAGGTTTTTACTTTTCTCAAAATCTGTTATTCATAATGCTATTCTTATTTAACAAAAATATATAAAATTTTCAAACACAATTAAAATTTAAAGTAGTATTATTCCGGGTAATACTTTACGTCCCCCACCGCATTTCTATAAGCGTGTGCAACAGCCCCTGGTTTCAATATGTTTTTAAGGAAAAAGTTTCTTCCTTGTAATTTTTTATATAAACGGCCAGTTGCTCTTTCTAACATGGACACTATATTCTTTTCTTCTTTAATTTTTGCTATAAAATATTTCCATTTGTTTTTGCTTAATGTTTTACTTTTTCTGAGCCTCGCAAAATTATTTTGGGCTATTTGAGCAGCTAAATCTTTGATAGCCACTTTCTTGTCATTAGATAAGTCCATTAATTTTGATATCTTTAATTCGAATGTTTTATCCATGATATTCAATACATCTTTTTCCTCGAAGCTGTTGTTTAATAAGCTGCATCCCATTATACCGCCGCCAGTGCTAACAAAGTCAGGTATGTAGATAATTCCTTTTTTGTATAATATCTCAGAAGCTTCTTTGGTTACGGGGATGTTCGCTGCGGGCACAATAGCATTGGCTTTGATTTTATCAACATTATTCATATTGATTGACCAAGGCCTTGCCCCTGGAATAATTATATTAACATCTAGAGTAAAAAGGTCGGACTTCTCTATATTTTCTCCGTTCTCGTATGTCTGAACTGTCCTGTCGCCATATTCATTCGCTAAGGCTTCTAGGCTATCTATATTTAATCCGTCTTCATTAAAGATAGCTGCCTTAATTGTTGAGACAGCTAAGATTTTGCAGCCTGCTTGATAGAGAAATCGAGCAAGAGGTCTCCCAACATTACCATATCCTGCTATTGCTATTTTGCAATCCTTACATTTCAAACCCAATTTCCTGATTACTGTTTTAATAGAGACAAAAACACCATATGCTGTAAAATAGCCTGCTTTATGGGTAGCAGGTCTTATTTTTGTATCCATCCCAGCTGCATTCTTTATAATCTTCAATTCTTTGGGGCCTATTCCTATGTCGCCACCCGGGCTGTATATCGTTCTCAAAATCGGACCTAAATTGAGGCCAAACGACTTTAAAATTTCTTGTTTTTGTTTTTCTGTTGCATCTTGCGGGCAAATGATTCCTGCTTTTGCTCCTCCTGTAAAGGAATTCTTAAAGCCAAATTTAAGTGTCATGGCTCTGGCTAGATGGGTTATTTCGCTTATGGAGATATCTGGAGCCATGCGAATACCGCCTGAACATTTGCCTGGAACTAAGGAGTCTATGACAAGATATCCTAGTAACCCATATTTTTTATCTTTTACGATTATGACTAACTGAGGACAAGGATCATTATGAGAAAATAAATTAGTTTCATTTAGCGAAGAAGCAGTATGCAATTATTTCTCCTTTTGATTAATCTAGCTCAGTTACTTTGCAGTTTGGTCTGAATTCCATAAATCATAATTATAATATTCTTGAGAGTCTTTTTGCTAGCCGCTTAGAAAGAGCCATTATAGTGAGCATTGGTGGCAAACCTGAAGAAGACGGTAAAACGCTGGCATCAGATACGTAGCAATTTTTTATTTCTGTTTCTAAACTCTGATTGACCAACTCTCCAATGGCAGCTGTGCCACCGGGATGTACTCCTGAATGAAATTTTATTTTGATATGTCGATGATCAACTCCTGCTTTAACTAAAATCTCTTTGGCAATCGGGATGCTTGATTCAATTTTATCCAAATCTTTAAGCGTCAATACTTTGTGAATGCTTCCATTATCATACACCCTTCCATCATAATCGTCTTTTATTTTGACCATAATCCCCAGCATTCCTGTATTAGATTGAGTCTTATAGGAAAGAGAAAGATGTTTTATAAGTTTGGAAGATTTTGAGACAATATTGTTCATCAACACAAAACCCTTTTCCTCGACAAACTCTTGGTTTATTAAGGAGCGTGGCTCTTTAGTAAAAAAGTCATCCTTACTTGGACCATAGATCACATGAAAAGGATGACAAAATAGTTTTCGACCCGCAGAATCTAATCCTGAATTATGCAAAATAATAGAGGTTTCAATAGCTCCTGCTGCTAAGATAATAATGCTTGCACGTACAATTATATCCTCGTGAAGGCTTGCCGCTTTCACTCCTATAGCTTTGCCATTAGAAGAGAGAACTTTGATGGCTGTAGCATTTTGTAGCAAGGAAGCGCCTTTATCCTGGGCTTTTTTAAGGAAATTGAGAGCGGACCATTTTGCATTTGATGGGCATTTTAGATTACAGTTCCCACAGCTTTTGCATTTGTTAAAGTCAATAAATTTTGGCATGGGTTCCATTTTAATTCCCAGAGAATCAGCGGCTTCACGTAATTTCAAAGCGCCTCTTCCCATGAGGTTTTCCGGAAATAAAGTCACTTTAAGTTTTCTTTCTAACTCTTCCGATTCATCTTTAATATTTATACCTAAATACTGTAATTCCCTTTCCAATGATCTTACAGCATTAGCTGAGCTGACGGCGGAGGATCCTCCCAATCCGATCCAAGATCTCACAGCTATCTTCCTAACAGCAGGTTTTTTCCCTGCACACTTCTTAAATAATTTGATAATTTGAGTGCCGAGGCTCGAGGGGCTTTTATAAAGAGTAGGTCTGCCTGGATCAGTACCTTTTTCCAGGATCAAAACATCCTTTCCACACTCAGCAAGTTCCGTAGCAACAGTAGCCCCACCTGCTCCTGAACCTATGATGAGAACTTCGGCTTGCATATCAGACATTTGTCCTCCTATTCTTCAAAAGATGGAGTAAGGATTTTTTTTGATAAATTTGAAGCTTTCCTCCCTACTTCCAATCTTTATGTTTGGGTAAAATACTCGGTCAAGTTATTTAAGCTGCCAGCTAAAAATTTATAGCACAGGAAAAATTTGATGTCAAAACACAAGTCTGGTTTAAGGACGGAACGTTTTAAAAACTCAAATCTCAAAGCTCAAAACAAAATAGTCTCTAATCCTTGATCTCCAACCCTTACCCCATTATCCCTAATCCTAACCTCTTAATCCATAAACCCTAACCCATTTGCTATTTTCCATTTTCTAGGTTAACAGTTTAACAATGTAATTGTAGCAATTTAATAATGGTAATTTGGATTAAGGTAGATAATTCGTAAGATGTGAACGGACCAAACTGACTAAATTAAGTTTATTTCTGATAGGTGAAGGTGGTGCAGGTGGTGGATGGAGACATGCCGGAGATGTGGTCAATATAGTTTTTAATGCAGATTTGGGTTTGTTTATTGCTGGATGCAGTGGAAATGACTTTTAACTTGACGATTGCAATACTTCCGGTGCTTCCTTTTGAAATTGGACTTGCAGAACCTGCAAATCCTCCGATCTTTAAAGTTCCAGAGCTAATCTCGTTTCCGTCAACGGCAGCCCAATTGCCTGTTAAAGTTCCTTTGCCTACACTTTGGAATTGAAAAATATTGGGATCAAAGGTCATATCTAAACCAAAAACAGTTATGTCCTGAAGATTTCCTTTAATCAAGATCGAAATGCTGACTATGGTGTTTGTGCCTCCTGAGCTGGGGTTGCAGGAAACAGATATTTTGTTATCTGTTGGAGGGCTGTCGAGTTCAAGTGTCACATTTACAATCTGAGGACTGTTGGAGGCTTTGGGATCGGTGATAGTAATCGTCCCTTTATAAATTCCTGTACTCAGACCTCCAGCATCAACGGAAACTGTGTGTTTATTTGTATCTCCGTAAGATTGTCCGCTGTCGGGATTTACTGAAAGCCAACTCGCATTCCAGTCTATTGAATATTTTAGAGTGCCACATCCATCATTCCGTATAGAGAGAGACTTGGAGGATGGGTTTGTGCCTCCATCTATTGCGGTAAAAGTAAAATTCTTCGGAGACATCCATATTTTTGGAGGAAGATTTTTATCAATGTTTAACGTTACACTCACTTGTTGCGGACTGTTGGAGGCATTGGAATCAGTGATTATGACTTTTGCGTTATAAGTTCCTGTGTTTAGACCAGATATATCTATGGAAACCTTGTGCGTCTGAATGGCTCCTTGAGAAGTTCCGGATTGAGGATTAACGCTAAGCCAGTTAGTATCAGTACTCAATTCATAATGCAGAGATCCTTCCCCGTTATTCTTAATCTTTATATTCTGGAAAGGAGGATTCAAGCCTCCTTCCTGGGCATTAAATGTAAGTTGCTGGGTATCCACCCAGATTATTGGAGGCGGTTCCTTTGTAATTTGTAAACTCACATTTACTTGTTGAGGGTTATTATAGGCTTGAGAACACTTGACAATAATTTTGGCTGAATAGTTATCATCCTGTGCAGTTAATTCTGTTTTATCTACAGAAACCGTATGATCGATCGTCTGACCCGTGGAAGTGCTGCTTGTAGGCGAAACACTTAACCAATTAGCCTCAACTTCGAGCGAGTAGTCTAGAGTGTTTGGACCGGCATTTTTCACCTTAAGTATTTGAGATGAAGGATTTCCTCCTGTCACTGATGCAGTAAATGACATTTCGAAAGAACTCAGCCAGATGACTGGACGGGTGACATCATCCACTTCAGGAGATGTGGGGGCTTTTTTACAGCAGAGGGAAGAACTCAAAAATAGGAGTGAAATAACTAACAGTATTCTTGTAATCTTATCTAAGAACATTTTTTCTTATCTTTGTCCTTCTTTTGTTAGAATTGAAGTTATTAACACTTGCATTCTTCAGGTCATCAAACGTTTTTGTGATGAATAAGGGGATTGGATATGATGTTTCCTTGATTACCCTAAATATCAACGTTACTAATACACCGGAAGAGGCGCTATTAATCGGCTTGCTACTGTATCCTCCCACTCGCAATATCCCTTGCTGTATCTCATTCCCATTGACCTGATAAAAATCTTTCACTAGCTCTGTTTTTCCGACTCCGATAAATTCTAAACTTTCTGAGGGGAAGATAAGATCGAATCCAAAGGCATCAATATTGTATGGGTTGTCGATGAAGACTGGAACAACAATTTCTTCGCCCAGAGTCCCTTCAACACTGTTTATTATGATTATGATTTCTTGATAGAGACTCTCTTGTGTGCTAAATTTTTGGATTTTTTGGAATTCGAGTGTTCCAGCTCTTGAATTGCATGAGCAGTCGCTTGGTAATTCGCTCTTTCCTAAAAATTTAACAAAGATGGCCTGTGCATCTGCAGGAGATATACACGGCTCAGTCTTGGTACCATCGCTATTCACATCTGCATTCTCTTTTTGACATTCTGTTGGATCTGCCATTTTGCCAAGAAATATGTCAAAGACAGCTTGGGAATCTAAAGGACTTATGTTGAGGTCTCCGTTCACGTCACCACATTTAGTGCAGAAAAGTGCGGATATGGATTTATTTTTATCCATAGTCACGGAAATTTGTTTGTTACCTGCAACAGAATCGTTAATATCCCCAGTCCACTTGGAAAATCTATAATGTGTATTAGGTGTTGCTCTAAGTTGGACAGATCTTCCGAATGAATAGGAATGATTCCCGGGTGAAGGGTTAGTAGTTCCTCCTTGACCAGGGGCAGGCGCTCCAGTTGAAGAGGAGATTATGAGGTTAGTTTCAGCAGCAGTGGCGGTCACATTTATTGTAACAGAGGCTGAGTCTTGGATGCTTGCGCTGTCGGTTACAGTAAGGGTTGCAGTGAAATCACCGGCTTGAGAATAGGTATGGGAGGGACTCTTTATGTTGGAAGATGCACCGTCTCCAAAATCCCAGGTGTAAGAGTAGGGAGACTTACCGCCAGTCGCAAACCCTGTGAAGTTTACTGTGAGTGGAACTACGCCTGATGTGGGAGAGGTAACTATTGCTGCTGTGAGCGGGGCGGTATTGACGGCATTTATTATTATGGATTTTGTATCATTGTTGTTTTTACTGTCTGTTACGGTTAGGGTTGCAGTGAAATCACCGGCTTGAGAATAGGTGTGGGTAGGATTCTTCATGTTGGAAGATGCACCGTCTCCAAAATCCCAGGTGTAAGAGTATGGAGACGTACCGCCAGTTGCAGACCCTGTGAAATTTACTGTGAGAGGAACTACGCCTGATGTGGGAGAGGCATCTATTTCGGTATTGAGAGGAGTACCAATCTCACATTCGCAAGCTCCCCTATCAGGAGCAAGCCCTTGTGGAATCGAAATGCCTTCAAAGTCACGGGTGACTCCCACGTCTATGCCAGTGTCTACGCATGGTGAGTTTTCCTGAAGATGAAAATCTTTGTTACCGGGATTAACCAAATCAGGATTACTCCAATAGCTGTAGGTATCCTGGTTCCATGTGGACTGCCACGAGAACCAACTGATATTCCCTCCAACATTCCACCTGCCACTGTTATCGTTATCCGATCTCCAATATGTATTGTAATCGAAATCGCTATTTGTGCTGCTGGGAGTGGCACCCCCCACATATCTCACATAAGTCTTTGGCGATCCATATTGCGTCGAAGTAAAGATGTTGTTCTTAAATTTCACTCCATGAACATTTGAATTAATATCAATCATTAAACCTGTACTATCAGGTCCATATACGATCGTGTTGTGGTAACCTTCGAAATTTATACAGCTTGTTGTGGGTCCAATAACCAATTGGTGATAGTAAGCGTTGTAAATGATTGAGCTTGTTAATTTAACATTTACATTGCCCCCAAATCCTAATCCCACATAATCATCGTGGGAGTAATGCCTGTCAATCCAAACATCGGTCACGTTTCTTCCCCCGCATAATATACCGCCTTCACCACTGCCATATGTCTCGTTGCCACGAAGAATTACATGTGTCCCGGATGTGATGTCAATCCCGTTCTCGCCACAGTTATAACAGACATTGTTCACCAACTGATGGTGTGATCCACATTCATTCAAGGTAATATCTTCCTTATGAAGTGAAATTCCATCATTGTCGCGGATATTGCCGATTGTGTTGTTGCGAATGATCCCGTTCGTAATCTTATAGAATTCAGAACCAATAATTCCTATCCCCCCATTACCGCAATTTGTAACAGTACTATCTTCGATAATGTATGTATTTATTCTCTTTAAGAATATACCATTATTGCTCATGTTATCGATTTCACAACGGGAAATTGTGATATGACTGCCATTATCTCCGTAAAATGAAATACCTGTATTGCCATCCTTGATATAAAGATCGTGGACAGCGACATAACTGATATTGTCTGTATTGCATCTCACTTTATCCAGGATAGGTTTGGCTCCGCTTCCAAATGCTCCAAAAGTTAAATAACTTCCTGCTGACCCTCCGGCCTCGATGTATAATTCCCCCTGTCCTTTAAATGTACATCCTCTTTTGAAGAGAATGGAATCACCGGGAGTGAAATATCCCATGGAATTGTTGACTTTACCGACTGTTTTCCATGCCTTTTCAGGAAAAAGGCCATCATTTCCGTCGTTTCCGTTGGAAGAGTCCACATAATAGTTTGTGGCGGCAAAAATTTGAGCCGTTGCTATTAACATAAGGAAAATAAAACATCTTAATATTATTCTCATCCTATCCCTCTTTGAATATAGGATGTGTTTATAGAAGCTAGAAAAGCGAAATTGGCAGATAGAATGCTCACCATTGTAAGAACCTTTCTTCCTTGTGCACTTGTTTAGTCGTACTTTAAGAAGCGACTGCGCGGGGGATTTTTTCTATTAATTCTCACCCTTTAAGGCTAATCGTACGATTAAATGGATAAGGATGATTTATTGTAAAAAAATAGTAGGGGAGAGATATGTTAAAGAATTAAAAAGTCAGGACAGCTTTTGGAATGTTTCATTTTTGAATAGAATGGAATATAAAAAAAGAAATAAAATTCAGCGATCTTGATGGAGGGCTACTGCATCCGAAGAGAGAATCTGGTTCATTTTGCAAATTATGTAGGCACGAAAAGCTAGAATATTATAATTTATATATCGCTTCATAACAGTGTTTCGCAATATATTTTTTAGGCTTTTGGGAATAAGATGTTTAATCAGGACTCTTAAGGAATTTTCGCTTTTTTTTGATAGATCACTTGATACTTCTATATTCTCAAGAATAAACTCTATGAGTCTCTCTGAGAGCAAGGCTCTAGCATAATTCGTGCTTAATTCGTTAGATATTAGATTTACGACTTTTTGTGTTTTTAGAACGTCTTTAGATGGCTCGATGGCAGCACGTTTTGCAAACTCAATTTTAGGACTCATCGAAGTAACAATTTTTTTAAAGAGGCTTTTGCCTGTGCGTAAATGGTCTGGCAGTGTCCTTACTTGCTGAACAATGCGTCGGCATAGAAAGGGATTTATTACCTCAACATATGCAAGTTTCAAGTCGCTTAAAGCAGCGAAATTCATGGGTACCTCGAATTCTGCATTTATCCTGTCTCGCCAATGTTCCATACTTTCATTCTCGCCTCTTTCTAAGAAAGCAGGGCGACTCTGATCGTACCCTTTGATGACTTCTTTTATGGGCTTTAAGTTTTCATAATCAGTCAATGTAAGAAAACCCATATTTCTGTACACATCGTAGGAAGTAATTACGGCTCTGTTGCCAAATGTCTCATCTCCGCGGATAATACCTTGATATCCAAACTCATAAATATGTTTCCAAATCCTGAAGCCATCCATATAACCTGATATATGATCAATCCTCCCTTCGCCGGCTACTAAAAATCTATTGAAAATAACTTCTATTGGTTCATTTGAAGTATCGATCTCGAAAAATTTATGTTCTAAATTAAAATATTTTGCTAGGGACTTTGCAATATAGGCATCATTTTTTTTATCTGTTAATGAGGATCTAAACCCCCAAGTTATACATTTAAGATTTTTCTGATCCTTCAACATAAGGAGGAGAGCTCTACTGTCAAAGCCACCCGATAACGGTAATAACCATTTTGAATAATCCAGTTTGAGATGTTTAAACACATAGTCCAATGCACTTTTTAGCTGTATTTCGTGTTCTTTATCTGATAAATTTGTTGGTTCAAAATTTGCGCTTTCTTTTTTAATCGTCAATTTCCATGATGAACGATCTAAAATAAGACAAGAATTTCCACCGATACATTTTATCCTGAAATCCCAAGCTAAACCTGGACCTAGTGTTCCAGAAGATAACATCCAGGAATATGCAAATTTGTTGGGTTTGAAATCTTGAAGAAAATGTACGATGGCCCGCTGAGAAGTGGAGGCAATAAGCATATCTTCGGTTTGAATGTACCAAATAGTTCTCGAGCCGACTATGTCGCTTATAACCTCGACTGTATTTTCATTACTACGAAAAAGGGCATAAGATCCATCCGGGACTCTTGCCAGGGGTTCCCACCAATTATTTTCTGGGTTGATAAGATTTCCCATGCACACGCTTGTGTTCTTAATAGGCAATGACTCGATTGGATTAAAGATTCCGATGAAAATTCCATTATTTTCTATGATGAGAGGCGAAGCTGGGGAAATATTATCTGGGATTAATCTTTTGGATAGGATTTCAATATTCCTATGAAAAGAAGGATTATGTTTACCATCTCTGAAGCATATAAATACTATCTTCGACATTTTTGATCTATTAGTTTATTTTATTCGATTTTAGACTTAACAATGTTTTCACCGGCCTGTCTGATTGTTACAAATTGAACGTCTTTTTTCTCTGAGACATATCTTAAGAATCTATCAAACTGAATAAGATAAGTCCCATTAGTTAAAAAATTGGAGCTAAAAATTATTCCTAAAGATTCAAAAGCGAATTTTTTAATTCGTCCGTAATTCTTTCGTACAGCATCTCTGATAACAAAAGAGATACCTTCCCAAGTATGGAGGATAACAATGATGAATTTGTCCTTTTGTATTTCGTGAAAGTAATCAAATAAAATCTCGTTGTTATGTCCTCCCGCCAGCATTCCTCCCCACATAGAAGATGGAAAATTTGGATATCTGTTTATAGGTAATTCAAGAATTCTTGAATTACCTTCTTTGTTGTGATTTTCATAAGAAGGGAAATACGGCTTGCGAGGCGCTTCAAAATGGTTGCATCTTTCTGTCCCATCATTGAAATTTTCTTGAAGCCCGGGGACCACAGAAGAATCGTATTTTATATTGTTTTTTTCCAATATTTTTAAAAGTGGACCATTCAGATGAAAGCGTCCTCCTCTATAAGAGACTGGATCAAGCCCCAATTTTCTTAATTTTCGAATACCTCTGTTTATAATTTCTTCCTTCTTGTTTATAGGGGCTTTTATTAATCCATGGGCATGGTAACCTATCTCATGTCCTTGATGTTCTAATGATTTCCATAATTTTGAATAGATTGAGCCAACTTGACAAATTTCATCTTCTTGAATGAAAAAAGTGGCTTTTATATTATATTTAGAAAACAAGTTGAGTAATTTAGGAAGTGCAACTTTAATTCCAAAGAAGGTTGAATGTGGATTATTAGCAGAGTCGCCTTCTGTGTCAATAGTAATACAAACCTTAGTTAGGGCATGAGTAAAAATCTTTTTTGAATTCATCCTGAGCCTCTAAAATTAAGAAACACTTCTCTTTTGTTCTCCAAAATCTTGCATTCAGGTTAAAAATTCCTGAAACTCAATTTTGGGAAGATTGCTTTATTTTCCTTCAAAACGTTTTTGCTCAGTAGATCTGCCCCGTTGTAATCGGAATCGTTTGGATTCCAGCCTGCTATCCTTGCCAAGAGCCACCATAGTGCTTTCCCTTTGTTTTCGCAACTCTCATAAGTAGTATGACCGCATTCCTCACCGTGGTAGTGGGGATGTTCTTTAGGCGCCTTCCTTTCCTTAAAACTGTAAATCCATTTATCACCATTATACCATACATCTAAATCTGCAAAATCGTAAAGAACTTTGTTATTCTCCCTGCAATATTTTCTTATCTGTTCATTCCTTAGAAATCTATTGTAAGCTCCAGGGCCTTTGGCTTGTGCATTTCCTGTCATATAGACAAAAGTGACATTTGGATATTTTCGTTCCATCTCGGAAATTGTATTCAGATAATCATTTATCTCGGCTTCTTTATAACGGTCTAATTCTCGACACCATACAAACATCGTGACATTTATGGTTGGGAAAGCATCTAAAGTTTTTTTGGTTATTGAATCTCCTCCATCCTTCCAATATTTTTCTGGGGTAACATTGCGGGTTTTTAACTGCCCGTCCATTATGCATAAGTTATCGGATTTCGGAAGCACGTAATATTTGAGTGTGTATGTTAACCTTGAATCATATCCTGGCAGGGATGGGTTTGCCAGCCTTTCCATTCCTGAAGTCAATTGCATTCCGTGGGATGTATGAGGATAATGGAGCTTAATTTTAGATTTTATTTTATTGATCCATACATTGGGGATTTTTCTGGAGTCAGTACACATGTGATCGACAATTATACCTTGAGAATAAGACGGGATGGATGTTAAAAATAGACTGATCACGAGCAGAAATAATCGTGAAAATTGCATATTTGAGGTTAATTTCTTGATTTTTCTTGAAACTTTCATTTTATAAAAAGCTTTTTTGCTTCTTGATCGAAAATGGCCAAATATTGAGTTTAATGCTTAAGGTCCAATTTTTATTTAGCAGAGGCAAATAATATTATCAAATTTCTTTCCAAATATATAGAGGAGAAAAAATAGAATCAACAAAGGAAGCATCTTTTTTCCCATCACGGAAAAAAAGATGCTTACTATCGACAAAATATTTCTTGACATGGCTACACTTTATAGATAGAATTTTTAGCCTTTGCCAGGTTTGAAAGGAAAAGGAAGAAAAAAAATAGATTAGTTTTCCATTCGATTAATCCATCTTTTCTTTCCTTATATCACCTTTGGAGGTGAAAGAAAAAAGGATAAATTCACCCCCCTAATTCATCTGTGTAAGGTATTTTATTTTTTAGAATTTGTTGTAAAATGATTGTGCGAGATTTAAGATGTGTTTAACATTTTAGGATCTAAAATGTGATAGAAATGGATTGGGGAGAGGTAAATGTTGAGGAAATTTTTTTAAGTGATTATAATTCCAATGGCAAAAGGATTAAATCTTGAGAATTGAAGTTGTTTCCAAGTTGAATCAAAGAAGTTGTTGATTGGGCGTGGGCTATCTAAGAGAATATAAACAAATTGAATAAACAATTATTATTCTTAACGGCGGTAGCTTATATATTTTAGGGGTTAAAAAGAGAAGAAAGTATAGATCTCTAGTGACAGCAGTCGAGAAGTTGGTATGAAAAGATTAATGGCAATTTTTGTTGTGATTCTTACTGCTTTCGGATATACTACAGGAATTAAATTTGAAGAGGGAAGAAAGGATATCGATCCAAAGAATGATATTAAAACACAAAGGCATGTTGTCCTCTTAGGTGCCTCATTAGGAATAGCCTGGAATATTTCTTCTTTATCTGAAAGGATAAATAACTCTGATTATGTTTTCGAGTATGTGCGCAGTCTCGGTTTTGACAAAAGTAATACTCTTAATAACATTCTCTTGCGTCGAGAGAATAAGCCACATGCCATACTTATTAAAGAATGTGCGGCTTATTTTCCGGGTGACCTAGACCAATATAAAAATCTTATGAAACAATGGATTGAAGAATGTCAAGAGCAGGATGTTGTTCCTGTTCCCGTTACAGTCGTACCTGTAACCAGACTTCATTCTTTTAAAAAAATTTTAATAGATATCGTGAAGGTAAGAAATCCCCTGAAGGAAGGAAATCCTTTTAAGAATAATAGAAATAAAGCAATTCTCGAATACAATGATTGGATTAGAATATACTCAAGAAAATTTGGTCTGGCTGTGCTAGATTTAGAAGCTGCTGTACGATATAGTGGAGCGAATCGATTTTTGAGAGAAGATTTTGGGAGAGTAGATGGACTGCATTTAAATAGAAAGGCTTATAAAGCTATAGATCAAATTGTCATTCCTACACTCGAAAAGGTAAATTGGAAAAATAAAAAATCTGACTGACAAACGTAAAAAACGATTTAAGTAAATTCATAATATAAAATATAATATGGAACGGAAATGTTAGTACGAAACGTAAGACATTTTCTAGTAGTATTGGCTTCCTGGCTGACAGTCAATTATTATCGATTTATGGGAATCAAGATAGGCAAAGGGACCTACATAAGCATGAACGCTCATTTAGATGTGAGAAGGGGAAAAATATCTATAGGAAACAATGTGGACATTGGAAAAGGGGCGTGTATTCTAAGTCATACGGGCTACCAAGAGGTGAAAGAGGGTCAAATAACTGCAATCGAAGACAATGTAAGGATTTTTGTGAATTCAATTATTCTTCCTGGAGTTAAAATAGGCAGAAATTCAATAGTAGGAGCAGGGGCTGTAGTGATGAGAGATATCCCTCCCAATGTTGTAGTTTTGGGTAATCCTGCTAGGGTAGTAAAACATTTAGACATAGAAGAACAGTTTTAAAATAATCCTGGGATTATATAAGTTTCCGGAGGTTTTCTTCCCGGGCCAAATCAGGTCAACCTTTCCTCTTGAAATGGGGGATAAATGATTATATGTTTTTGTCATATGATCAGGACTGCAGGGACAACTTTACACCATATATTTAGAAATAATTTCGGATTGAATTATGTTGAAATCAGCAAAAAAAATTTTACACCGAATGACTTGAAGAGACTGTTACGTTTCAATAAAAACATAAGGGCCATCGGAGGACATCCTTTAAGATCTATTACCAGATTAGATTCTGTTTACCCTGATTTGAAATATATTACATTTCTACGAGACCCTTTTGATAGGTTCGTATCACACTATAATCATGGAATCAACAGAAAACACCATCATATGTCCTTAGAAGAACGCGTTAAAATCCCTGGTGAAGCAAATTATCAAACCAAATTTCTCTTGGGAGCACAAGGTTTTGAGGAAAGGGGATTGACCTTAGGTTCCAAAGAGCTTAATACTGCTAAAAAAATTATTGCAGAAGATTTTTCGTTTGTTGGTTTAGCAGAACAATTTGATGAATCTCTGATTCTGATGAAAGAAATTTTAAATTTGGATGATTTGAATATAAATTATGAGAAGATGCATGTAACACAGAGGAAGCATATAACAAAAGATAAAATATCTCAGAATTTGTTAGAAGAAATAAGTGAAGCTAATAAGATCGACTACGAGCTCTATTGTTTTGTAAGAGATAAATTATTTGAGAAACAAAAACAAAAATATAAGAGTGACTTTATCCGAGTTGTGAATAATTTTAAACAAACGAATATTAATTATAAATTCAAGAAATCAAAAATCTTGAAATATAGGTTGGGCAAATATCTTGTTTATAGACCGATGTTTAAGTTAGCATCATATTTTTCTTGATAATAAAGCGATAAAATACAGAAAATGAAAAAGCGAGCATTATAGTGGAAAGTCCTAAAGATTTCAAATCAGATTACAAGCTCGAGCAAGATAAGGATTTATATGCATTAATTCGAAAAAATAGTGTATATGTTTTTTTTGAACGGTCATTTGTCCCTGTCATCAATTTCCTCATTACAATTTATATTATAAGGAAATTGAGTATAAATGATTATGGCATTTATAATATTCTTCTTGCCATAATGGGATATGTGGCCCTTTTATCTTCTCTTGGTCTTCCAGGAGTGTTTCAAAGGTTTATTCCTGAATTTTACCAAAAAGGACAGATAGGAAAGTTAAAGAAGCTTGTAGAAAAGGGATTGTTGTGGAGGTTTATAATGTGCGGTGGAATTATTTTAGTTATTCTTCTTTTTTCGGACCAGATTGGTGAACTCTTCAAATTCCAGGAAGCTTTTCGGTATATTGCGGTATTTTCTATCGGCATAATTTTTTTTCTCGAGTCCGGTTTGTTAAGTACAACCATTACTTCTTGTTTTCATCATAAGATGTACCTTATCGCTCAGATCGTTTATGTTTTGTTCAGGGCGAGCATTTTATATTTCTTATTATCAACAGGCAAGGGGTTGGTGGGATTGTTGGTTGCAGAATCCATCTCTTATGGGATTTTGTTTCTGGTGCAATTTTTCTTTTATCGAAGATTCCTGTCTGCCCATTCTATAGATAAAGGGTTTGAGCTTCCGTTCAGACGGTTGCTGAGATTTGGAGGATTTAGTTATTTTAATGAAGTAGGAGCTCAAATACTCTCAGTAACAACAGATTTCTTTATCATCTCGGCATTTCTTGGCCCTATAGCAGTGGGCATTTATAGTTTTGCCAATAGAATTTTAACATTGACTTCCCGTGTTTTACCGCAATCTATGTTTGTGAATATCATTCGCCCAGCTTTTTTTGTCAAATACGTTCAAGATGATGACCCAAAGCAGATTAATAGAATGTTCAATTTTCTTATGAAGATCATTGCCTTTTTCACTTTTCCGCTAGTAACAGGAATAATCCTTTTAGGAGATAAGCTGATAATTTACATATTCGATCCCAAATATTTAGAAAGTTTGACAGTACTATGGATAGTCGCTGCTTTTACTGGCATAAATTTCTTTTTGGATCCTATTGGGTTGGTTTTACAATCCAAAGAAAAGGTTCAGATACTTTTTTATAGTAAGATATTTGCGATTTATAATCTTATAGCTGATCTTTTAGTTGTCAAAACCTATGGAATCATAGGAATTGCTGTCGTTACAGGTTCTGCGGTTCTATTTAAAAATCTTTTTTGCTATTTCTATGCTAAAAAATACGCGTCCATAACTATAGAATTAAAGAGTCTTGTAATTATCGCCATAAATTCTCTGCTTATGGTCCTTGTGCTTTATCCTCTCCGTCCTAAGATTCAGAATATAACATCCTTTATTCTGGTTGTAATAATTGGAGCCTTTATCTATTTTTTAGCAGCTTATTTTAATAAAGCTTTTTCTAAATCGGAGAGGAACATGTTAAATCAGATACTACCAAGACCGATTTTTGTTTTTTAACATAAATAATTTTTTTAAAATAAATTTACTTCTTGGTCAATTAGTAATGGAGCAAGGATATGATAGGAAAAATAAGAAAAATAAAGTTTATTTGGGCAACAGGAAGGTCTAAATCATTGATTTCATATTTAAGATCAAAAGGAGTATCTATAGGAGAAAATGTTCATTTTTTTGGAGATACTAGATTAGTAAGGGTTGATACGACTCGCCCCTCTTTAGTGCGGATAGGAAATAACGTTCGGATTGTTTCTCCTTTCACTTTGCTGACTCATGGATTTGAATGGACCGTTTTTCGAGAAAAATATCATGAAATTCTTGGTTCTTGTGGCAAGGTTGTAATTGGCAACAATGTGTATATAGGGAGAGAAACTTGCATATTGAAAGGGACGAAAATTGGAGATAATGTGATTATTGGTGCTAAATCTCTTGTCAATAAAGATATTCCGTCTAATTGTGTAGCTGTGGGCATACCAGCAAAAGAAATCATGGGAATCGATGAGTATTTTGAGAAGAGAAAAAAAGAGTATATTGAGGAAGCCAAAGAATATGCCTATTCCATCTATGAAGTTTTTGGAAGGATGCCAGTTCAAGAGGATTTTTTTGAATTTTTTCCTCTATTTTTGAAAAGAGATGAAAAGTCTATTAGGGATTTTAATGAAAGACTTAGGCGCAAAATGAAAAAAGATAACAGACGTGTTCGTAGTATCCAGAGCCAGCTTGGTCCAGCATTTGGTAATTTTATTAATTCTCAACCCTATTATGAATCATTTGAAGCATTTTTAATGGATGCAGGCATCCCTGTTGAAAAGGGACAAAAAAATAGAATCTTTTCATTTCTGCTATAAGCCGAGTTCCGATGAAGACAGTATTTTTATTACAAGCCTCAAGTACTGTTGTCAAAGGAGGTTCGGAAATTCAGGCTGATCTCATCATGAATGAACTATTGAAGGGAAGACACGAGGCTTATTATGTGTCTGATTTGATAGGAACTCCTAAACCTGGCAGAAAAAATGTTAAATATTTTTATCTTAAAAGCTATGGGACAAGATATTCAATTCTAAATGTTGTTTCTTTGCTGAAGGTGTTGAAAAGGATCAATCCAGATCTCATATATCAGCGTTTCCGAGTTGCGTATACGGGGATTGCGGCTTGGTATTCAAAAAGACATTCTAGCAAGATGGTTTTCAATATTGCGAATGAGAATGATTCTAGAAAAAATAGAATTACTTTAAATCGCTTGATACTTTTTAACTTTATAAATGAATATCTCGGTCGATACGGGATAAGAAATGCAAGTGCAATCGTAGCCCAAACATATGATCAGCAAAGGATTATTAAACAAAATTTTAATCGTGGCAGCGTGGTTATTCGAAACGGGCATCCTGTTCCATATGGCCCATTTGAGAAGTCCATGCCGCCAATTATTCTGTGGGTTGCGAATATTAAACCGCTAAAACGGCTTGAGTTGTTTTTAGACCTTGCAAAGGAACTTGAAGATACGAACGCGAAATTTTTTTATGTAGGGCGTCCCTCAAGCGGTGTGTATCAAAGAATGTTAGACGATAGGGCTAAAAATCTGAAAAATGTTAGTTATGTGGGCGAGTTGTCGTTTGAGAATACAAATGCCTTATTCTCAAAGGCATCTGTTCTGGTTAACACGAGCACTCGGGAAGGATTTCCAAACACATTTGTCCAGGCTTGGATGAGAGAAACGCCAGTGGTCTCATTAAATGTTGACCCTGATAATCTAGTAGAAGAAAAAAAAATTGGGTTTTGTTCAGGAAGTTTTGACCAGCTTGTTAAGGATGTTGGAAATTTAATAGAAGATGAAGAAACAAGGCAAGAAATGGGAAAAAGGGCGAGACAATACGCGATTGAAGATCATGACATAAAAAAAACTGGGAGAAAATATTTAGATCTTTTTGAAAAGTTAGTCAATTCATAGTATTTGAAGATGGATATCTACTGGATGGAGTTTAAATCACTTGATAAGTCTACTAACCATCCATCCAGAACTGAGATGATTAAACAGATCTTATTAAAAAATCATAAAATAAAATACTTCTGCGGATATAAGAATAAAAAACATTTTTTCGGATATAATCAGGGCATTATTAATTACATCTACATGCCTCCAATACCAAAGATAAGAATTCTTTTTCTGATTTTTGGTATGTTAAGCCAGATAATTAAAACTCTTTTTTTTGTAAAACCAAAAGCTGTCATTATCGATTATTCGATAAATTTAATAGCTATTCCTTTCTTAATTGTGAAAAAAGGCTTCAATAAAAAGACAAAAGTAATTATGGATATAAGAACTGTACCTGTAAACATCAAAAATTTTCATTGGAGCAAAAAGATATTTTTCTTTTCTCTCTTTATGGCAAAGTTCACGTGTGATGGAATCACTTTTATAACGCCCTATATGTTTGAATACTGTTCAAGACAAATAGATTTAAAAAATAAAAAAACTTCGATATGGACATCCGGTTTTGACAAAGAAATCTTTGATCCAGATAGATATCAAAAAACTAGATCAGATAACACATTTGAAATTTTTTACCATGGCGGCATTTCTCTCTCAAGAGGTATTGGGTCATTAATTGAAACAGTAAGATTATTACGCAACAAAAATTATCCAGTATCGTTGAGATTGATAGGCAATATCGTTGATAGGAAAGAAATTAGAAATATTATTCGTACAAATAGATTAGAAGGATTATGTAAAATTTATCCTCCGGTTTCGTATGAAGAAATCCCTCAAATGATTAAAAATTGTGATTTGCCTGCTATCCCTCTTCCAGATTTTATTGGTTGGCGAGTGAGCAGTCCCATAAAATTAATGGAATATATGGCCATGGGAAAATCAATTGTTTTGACTGATATAGAAGCCCATCGGTATGTTGTTGGAAATTATGAATTTGCATTTTTTGCAAAATCATCGAAACCCGATGATATTGCTGAAGCAGTTGAAGAAGCTTATAAAAATAGAAACGTGCTTGATAAGTTGGGGGAAAAAGCAAGGGAGATCGCTCTAAGTCAATACACATGGGAACATCAGGCCAATAAGTTAATGGCTTTTATTGGTTCAATATAATAAATGAACGACCGTTTCCTCCTTAACATATTTAAAATAGTATTTTCTTTTATTATTTATTACTCCGGAATATTTTTTATTCTGAAAAAGGTTTTTTTAAGAAAGGGATTCTATGTATTTAATTATCACGGCCTTAATACCTTTGTAAATGATTTTTGGAGGTTTGGCAGCTTATTCTTTTCCAATTATAAACAGAATTTTGAGAAACAAATTCAATTTTTCGACAAATATTTAAATAAGCCAGAAAATTTTGACTTAAAAAGCATTTATTATGAAAAGTCTAAATATATTCTCACTTTTGATGACGGCTATAAAGACAATTTCGATATAGTTTTCCCTCTTTTAAAAAAATATTCGATCCCAAGCATTTTTTTTATAACCACGAGTGTCATTGGTGAAGACAAGCTGCTTTGGTATGATCGAGTTAGACATTATTATGAGGATAAGGAGAAAAAAAATATTTTGGATTCAGCGCGGTTAAAAAGGCAATGCAAGAATAAATTGAGTGAACTGAAACAGAGAGGGTATTTAGAATTCATAAGCAGTTTAAAAAATAATATAAAATCTCCCCCAAAAAATGTTCGCCTTATGATGAACTGGGACGAAATCAGAGAAGTATATAATAGTGGAATCATGATTGGCTCTCATACTCATACTCATCCTATATTAACCCAATTAAATTTTAATCAGCAGAAGCAAGAAATAGAGTCCTCTATTGGAATAATTAATAAGCATTTAGACTATCTGCCTATCACTTTTGCATATCCAGAGGGAGTTAAGGGTTCTTTTAATAACGATACAATAAATATTCTTAGAAAATTTGGAATTAAATATGCATTCACAACGGTCTCTGGCGTGAACACTGAATTGACCTCCCCTTTTTGTCTTAAAAGGATAGCAGTTAATCCAAGTGAGCCAATTCCTGTATTAGCTCTTAAATTAGTTAGGGTTGTTATACAAGATAAATTTAAAAATAATCTAATGAAAGAGCTTAAAGTTTCAATAGAGCAATATGGCTTGTTTAACTCTTTTAGGAGGCTAGGCAAAAAATTTTTTGGTTTATTTGGGCTCCATTTTGAGACATATTATATTCTCCATAGAAGTTTAGGTGAGGAAATAAAATTATTTGATTTGTCAGAGGAAATAGAGGTGAAGAGAATTACTTACAAAGATTTTGAAGAGTCAGAATTCTTTTATAGATATCCCCAAAGTAAGAAGAACCTTTATAAAGAAAGATTTTCAAACAAAGCCTGTCAAGCATTTGGTGTAACAATCAGCGATAATCTTGTTTATATGACGTGGATAGGCACAGATTTCCTTAGGATTGAAAGGATCCATTTAGAACAAAAGCTTAAGAAAGGAGAAGGAGTTCTAGTTGATTCTTATGCTTTACCGGAAGCTCGGCGTCTAGGAATTCATCAATATATGAATGGTTATCGTTTGGAACAACTTAAAGAAAAAGGCGTAAACAGAGTTTATGCGGCCGTGCTAGCGGAAAATATTCCCGCGCTGAAGACCCAGATAAAACATGAATTTAAACAAGGCGAAAAAATTACTTGGATTAAATTAGGCAAATTAGAGAAATATTATAGAAAACAGGTGAATTTTAAATAATCATTAAGCAATCAAATGTACAGCATAAAAATTTATAACAATTTAGAAGATGATAGGTTGAAAAAGCATTGGAAAGAAATTTATTCAAAAAGTAATTATTACCTCCAAAATTCATATGATTGGATTTCTATTTGGTGGAAACATTTCCGAAAAAAATCCAGAAAGTTGTTTATTGTGACAATTGAAGAAAATGATGCGATTCTAGGTATCGCTCCATTTATGATTGAAGGAAATATTTTAATAAAGGAGTTGAGGTTTATCGGTTCAGGACTTACAGATTTTCATGAAATTTTAGCACTTCCTGAACAAGAGGAAAATATTTTGAAATATATTTTGGATTTTATTCGGACAGAAAAAAAATACAGTGTGATTAATCTTGAGCAAATATCTGATAATTCTGAACTTTTTAGGATCTTAGATAAAGATGCATTATATACAAAAAGAGAAATGGTGAAATGTCCTATTGCTAATTTTAATGCTTCTACTTGGGATGAATACAGAATGAAGCTAAGCGGAAAGTTTAGAAGGAACTGGAATTGGGGTTTTAATAAGCTAAGCCGTGAGGGAGATATAAAATTTGTATGGTTAAAGGACGTTGTAAAGAAAGAAGATTATTTAGAAAAAATATTCCATCTTCATAGCAAACGTTGGAAATATAAAAAACGAGCTAGTAAATTTGATCAAGAAGTTATTCAGAAATTTATTACTGAGTTGATCTCGGAAATTCCTGAAATTGGAATTTGTGTATTGATTTATAAAGAGGCTATGATTTCTTATTGGATAGGTTTCTTACAGAAGGATGTATATTATGGTTGGAATACTGCCTTTGACCCAGCTTTCTATAAATATTCAGTTGGACAGATTTTAACTGGCTTACTCATCCAAAGTTTAATTGCAAATAATTTTAAAAAATTTAATTTTATGCGAGGAGATGAAGATTATAAACGCAAATGGATGACCGATGAAGAGACCTTAACTAATTATCAATTTTTGTGTAAATTGAATCCAATAAAAGGGTTTTTGGGAGTGAAGTATTATTTAGAGTGGAAATGGTTGATAAAGAAATACTTTAAAAAAATTTATGAAAAACCTTTAGTCCAGAAGATTTTGATGAAGAAGAAATATTAAATTCAGAATTTTTGGGGTTAAAAACAGCTATAGTCAAGAACAAATTAAATTTAAGAGCATTTGCAAGATGGCGTTATTAAACAAGAGAGATAAGAACAGACTTCATCTAAATTTCTTATTGTTGATTCTTATTTTCGCGTTGGTTGCTGCGCTAATACTAGCCTCCCACAATTATGACCAACTGTTGTTTTTATTATTGCCATTGTTAATTTTTATTGTCTGGAAATCTAATCTAGCCACGATAATAATAATAAGCTTAGTTGTATTTTTTGGAGACTGGCTCATAGGCCTTAAGGTCTTGCCGCCGCAGTTTATGTGGGGACATGAATTGCTTGTTCTGTTGATATTTATAAAAGCAATCGGCAACAGACTGTTAAGAAAGACAAAAGTAATATTTGTGGGTGGCTGGATAATCCTGGCATTTTTAGTTGTGAGTTTACTATCACTTTATATAAATAAATCTGGGTTTGTAAATTTATTGCTTTTTTTGAGATTGGTTCTCAATTCTTATTTACTCTTTTTGGCAGTGATAAATCTAGATCTAGAAGAAAGTAAGATCAAAATTTTTTTAAATACTTTATTGGCGTTAATTGTCATTCAATTACCTGTTGCAGTTATAAAGTTATTTATTTATGGACAAGGTGAGCAAGCTATCGGCACTTATGATTACCATGGTGGCACTTTGTCAACAGCACTGCCTTTGATTGTCATTGGGTTTGGATTTTCCTATTTTCTGATGTATAAAAAATCGTTCTTTTTTATAGGGCTTGTATTAGGAGCTGTGGCATTTGCGATTATCGGTGGAAAGAGAGGATTCATATTCTTTCTGCCCTTAATTCTTATATTTTTAAGCTGGTATTTAAAAGATAATTTCAAGAATTTATTTAGATATGCTGTAGTAGGAGGAGTAGTCTTTTTTATAGCTTTGTACTTTGCTTTATCTTTTGTTCCTAGATTAAGTCCTGAAAGTGGAGGCCGGAGTTTTGACCCTGGATATGCTATAGATTTTGCAACTGACTACACAACAAGAGAATTAGGGGGTGTATCTTGGGGAAGGACAAGAACTAATATTAATGTGTTTAAGGATTTAGCTGATAGAGGAATTATTGCATTCTTATTTGGAACTGGTCCCGGCTCTGTGATGAAAACAAGATTTGCCACTTTTGATACAAGGGAAAAGCTAATGGAAGAGTTTAACATAGGATATGGTATCACGGGGTTGAGTTGGATCGCTATAAATGTTGGGTATTTAGGGATGTTCTTTAGTTTTTTCTTGATATTTTGGATCATGAGAAGATGTACATCATATTATAGTATAGAGAAAAATCCTTTTTGGCGTTCGTTTGGATTAGGTATGATTGTTTTTTCTTTTGTAATGATAATTATTAATTTTGCCTATGCTCCTATTCTATTGGTTGATATGATTGCGATACATTATTTCCTTTTAAGTGGATTTGTTATTCTCAAAGAAAAAGAGTTATGTGAATCTAATCATATTTAATTCTTGATTCTCAGTTTTCTTTGATCTATTCCTAACATGAAAAATGAAAAGATTTTAATGATCGGTCCTTCTTTTGATTGCCAAGGAGGTATATCAGCCGTTTCTAAAATGCTGTATGATTATTTGATCTCTATGAAGTATCCAGTTTATCATCTTGGGTCTACGATTGAAGGAGTTTTTAGCAAAAGATATCTATTTACATTATATAGCTATATTAAATTTATCAAATTTTTTTTCACGACTAGATTCTCTTTTGTTCATGTACACTGTTCTACTCATCATAGTTTTTACAGGAAATTATTTTATATAATACTTGCCCAGATATTGGGGAGTAAAATTTTACTCCATGTTCATCCTGAAAGATTTTATGATTTTTATAAGAAAGGGAACAAATATTATAGGTTTTTTGTGAAGAGGATTTTAACAAGGTCAGAAATCATAATTGTTCTTTCTGACGCAATTAAAAAAAAATTTTCAAAGATATTACCTAAAGAGAAGATATGTGTTCTAAATAATCCTGTTATCAGCTCCAATTTTAGATGTCAAAAGGAGAAAAGAGGGAAGATGGTTTTATATCTAGGGTGGATTATTCCAGAGAAAGGCGTATATGATATTTTGGAAGCTATTCCTGGAGTAATTGAACAGGAACCTTCAGCGATATTTGTGTTTTGCGGAACGAAAGAGATTGATAAACTGAAATCAATCTGTGAAAATGCACAACACAGAAATCATGTTTATATTAGAGAATGGGTGAGTGATCAAGAAAAATCAAATTTGCTGAGTAAAAGTATTATGCTTATTTTGCCCTCGTATACAGAAGGATTTCCCAACGTTATATTAGAAGCCATGGCATCTTGTTTGCCGATCATAACAACTCCTGTGGGTGCAATCCCAGAGATTATTCAGCATAAAATCAATGGTTTCCTTATTGAACCAGGAGATGTGGAGTCTTTAAAGGAAACGATTTTAATATTGTTGAAAAATCCTGAGCTCTGTATAAAAATGGGAAAAGCTAATGAAAAACTTGTTAAGGATAAGTATGATATTAGAATAATAGGCAAAAAACTGCTAAATATATATTCCCAAATCTGCTAGAGACTATAGAATAATTGTATGAAAGACTGGTAAAGGTTCTAGTAAATAACACAATTTGTTTTTTTAAGCAGAAAATGGCTAACGATTTTTTCAGTTATATTAAAGTAAAAAGGTTTGAGTATCTATTATGAAACAAATCACACAGAATTATAAAACGGGAGAATTAAAGATCGAAGATGTGCCTTTACCTTTGATAAAAAAAGGCGGTATCTTGGTCTGCAACTATTTTTCGGTTATAAGTGCTGGAACTGAAAGAGCTACAATCGAAGTCTCTCAAAAAGGATACATAGGCAAGGCTAAAAATAGGCCTGAACAGCTCAAACAGGTCATTCGAACCGCAAAGAAGGTAGGGCTGAAAAAAACCTATGATTTAGTTATGAATAAGCTAAATACACCAGTACCTTTGGGCTATAGTTCATCCGGAAAAGTCATTGAAGTCGGAGAGAATGCATATGAATTTCAAGTTGGAGATAGAGTTGCCTGTGCGGGCGCTGGATATGCTAATCATGCTGAAATCATCTATGTCCCTAAAAACCTATGCACAAAGATTCCGAATGGCGTTTCATTTGAAGAAGCTGCTTACACAACCCTTGGGTCCATTGCTTTACAAGGAATACGCCAGGCAGATGTGAGAATTGGTGAAAAAATTGTTGTTATAGGTTTAGGATTGATTGGACTACTAACGGTTCAAATTTTAAAAGCTGCTGGCTGCATGGTGATTGGTTTAGATATTAACAATCGTGCGATTGAAAACGCTAAAAAGTGTGGTGCTGATTATGCTATCAACTTGAATAAGGAAGAGGCTAATTCACTGATTGAATCAGTCACACAAAATGTTGGAGCGGACGCAGTGATAATCACCGCAGCTTCTCGTGATAATAGACCTGTTGAATTTGCTGGTGAAGTCAGCAGGAAAAAAGGAACGGTAGTTGTTGTGGGACAAGTAGGAATGAATATTCCTCGAGATACTTATTATGCCAAAGAGTTGGATTTTAAACTTTCATGTTCATACGGCCCGGGGAGGTATGACCCTAATTATGAAGAATATGGATTGGATTATCCCGTCGGATATATAAGATGGACTGAAAAAAGAAACATGGAAGCCTTTCTTCAACTCGTGGAGGAGAAAAAAATTGATATTGATAAAATCACAACCCATAAATTTAAATTTGAAAACGCAATGGAGGCTTATGACTTGATAACAGGGAAAAGGGAAGAAAAATTCACAGGAATGTTGTTGGAATATGATGTTCATAAGGAATTAGCAAGAGGGAGAAACATCATTAAAGTTAGACCAGGCAAAACAAGTAAAATAAATATAGGATTAATAGGAGCAGGCAATTTCGCGCAGTCAACATTATTGCCTAACATAAAACAATATAAAAATGTAAATATAGAAGGAGTTTTGGTTGCAGAGAGTCATTTGTCTCAAAATATTGCAAAAAAATTTGGAATAGGTAAATGTTATTCTGAACCTGACTCCATCTTTCAAAATGAAAATATCAACGCAATTATCATTGCAACAAGACATGATCTGCATGCCCACTACGTCATTGAAGGCTTAAAAAATAACAAATATGTTTATGTGGAAAAACCTCTTACGATCAACGAGAGTGAATTGAAAGAGGTTATAAGAGTTCATAAACAAGCAGAAAAGGATGTCTTGGTGGGGTTTAACAGGAGGTTTGCCCCTCTTACTGAGAAATGTATGGAATTTTTTTCTCATAGAACTTTACCGATGTTCATAAGCTATAGAATAAATGCAGGATTTATTCCACCTGATCACTGGATGCAACGAGCAGAAGAAGGGGGCGGAAGAATTATAGGTGAAATGTGTCATTTCGTGGATTTATGCCAGTTTTTATGTAAGTCAGAATTTAAATCAATTTTTGCTCAAAATATAGAAGATGACAAATCAAGAGACAATATATCAATTCTCATTAAATTTTATGATGGTTCAATAGCAAATGTTAATTACCTTTCCAATGGAGATGAAAGCTTTCCAAAAGAAAGAATTGAAATATTTTGTCAAAAATCTATTGCGGTTATCGATGATTTTAAGAGCATTAAATTGATGAGGGAAGGGAGGGGCAAAATATATAAGAAGCATCAAGATAAAGGGCATCGAAAGCAAATCCAGCTGTGGTTGGAAAGTATTGAGGAAGGCACACCTATCCCAGCTCCATTTATTGAAAGTGTGAATTCATCAATTGCTACTTTTATGATTCACGAAAGCCTGAATAAAGAAAAAGTAGTTGCGTTTGATACATATAGTCAAAAATTTTTTGAATAAGTTTTTACTCTATGCAAGAAAAAAAATTATTTATTCTTACCTTTGATTTGGAAGAATGGTTTCATATACTAGATATTGATTCTTTAGAAGATAAAAGTAGGTGGGACCATTTTGATGTGAGAATCTACGAAAATACTCAAAGAGTTTTGGATGTTCTTAAAAAAAATAATTTAAAAACAACTTTTTTTGTTTTGGGCTGGGCGGCTAGGAAATATCCTGATCTTGTTCGTTCGATTTCTGAACAGGGGCATGAAATAGGGTCTCATTCTTTAGAGCATATTCTTATTTATAAAACCTCTCCGAAATTATTTAGAGAAGATCTGCGAAAATCTATTGATACTATTCAGAATATTATCAACAAGAAAGTTAGGGCTTTTCGTGCTGCAGGATTTTCCATAACAAAAGAGACATTTTGGGCGTTTGATATTCTGGCGGAGGAAGGAATTGAAATCGATTCAAGCATTTTTCCTGCTTCTAGAGGTCATGGTGGTATAAAAGATTTCGTTTTGGACCATCCTTTTCGAATAAAAGCAGGGAAGAAAATAATAAAAGAATTTCCGATAAATGTATTCAGGTTAGGGAAATTTAAAATTCCATTCAGTGGAGGTGGTTATTTCAGAATAATTCCCTTCTGGGTTATTGTTTATTTATGCAAAAAAAGTGATTATTTTTTAGGATATTTTCATCCAAGAGATTTCGACCCAAATCAGCCAGTTTTAAATGAACTGCCTTTAATACGAAAATTTAAAAGTTACACTGGACTGAAAGGATCGATTAAAAGATTTAATAGTATTGTGAAAAGATTTAAATTCATTGATATTTTTGAAGCAGAAAAAATAATTGATTGGGACAAAACTCCTTTACTAGAAATATAGAGTGAATCAGAGATGATTTTTCTTGTGGCTGGTGCTCGTCCGAATTTCATGAAAATTGCGCCCATTGTAAAGAATTTGGATAAAGCGCATTTAATCTACAAGATTATCCATACTGGCCAACACTACGATAGGGAAATGTCTAAGTCTTTTTTTGATGATCTTGAATTGCCTATTCCTGATATTCATCTCGGAATCGGATCAGGAACTCATGCGGAACAGACTGGCAAAATAATGATTGAATTTGAAAATGTTTGTTTTAAAGAAAAACCAGATCTAATGGTTGTGGTCGGGGATGTTAATTCTACGATTGCCTGTGCCCTTGTTGCTTCGAAACTCTGTATTCCTGTGGCTCATGTTGAAGCGGGATTGAGGAGTTTTGACAGGACTATGCCTGAAGAGATTAACCGAGTGCTCACGGATCAGATATCAGATTATCTGTTTACAACTTGCGAAGATGCTAATCATAATTTAATTAGGGAAGGGATTTCTGAGGAAAAGATATTCTTTGTTGGAAATGTCATGATTGATACTTTATTACACCACCAGAAGATGGCTGAAAACTCAAGAATTATCGAAAGACTAGGCTTGGAAGAAAATAACAAGATAAAGAAATATGCTTTATTAACCCTTCATCGCCCTTCAAATGTTGATGATTCAATTCAATTGAAAAAGATACTGAGTGTTTTGAATGAGCTTAACAATAAAGTCCCAATAATATTTCCTGCTCATCCCCGGACCATAAAACAGATAAAGAAATTTCAATTGATAGAAATGATAAATTATGTTGAAAACGTTTTCTCAGACGAATTAGATACAGTCAATCCAGGTATTTTGACCATTCCGCCACTAGGATATTTGGATTTTCTAAGTTTGATGTCTCATGCCGTATTAGTGCTGACAGATTCTGGAGGGATTCAGGAGGAAACGACCATTTTAGGAATTCCCTGCTTAACAATCCGTAATAACACAGAAAGGCCTATTACTGTGAAAGAAGGAACCAACATAATAGTTGGAAATGATCCTGACAAAATTAAGAAAGAAGCATTGAAAGTGTTAAAAAATGGAGTTTCTAGAAGAGGAATGCCCAAATATTGGGATGGAAAAGCTGCTGAAAGAATTGTTAAGGTCTTGATTGATAAACTTTAGTTATGATATAAAAGCTTCAAATTTATGTTATTAATCACACTCTAATACTTTTTTAATATAAGCTAAGGGTTTTCAATATGAATTAAAGAATGATATTATGTCTTGCGATAATTATAGTAATTTGTATAATATAGGTATTCGTATTATAGGAAAGGAAGCGAAGAAAGGTTAGATAAATGCATGATGTGATTATTGTTGGGGCTGGTCCCAGTGGGCTAAATGCAGCCAGGAAATTAGCAAATAAAGGTCTGGATGTGTTGGTTTTGGAAAGTAAAAAAGAAATTGGAGAGTATGTTATTTGCACTGGTGTTATTGGTCAGGAGGTCTTTAGAGAATTTGACCTTCCAAGAGATTTAATATTAAAAGAAATCAAGAAAATGAAATGGGTTTCTCCAATGAACAACACTATGAGCTATGAACACCCTCGACCTTTTGCCTGTGTTGTCAACAGGGAAAAATTTGATAAATATCTTGGTTATAGGGCTCAATCAGAAGGGGCCAGGATTGAACTCAATAAAGAGGTTTTAGATATTTCAGTGAATAATAATTGTGTTGAAGTTGTTGCAAGGGAAGACAAAGGGGATAAGGAAAAACATTCTGCTCAAATTGTGCTTATTGCTACTGGGATTAATTATTTCTTACACAAGAAGCTTGGCTTGGGATATCCAAAGGATTTTCTCTATGGAGTTCAGGCTGAAATCGACATCAATAATGTTGATTGCACCCAGGTTTTTATTGGAAGGGATATTGCTTCTGGAGCTTTTGCCTGGCTTGTTCCTATTGAGAGAGGGAGAGTCAGAATTGGATTGATGACAGAAGAGAATCCAGAAAAATGTTTTAATAATCTGATAAAAAGGTTTAATCCTGATAGACCTAAGAATCTAGAAAAAGATCAAATTCAATATAAAGCTATCGCTCAAGGATTGGTGTCTAAAACTTATGGAGAAAGAGTATTGGCTATAGGGGAAGCTGCTGGGCAGATTAAAACAACAACAGGCGGAGGGATCTATTTTGGACTCCTTTGTTCAGATATCGCATCTGAAGTTGTATATAAGCGATTTGAGGAGGGATGTTTTCAAGCTCATGCCCTTGCAGAATATGAGAAATTATGGAAAAAGACTATCCAGAAGGAGATATTGATAGGATATTATGCAAGGAAAGTTTGTGCAAAACTTAGTGATGCTCAGATTGAGACAGTCTTTCAAATAGCTCAAAACGATGGGGTCATTCCTCTAATAAAAGAAAAAGGGAATTTTAATTGGCACTATGAATTAATTCTTGCTTTAATGAAGCGGATTCCACACTGGCAAATTTTAAGTGAAAAGCTGAGACACCTACAGAACAAAAATTAAAACGCAAAAAATAGTCAATTAGGGGATAAAATAAAAAAATCTCAATTCAATTCTATATGTTTTTATCATTAATAATATTCTTTTAGTTTATATTCTTCAATTCTAGTAGCTCTTTTTAAGGAGAGATAAAGATGAATAATAAAGAAAATAAAAGAGAAGTTGATTTAATAGAGTACTGGAAGGTGATTGTCAATAGAAAATGGGTGATTGTTACATTTACCGGCGCACTTATCTTTTTTACTGGAGTTTTTTCTTTTCTTGCTACACCAAAGTATAAATCAACAGCAACACTGCACATAGATGAGGAATTTTCTAAGATGTTAAGCATAGATGAGGCTTTTGGATATCAGTCTCGTGTAGTTCGGGATTTAAGATTCTACAATACACAACTTAGGCTTCTCAAAAGCAAATCCCTGGCAGAAAGAGTAGCAAGAAAGATGAATCTTTTGTCCCGGTCGGAATTTGGTGCTGGAAAGAAACAAAAAAAGAGCCTCTTTGCATCAGTAAGAGATCTTGTCACTTTTAAATGGATTTCCTCCAAGAAGAAGTTGAGGGATGAAAAAATGAGACCTGCGTATCCAATAAATCCCTATTCTGATCTGGTTAATAAGATACGAAAGGGCATAGAAGTTAAACCTATCCGTGATACAAAGCTGGTAGAAGTCGGCTTTAATTCTACTTCGCCAATTCTAGCAGCTGAGATTGTGAACACATTGTCTGAAGAATTTATAGGATTTTCTATTGAAAAACGCTACGAGACAACCCAGCAGGCCTCGGATTTCCTGAGTGAACAAATCGCAGATTTGAGGGAGGATTTGGCCACAAAGGAACGGGAGCTCCAACGCTATGGCCAGTCAAAAGAAATGGTTTTTTTAAGCCCTACTGAAAGTACTGTAGTCAATAAACTTGAGGATTTAAGCGATGCCTTTACCCAGGCTCAGATAGATCGGATCAATGCGGAGGCTGCTTACCGGGAGCTGAGGGATTTAAAGGTAGATTCCCTCCCTCAATTTGTGAATAATCCTGTAATTCAACAGCTTATAGCTGAATACACAAGAACAAAAAACGACTATGAGGAGAAGAGTAAAAAATTCAAACCCAGCTATCCTGAGATGATTCAAATCAAGGCTAAGCTGGACAGCATGAAGGATGAACTTAATAAAGCAGTGGATGCTGCTGAATCAGACTACAATTCAGCTTTAAACAAAGAAGCCTCTCTCAAGAAGTTGTTTGATAAGCAGAAAGAGGATGTTGTGAAAATGGATTCCAATGCCATCCACTACAACAGTCTAAAAATTGAGGTAGAGAATAAGCAAAAAATGCTCAATTCTTTGATGGAAAGGCAGAACGAGACTCTGATTTCAGCCAGGTTAGGAGGTCTAAAATCCAGTAATATCAGCATTATCGATAGAGCGGAAATTCCAAAAAATCCCGTCTCTCCTAAAAAGAGTCTGAATCTCATTCTGGCTTTAATATTTGGTCTCTTTGGAGGAGCGGGCTTCTGTTTTCTCCTTGAATATTTAGATAATACTGTTAAGGGAACTGAGGATGTGGAAAGGCTGGCTGGCATTTCTTCTCTTGGGGTGATTCCCTATCTGTCCCCAGATGGAATGAGTAAAAAAAAGTGGCATAGCTATTATTCCAGCTATCGATATAGTTATGGTAAAGAAAATCATGAATCCGATGAGACGCTTCCAGAGATAAAAGAAATTGAGCTTGTTAACCACCGCTTTCCTATGCTTTCCATATCTGAAGATTACAGAACAGTGAGAACGTCTATTTTGCTTTCTCATGCCGAAAGTCCTCCAAAAACAATTGTTTTTTCAAGCGCTATGCCTCAGGAAGGAAAATCTGTAACTGTGGCAAATATGGCTGTTTCGTTTTCTCAACTCGGGGACAAGGTTCTAGTAGTTGATGCAGATTTAAGAAAGCCTCGGCTTCACAAGATATTCAATGCAAGAAACGTCTCGGGTTTAAGCAGCTATTTAACCGGAAAAGTTTACCTCAAAGATGCCTACCACAAAACATCCATTGAGAATATCTGGCTTTTGCCAAGCGGTCTAATTCCTCCCAATCCTTCAGAACTTTTGAATTCAAAAAAAATGAAGGATATGATGGAGAGCGTTAAAAATGGATTCGATGTTATTCTCATTGACACACCTCCTGTGCTTGCAGTGGTTGATGCTATCATTATTGCCTCGCAGGCGGATAGTACGGTGTTTATAGTTCAAGCAGGGAAAAGTACATATAAAGTATTTTATAAAGCAGTCGAAGAACTGAGGCGAGTAAATGCCAAAATAATCGGCATTCTGTTTAATGAGATGAAGATGTCAAAGGGTGAGTATCCTTATATGGATTACTACCGGTCTTACCGCTACCGTGATCATGAAGAGGAAGAACATCAATAATGGTTTAAGGTTCAAGGTTTAAGGTTGAAAGTATGATTTCATTTTAAGAAACGAATGAGGCCGACTAATAATTGACATTCTTCTCAAAAAACAATGGACCTTTTATCTTGAACCTTAAACATTAAACCTTAAACATTAAACTATTTGATATCCATTCAGTAAAATAATGAAAAGAATGTCTAAACATAAGAAAAAAGAAACAGATAAAAAAGCTCAGGCTGTGGCAACAAGGGATAAGAAGTGTGAAAAGATTATTGAATACGGGATATTTGGGTTAATCATTTTTAGTCCGCTCCCGGCAGCATCAGTACATGAATGGTCGATATTGGTGATTCAGCTTACAGTGCTGGTGATGATGGCTGCCTATTTTATGATGGAGGAAAGGCCGCAGACCAGTGAGCATCTTTCTCTTATAATGAAAAAGCCAAGATATTTATTCTTGGCCCTCTTCATATTCTTATTTGTTCAAATAATTCCTTTGCCTTTATTTATTATTAAAATATTTTCTCCAAATACTTATGCATTCCATGAGCTTTTCTCAGGTGGGTTCTCAAGAATGCATTTCATGAGTTTTTCTTTAATTCCTTCGCATACTCTTCGAGAAGGGCTTGAACTTCTATCCTATTTTCTTCTGGGTTTTCTTATAGTTAAAACTGTAACAAAGCGGCGTCAGATCATGCGTATCTATTCTGTGTTGATTGCGATGGGAGTTTTTCAGGCTTTTTATGGATTGTTCGAGCTTTACAGCAAGAATCCGAGAATTCTATTCTATAAAAAAATACATGGCCTGGATTCTGTAACTGGAAGTTTTGTCAACCGGAATCATCTCTCAGGATACCTGGAGATGATCATTCCTTTAGCCATTGGGCTAATCATAGCCAGGATAGATCTTTTTTCTTTGACAGGCCTAAAATTGAGGGAAAAGCTACTTCGTTTATCAGAAAAACGTCTATCAACAAATATTCTTATTTCTTTAGGCATCATCATCATGTCTCTGGCTATCATTTTTTCTAAATCACGCTCTGGAGTTTTTCTCCTGGTTTTTTCCTTTGTCCTTTTTTTAGGATTGACTGTGCTGTATTTTGGAAGAGCATTGTATCAGAATAAACAGATAAAAAATTTTCTTAGAGTATTATTTTTAATTATATTCTTTATTTCTCTTTACATAGGAATAGGAGCCACGGTTGAGAGATTTGCCCTAGATAAGCTTCTTCAAGAGGGAAGGCCAACCTTGTGGGCAAATACTGTCGGAATTTTTTTAGATTCTCCTTTTTTAGGAACAGGGCTGGGGACTTTTGCTTCTCTCTATCCTGACATTGAGGGTGGGGGAGGACCTGTTCAATTAATCCATGCTCATAACGACTACCTGGAGTATTTATCAGAACTTGGTTTAGTAGGGATGGTTTTTCTTCTTGGGGGGATATTTATTATTGCCATATCTTCTTTTCTTATCTGGCGGATGAGAAGACATCCAGAAGTAAAAGGGCTTGCTTTAGGAGGGATTATTGCCATCATCTGTATTATGATTCACAGTATCACTGATTTTAATCTTCATATCCCTGCGAATATGCTGCTTTTTTCTGTTGTGCTTTCTTTGACAGCGGTGACTGTTACTTATAAGCACCAGGGGAAAGGCAAGACGGGTAAAGCTCAAAACTCAAAGATCAAAGCTGAATTTCGGAAAACGTAAGTCGTAAAACGTAAGATGAAGAAATTATTTACAATTTGTGATTGAACAACGTAACAATGAAACAAATGAATAAAGTCAAGAGAATTTTGTTAATAATTGCTCTAATTGCTGTTGGGGTAGTTGATATTGTCATATACTGGAATTTTCACGTGTATTATCAGGCGAAAAAAATAGAAAACAATGAAAAAAAGATAGAAATTCTTGAAAAAAAAACACAATCTTACCTTCCAAACGACCTTGTGTTTTATGAATTGGGAAAAACCTATTTTGATTTAGGGATAAATAGCTTTGATGACAATTCACAAAGCAATACCTATCTTCGAAGATCCGTAAAGAATTTCAACCGTTCTATAAAAATAAATCCAGCCTCACAGTTCAGCCATTTTAATCTTGCTCAATCTCTCCTTTATTTGAGCACTTCCTCTCCTTCTTTCGTAGCTAGCTCTTATGATGAATACAAAAAATCAGTCCTGCTTGTGGGTGAAAATAGCCAGATTTTCTTCGAGATTGGAAAAGTATTTTTTTCACGCTGGAGTGAACTTTCAGATGAAGATAGAAATTTTTCTTTAGGGGTGTTGAAGAGTATTATGAACAGAAGAGATAGGGAAAAAATTCTTTCTCTTTTCCACATCTGGGAGATGAATGTTAAGGATTATGAAGTTATGGGAAAAATCCTGCCCGAAAATGCACGAATCTACCAGATGTATGCAAAGTTTCTAGGCGAAAAATCTCTATCATTGGATGAAAGACAAAGGATTATGGCTAGAGCTGAATTCTTAGAGTTTGAAGAGGCAAAGAACAGATATGATTCAGGTGAGAATGAGTTTTTTTATTATCAGATGAAGCAAGCTTTTTCTCATTTTAACTCATGTTTGAATACACTTAAAAAAATAAGATTTTATCAGAATCTTACACAACGTAACCTCATTTCCCGTTCGGAATTTAACAGTATGAAAAAATCAACCTTTTTAAATCTGGCGAAGTGCCGCATTGAGGAAGGAACTGAATTGCAGGAAGTTGAGGGTTATTTGCGGGAGTATCTGGCCCTGGAGGATAAGGTGGCTGCTGTAAGTGAACTTGAATCTTACCTCAGAGAAAGAGCATTGATTGATGAAAAATTTGGTGAAAACTTTGATGATTTTGGCCGCTTTTCCTTCCAGCTTTACCTTTACTTCAAACAAAATAGGTACAGGGACATCATGAGAATAGGACGTCTTTTCGAGCAGAGCTTTGTTGTTGTCCCAAAAGAGAAAAAAGATGAGTATGTGAGGGTTTTACAGCTTATGGGCGATTCTTATCAAAAAATAGATTATTTATATGATGCCGGTGATTTGTATCAAAGGGCGCTTGAGATTGATGCTGAAAACCTTGAGACAATGTTGAAGATCCGTAGGAATTATGAGAGGTTAAACGAAGCAATAAAGATTCGAGAAATTGATAAGAAGATAGAAAAGATTCTGGCGCCGAAAAAAATAGACCTTAAAAGTTTTTCTATAAATAAGAGCCGAAGCTTTTCACGTACATTAATCCTTGATGGACGAAAAATTATCCTGGATTTGTCTTTTAAGGACATTTTGGCAGAAACACCTCCTTTAATATCTGTCTTCTTTAACGGCAATGTTGTCTGGGAGGATTATTTAAAAGAAGACGTTCTCTCTCTTTCCTTGGAATCAAAACTCGGAAGGAACTCCTTACAGGTCGTAGCTATCAACAAAGCAGTCAGTATTACTGGTTTAAGATGGAGAACAGATTAATATCACCTTTTTAGGTGATAGGACGAAAGTCAAATTCACCCCCCAATTCATCCGAATAGAGTATTTTCTTTTTTGACATTTATGGCATAATGTTTATACAGAGTTTAAAAATGAAAGCCCTTTTCTTGAAGAGACCCTTTGATATCACTCTTTCACTTCTTGGACTAATTATCTCTATGCCCTTATGGCTTCTCTTTAGTTTTTTTATATGGAAGGAGGACCGGGGGTCTGTATTCTACAAACAGGGAAGAGTCGGAAAAAATGGCAGGATTTTCAAAGCTTTAAAATTTAGGTCCATGATAAAAGAGGCAGAAAACGATGAGGGTCCTATTCAGGCAAAAGAGAATGATTCGAGAGTCACGAAAATTGGAAGAATCATGAGAGCTAATGCAATGGATGAACTTCCACAGTTGTTAAATATTTTAATTGGAGACATGAGCTTTGTCGGCCCCCGGGCTTTGAGGCCTGAAGAAAGAGAAGTTTATGGAGATCCTGACAGTAAAGGATTGGATGAAATCCCTGGTTTTGAGGAAAGACATTCTGTAAGACCAGGACTCACAGGTCTTGCTCAGATTTATATTCCTACGGATGCTCCTCGCTATAAAAAATTCCGATATGATATGCTTTACATTAAAAGAAGAAGCTTCTGGGTGGATTTGAGACTAATATTTCTTTCTTTCTGGATTACTTTCAGGGCGAAGTGGGAATCGAGACAAGAAAAAATATAGACAATAAAGACCCGTCAAGAATCTTGGCCCCAAATTTCTTTATTTTCATTGTGTATTGACTAATTTTTCCAGATTCTATTATAATTACCAGTGCAAAAGGATTAAATATCCGGAAGCGAGATGCCTTCAGGCATCTCTAATTGTTGTCGATTTATAAACGACAAGATTAAGATGCCAAGGGAGTTTGAAGTAAATAAGAAAAATTCTTGAATTTCAGGAGATTAAATTGAAGTGTAAGATAATAATTTTTACAGTTGTTTTTCTTCTATTATTTTCGTTTTATTTATCTTCTCAGGAAAAATATAGCACAGATTACAGGGTTGGGCCAAAAGACCTATTGGAAATCAGTGTTTTTGGCCTGGATGAATTGAATAAAACAGTGCGTGTTACAGAAGATGGGAAAATTACGCTTCCCCTTTTAGGAGAAGTTGAAGTTGAAGGACTGACAAAAGCAGAGCTTGAGGTAAAATTGAAACAGCTTCTGGAGGAGAAATGGCTGCATGATCCCCAGGTGACAATCTTTATCCAGGAGCATCAAAGTAAAAGAGTATCAGTTCTTGGTGCTGTAGGGAGTCCTGGCCCTTATGAACTGCTCGGGCGTCAAACTTTGCTGCAGATTATATCTCAAGCAGGAGGCCTCACTCAGGAGGCGGGTAATGAAATTATTGTCATGCGACAGCTTCCTGATGGTACAAGTACATCTTTAAAAATCTCTATAGACGATTTAATTCTAAAAGGAGATGCTACACTGAATATTCCTCTTCAGCCAGATGATACAGTCATTATCCCTATTGATAGGACCGTTTATATCTATGTTTTCGGACAGGTGAGGAGCCCTGGCGCTTTGGAGGTGAGAAAATCCAACATTCCAACCCTTATCCAGGCCATTGCCCAAGCCGGCGGCTTTTCAGAGCGGGCTTCAAAGGGAGGAGTCCTGATTAGAAGGATGGACGAAGATGGAGAAGAAATTGAGATAAAAGTTAATGTTAGAAACATTTTGAAAGGAAAGAGAAAAGATATTCAGTTAAAAGAAAATGATACTGTTTATGTACCGGAAACCATTTTCTAAATATATAGTGAGGAGTAAGGAGTAAGGAGTAAGTAAGAGTTTTTATTTTTTCAATTCAATTTTCTCTTTCCTCCTTACTACTCACTCCTCACTCCTTACTCAGCAAAAAAAATGATCGATATACACTGCCATATTCTTCATGGTTTGGATGATGGGGCGCAGAACTGGGAAGAGTCCATGGAGATGGCGAAGATCGCAGAGGAAGAAGGTATTGAGAAAATTGTCGCCACTCCACATCTTTTCCGGGGGAATATCATTTTTAAAGATTTTGGAATAATTGAAGAGAAAAGAAAAGAACTCAGTCAAGCACTAAAAGAGAATAATATCGATTTGGAGATACTAACTGGAGCAGAAGTGCATATATCTCATAATTTGATCGATGAGATAAAGAGAAACAGGAAGAATTTAGTTCTTGGCCAGAGTTCTTACATGTTAGTTGAATTTCCTGCAGATCATATTTTTTCGGGAGTAAAAAACCTTTTTTTTGAGTTAATGAGTGAAGGAATCACACCAATTATTGCTCATCCGGAGAGAAATTCTGTATTTATGCATAATCCTTCTCTGCTTTACGAGTTAATCCAGATGGGAGGACTTGCTCAGGCTAACAGCGGAAGTTTCACAGGTCTTTACGGTAGAAGGGCCGAGGAGGCTGTGCTGCATTTCCTGGAATTGAACTTGATTCACTTTATTGCAAGCGATGGCCATAACCCTCGTTCAAGTGCTCCTTGGCTTTTAGAAGCTTTAAGTAAAGCTGAGGCAAAGAAGGGAAAGGAAAATGCCTATATGCTTGTAAACGATAATCCCCGAGCAGTGTTAAGTGATGAGGAACTTTCTTATCTTCCTGATCCAATTGATCCAAAAGAAAGAGAGAGATCGTTCAAGATCAAGATTCCGAAAATTTTTGGACATAAAAAGTAGGCTTATATTACATATATTAAATTTAGGCTCATCTCCAAAAGAGTTGGTAGGATCATAAGGATTCAAGGGGTCAAGGGGTCAGGGGTTCGAGTAAAATGCTTAAGAATTATAAGGAATTAAAAGTTTGGCAAAGGTCCTATGATTTTTGAAGGGTTCGAACCCTTTGCATCAACTGCACCAACTAATCGGGAGAAGAACCTAAATTTAAAACATTTTATAAATATTGAGATTTTTGCTTGACATATCAATTTTATAATATTATATTCTGTATGCTGGTATTAATGTATACAGCAAATGGAGGATTAAATGTCCAAAGGCGTTAGATTAACATTTATGTTTTCAGGTTTTCTCTTAGCTTTCATTCTCTTTTGTTACCCAATTGCCTTAAAGAGCGAAAATGTTGCTAAAGGAAATATTGTTGGATTTGTTTATGATATGGATGGAACGACTCCTTTAGAGGGTGCAGTAGTTAAGGTCAAGAATATTTCCACCGATGTTGTCTATGAAAGCACTAAATCCGATATTCTTGGGATTTTTAAAATCAAAGGTTTAGAAAATGGAGTATACCTTTACGGAGTAAAAACTCCCAATGGAGATTTTAATTCGGATGGCCTCGTCGGAATAAGAATTCAAGGGAATGAAACAGCTAAGATGTCGATCTCTTTGACTCCTTATGAGAAAAAAGTCGCCTCTTCGATGCAGGAATTCTACCAAGAGCAGAACATTACTGGAGAAGCCTTTATAGGAAGGATTGTTGACTACAATACAGATACGAGAGTGGCTGATGTTTTTATCGTGAAAGGATATCTGCAGGTAAAAGACAAGATCCATGCAAAAGGAGAAGAGACTGACTTTTATCAAAAGGTAAATGTCTTAAAGCATGAAGGTTCTACAGTAAAAAAGGCATTTGCCGGTCAAACGGCTTCTATTGGATTAACGGAGAGAGCTGAAATCAAAGATTCAGTCTATGTAGTGTGTAAGAAGCAATTCCTGCCACTTTTTTTTAGTCCTTTAGGTGTTGCATCAATAGTTGCAGGAAGCGCTGCGATCATCTACGGAGTTACTGAAGTGGATGATATACTTACCCCGGCTTCTGCCTTCAAAAAGTAGTTTGATTGTGAAGAGGACTTGATAATTTCCTTTAACATTCATTCGTAAACTTTAAACAAGAAATAGTAATTGGGCCCGTTCCAAGAACGGGCCTTTTTTTTTCGATTCTTACTTCCTGTTGATGATGAGAAATTTGTATGCTAGGATTATTGACATGTTGTATACGAGGAAATTCGCCCCAAAAATTCTTCTGTCGGTTTTTCTTTTAATTGCCACCTTTATTTTTTTATATGGCTTGTCGGATTATTCTCTCAGGGAGGCTTTAAAAGTCTTGCGTCTTATCGATAAAATTCAGAAGGAGCAGCTTGAAAAAAGGGAAGATGAACTGAGAAATGTTACTGTAACCGAAAAAGAGCTCAATTCATACTTTGCCTATCGAATAGAAACGGAAAAAGAGGAAGTCATGAAGGAGCTTCGTTTGAAGCTGTTCAAGGATAACAGAATCGAAGGGAAGATTTTCATCGATTTAAGCGGACAAAAGATCCCGAAATTCCTTGGTCCTCATATGAATTTCTACTTAGGAGGAAGACTTGAGGTGGAAGATGGCAAGGTAAGGCTTGTTCTGAAAGAGTTATTTCTTGAGAATCAACCTGTTCAATCAATGATTTTAGATTTAATTATATATATTGCATCCAAAATAAGTAACACAGAAGCCTCAAGTATGAATGACTGGTATGAACTGCCTTATGGGATAAAAGATATAAAAACCCAGCAAGGAAAAGCGACATTTTATTACTAAACTCAAAACTAAGAAGTGAGGAGTTAGGAGTAAGGAGTAAGGAGCAAGAAGAACTTAAAACTGATATGAAGATGGCAAGACAAAGCCCTAGCGGGCGGCAAGACAACGCTTCGCTGGCAAGACAAGTAAGGCAGGCAAGACAGACGGAATAGACGGAATTATGATAAGAATAATAAGCGGGTTGTATAAAGGAAAACGGCTGAAACGCGTGCCTGACTCTCTTGTGCGTCCAATCCCTGATAAACTCAAGGAGTCGCTGTTCAATATAATTCAAGAGGACGTAAGAGGCAGTGTTTTTCTTGATGGGTTTGCAGGAACTGGCTCTGTTGGAATTGAAGCCTTAAGCCGGGGAGCAGAGAAGGTTATCTTTGTTGACAATTATTACCCTGCCATAAAGGTAATAAAAGCAAATTTGTCGAAATGTGGAGCAGAGGATAAGAGCCGCCTCCTTCGGAAGGAATTTAACCGTGCTGTAATTCAGCTAGCACAGGAGAAAATGAAATTTAGCCTGGTTTTTCTTGATCCTCCTTATAGATTATTAGATGAAAGAAACCCCTTAAAAGTAATAAAAAAGAGAGAAGTCCTTGAGGAGGGCGGAAAGATTATCCTTCGCCATTATTATAAGATGAAATTTGAGGCAAAATATTATGACCTGCTGCGTCGGGTGACTATCGGAGACGATACACTTTCCTTTTATGCGTAAGCTGTAAGACGTAAGCCGTGAGACGTAAGAAGAAAGAAGCGCAAAACGCAAAACTTAAAACTGAGAATTAAGTAAGGAGTGAAGAAGATTCCTTTGCTTCGCTTGGAACAGGCTATGCGATCTTAAAAAAGCCTGTCATTGCGTGTATCCTTCCCCTGTCATTGCGAGGAACGTTGTGACGAAGCAATCCCAAAGTGCAGCGCCTTTGAATGGGATTGCCACGCTCCCTACGATCGCCCGCAATGACACGCGCAGCAGATTGCCGCGTCGTTTCACTCCTCGCAATGACATCGCCGCCTGTCATTGGTATTTTATGCTTGCTTGAAATTTGGGATTTGGTGCTTTTTATTAGGCAATATCCTTGATTGAAGTTTAACAGTTGGAAAATATAAGTTCTTTAGATACAACAATATAAAGGTAAGAAAAAAGTTCTTGGCACTACACATCTCTTTTTTCTTTGATTCTGTTTCATAGTTCCCGAATCGTAGGAGGAAGAGCAACGCCTACAGCCTGAAATACTCTTCCACATGTTCCAAGACATTGACTGCGGACTGCCAGGCTCTTGGAGTTCTCTTCTATAACTGTCTCTTGAAGGGCCTTCAAATCCTGTTTGATATCGGCCCATTTGAAGCTAAAAGCTTTCCCCAGCTCTTCAATAATCTGGTATCTTCCAGCTTTTTTTAAATTTCTCTCGCTTCAACTAATAACTTAACACTCTCAATTATTTTTTCAATTGTAGCGCTTGATAAAGAACCTATTTTTTCCACGAGGTCCGATTTATTCACTGTTATTATCTGTGATATGTTTACAACACTTGCCTTTTTGAGATTGCCCTCTCCTTTTTGAAGCAGCACATTTCCAGGAGCTTCTGCCCTTTTTAAATTAGAGGTCAATGCACAGACAACGACAGTATTGATCCTGCTTGCATTAAAGACATTATTTTGAATAATAACATGCGGATGCCTGTAGCCAGGTTCTGAACCTTTTGGAATGCCCAATTCAACCCAATAAATATCACCTTGTTCTATTGTCAATATCGCTCCTTATAACTTTTTCAGCATAGTATTTCTTGCTCTTTTTCCTGAGAGTTTTTTCTTCAGGGGATTCGACATCTGAGTAAGCATTATTTAGGGCATCTAGAAGTTTTCTGGATTTCAACTTTTCCAGGAACTCTTTTACGGCAATCAAAAACACCTCGCTTCTTGAGTAATTGTTTTCTTCTGCGATCTTTTCTATTTCTTTGAATATTTCATCGGGTATAGATATTGCTGTTTTCATGCTAGTAGTATTACATCAAGTTATACTATTGTCAATACTAAGTTGGCAAAAGGAATTTCTCATCATACTCTGTGGTTTTACTATTCATTCTCCTCTATCCGTTTTCGCATCTCATCAATTTTTTGTTTCACCTGCTCCATCATTTGTTTAAATTGGTCATCTTGGTGAAGATTTTCTAAAAGCGGATCTATCAAACCTCTTCGGTAAAATCCCCAGCCAGCATCGATTGTTTTTCGGAGCCACTCGTATGCTTCTTCCTTGTCACCCTGGATGGTGTGGATGCAAGCTATAAGATACGAAACATCAGGGATTTCATAGCCTTGGTCTAACTTTGCCTTGTATAGATTGAGACTTTTTTGGAACAACTTCCGTGCTTCATCCTGTTTTCCCGTTTTCCAATAAACATAGCCCAAATAGATAGGCAGGTTCGCTTTTTGATAAAACTCTTGAGCCTGTTCATAATTACCGGATAACAGCGCAGTGTGACCCGCCCATTCGAGTACACCTGGGCTATTGGGATTTATGGAGAGAAATTTCTGACTGTGTTCAATGGCTTTCTGATTATTTTCTTGTAAAATGTAGCAACCTATCAACAAACGATTTGCAAAATCAAAATCCGGCTGGAGGTTGATGGATTTTTTTATAGATTTTATAAGCCCTGTAATCATTTGATCAATTCTTATGGCTAATTCAGAGATCTCCTCCATATTTCTTTCTTCTACATAACCTAACTTTTTTGAAATTTCGAATTGAGTATCGAGCTCGCTTAAAGAGCCTCGGGCCAGATAAAGAAAATAACAAAACTCTTTTTTTGTCTGCCGAGCAGCGTCCTCTCCTATGTTTGAGGCAATTGATACAGCAGATCTACGCATCTGTGAAATAATCCCGAATTTTTCATATTGAGGGAAATTCATAGTAATCTCATAGACTTTTGAAATTAAATCTATAGATTTCTTCCATACATCCAAATCTTTATGAGGTTTGCTTATCATTATAATCTCACTCGTTACACTCATTAAACATGACGTTTTAATCTTTTCAAAATTCTCAGAGATATGGTCCATATTTTGTCTGCCGTTTTACGTTTTGCGTTTTACGTTTAAATTCGGTTGTTCCTTGAATTGCTGAGGGAATTGGAATAGAATTGAGATTACTTTTACGCCAGTTTTAAAAAAAAATGAAACTATTTACATCAAAAGAAGGTTTGCGCTCACAAGAGTCGCCTCTGATCGAGGAAAAAGATATATTTACAGATTTGGTTGAAAAGAAAGGAACTTCTCTTTTTCTCGGAAAATACCCTCTAAATGTGGTTATTGCAGTTTTAAAGAAAAAAAACTTCTTTAAAGAAGCTCAAAAAAGAAAATTGTGGCCCTTGGAATTTAACCTGGATTCCTCAGAATTTCCCTTACAGAGGTTTCAGATTTTCTATAAGGAAAAAAAGCATGAAAATATAGTCGTTGATTTAAAAATAAAAGAAGGGACATTCCGCCCGAAGAAGGAGTTTGAAGTAGATCTCTCACTTTCGAATCTTAAATTCTTGATTCTGGAATGGCTAACCCTTCAAAACCCTCTTCTGCGCTTTTCAAATGAACGGTCTCCTCTTCCAGGTCAAAAATATCCAGGCCTTGGTTCAGGGAAAAAAGTAAAGGATATTTTCGTCTATGTTGCACGGCTCGACAGATTAGACGGTTTACTGGCATTCCCAGCTTATTTTCATAATGCTTTACTGTTCTCCCGCTATTTTTCTTTTCTTAATCCAGAGAAACAAGGGGAGGTCTTTGCTATCAGAAAGTCTTTTCCAGATGTTTCGTTTAAGCAATTGGCCTGGATTGTCCATCTCAGTTGTTTAAAGGAAAAAGATGAGAAAATCTATGAATGGAAAGCAGAAGAACAGGTTTATCCTTTGAATAAAACATTAAAAAGCTACTTTAATTCAAAGGATTATAATAAAAAAGTCAAGGAAAGTCAGAAAAGACTAAAGTTCTCAATCGATTGGGAATGTTATAAAAAAAAGCAAGGCGAGCAAGGCGTGCAAGGCGAGCAGGACGAGCAAGGCGTGTAAGCTATGAAAAGCAGACATTTTATTCCAGCATGGGTTTTTGCGGGATTGATCGTTATTAGTGCGTCTGTGCCTAATGATGAACTACAGAAATTTAAGAATTTAAATAACATATTAGAGATTTTACTTTCTGATTATATATTACATTTCTTCGCATTTGGGATTTTCGCAGGGCTTTTTTGTTATGGATATTATAGAAACAAGAAGTCTTTTCTTCTTTATTTAAAAGTGGGATTATTCTCGCTTTGCTTTGGCTTTTTTATTGAAATTTATCAAATTTTTCTTCCATACCGCTCCTTTAATCTGCATGACATAGCTTCAGATTGTGTAGGGATTGTTGCTGCCCTGTTATTATTTAAATTAATTACAATTAGACGTGAACCACAAATCCTAAGCAGCAAGCAGTAAGCAGAAGAGGAGAAAATTCTACTCTTTACTCCTTACTCTTTACTTTGATATAATTAATGTCCAATCAAGGAGTGAGGAAAATGAAAAAAGGAATACATCCTGATTATGTTGAATGCGCAGTGACCTGCGCTTGCGGTAACACTTTTACTATCCGGTCAACTAGAAAAGAGATCAGGGTAGAAATCTGCTCCCAGTGCCATCCTTTTTTCACTGGGAAACAAAAATTTATAGACAGTGCTGGGCGTGTAGAAAAATTCAAGAAAAAGTATGGCGACCTTAAAAAATAACCGAAATGTTTCAAGAACTGGAAGATATAAAGGAAAAATACCACAAACTCACTCAGTCTTTATCTGATCCTGCCTTAGTTTCCAATCCAATAAAAGTCAAAAAAATTTCTAAAGAGCGGGCAGAACTAGAACCTATCATAAAAAAGTATGGAATTTACCAAAAAATCCAAAAAGATATCAAGGATTCGATAGAAATCTTAGCCGATCCTGAAGAAGATCAGGAATTGAAAAACCTAGCAGAAGAAGAACTGAAGGAAATGCAGCAACAAGAGAAGAAAGTCAAAGAAGAGCTCAGAATCTTGCTCTTGCCAAAAGACCCGAATGATAAGAAGGATGTATTCTTAGAGATTCGTGCCGGGGCCGGAGGAGATGAGGCATCTCTTTTTGCACAAGATTTATTCCGTATGTATTCCAAGTTTGCTGAAAAAAAGGGCTGGAAATTAGAAGTCATGAACACGAGCTTTTCTCCTGTAGGAGGAGTAAAGGAAATCATTGTTAACATCCGGGGCGAAAAAGTTTATTCTCAACTTAAATACGAAAGTGGAGTTCATCGTGTTCAGAGGGTACCTCAGACAGAGGCTAGTGGCCGTATTCATACTTCAACAGTTACTGTAGCTGTTCTCCCGGAAGCTGATGAGGTCGATGTACGATTAGACCCGAAGGACCTAAAGATTGAAGCTTTTGGAGCATCGGGTCCTGGGGGGCAGAATGTTAACCGTAACTACACAGCCATTCGTGTAACCTACAAGCCTACAGGTGCGGCTGTTTCTTGTCAGGATGAGAAATCTCAACACCGGAACAAGGAGAAGGCTCTGAGGATTCTGAGATCGAGGCTGATGGATAAAGCCCAGAGAGAACAGCAGGAGCAGATTGCTCAGAATAGAAAGTCTCAAGTTGGAACAGGAGAAAGGAGTGAAAAGATAAGAACCTATAATTTCTCTCAATCGAGGGTCACTGACCATCGTCTTAACTTAACTCTCCATAAACTTGAAAGAATCCTTGATGGCGAACTTAATGAAATCACTGAGGCCTTAACAGATTTTTTCGAGGCCCAGATGATGGCAAATAGAACAGAATCCTTTGCTTGAACTAGGCTTTCATTGAGCTCAATCCAAGAATTATTCAACAAAGGAAAATCCCTTTTACGAAATTGTCCCCAGCCTTCTTTAGAAACAAAACTTTTAATTATTAAAAGTGCTTCAATTTCAGAGGAAGAGTTTTATGCTTTTCCAGAGACGGAACTTTCTAGAGGACAAGAAAGACTGTTCTATCGATTAATCTCAAGGCGGCTGGAAGGTTTCCCTCTGGCTTATCTAACGGGTGTAAAAGAATTCTGGTCCATTCCTTTCAGGGTTTTCCCTGGGGTTTTAATTCCTCGTCCAGAAACTGAGTTGTTAGTGGAGAAAGTGATTGAATTAATATCACACGAAGAAAAACTCATTGCAGATATTGGAACAGGAGCAGGGAATATTGCAGTTTCAATAGCCAAAGAATTCCCTATGGCAAGGATTATTGCCACCGACATATCGCAAAAAGCTTTAAGAGCAGCTCAATTGAATGTTTCCCTCCAAAAAATTTCCCGCATTACATTCATCCGGGGCAGCCTGTTTTTTCCTCTGAAAAAGCTTGATTTAGAGGGAAAATTTGATTTTATTGTCTCTAATCCTCCATATGTTTCAGAGATAGAGTGGGAAAAACTCCAGAAGGAAATAAAAAATCATGAGCCGAAGAAAGCGCTTGTAGCAGGAAAAACAGGGCTTGAAGTGATTCATAATTTAATTCGAGGTGCTATAAAATATTTAAAGCCAGAAGGCTATCTATGTTTTGAAATTGGCTTTAAACAGAGGGAGAAAGTCCTTTCGTTTTTTGGTCCTGAGTGGAGTAAAGTTGAGTGTTTTGATGACTTGAGAGGCATACCTCGGGTTATCATTGCACGAAAACTTTTAATCAAGAAGTAGAAGAAATCGGAACAGGCTATGCGATCTCAAAAAAGCCTGTCATTGCGAGTGACCGGAGGGAGCGTGGCAATCCCAACCGCGTGTCATTGCGAAGCTCGAAGAGCTGTGGCAATCTCTTAATTTATTCCTCCTTACTCCTTCCTCCTTACTCCTCACTTATTTGAGTTTTGAGCTCTTCTCACTCCTAACTCCTAACTCCTCACTTCTTACTATTATTAGTTTTGAGTTCTTTACGGCTTACGGCTTACGACTTACGAATGTCAGTTTCACGTTTTGAGTTTCTTATGTTTTGCCAAGAATGTTGTCTTGCTTTATTAATCATGTCATTGACAGCAATATCTCTCTTTGATATATTTAACAGCGGATGTAATAAGCAAGAAATTCGACAAAAAAGGGAAGAAATCGTGACAAGCACAAAAACCAAATTAAATTATAAATAAAACCAGTTTAAAAAAAGTTCCGCTGTTTTCCCAGCGGAAGAAAGGAGGAACCATGTCTGTTCGAGCAAAGATTTGCTTAATCGCGGTTGGCCTAATTCTTCTCCATTTATCTTGCGCGAGACTTCAAGAAGAGCTGCCCACGGAAGAAGGAGAGATAGTCTTAGAGGCATTACCACATACAGACTCTATTCCTTTAAGTTGGGGGAAACTAATTTCAGTAAGCAGTGCGCCCAATATACCAAATTGGGTACAACTTTGGTTCCAGGACGAGGAGGGCAACGTTCGCATGGCGTCTTACAGCGTCCGCGAAAACCGTCTCGCAACTCAAGCCAGGTTGATTCGCCGGAGATAAGGAGGTGAGACTAATGAAGCAATTAGAGACTGTTATCCGTCTGATTTTTTTCTATGGGTCATTCATCCTGCTAGCTCTTGCCGTCATTGAGAAACTAACCAACTTGTTTGGCTACACTTTGCTAAGAGGTTACTACACTCCGTGGCGTCTTCTGGAATTTGCAGCAGTAGCCCTACTTTTCGTAATCGTACTACAATTGAGGCAGACAAGGATATATTCTAGTACAAAGAGCTCCGAATAAGCCGAGGCTAATAAAATGGGGACATGATACCCATTTCCTATTTTTTATATCATTCAGTTTTTTTAGAAAAGAAAGGTCGAATATTAAGCCTGTAGAAGAGACCGTCGAAAAAATGGAAATAGATATCATGTCCCGAATTAATTTCCCGAATTAATTTACCGCAGCCTAACTAGAAAATTGACGAAAATTCTATTGATCTTGCTCTGGTGTTATATGTACTCTCCGCTCCACAGGGCTTCCAGAAATTCCTTGTAAGGGAGAACAACCACATTATCAATTCTTCGGCTTCTTGGCTCAAGACACACACAGAGATAGCGTCTCAACTTTTTCTCTTCCGCCAACATTCGCAGTGACTTGATATCATGGAGTGAAAGGTTTTCTTTAGCCTTGGCTTCCACTGCGGTGTGATCGCCAATTATAAAATCGACCTCGAAACCAGAAGTCGATCGCCAGAAGCTAAATGCTTCACCGGATACATAGTCTCTGAAGCAGAGAAGCTCATGCATGAGTATTGTCTCGAATGCCTCACCGAACTCAGGAGTTCCTGGACGGAATTCACGTCCTTGAAGTTTTCCAACAACACCCACGTCAAAGAAATAATACTTGGAGGAGGCCAAGGGCTTCCTCTTTTTAGACTTGCGCCAGGCTGGAAGCTCATGCAGCACCAGAGTATCTTTTAGAATCTCAAAATATTCATAGACGGTAGTTCGAGCGACCTGGGCATCGTTGGAAACGTTTGTAAAATTAACGATCTTTCCGTTGCACAAAGCAGCTACTCTAAGAAAACGGCTGAAGGCCGGGATATTGCGGATCAATCCTTCGGCTACTATTTCCTGTTGCAGATATAAACCTGTATACGCCTGTAGGTCTGCTTGAGGATCTTCTGAAAAATAGATAGAAGGCAGCAATCCTCTCTTCACTGCTCGGCACAATTCAAACCGGACACCTAATTCCTTGTATGATAGCGGATGCAAGTATTTTGTCCGTGCTCGTCCTCCCAAAAGATTGACTCCTCCGCGACGGAGTTTACGAGCGCTGGATCCAGTCAGCAGAAAACGTATGCCGCGCTCCTCGATAAGTCGGTGCACCTCGTTTAACAGGATCGGGAGACGCTGAATCTCGTCTATAACGATGATTTTGTCTTGAGGAGTAAGTTCCTGAGCTATTCGTCCAGGATTCTGACTGAGTGCCAGATAGACCGACGTATCGAGTAGATCATAAATTCGAGCCCTTTTCAAAGTCCGATGAACCAAGAAGGTCTTACCCGTTTGACGGGGTCCAAAAAGAAAATAAGACTTATTCTGGAGAAGATCAGGCAGATCTAAGGTTCGCTCAACATAGGGGATGTTCTTATCAGATATATTATTTGACATATTCATCGTCAAAAATCATAATAAATGACGATATAAATGTCAATAATAAAATTTCCGCTTTTTATTGAGCAATCTAGTTTGGCGATATTTCAGCTTTTCTTGGCGCACTTGAGACGCGACCCCTTTTTATTTACAGTATGCTAAAAACCATTGAAGAGTTTTAATTGCGGGTTCTTCTCCTCCAGATAAATTCTTACTTTACCCCAAAATTCTTTAGATACTTTAAATATAGCGTCAGTCTCGATTTTGCTAATCAAGCCTTTCGGGTCATAAATACAATCATTTCTTTTTATCCGGAATTTTTGTATGGTTTCTCTTAGCTGCAGCAAGTAAGTTATTAAGATAGTTTATATTTGTGCTCTGTCTTTTCAATTTTCCTTCTTTCATCAATCTATTTAATAAATCTTCTAAACTCACGCTCATCTCCTTTCAACAAAATAAAGTTCTCAACAATTTCTTCATAAAAATAATTTGTCCTTTTTTTCTGGAGAAACTCCCCTTTATTGACAATATGATAATTTATCTCTCTCCCTATGTTCTCCTCAACTTTTTGTATAGCATCAAATGCTTGATCTTCATTAACTTCTCCGATGATAAAAAGATCGATATCTGAATCAGATTTAAAACCATCCTTAACATAGGATCCAAAAAGAAAAGAAAAAGAAATGTTTTTAACTCTACTCAATTCTTTTTTCAATTCAATCTCGATTCCAAATGTTTTTTTGACTATTGACTCAATTTCCTTCAGCAAGGAATAGTTTTTATTTAGAGCATACAAATTCAAGTTAGCCTTTTTTTTAAAGATAATTAAATCATTGCGCAAGAGCCTATTGAGTTCGCGCTAAGCTGTACCTGCAGAAGTTTTGACTCTTTTAGCAATTTCACTTAGATAAAATTCCTTATTTTGATTATAAATAAAAAGCAAAATTATCTTTTGCCGAATTTTTGATTTTGTAAACAATTCTAACATCTTTGTCCTCAATCTTGAGTAAATTCTTACTCAATATTGAGTAAATGTCAATTATTTATTGTTGAAGCAAACTGAGTTTGATTAATTCGGGACATGATATCTATTTCCCTTTTTTCGACGGTCTCTTCGGAAAATGGGGCCCCATTTTCCTTGAATAAGCCGAGACTAGTTTAATTACCTGCTGTGTAATTGAGGCCCAAAGCACCCCAGCAATCTCGACCGCGTGTCATTGCGGGCATAATACTCACAGAGTGGAGCTAATTTCCTTATTTTTAAAGTAACAATACCAATTTAAGTAACTGATTTTATGTTTCTCTGTTAACCCGCGATGTTTTCTATAATCTGCCTTCAATCGCGAAT